>FSVX01000178.1_pt1 | contig 25486 bp, 18 predicted proteins | sample 1637761 | NCBI WGS metagenome assembly FSVX01 (sample SAMEA3914814, study PRJEB12502) | metagenome | biome: forest; material: soil | place: USA | collected 2011-09-16 | depth 0.1 m
CGTCGCCGTCACCGCTGTCGACGGGCGACAGGGTGATGGTCTGGCGGCTGGCGACGGCGGCGGCGGCGCGCTTGCGTGACCCGCGTGGCGCGGGCGCGGGAGACGCAGCGGGTGCGGCCGCCTTGCCCGCGTTGCCGCGCACGAACGCGCGGAGTCGGTCGCGCAGCATGGCGACGGGCGACGTGCCGAACAGGCCGGGCGGCGCGGGCGCAGGTCCGCCCTCGAGCTGGGCGGTGTAGGGGATCGGCGTCAGGCCCAGGTCGAGCTCGAAGGTCGAGAAGAGGTCCGAGTTGAGCTCCATCTGCCACCAAGTGCCGACCGCCGCCGCGGCGCCCGTCGACGTGGTGCCGTCCGGCACGAAGATCTCGACCTGCTCGAGCTGCGTCGGGTCGTCGAGCCCGCGCGTCAGCGAGATGCGGTCCATGTGCTGCGCCTCTTCGACCAGGTGCGCGATCTCGTCGTGGCGCACCGCGTGGTACGTGAGGTCCACGCCCTCGCCGAACATGCGCGAGAGCTGGTCGGCCAGCGGCTGCTGGCCCGGCACGACGGGCAGGTAGCCGGCGGGCGGCAACTCCACGAAGCCGGCCTGCAGCAACTGCCGGTCGACCGGCAACGGGCCCGCGCCGAGATCGGCGCCGGCCAACTGGCTGGAGATCTGGTACAGGTCGGCGTACGAGCCCTTGATCTCGGTGATCATGCTCTGCGCGTCCTGCGCCGACGGCTTGTTGCCGAACTTCTGCAGGATGCGCAGCGCGCCGTCGCTGTAGCGCTTGTGCAGCGCGTCGATCTGCGTGCGCGTGCTGTCGAGGAGCTGGCGGATCTGGTCGCAGTCGTCGCCGCCCGTCGTGCCGCCGGTGCCGTCGAACAGTCCCACGAGCTGGCACTGGAACTGCAGCACCTGCGCGGTGAACACGTTCCATGGCCGCATCGCCATCCGGCCCTGCCAGTAGCCGCGTGCCTGCGTGTCCATGCGCTCGCGCCGGCCGCTCCACGCGTCGATCACGCGCGTCGCGGTTGCGTCGCGCACCAGCAGGCCGATGACGACCTCGTCGCGGCTGTACAGCGTCGCCGGGTTGCACCACAGGTCGCTGTCCAGCCCGCTCGCGCTGAGCGCGCTCGGCGTGAGCCAGGGCTCGGCGGCGAAGTACGCCGACGCGATGCGGTTGCGCAGGTGGGTCGTCGTCAGCGTGACGGCCGAACTGGTGACGAGCTGCAGCGTGATCGGCCGCAGCCGCAGCACGACGCCCTCGCGCCAGTACGGCCGCTGCGAGTCGCTCACGCAGGCGCTCTCGCAGATCTTGCCGAAGACGGCCTCGTTGCCGCACAGGCCCTCGACCGGGCCGACGGTGATCTCGTAGATGCCGAAGCCGGTCGCCTGCGTGACGCCCGCCTTCGGGGCGGCGACGCAGTTGCCGAAGTCCGCGTTGCCGCCGATCGGCGCGGGCGTCGCGACGGCCAGCAGGTCCGCCAGCGTCGCCTGGATGTCGCCGACCGCGTAGACGAAGTTGCCCGCCGCGGTGATGGCCAGGCCGGCGCTGACGTCGAGCAACCCCGGGTCCGTGGTGTCGATCGAGACTCCGAGCCCGCTGACGACGCCCCAGCCACCAGCCAGGTTCGCGAGCCGCCGCGTGGTGCGGTTGTAGTCCTGCTCGAGGGTGAACGCGTCGGCGCGCAGGAACTTGCCGTCGAAATAGTGCAGCCGCGTGAGCGGCGTCGACTGCACGATGAACGAGACGCCGTCGGTGCTGCTGAGGTCGACGGCGTCGTCCTGGGAGATGCTGTTCGTGCCCATGGCTGGCCCCTAGAGGGTGAGAGTGGTGGTGAGGTTGCGGCCGTCGCTGTCCGCGCGGCGCGCGCCCGCGGGGATCCAGTTGCTGCCCAGCAAGGGCGTGTTGCCGGTGCCGTACACGGTGATGCGCAGCTGTGCGCCGGTCGGCGCGCGATCCAGCGCCAGCGTGACGACGGGCCGCGCCGGGGCGGTGGTGTCCACCGTCGGTGCCGCGAGCGTGAACGTCCGCCAACCAGCGGCGGCGTCGAATTCGCTGACGGCGAACGCCGCCGCGCTGACGCTCGCGAGCGCGAGCGGCTGGTTGAAGCCGAGCGTGACGTCGCTGCCCGCGAGCGTCGCGCCGTCGATGGCGACGATCGGGCCGGCCGGCACCGGCACCGCGGGCGGATCGGCCAGCAGCAGCGTCTGCAGGACGTCGGACGACAGCAGCGTCGGTCGGTCGGCGAACTCGACCTCGCCCGCAGCGCCGACGCTGACCGTCCAGCCGCTCGCGCCGCTCGTCACGTGCACCTGGCGCAGCACGGCGAGCGTGATGCAGGCGTCGGTGTCGGCGGCGAGATCGGGCGCATCGGGCGGCAGCGCGGCCACCGCGCGCGCGGTCAACTCGCGCAGCAGCGCCGCGCGCGCCGGGCCCTGCTGCACGGCGGGCAAGGCCTCGACGATGCCGACCTGCTCGATGAGCCAGCTGTCGTCGGGCAGCAGGTTGCCGCCGCTGTCGCGGGCGGGCGGATCGATGCCCAGCCACATCCGCAGCAGGTGCATGGGCTGCGCGCCGGGATCGAGCGGCGGAGGGTCGACGTGCTTGACGAGCGCCAGCGTGACCGTCTCGCACAGGCGCGAATACGCGATGTCCGACGCGGCGTCGCCCGCGCAGGGCTCGGCGATCGCCGGCACCGCGCGGTCGAGGCAGGTCGCGTAGCAGACGCGCAGGGCGAGGTCGACGGTCGCGTCGTTCGGATCGAGCGCGGCGAAGTCGTCGTCGCCCGAATGCTTCTGCCACCACAGCGCGAGGTTCACGCACTGCGGCGCGGCGAGCGACAGGTCGCGGCCCAGCACGTCGACCGCGTAACCCGGGCCGACGCTGAGGTCGAAGCTGGTGGTGTCGTACGCCACCGGGTATCCGGCGACGACGCCGCTGCCGTGCAGCAGGCGCTGGTGGCGGCGCAGCCGGCCGATATGGAAACCTTGCTCGACCTGGAAGTCGTCGACGCCCAGCAACATGCCGAAGTGGTAGTTGAGCGCGCACTGCGGGTTGTCCGGCAGCGCGTCGGCGCAGCCGTCGGCGGCGGGCAGGCCGCTGCAGGCGAGTACGGTGCCGTCGTTCGGGTTCATGGTGTCCTCCGTCCTCAGAGCAGCGCCGCGCTGCGGCTGTACGCGCGGGCGCGTTGCGCGAGCGTCGCGCTCTCGGCGGACGCGATGCCGTCGGCGCGCAGCCACGCGCGCTGTGCGCCGACCGCCTGCCGCGCGGTCGTGGCCGCTGTCGTCATGGCGGCCACGAGCGCGGACTCTGCGTCGTTCATCTGATCGACCAGATCGGACGGCGACGGCACGCCGGCCAGCGCGCCGAGGCGCACGACCGCGGCGTCGAGCCCGTCGAGCGCGTCCCACAGCGCGTCGGGCACCGCCGCGAACCAGTCCTGCAGCGTCGCGAGCTCGTCGGCGTCGAGCGCGGCGCGTGCGGTCGCGAGATCGGCGACGCGGGCCTGCAACGCGGTGTACTGCGCGCTCACCGCGCCGGCGTTGAGCGCGTCGATCGTCGCGTCGGCGTCGGCCTGCATCGCGGCGAGCAGCGCGGTGTCGTAGGTCGTCTGCGCGCTGCGCGCCAGCACGTGCGCGCGGTCGACGTCCGTCAGCTTGCCGAGCGCGGCCTCGCGCGCGGCTTCGAGCGTCGGGTCGTCGAGGTGCGCGTGCTCGCTGGGCGTCAGGATCGGGTACGACGTCGGTGCGTCCGGTGCCGGCAACGCGGCGAACGCGGCGAGCAGCGACGTGTCGGCGGCGAGCTGGGTCGGCGCGAGGAACGTGGCCTGGACGGCAGCGGTGGCGAGGTCGAACGCCGAACGCGCCTGGTCCGCTGCCGACTGGCTCGCCGCGAGCGCCGTGGCGTCGACCGTCGCTGCCTGCGTTGCCGAGTCCGTCACCAGCGCGCGCCGGGCCCGCGCGCGCGCGAGAAAGTTCGTGGCCGGCGCCGCGCTGGTCGGGAACTCGCTTTCCACGCGGCTCGTGGCGGTCGCCTGGTTGGCGAGCGCCGTGGTGGCGTCGGCGGCGAGCGTCGACAGGTCGCCGGTCTTGAGGCTGATGCCCATCGCGAGGCGCAGCGCCGCGGCCGTGGTCTCGATCGCGAGCCTCGCCGCCGCGGCCTTGGCCTGCGCCACCAGCGTCGCGAGCGTGCTCTCCTCGAGCGCGAGCTCCGTCTTGAGCGACTGCACCTGCAGCTCGCTCGACGCCTGGTCGGCGCGCGCCTGCGCGAAAGCCGCCAGCGCGGCGGCCATCGCGACGAGCAGCGGGTCGCCGTCCGCCGGCATCGCGATGCCCGACAGCGCCTTGCGCGCCGCGTCGACCGCCTTGCCCTGCGCGGTCGCCGCGGCGGCCGCGTCGCTCTGCACGCCCTGCATCGCCTGCACCTGCAGCCGCAGCGCGGCGACGGCCGCCTGGTGCGCGGAGGCCGCGAGCGCGAGCCGCGCGGATTCGCCGGTCCAGTAGTCCATGAGGGTGGTGGCCACGAGGTGTCCTCCTTCAGCGATGGGTCGGGGTGGGACGCGGTGACGGCGGCGTCGGGTCGATGGGCAGTTCGTCCGCGGGCGCGGCCGCGTGTGGCGGGAAGCCCGGATGGGCGCGGCCGGCCTTGTCGTATTCGCGTTCGATCGCGAGCAGGAAGTGGCGCTGGTGGATCTCGCGCTGCACCGCGGCCGCGAAGAAGGCCGCCGTCAGTGCCGCGTTCTTGATCTGCGCGCCAGAGATCGGGTACCAGGACGCCAGCTCCGCGAGTCCGACGTCCGCCGCCAGCGGCGCGCTGGCCGGCAGGTGCAGCCGCCACAAGGCCTCGCGCGCGGCGGCGTCCGGCTCCGGGAATTCGACGATGTACTCGAAGCGGCGCACGAACGCCTTGTCGAGGTTCGAGCGCAGGTTGGTCGTCAGCACCGCGACGCCTTCGTAGCGCTCGAGGCGCTGCAGCAGGTAGGCCGTCTCCAGGTTCGCGTAGCGGTCCTGCGCATCCTGCGTCTCGGTGCGCTTGGCGAACAGCGCGTCGGCCTCGTCGAACAGCAGCAGCGCGCGCGAGCGCTCGGCGATGTCGAACACCGCGGACAGGTTCTTCTCGGTCTCGCCGAGCCACTTCGACACGAGGCACGACAGGTCGGCGACGAGCATGTCGACGCCGAGCGCGCGCGCCATGACCTCGGCCGCGAGCGTCTTGCCGGTGCCGGGCGGCCCGAAGAACAGCATGCGGACGCCGCGCCGCTCGTCGCGGCCCTGCGCGAAGCCCCAGTCGTCGAGTACCGTGATCTGCTGCGTCACGCGCGTCGAAGCGGACTGCAGCTGGCGGCGTGCCGCCTCGTTGATCAACAGGTCCGTCCAGCCCGCGCGTGGCGCCACCCGCGTGATGCCCGGGCGCGCATGCCAGCTCGCGCGGGCACGGATGCAGTCGGCGATCGCGTCGAGCGCGAGCGGCGTGCCCTCGAGGCTCTGGCGCAGCCCGAGGTCGCGCACGACGTCACGCGCTTCCTGCGGCTCGACCGGGTAGCGCGCGGCGAGCAGCCCGGCCTGGTCGCCGAGTTGCGGCAGCAGCGTGCGCCACAGCGCGCGGCGCGCGGTCGGCGCGAGCGCGTGGACGGCCAGCCGGATCAGCGGCAGGCCGAAGGTCGGGATCGTGCGTTCGGCGTGCGCGCTCGTCAGCACGGTCAGCGACCAGTCCTGCTCGGGCAGGCGCGGCGAGTCCTGGCCGTCGCCGCCTCCGTCGTGTTGCGATTCGATCCACAGGCACGCCTGCTGCAGCAGCGCGACCGTGCGCGCGACGCCCAGTTGCTGCGTGGCCGCGTGCGCGTCGAGACCGTCGATGCGCGTGCGCACCGCGACCGCCGGCGCGGCGCCGAGCAGCGCGCGCAGCCGCGTCGCGCGCATCGCGCTGTCGCCGCCGACCAGCATCACCTGGCAAGGCAGCCCGCGCCGCAGCGCGACGGCGGCCTGCTGTACCGCCGGCTCTGCGAGCCAGTCGGCCAGGCCCGGCACCTGCGCGTAGCCGGCGACGAGTTCCGCGTTGTCCACTTGCGGCGAGCGCGCCATCAGGGCCTCCCACGCACCGGGGCCCGGTAGCAGCGCGCGCGAATGCCACGGGCCCGTGCCGTCGAGCCGAAGCAGGCTCAGCCGCGCGGCGGACGAATGCAGCAGAAGGTCCTCCATCGCGTCGCGCACGTCGAGCGCCGACGCGTCCCCGTCGGCACCGGCCTCCGTCTCGAGCCAGTGCAGCGCGAGCGCGCACGTGGGCCGCGCAAGGCCGTCGGGATGAACGAGCCGGCACAGCGTCGCGAAGCCTTCGTGCGCCTCGGGCAGGCATGCGAGCAGCACCAGGTCTGCGAGCATCGCCGCGGCCGGCCGCGGCAGCGCCAGCGCGTCGATCAGCGCCAGTGGGTGGGCCGCGGGCGGCGCGTCCCGCGTCGCGGCAACCTGTTGCGCGTAACGCTGCGCGAAGGCGAGGGCGGCGGCGAACTCGTCCGGCTTCGCGGCGGGTCCGGTGCCCGCCTCGAAGCGCGCCGACAGGCTGCGAGCGAGGCGCAGGCCGACGAGCGCGAGCGCATGGCGCGTATGACGACGCACGTCGCGCACCAGCGCGCGGCTCGTCTCGACGCGATCGACAGGCTCAGTCGTCATAGCGGATCCTCAGCACGCAGCCGAGCCACGGCAGCCAACCGGGGTCGAGGTCGAGGCCGAGCCGGCGAACGCGGACGTCGACCGTTTCGAGCGGCAAGTGCAGCTCGATCCAGCCCGGCTCGAAGCGCAGGCGGCCGCGGCGGCGGCAGACGGCGGCGATCCGCGGCGACGGCAGGTCCGGCGCGGCTGTGGCGAGCCACTGCGACCAGGCGTCGACCTGCGCGGCTGCGCGCGCGCGCAGTGCGTCGGGGACGGGCTGCGGCGGAACGTCCCCGCCGCAGAACGCGCGCAGCGCCGGGTCGTCGTCGGGGACGCCCAGCGCCTCCGCGATTGCACGCAGCCTCAGCGCGAGCGCTGGCGCCTCGGCGTCGTCCTCGCCGTCGTCGAGCAGCGCGCGCGGATCGAGCCGCGCGACCCAGAACAGCGCGCCGCCCCAGGCGGTCGCGTGACGGTCGACGACGTCGGGCAACGCGGGCAACGCAGGCAGGTCGTCGCGCCGCGACGCGGGGGCGCGCGGCGCCGTGTCGGGAGTGTCTGCCCGCGGCGCCTCGCGTGGCGCCGCGGGCTCGGCGCTCGCGGCGGCTGACGGCAGCAGCGCATGGCGGACCGTGGCGACGATCGCGCCGCACTCCGCCGGCACCGCGACGGCGCTGTCGCGCCACAGGCTTGCGAGCAGCACCGTCAGCGTGTCGCGCTGGCGTTCGACGAGCGCTGGCCGCGCGACCCCCCACGCCACGAGCTCGTGCCAGGCCGGATCAGCGGGCGGCTCGATGGCGATCGTCGTCGACGCCGCGCCGCGCGCGGGCGCGCTCAGCACAAGCGCATGGCCAAGCGTGCGCGGGCACGACTTGAACAACGCAAACCACGCATTCGCGGGGATCGCGCGCAGCACGGCGCTCAGGCTCGCGGTGGCGGCTTCGCCGCGCAGCAAGCGGGCGAGCACCGGCCAGATCGATTCGGGCTCGCGTTGCAGCCGCGCCAGGCCTTGTGCCAGCGTCTCGGCGGGGCTGTCGTCCGCGTGCGCGATCAGCCCCATGCGCTGCCACGCCCATTGGCGGCTGCGGTCGCCGAGCGCACCGCGGTACAGCAGGTCGGCGAGCGCGTCGCGCGCGGTCTGGTAGCGGACGACATCCGCGCGCGCGGGATCGGCGAGCGCGGCCGCCAGCGCGGCGCGCATCGCGTCGCGGCATTGCAGCGCTACCGCGGCGCCCCCGGCCTGCGCGTGCCAGCGCATCTTGAGCGACAGCCGGCGGATCAGCACCCATTCGTCGCCCGACGCGAGGCCGTCGGTCAGCGCGTCGCCGTCGAGCGCCGCGAACGCGTCGTTCCACTCCGCGATGCGCGCGCGCGGCAGCGGCCGCGCCGAGCGCAGGTGCTGGTGCAGGCGTTCGACGACGAGGCTCATGGCGCGCCCGCCGCTATCGTCGGGCGGCCGAGCAGGTAGCCTTGGTCGAGCGCGGCGTCGCCGAGGATCGCCACGTCGAAGCCGGCCGACTTGCCGATCACCGACGAGATGCCCACGTTCGCGCCGACGCCCGCGCGGATGCCGGCGCACGCGGTGCACAGCGTGAAGGCCGTGTGCGCGGGCTTGTGCATCTCGATCAGGCGGCGCGCGCACGCGAGCTGCGCGTCCGTGAGCGCGGCGACGATCGTGACGCTGAAGCGGTGCGCGAAGTCGTCGAAGTCGACGCCGCCGGCGTCCTCCAGCGGCGCGTCCCCGGGCTCGCCGATCAGGCCGCCCACGCGGTAGCCGACGCCCAGCACCGCCTGCGACTCCTGGGCCGTGCCATTGCCGTAGACGCCGCCGCCGCGCAGCCTGAAGTTCTCGAGGATCACGACTTCCGCGCCGCCGGTCAGGATCTCCAGCATCGACTGCAGGCTCGCCAGCGTGCCGCGCGCGCGGAACAGCGGCGCGGCCTGCTGGATCATTTGGCGCTGCACGCTCTCGGGCCAGCACGGGTCGAGCACGAGGCCGACGAAGCCCGCGAGCCAGCCGAGCGACCCGGTGGGCGAGACGCGCGCGTCCAGGAAGCGGTGGCGTGTCGACGACACGTCGCGCCACTCGCTGAGCATCGCGGCGAGCGGCATCAGATAGCGGAACAGGAAGGCCTGGGCCGCCGGCTCGCGCCACAAGGTTCGCGGCAGCGATTCCAGCAGCGCGTGCCCCGGATACTCGACATCGACCGCGCGCAACCGCGGCGTGCGGCTGCGCGTGCCGGTGAACTCGAATACGAGCCACAGGTATCGGCCCGGATCGACCATCGTGGGCGCGTCGTAGAACGCGAAGCCGTCCGCGGGCACGGGCGACAACGGGCGTTGCGACGGGTCGCGGAACAGCAACTGGCCGTCGCCGACGAAGAGATCCCACTGCTGCTGCGACAGCGCCGGCACGGACGTGCCGGCGCCGATGCCATCGACCGGATCGGTGAAGTCTAGGTCGTCGCGCGTGAACGCGTAGAAGCGCAGCTGCGTTCCCGGCGGCATGCACGCTTCGACGGTCATGCGGCCCCAGCGGTTCTGATCCATCCCGGAGTCGAGCGCGAAGCCGAACGTCAGGCCGTCGGCGCGATAGTGCATCTTCGCCGGCGCGGCCTGGCGCAGGCCGCGCGCCGTCCAGTACGAGATGCGGCCGTCGGGCGCGAGCGCGATCCCGCGGCCATCGTAGTTCGGCGCGCTGAGCGACGGCTGCGCCGCCGGCTGGTTGCCGGCGAGATACAGGCGCAGGAACTCCTCGCCCGGCCGCTGCGCGAGCGTGACGCGCACGCCGTAGCTCGCGTTCTCGGGCTCGGCGACGACGTCGGTGCAGAACGGCGCGGCGAGTCCGCGGATCAGGTGCAGCGCGAACAGCGTCGCGTCGACGCGGCCCGCGCGCTGCAGCACCCACGCGAGCCGGCCGCCGGCGACGCTCGTCGTCACGACGAGGCGTTCCGCGTCCGCGACGGCCGGCCACGCGGTGCGCTGCGGCGCTTCGCACGGCGCGAGCTGCCAGGTGCTGCCGTCGGCGAGCAGCACGAAGACGGCGTCGCCGCACGCTGACAGGTCGAGCGGCGCCTGGTCGAACGCGATCGCGCGCGAGATCTCCTGCTGCCACGTGTCGACCAGCCACACCGTGTTGGCGTCGGGGTCGGCGATGTAGAGCAGGTCCTTCGCATCGCATGCGAGCGACAGTGGCCGCTTCGGCGCGGGCGTGCCGGCGATCGCGAACTGCGTCGGCGGCGCGTCGTGCACGCCGAGCGTGCTGGTCTGCGCCCACAGCACGGTCTCGACCGTGCCCCCCTCCGGCTGCGGGTGGTACAGGCGGCAGCGCGCATCGAACGCGAGGCCCGCGAAGCCGCCGGTGTACGGCGCGTTGCCGAGCCCCGGCGGCGTGGGCGCCGGATCGCTCGCGAGCGCCACGATGTCCTCGAGCACCACGGTATCGTGCAGCGCGCACGCCGTCCACTGCGCATTGCCGCGCAGCATCAGCGTGCCGGTGTCGGGGATCAGACGCATCGCGGCCGCCTCAGCATTCGTCCTGCGGGATCGGTAGCGGCACGGCGGGCTTGGCCGGCGGCGGCTGCAGGTCGTCGCCCGGCGCGGGCAGTGCGGTCTGGTCGTCGACGGTGACGATGCCGGCGACCGCGGGCACTTCCCAGTCGGCGATCTGCAGCACGTCGATCGCGGACCAGGTCTCGCTGCCATCGGCGTTCTCCGTTGCGAAGTCGAGCCGCAGGTCCTCGATGTATTCGACGCCCTCGACCTGCATCGCGACGCCTTCTAGCTCGCGCGCGATCACGCGCCGGCCGAGCGGCCAGCCCGCGCCGTCCGGACCGTACGGCGGCACCGGCGCGAGGTACTGGCGCAGCAGGATGTCGACCCAGTCGCGCACCGCGTCGAGCCCGTAGCCGTCCTGCACCTTCACCGACAGCGCGATCGCGATGCGCCGGTACGTCGGCGGGATCACGTACAGCTCGGTCGTGACGAGCCGCCACCGGTCGAGCCAGCTGCAGACCTGCGCGAGCTCCCACGCGTCGGGCACCGGCGCGTTCGGATGCTGCGTGTCCTGCGACGGCCAGACCACGACGCTGACGCAACCGGGCCTGGAGAGCCGGCTCGGCGCATGGAACAGCGGCATGCATTCGGCGCGCGCCGGCGCGACGACGGGCGTCTGCAGCGTGAGCTCGGAGAAGTCGGTCCTCGCGACCGCGCGGCGATTGCGGCGCAGCTCGGTCGGCAGCGCGGCGAGCGCGTCGGACAGGCTCTGGCCGTCCGCGCCGCCGGTCGCGGGCAGCGGGTTCGTGCAGACGAGGTCGATCTGCGTCGGACGCTTCAACGGCAGCGGCGGCACCGGCACCGGCAGCGTGTCGCCGATCTTGGAGATCGCCTGCGCCGGCACGTTGCCGGCCGCGCCGCCGCCCCAGTTGTAGGCGAGCGCACGCACGCGCTGGCCGAGCTGCGGCACGCGGCCGTTGACGCCGTCGCCGAAGGCGACCGTGCCGGCGTCGGCGTCGATCGTGAAGTGCGGATCGTCGGCGGCCGACGCGTCGAAGTCGTCGACGCGCGTCCAGTCCGTCCAGACGCTGCTTTCCTCGACCTGCAACTGGACCGGCGTGCGCACGTCGAGAAAGACCGGCGAGTTCGCGAGCTCGAAGACCTGGCCCGGCTGCCCCGTGCCTGTGCCGACGAGCTCCGGCCGCGCCGCGACGACCTGCTGGCATGCCGTCGTGTTCATGCTGATCAGCTGCACCGTGCCGACGCGGCTGTTGTCGGGCCGCCAGGCGCGCAGCCAGAACCACAGCTGGTCGGCCTGATCGTCGTCCAGCGTCGGCGGCCACGCTCCCGTGCCGGCGAGCGCGTCCGGCGGCACCGGCACGCCGAGCGGCGTCGCGTCGACCGGCAGTTCGAGGCGCACGACGCCTTCGCGCGTGAAACCCCCGGTGGTATCGCCCGCGACGCGCAGCGCGACGAAGTCGGCGCTGCCGTCCGCCTTGGTCGCGGCGAGAGACGCCTGCCATTGCAGCGACGGCCCGTTGCCCGCCGCGCAGACCGCGACCTGGTCGATGGTCGGGAACGACGCGGCTGGCGAGAACCCGAGCGACAACGCGATCGCCTGGCCGTCGACGCGCTGCAAGCCCAAGGTCTTGTCGAGGATGTCGGCCACCGCGATCTTCGCGTCGGGGTTCACCAGCACGCCGATCCACACGGCGTTGTCGACCGTCGCCGAGAAGTCGACCACCGGTCCGGTGCCGTCGGACGGCAGCGTCACCGTCTGGTACGGCGCGACGTGGTCGTCGGCGCCGAGGTCGAGCGCGTCGATGCTCGCCTGCACGACATCGCCGACTTCCGCGTCGAGCCCCGCGATCCAGGCCTGCATCTGCGCGTTGTCGTTCACCTGCTCGTCGGTCAGCAGCGACTGGCGCGCGACGGCGACGCAGTCCAGCGGCCACACCGTCGCGTCCTGCGTGATCGTGTAGAGCGTCTTGCCGGCCTTGACCTGGTCGCCCGAGAACAGGCTGACGCCGTTGGCGACCTTGTTGGTGAAGCGCACCAGCGCGCTCGCAGGCTGCGCGGGCTGCATCGGGAAGCCGAGCAGCTTCAGGAACGCGATCTGCGTCGCCTCGGGGATCTGGTTGAAGCGGAACTGCAGCCCTTCGCCGAGATACGCGAACAGCTGCAGCAGCGTGATGCCGGGGTCGCTGTCCTGGAAGTCGGTCCATTCGGACGTGTAGACCGGGATGCGATTGCGCAGCTCGAGGAACAGGTCTTCGAAGCTCCGATCGTCGAGGATGGGGGCGATCAATGGCATGGCGCTATGCCTGCTCGAGGTAGAACGGGTACACGAGGATGTCCTGCCGGCCGTCGAGGACGTGGGCGTACTGGATCTCGATCTGCACCATCGAGCGGTCGTCGGTCGGGTTCACCGCGACGTCCACCAGCTTCACGCGCGGCTCCCACAGCGCGATCGACGTGGTGATCTCGCGCTCGATGTCGGCGCGCGTGCCCGGGTTGTTCGGGGCCATCAGGTAGCGGCGCAGCCCGCAGCCGAAAGTCGGGCGCATCACGCGCTCGCCGAGGTCGGTGTCGAGCAGCGTGAAGATCGCCTGGCGCACCTTCTCCGGCCCGGAAACGAACGGCAGCGCGCCGGTCGCGTCGGGCGCGAGCGGCTGGCCAAGGCCGGCGCCGAGGCGGCGATAGCGGTCGAGCATCGTGGTCATCGGACTGCCTCCGTCCTCATGAGGTCACCGCCGTCCGGAGCGACCACGTCGACGTGACGGTCGGCTCGTACACCACCGGCGTGCCCACCGGTGGCGCCGAAGGCAGCGAGCCGTCGGCGTTCGCGGTGAGGCTCGCGTTGTCGGTGAGCGACTGGTCGAGCGTGCCGAGCGCGTTGTTGCTGTAGTCGCCGAGGTCCACCGTCATGTCGCTGTTGTCCTTGAGCCGGTCGGCCACCGCGGGTGCGAGCAGCTGGTTCAGTCCGAGCGCGCTCTCGACGGTGCCGCCGACCGTGACCGCGCCGTCGACGTCGAGGTCGACCGCCGGCGGCGTCGCCGCGAGCGCCGCGTCGACGCCGGCCGACGCCTGCAGCGACGGCGGGATGCAGAAGCGCAGCGCGAGCAGGAACCACAGGTCGAACAGGAACACGACGATCGGCAGGAACAGGCTGAGCACGAACATCGCGACGATCGTGATCAGCGGGATCGAGAAGCTGCAGGTCGAGCCCGCGCCCATCTGGCCGCCGGTCGCGCCCTTGCCGTCGCTGTTCGGCGCCAGGTGCTGCGGCTGGATCACGCGCACCGGCGACAGCTTGCCGCGCGGGCGCGACGCGACCTGCGCCGCGAGGTCGCGCAGGTCCGGCATGCGGATCGTGACGGGCCGGTTCGCCGCGCCGACGACGTCGAACGGCGCGGCCATCCGGAACACGTCGGTCGCGAGGCTCCACGTGAGCGCGCCGTTGCAGTCGGGCGTCTTGCCGACCTTGGGCGGGCACGCGTGGTGGCGGCGCACGAAGCAGCGCGCCTCGTAGGTCGTCTGGTCGTCGAAGCGCGCGTTGCCGTCGGTGTCGTGCTGCAGGCTCATCGTCGGCACGTTGCCGTAGTACATCGTGCGGCCCGCGGCGTCGTGCCGGGTGTCGCGCGGGTCGGGCACGAGCGCGAACATCGGACTGGTTTGCTCGCCCGAGGTCACGTCGGCGACCTGCGCCGCGGCGTCGAGCGGCTGCCAGCTGCCGTACATCGCGCTCGGTCGGCCGTCCTGCAGCGTCGGGAACCAGCCGTCGATCACGACGGACACGCCCATGTCGACGAACCACTTGTCGAGCGCGGCGCGCTTGTCCGCGAGCTGGTCCTGGCGCAGCGCGAGGAGCGCGGCCCAGTGCGCGACGCCCGCGGCGCTCGCGAGCGCCTGCTGGCGCGTGGCGACTGCGGCGACCAGCGCGGCGCTCGCGCGCGGGTCGAGCGCGGAGGCGGCCAGCGTCAGCAGGTCGAGCAGGTCGGCCTCGGCGGCGCGCACCGGCGCGACCTGCCCGGTGATGTCGCCCGCCGTCACGCCGGCCGGCACGATGCTGCGCCGGCGCCGCACGACGAAGCTGGCCTGGCACACGCCGAGGCGGTTCGCGCGCGGGAAGCCGGGCGCGTCACAGTGCAGCTCGCAGGTGACCAGGTAGTGGCGGTCGTGCGAGGGCTGGAACAGCTTGCGCAGCGCGCTCGGCGCGAGGCGCGCGCGCAGCGGCGCCGGGTCGACGCCCGGGCGGTACGGGTCGCCCGCGGCATTGACCGCGAACATCGCGCCGATCTTGCCCGCGAGCTGGCCGCCCGGCGCGGCGCTGACGAAGTCGAAATTGTTGACGTAGTCGATCGTCGGGTCGGCCTTGAGCGAATGCTGCGGGCGCTGCAGGAAGGCCTGGACGAAGTCGTCGCCGGAGAACATCTGGATCGCCGGCCGGCTCGTGCGGCCGTCCGCGGGCAGGCCCGGACGCGTCCAGCGGTACCACGGGCCCGCGAGGATCCAGGGCGGCTCGGTGCGCAGCACGGCGCTCACCACACGTTCCCCGCGCCGGGCGTGTAGCTCGGAGAGACGACGCCGATGCCGGCGATCAGCGTCTGGCACTGCAGGATGCCGTCGCAGACGACGCTGGGCGCGTGCATGTTCACGCCCGCGGCGGTGATCTCGACGGTCGAGTTCGCGGTGATCGACACCTGGCCCGCGACGTTGATCTGGATCGTGCAGCCGTTGCTATGGCTGATCGTCACCTGCTGCGCCTCGTCGTCGAGCACGACCTTGTGGCCGCTCTGCATGGACAGCGTCACCTTGGCCGCGCCGGCGGTGTCGTCGAACTGCAGCTGGCTGCCCGAGCGCGTCCTCAGCGTGCGAAGGTTGTTGGCGGCTGCCGCGGCCTCGGGCAGCGCGCGCTGGCCGTTCCAGCAGGCGCCGACGATGTAGGGCCGCGTCGTGTCGCCGGCCTCGAAGCCGCAGACGACCTGCGAATCCTTCTCGGGCAGGATCTCGAGGCCCTGGTTGTCGTCGGCATAGGGTGTCAACAGCGTCGCCCAGGCCGTGACGGTCGCGCCGTCGGCGCCGAACGCCGGGAAGCGCACCTTGATGCGGCCCTTGGCGTCCGGGTCGACGAGATCCACGACGCGTGCCGGATACAGGCCGTACCAGCGCGCGCCGTCGCCGTCGTGCGGTTCGGGATGCAGGTGCGGCGAGCTCATGACGCGGCCCCGATCCATTCGCGCTCGGCGTCGAAGTGCGTGCGGTAGCCGTCGGCGAGGTCGAACTGGTGGCGCACGCGCGTCACGTAGTAGCCGTCGCCCTCGAACACCGGGCTCACGCGTTCGAGCCGCAACAGCGTGCCGACCCGCAGCTGCGTGTTGCCCTGCGCGACGCCGCTGACGGTGACGAAGCGGCGCGCGCGGGCGAGCAGCGCCGCCTTCGCGAGCGCGCTGCCTTCGGGATCCTTCAGCGGCACGTTGCGCACGTGGTAGCTGACGCGGTCGCCGAACGCGCGCTGCAGCACCGCGACGCCGTGCTGATTGCCTTGCGCCTCGGCGTCGACGACGCCGGAGTCGGCGCTCTCGTCGATCGAGTCCTCGGCGCTGTCGTCGAAGCCGCCCGCGACGAGCTTCGTGCGCTGGTGCGCGAGGTCGGCGCGCAGCCTTGCCTGCAGCAGGTTGCCGCCCTGGATCAGCGTCACGGCCGGGCCGTTGCGCTTGTCGCGCGTGGCCATGTGCAGCGTGCTGCCGTCGATCCAGACCTCCGCGGCGAGCCGGCGCGCACGTTCGCGCAGGAAGGCGAGGTCGCTCTGGTTCCACTGCTGCACCATCGCCCAGGTCGGGCCGGTGACGTCGCACTGCGCGCTCAGGCCGTGCGCGGACGCGATCTCCTGCAGCATGTCTGCCTCGCTCGCCTCCTCGTAGGTGCGGAAGCGCCGCGTCATGCGCAGCTCCATCAAGGTGTCCTCGGCGAGGCAGACGATCTCGGGCGCGCGGCCCTGGTCGGCGGACAGCTCGAGCGCGCTCATCCTGCCGGTGAACATCTCGGCGCGCGCGGTCGTGGCACCGAGCGAGACGGTCAGCGCCTTGCCGAAGTCGAGCACAGTGCCGTCCATCCAGTTCAGCGGCTCGTCCTTCGCGCCGTCGCGCGGGCCCCCTCCGGTCAGCGTCGCGGCGAGGCGCTTCATGCCGAACAGGTCCTCGTCGATCTGCAGCAGCACGAGGTCGCGCGCGAGGTCGGCGTTGGCCTGCCCGTCGACCTTGATCTCGGGGATGGTCGACGCCTGCAGCGGCGCGGAAGGAGAGGGCGTGGGCATGGCGTCGTGGCAGGGTCAGTCGTCGAAGCCCCACGCCGCGGTGCGCGACGCGCGCTGGCGCTCGCGCCGCGCGATCTCGGCCCAGTCGGCCTGCGCCTGCGGCGTCGGCTGCGTCTTCTCGCTGGCGTCGTGGCCGATGCCGCCGAGCTCGTCCTGCTGCACGTCGACATCTGTGTCGATGTCATTGATCGTCACGGGCATGGCGCTCTCCTTGTCGTTGGGCGGCGCGTGCGCGCCGGCTGCGCCGTCCGCGGCAGCCGCAGCCCGCCGACGTGCGCGCGGGGGTCGACGGCGCGGCGGTGCGCGTGACCGCCACCGACGCCGCCGGTGGCGTCACGGGCACGACGACCCAGCCGCCGCGCGACGGGTCGCGCTTGACGTCGGTGCCGACGCTGCCGAAGCGCGGGCGCAGCGGCACGCCGACGCCCCACGGGCGATCGGTCGCGTCGGCGGTGCTCGCGGCGGCGACGCCGAACGCGCCGAGGCTGCTCGTCGCGGCCTCCTGGTGCGCGCCGTCGCGCGTCTGCGCGATCGCCTGCGCGAGGCCGCCGATGCCGGCGACGGCCAGGCCGCGCACGACGGGGTCGGTCGACGGGTCGCGCGCGTTGACGCTGCGGTCGCTGCTGCCGGCGCCGGCGCGTCCGGCCTGCGCGCCGGCGACGAGCGGCAGGCTCGCGCTCGTCTGCGCGGGATCGGCGCCGAGCGCGGCCTGGCCCGATGCGCCGCCGGCGCTCGTGCCGGCCGGCAACGCGACCTCCTGGCCGAGCGGCAGCTGCATCGGATCGTCGACGCCGCTCGCCAACGCGCGCCAGGCGGCCGGATCGAAGCCCGAACGCGCGGCGACCTGCGCCAGGCTCTCGCCAGGCATCGCCTGCACGACCTGATCGGTCGGCTGGCTGTTGCCGACCGTGCCGGGCGAGCCGGCGGGCAGCGTGGTCGCGGTCTTCGACGACGTGCCCGGCGAACCCGACGTGTTCGGCGTCGTGGTCGGCGACGGCGTGTACGTCCAGTTCGGGTCCTGGCCTTTGATCGAGACGCCCACCTTCGCCCGCAGCGGCACGCCGGACTCGTCGAACAGGTCGAGGTCGATGTTGGCGCTGTCCATGATTCCCTGAACCATGAACGAGCCCCACTTGAAGACGACGCGCGGCGGCGCCTCCTTGCCAGGCTGCGAGCCTTGCGGTCGCACGAACTGCTCGACCAGCCGCGTGCGCGTGAGCACGCTGACGCCCTTGCCGGGTGCGCCTTCGTCCGCGGTGTCGAACACCAGGTCGAAGCTGACCACCATCTCCCCGGTGCCGGGTCGCTGGCGAGCCTGCGAGCCCGCCTGCTGGCCGCCGGAGGTCTTGTTCGAGATCTGCACGCGCAGCGAGGTCGGGTTGAACTGGACGGCCGTGAGCGTCTTGTCGTTCACCGTCGGGTTGTTGTCGGCACTGATCCTGCCGAGCAGCGCCTTCACGAGGCCGGTCATGTCGACGCCCCCGGCAGCAGGCGCAGGCCCTCGTGCTGGATCGTGAGCTCCTCGATCGCAATCTCGCCCGACTTGCCATTGAGCTCCGGCCCCTTGATCTTCGACGGCAGCCCGCGGTCGAAGCTCCAGGTCGCGCGCACGTTGCCGTCCGCGCTCATCACGTAGACGAGGCCGTCGTAGCGCGGCACGGGTCGCACGCCGTCGAGGATGTCCTGCATCCACGACCACAGGTCGCCGTTGGCCTGCGCCGTGTCCGTCGTGCCGTGGAACATGCCGCGCTTGAGCACGAGCGGCGCGTACTTGCCGCGGCCGACGCGCCGGATGACGCCGTTGTTGCGACCGCCTTCCTGGTACTCCTGGACGTCCATCTCGATCTCGAGACCGCCGCATTCCTGGAACGCGCCGTTCCATTCGCCCGTCGCGCCGCCGCCGAGCACCGCGTTGCCGCCCGGCACGACGTACGTGCTGGCGCTGCTGGCCGGCACCTGGCTGCCGGCGATGATGTCGGGCGAGCGCAGCAGCTTCACCTCGAAGCGGAAGGCCGGGAGCAGGTAGGCGCTGGCCATCGCGCTCATTCCTCGAGGTTGAGCGTGCCGTCGCCGTTGCGGCTCAGGCGCACGAGGATGAACTCGAGCGGCTCGGCGGGCGCGACGCCGATCTCGATGATCAGCTGCCCCGCGTCCTGCTGCGCCTGGCCGGCGACCACGTTGACGAAGAACGACTGCGCCTCCGTGGCGCCCGCGAACGCACCCGCGCGGAACAGGCCGCGCAGCAGGCTCTCGATCGCGCGGCGAAGGTCGCGCCACAACGCGGGCCCGTTCGGCTCGAACACGGCCCATTGCGTCTGTGCGAGCAGCGCGCGGCGCAGCATCAGCACGAGGCGGCGCACGGACAGCTGGCGCCAGTCGCTGTCGCGCGACAACGTGCGCGCGAGCACCAGCGCGATGCCGTCGGGCTGGCGCACGTAGCAGTTGATGCCCAGCGGCGTCATCACGTCGGCGCGGCCGGGCGGCTGCGGTTCGGCGACGTGGATGATCGAGCGCGCGATCGCGTTGGCCGGTCCGTACTGGATGCCACGATCGAGCTCGCGCCGCGCGACGATGCCCGCCGCCACCGCGCTCGGCGGAATCTGGCGCGTGCGATTGCTGCCGATGTCCACGCTGTCGTCCGTGCGCCGCGTCGGGATCAGCCACGGGTGGTAGGCCGCCGCCCACGCGCTGTCGAAGTGCGCGCGCCACTGCTCGATGCGGCCCTGCGACATGCCGGGCGGCACGTCGATCAGCGCGATCAGCGACTGCGTCGTCTCGCAGAAGTCGATGATCTGCTGCTGGTAGCCGGCGATCGCCAGCATGCCGCCCTGCGTCGCCGGATCGAGGATCAGGCCCGCCAGGTCGCTCGGCGCGACGTTGGGCACCGGCACGACGGGGACGATGTCGACGCACGCGCCGAATTCGGCGCCGGCGCCGCCGGTGGCCGGAACCGGCGCGTCGTCGACCGCCCATTGCGCGGGCACATACAAGTCCGGCACGACCAGCTGCGTCGCGTTCGCGGTCTGCGACAGCGCGCAGATGCCGCCGCCGGGCAGGTCGTCCTGGATGTCCCAGTCCGGGTCGAAGAAGTCGTCGGGCACGAGCAAGTCCCAGCCGTCGGCGCCGCCGGAGAACGCCGCGCTGCTCGCGCGGATGTACTCCACGCGGGTGTCGATCGGCGCCAGCAGGGTATCGGCCCACGATGCGTCGGGCCAGACGAGGGTGGCGCGGTCGCACAGCACGTTGGAGATGCTGTCCGGGTGGTCGTGCATCAGCGCGAGGTGGTCGAACGACTCGGCGCGGCCGTCGCCGTCCGACACGTCGATGCGCGCCTCGACCAGCTCCGCGCTCACCGGTGCGACCGGCGGGACGTCGAACACGAGGTTCCAGCGCTCGCGCGGCAGCACGGGATCGCGCACGCGAACCTGGTCGGTGACGACCGAGAACGACTGCACGCCCGCGGCGTCGGTGAAGCGCAGCGTGCTGCCGATCGCCACGGGCGAGCGCAGGTCGACGCTCACGTCGGCACCCGTGAGCGCGAAGACGAGCGTGGTCGTCGTGAACGCGATCGCGACGGTCATCGAGTCGCCCCACGTCCCCTGGGTGCGCGCCGTGAACGCGATCGGCGTCGTGAACGCGCCGCTGACGACGCCCTGCGAACGGCCGACGAGGAAAGGCGCCGCGCGGTCGTGCACGACGCGCACGATCCACGCGATGCGGCCGCCCTGCTCGAAGTAGCTCGCGACCGAGGGCGTGAGCACGCCGGGGTTCTCGAAGCCGCCGAACTGCGAGACGAACTCGTCGAAGCTGCGCACGCACACCGGCAGGCTGCGCAGCAGCGGGCGGTCGACGTCGGTGACCTGGCGATAGCCCGCGGGCCAGTGGCCGTCGACCAGCGGCATGCGTGCGGGCCCGCGCGGCGCGACGCCGACGAACGCGCACACGTCCATGCGCTGCGGATGCAGCACCGGCGCGTGCGCGTCCGGCAGCGCGAAGACACCGGGCGCGCCGAGCGGCGAGCGGACGAGGGACAGCATGCGCGCCGCTTACTCGTAGTTCACGCCTTCGTGCGCGATGTGGAGCTCCTCCATCGCGACCTCGCCGCCGCCCTTCGCCGCCAGCGTCGGGCCGACCCATTTCTTGGGCTGCGCGTTGATCAGCTTGAACGACGCGACCGGGTTGCGCGCCTCGTCGAGCAGCGTGATCGTCACGGTTCGGCGGCCGTCGGCGCCCTCGCGCACGTCCTTGACCCACTGGAACAGGTCCAGCGAGCCGATCAGGCCGCGCTTGAGCGTCACGTCTTCCTGCTTGAACGTGTTGGCGATCTTGTGGACGGTGTTGACGGGGTCGTTGCCGTTGCGGTACTCCGAGTAGTTGATCTCGGTGCCGAGCCCGGAGACGTCGGAGAAGCCGGCGATCACGCTGCTCTCGTCGCCGGTGCCCAGCGAGACGAGGTAGTTGAACGCGCCGTACGGATTGTTGCGCTGGGTGGCCATGCTTGTTGCTCCTCAGGTCAGGACTGCGAATCCGCGGTCCACTGGCCGATGCGGAAGATCACGAATTCCGCCGGGCGGACCGGCGCGACGCCCACGAGGCAGATCATCCGGCCGTTGTCGAGGTCGTTCTGCGTCATCGTCGTGCGGTCGCAGCGCACGAAGTACGCCTGCTCGGGCTTGGCGCCGATGAGCGCGCCGTCGCGCCACATCACGTAGAGGAAGTCCTCCACCGACGTGCGGATGTTGGCCCACAAGCGGTCGTTGTTCGGCTCGAACACGGCCCACTGCGTGGCCTTGTCGATCGAGTGCTCCATGTAGATGAACAGGCGCCGCACGTTCACGTAGGTCCACTCGGGATCGGAGCTCATCGTGCGCGCACCCCAGACGAGGTTGCCGCGTCCCTCGAAGAAGCGCAGGCAGTTCACGCCCTCGGGGTTGAGTACGTCCTGGCGTGCCTTGTTGATGTTGAGCTCGAAGCGCGTGAGGCCCATCACGATCTCGTTGGCGGGCGCCTTCTGCACGCCGCGGTTGATGTCCGAGCGCGCGTAGATGCCGGTCACGAAGCCGGAGGGCGGCAGCAGCAGCTTGCGCGGCGGCACGCCGGGCACCGCGGGATAGAGCGGGTCGAGGATCTCGATCCACGGGTGATACAGCGCCCCGTATTCGGTGTCGAACTGGCCGCGGAACTCGCGGATGTCGGTCATCGAGCTGTTCTGCTTCGCGTCGACCACCGCGATCCGGTAGCGGTACTTCTCGGCGTGCCCCACCAGGGCCTGCGCGGCGGCGAAGATCTCGTCGTCGCCGTCCATCGCGCCGCCGTCGGGAAGCGCGACGATCGCGATGTCGTCGACCTCGCCGAGCGCCTCGAGCCCGGTGGCGCGCAGCGTGACGTCGTCGGGGTCGGCCTCGTCGCCCTGCATCATGTCGGCGCCCGGCAGGTCGCCGTCGGTGCCGCCGACGAGGCGCTTCTGCGCGTTCTGCAGGCCGATCGCGAGCGCCGCGGGGTCGAAGCCGTTGGCCTGGCCGCTGGGCGTCCAGTCGAGCCAGATCATCGCGTCCTCGTCTTCCGGATCGTCGATCTCCAGCACCTTGCCGATCCAGCGCTGCTGGCTCGGATCGAGCGCGAGCTGCTGGTACGCGTCGATGCGGTCGTCCGGCCCGTAGACCAGCACCTTCATCTCGACGAGCGCGATCTGCGTGCCGGCCGCGATGGCGACCGGGCCGCCCTGGCCGTTGAAGGTCTGCTTGCCGTTCACGTCGACCGACACGACGCACAGGTTCGCGGCGACGAGCGGCGCGTTGCCGATCGGCGGCGTGTTGCCGCTGGTCGTGAGCTCGACCACCGCGCCGTTGCGCACGCTGCGGGCCTGGATGCCCCAGGCCGACTTCTGAAGCGGATCGGTCGGGTCGACCGCCCATGTGAAGGCGACGTTCTTGCCGCGCACCGCCTGGGCGTCGACCAGCACGTTGCCGTCCGCGCCGGGCCAGCGCGCCCACCAGTTCGCGGTGCCTTGCGTCAGCGGCACCGCCACGGTCGCGATGCAGCTCGACACCGGCGCGCCGCCCGCGCTGCTGAACACGCGCGAGACGTACAGCCGCTGCCCGCCGTTGTTGAAGAACGCGCGGACGGCGTGCGGCAGGAAGGCGGTGCGATCGGGGTCGCTCGGGAACTCGAGCAGGTCGAGGCCGCCGTAGACGCGCTCGAAGTCGGTGAACGACGTGACCAGGCGCGGCGCGGTCGTCTTCGGGCCGCCGACGTACTGCACCGGCCCGTAGCGCGTCACGCCGGCGAAGCCCGTCGTGCTCGTGGGCACGCCTTCGATCGACTTCGCGCGGAAGCTGACTTCTTCGACATAGACGCCTGGCGACAGGTATTCGGGCATGGAGTTCCCCTCGGGTTCTCCCGCGCGGCGCGCGCGCGGGTCGCGCCGGCGCAGGGGCGCCGACGCAGGTTGGATCGACGGTTCAGGTGAAGAGCAGGTCGGCGTCGTTCATCACGAGCACCTCGCCGGGAATGACGCTGACCGGGATCGGCGCCTGAGACAGATAGCCGGCTGGCGGCGCGATGCCGCGCAGCACGTCGTTGAGCGCATCGGTGCCGGCGACCTCGAGCGGCAGCGCGGCGAGCGGATCGGCGGCGGGCACGGCCACCGGCGGAAGAAAGAGCCAGACGTGCAGCGCGAGCGTCGGCGGCAGCACCGCGCCGCCCGGCACGGCGTTGGCGCCCAGCACGACGACGAATTCGCCGCGGTCGTCGACATGGCCCCAGCCGACCTGCGTCTCGTTCGCGAAGACGCCGGGCGCCGTCTTCGGCGCGGTGACGATCACGCGCGCCCACGGCACCACGGCGGCCGTCGCGAGCGATGCGCCGCGCCGCACGCAGCCGCCGAGCGCCGTGGTGTTGGAGGGCAGCGCGTACGCGACGCCCGGCCACAGCCACGCCTGGCGGCTGTTGGCGGCGGTGGCCGCGGGCACGCCCAGCGATTGCACCGGGATCATCGACAGCCGGCGCGGCACGTACTTGCGCGGGTCGTCGTCGGCGCCCCACGCGGTCGCGCCGGCGTCGCGCTGCGCGAACGCGCGCAGGTTGAAGCGCGTCTGGTCGACATCTGGCGTGGGCGGCGGCGCGGCGAGCTTGTCCGCGGCGCCGCGCGCCAGCACGCGCGCGAGCAGGCCCGTCCAGCGCAGCGCGTGGCGCGATTGCGGGTGCGCGTCGAAGGTCAGCGGGCACGCGCGCGTGCCGATCGTCTCGAGCTGCGCCGTCCACGCGCCGGGCGCGGCGAGGCGCGACTGCGCGTCGATCCACTGGATGCCCAGCGCGAGCCGATGGTCGATGCGGTCGACCTCGATCGTCGCGCCGGCGGCGAGCGGCGGCGTCAGCACCGGGGTGGCGAGCGCGTCGGTCACGCCGGCATCCTCATGCGGATGCTCGCATCGGTCACCGGCGGCGGCAGCGGCACGTCCAACGTGTCGATGCGCACGACGCGGGCGATGTAGGGCACCGACAGGTGGTAGTCGCCCGGCAGCGAGTCGAACGTGCGCATCAGCGCCTCGGTCGAGATGTCCTCGAGCAGCAGTTGGATCGAATCGGTCGGCGCCGCGGTCGGCTCGAGCGCGTAGCCGGCGGCCGGCAGCGCGGGCTCGAACAGCGTCGGGCCCTGCAGGATCGGCACGCGCTCGATCGCCTGCATCGCGCGGCCCAGGATCATGTGCTGGTGCTCGGCGTTGTCGGCCCACGGCGTCATCAGGAAGTGCAGGTCGAGCGCGAGGTAGCCGCGGCCGTCCGCGTTGCCGGCAGCCGACCATGCCGCGCGCATCGTCTTGTTGAAGTCGACGCGGTACAGCAGGATGGTCAGCCCTTGCGCGCCGATCCGCTCGGTGATGGCGGCGGCGTCGACCAGGTCCTCGGTGCGGATCAGCGCGGCCGTCGATACCCTGCCGGGTACCGGCTGGCGATCGGCGAACGCGGCCGAGAGCATGCGCTCCAGGCTCGTTCCCACCGCCGCGATCCCCGTGAAGCCTGCCATGTACGCCCCGTTCCGGATAGTCGCGGGGCGACTCGTCGCGCCTGCGTCCACAGACCTTGTCGACGAGTGCGACGTGCACGCGAAATGCGCTCGAACGAGCGTCGTTCCTCCCGTGATCCACGCCTTGCATCGACCCGAGGGGCGATTAAGCTCGCAACCCCGAGGTGGTCCTATCCTTCAACATGGGGGTACCTGCTGGCTAACCAGCGATGTGTCGGACACGCCGGAACGCATCCTCGCGACGCGTCTGACGGGCGTGGATCAGCAAGCCTTGGCGTTCGCCGCGACGTGTGTCGGTTGCCGCCCGCGGCGACCTGCAAACTTGGGGGGCGACCGCGCGAGGCAACGCGACGTCGTGTCCCCGGAGGGGGTATTCGCCGCGCGATCGTGCCGATGCGCGCACCACGAAAAACGGGCCACGAGGGCCCATTGGGTGGTCGGGGTCGACGACGGCTCAGTAGCCGCCGATCCATGCCCGACATCTTCTCCGACCCTCAGCACTCGCGCCAGCCGTAGCCGCCCGGGGTTTTGCAGATCTTCCCTGACTGCATAGGCAGCATTCCGGCGTTGACTTCGCAGAGCTGGACGGCAGCGTCGGGTCGTTGGCCAGCCGGCCTCACGGCAACGTGAAGTAGAACCGCGCGCCCTTGCCGACCTCGGACTCGGCCCAGATGTCCCCGCCATGCCGCCGGATGATGCGCCGCACCGACGCCAGGCCCACGCCCGTGCCCTGGAAATCCTTGGCGCTGTGCAGCCGCTGGAAGACGCCGAACAGGCGGTCGGCGAAGCGCATGTCGAAGCCGGCGCCGGCGTCTGCGATGACGAAGGTGGGCACGCCGGCCAGCGTCTCGCGCTTCAGCTCGATGCGCGTCGTCTCGCCCTGGCTGCTGTACTTCCACGCGTTGCCGACCAGGTTCTCGATGGCGATGCGCATCAGCGTCGGGTCGCCCTGGATCACGAGGCCCGGCTCGATGTGGATGTCCGCCTCGCGCTCCGGTTCGTTGCTGCGCAGGTCCTCCAGCAC
>FSVX01001201.1_pt1 | contig 16650 bp, 8 predicted proteins | sample 1637761 | NCBI WGS metagenome assembly FSVX01 (sample SAMEA3914814, study PRJEB12502) | metagenome | biome: forest; material: soil | place: USA | collected 2011-09-16 | depth 0.1 m
CCACGACGTGGTGCGATCCGTGCTTTCCCTTCACCGGCAAGCAGATGGGCGCGTTCATGATGCCGCAGATCGGCGGCAGCGTGTGGATCATGTTCCAGGGCGGCGACCCGGACTATCCGATCTGGGTCGGCTGCTTCTGGGGCAGCGCGGCCGAGGTGCCGGTGCTCGCGCACGCCACCCCGCCGCCGGTGCAGGCGATCACGTTCCAGACGGCGCTGCAGAACGGCCTGACGATCAGCGACCTGCCGGGGCCGACGGGCGGCATCATGCTCAAGAGCGCGACCGGTGCGACGCTGATCGTCAACGACACCGGCATCTACATCCAGAACGGCAAGGGCGCGTCCATCGTGATGACGGGCCCCACCGTGACCGTCAACGCTGGCGCGTTGACCATCGTGTAGCGAGGCGCGCGATGCCCGGGCCCTTGCTCCACCTAGGCGCCACCGTGATGTGCAGCCACGGCGGCCAGGCGATGCCGTCGGCGCCGAACCCGCGCGTGCTGGTCTCGGGCCAGCCGGTCGCGACGATGGCGGCGCCGTACCTCGTCGCCGGATGCGCGTTCGTGCCGCCGGCAGGCAACGGGCCGTGCGTGAGCGCGCAGTGGGTCGTGGCGGCCACTCGCGTCTTCGTGGCGGGGCAGCCGGCGGTGCTTCTCGACAGCCAGGCGATCTGCACGCCGACCGGCACGCCCCTGCTGCCGCTCGTGGCGCAGACGAGGGTGATCGGGACCTGACATGAACTACGTTGACTTCCCCTATCGCATCGACGGCCGGGGCCGCACCGCCGGCGCCGAGAGCGACGACGCGCACATCCGCGAGTTGGTAGAGCAGGTGTTGTTCACCGTGCCCGGCGAGCGCGTCAACCGGCCCGACTTCGGCTGCGGCTTGCTGCAGCTCGTGTTCGAGTCGAACAGCGTCGAACTCGCCGCGACCCTGCAGGCGCTGGTGCAGGGCGCCCTGCAGCAATGGCTCGGCACACTGATCCGCGTCACCGCCGTCGACGCGGACGCCACCGGCGCGACGCTGACGGTGCAGGTCAGCTACCAGGTACTCGCGAACCAGCAGAGCCGCACCGCGACCTTCACGCAGAAGGTGGGGTCATGAGCGCGCGCACGGCCGTTCCGAAGGGCGCTCGCGCCGGAGCCCGCAGGGCGGAGGTTGCTGAATGAGCGGCCAGTACCTCTGCCAGGCGCCGGGGCGCGTCGTCGCGTTGCGCGAGGCGGCGCTGGCCAGTCCGCCGAGGCTCCTGAACGGCATCGAGTTCCTCGAGGTCGCCGCCGGCCAGCGCCGGCTCGACGTGCATTTCGTCCACTCGCTCGACCTCGTGCCCGCCGCGCCGCTCACGCTGGCGAACGTCGAGATCGTCGGCGGGGTGCGCGTGAAGGATCCGAAGGTTACGGCGATCAGCTGGACAGACGACGTGCTGTCGGTCGAGGTGGCCACGCCCGGCGACTTCTCGACCTACACGCTGCGCCTCGTCGCCAGCGCCGCGGTGGCCGCGCCGCCCGCCGGCATCGACTCGGCGCTGGCGCAGATCGCGTTCAGCTTCAAGGTCGACTGCCCGAGCGACTTCGACTGCCAGCCTGCGCCGGCCTGCCCGCCGGCGCCGCAGGTCGGCCCCGTGATCGACTACCTGGCGCGCGACTACCAGAGCTTCCGTCGCCTGATCCTCGACCGCCTGTCGACGCTGATGCCCCAGTGGCGCGAACGCAATCCGGGCGACCTCTGGGTCACGCTGGCCGAGGCGATCGCGTTCCGCGGCGACGAGCTCTCGTACTACCAGGACGCCGTCGCGACCGAGGCCTATCTCGGCACCGCGCGCCAGCGCGTGTCGGTGCGCCGGCATACGCGGCTGCTGGACTACGCCTTCCACGACGGCAGCAACGCGCGCGCCTGGATCGCCTTCGAGGCCGGCGCGTCCGCCGACGGACTGACGCTGGCCGGATGCGACCCCACGACGGGCCTGGGCGGCACGCAGCTCCTGACGACCGTGCCGGGGCTGCCCGCGAGCATCGACCCGGACGGCGCGAAGACCGCGCTGGCCGCGGGCGCCCAGCCGTTCGAGCTGCTGGAGCCGCTCACGCTCTACACGGCGCACAACGCGCTGTTCTTCCACACGTGGAGCGACGACGAGTGCTGCCTCCCGCAAGGCGCGACGCAGGCGTTCCTGCGCGACGACCAGGCGAACCGGCTGCGGCTGCGTGCCGGCGACGTGCTGATCCTCGAGGCGCTCAGGAGCACCACGACAGGCGAGCCGGCGGATGCCGATCACACGCAACGCGTGGCGGTGCGCCTCACCAGCGTCGACCCGGAGGCCCCTCTCTCCGCCGGCGTGCGCGGCGTGGCGCCGCTGCGGCGCGATCCGGTCACCGCCCAGTCCTTTGTCGAGATCGCCTGGGACGCCGGCGACGCGCTGCCGTTCGCGCTGTGCCTGTCGCGGCGCATCGGCGGCGCGCTGGTCACCGACATGGCCGGCGCCTGCGCGAACGTCGCGCTCGCCGACCACGGCGGCACCGCGCCGCAGGTCGACGTGCTGACGGCGTTGCCCGGCGGCCGCGTGCCGCGCTTCCCGCTCGATCGCACCGTCGTGGCGCCGCTGACGCAGCAGGCGCGCGTGCGGCTCGCCGGCAGCGACGAGACGGTGCTCGTCGACCCGGCCGCGAGCGCCGGCTCGGCGCTGGCCTGCGACGTGGCGCATGTCCGCCCGGCCCTCGACGTCCGCAGCGAAGGCGACCTCCGGCGCTGGACCGCGTTGCGCGACCTGCTCACGAGCGATTCGCAGGCCGCCGAGTTCGTCGTCGAGACCGAGAACGACGGCCACGCGGTGCTGCGTTTCGGCGACGGCGTCAACGGCCGCGCGCCGCTGGCCGGCGAAGGTCTGACGGCGCGCCTGCGCATCGGCAGCGGGACGGCCGGCAATATCGGCGCCGAAGGGATCGGCCACGCCGTCGCGCAGGGGATCGCCCGCGTGCGCAATCCGATCGCGGCGCAGGGCGGCATCGACCCGCAGCCCGTCTCGCAGGCCCGCTTGTACGCACCGCAGGCCTTTCGCCGCCAGGAGCGCGCCGTCACCGCCGACGATTACGCGACGGTCACGGCGCGCGATCCCTACGTGCAACGCGCGGTCGCCACGCGGCGCTGGACGGGCAGCTGGTACACGATGTTCATCACCGTGGACCGGCGCGGAAGCGACACGGTCGACCCGGACTTCGAGGTCACCTTGCGTGACTTCATCGAGCGCTACCGCCTCGCGGGCCACGACGTCGAGATCGACGCGCCGAGCTTCGTCGCGCTCGACATCGAGCTCCACGTGTGCACGCGGCCCGGCTACTTCGCGGCCGACGTCGAGCAACGCCTGCTCGACGTGTTCAGCGCGACGCGGCAGGCCGACGGCACGACCGGCTTCTTCCATCCCGACCGGACGACCTTCGGCCAGCCCGTGTACCTGAGCGCGGTGATCGCCGCGGCGATGGCCGTGCCGGGCGTGGCCTACGTGACGGCGGTGCGCTTCCAGCGCCTGGGCCGCAACCCGGCCGGCGAGATCGCCGCCGGTCGCATCGCGATGGCGCGCCTCGAGATCGCGCGCTTGGACAACGATCCGAACGCGCCGGAGAACGGCCGCATCCGCATCGACGTGGACACCGGAGTTCAGGATGAATGACGACACCGCGCTCAACGCCTGCGGTTGCTGCGACGGCCTGACGGAACCGTCCGCGGTCGCCAACGATCCGGGCCTGCCGGCGCTGCGCTATCGCGTCGACACGCAGCCGGGCTTCTACGCACGGATGCTGCAGAGCCTGCCGATCGCCCCGGCCGACCCGGCGGAGCCCGATTCGCCCCGGCCGCTCGCCCGGCTGCTGACGCGCAGCAGCGACGATCCGACCGTCGCGCTCGTCGACGCGGCCGCGTGCGTCGCCGATGTCCTCACCTTCTACCAGGAGCGCATCGCCAACGAAGGCTTCCTGCGCACCGCGACCGAGCGACGGTCGGTGCTCGAGATGGCGCGGGCGATCGGCTACGAGCTGAAGCCCGGCGTCGCGGCCAGCGTGTACCTGAGCTTCATCGTCGAGGACTCGCCCGGCGCACCCGGTGTGTGCACGCTCGCGGCCGGCACGCCGGTGCAGAGCATCCCGCCGCAAGGCAAGCTGCCGCAGATCTTCGAGACCAGCGACGAGCTGGTCGCGCACGCCGAATGGAACGCGCTGCTCCCGCGCCAGCTGCGGCCGGCAGACATGGCGGTGATCGACGTGCCCGCCGGCACCAATCCCGCCACCGGACAGGCGGCGACGCGCAAGGCGCTCGTGCTCCTCGGGCCGAGCGGCAGTTTCCCTTCCGACACGCCCGATCTCCACCTGGGCTTGCTGAGCGCGAGCCTGTTCCGCCTGGACCCGGGCCTCGAGGTGGATGCCACCGTCGACGCGATCGAGGTCGGCCGCGTCTACGGCACGGACGCGACGACCGGCATCGCCGCGGGCGACCTGCTGCTGTTCGTGGCCAAGCGCGGCAAGGATCTCGTGAAGTTCGTGCAGCGGGTGGTCGCCGACACGCCCGAGACGGCGTTGAAGCGGGTGCGCATCGACGTCGAGGCGCTGCCCGACCCCGTGCAACCGCTGCCGCCGCCCATCGTGGCCTTCACGGTGCCGTATGCCTTGAAGCCGGTGCTGGCGTTCGCCCGCCCGCAGATCTCGGCGGTCAGCTTCACCGGCAGCAGCCTGACGACGATGGTCGCGAACCAGGCCTGGCGCGAGAGCGACCTGCAGGCGATGATCGGCATCCAGGGCTGGAACGCGACGTCCCTCGTGAAGGCGATCGCCGCGCCACCGAGCGGTCCGCCCGTCGCGCCCGAGGCCGGCGCGTTCGCCTTCGGGGCGAAGCTCGGCTTCTTCGGCAACAACGGCCCACGATGGAAGATTCTCCCGCCCGCCACGGCGAACACGCACGGCGACGCCTACCCCTCGGGCTGGGACGTGGGCGACACCGCCAGCGCCGGCGTCCTGCCGCGCCTGGTCTGGACCGATTCGCAGGGCGGCGCGATCTCGCCGAGCGCCTATCTCGAACGCGCCGTGCCGGGCGTCACGCGCGGCAGCTGGACGGTCTTCGACGCGCCCGAGGCGGTGGCCCAGGTCTTCAGCGTGTTCGACGCGCGCGAAGCCTCGCGCGCCGACTACGGCCTGTCGGGCCGCGCGATGGCGCTCACGCTGGCCGGCGACGACGGCCATGTGCTCTCGCCCAAGCCGACGACCGCCTTCCCGTTCCGCAGCACCACCGCCTACGTCGCGAGCCGCAAGCTCGATCTCGCGGACCTGCCGATCGACGCGCCGGTGGCTGCCGGCGACAGGTCGATCGAGCTCGACGGGATGGTGCTCGGCCTCGCCGCCGGCCAGCCGGTCGCGCTGACCGGCGAGCGCGACGACCTCCCGGGCGTGGGCGCGGCCGAGGTCGCGCTGCTCGCCGACATCATCCATGCCGATGGCCGGACCACGCTCGTGCTGCAGAAAGGGCTGGCGTATTCCTACGTGCGAGCAGGCCTGGCGATCAGCGCGAACGTCGTGCATGCGACGCATGGCGAGAGCGTCCGCGAATTGCTGGGCAACGGCGACGCGTCCCAACCCAACCAGGCGTTCGTGCTCAAGAAGCCGCCCACGACCTTCCTGTCGGCACCCACGCCGAGCGGGGTCGAGGACACGCTCGAGGTGCGCATCAACGGCGTGCGCTGGGACGAGCTGCCGTCCCTCTATGGCGAGTCGCCCGTCGACCTGGTCTACACAACGCGGATCGCCGACGACGCGACGATGACCGTCACGTTCGGCGACGGCGTGCAGGGAGCGCGATTGCCGACGGGATCCGTCAACGTCGCGGCGACGTACCGCAGCGGCATCGGCCCGGACGGCGAGGTGGATGCCGGCACGCTGACGATGCTGCGCGCGATGCCGCTGGGCCTGCGCGGCGTGACGAACCCGATCCCCGCCACGGGTGCCGAAGGGCCGGAGCAGCTCGCGGACGCGCGCCGAAACGCGCCGCTGACGCTGCTGACCTTCGAGCGCGTCGTCTCGCTGCTCGACTACGAGAACTACGCGCGCGCCTATCCGGGCATCGGCAAGGCCCGGGGCGACGTGCTGTGGATGGACGGCGTGTCGCAGGTGTTCCTGACGGTGGCCGCGGCGACCGGCGGGGCGCCGGGAACGGACGTGCTCGCGAACCTGCGGCAGTCGATCGTCGGCGCGAGCGACCCGTCCCAGCGATTCGTCGCGGCCGGCTACGCGCAGCGCTACTTCACGCTGTCGCTGGCGATCGCAGTCGATCCGCGCTACCTTTTCGCGGACGTGCGGGCCGGCGTGCTCGCGACCGTGCTCGTGGCCTTCGGCTTCGCCGCGCGCGAACTCGGCCAATCCGTCACGGCCGCCGAGATCATGGCGCTCGTCCACACCGTACCGGGCGTGATCGCGGTCGACATCGTCGAGCTGCTGCCCTACACCGACGGCCCTGCGCCGTCCGACACCGCGCTCGACGCGGTGCCGGCGTTCGGTGCCCGCTACGACGCCGCGACGCGCGCGCAGTCGCCGGCCGACCTGCTGCTCGTCAATCCGGCCGGCGTGACGGTGACGGAGATGGCGCCATGAACCGCGCCCGTTGCCGGCCCGCATCCGCTCGAGCGACACCCGGAGGCGCGCCATGAGCCTGACCATGCCTGAGCGGCTCTACAAGCTGCTGCCGGCCTTCCATCGCGTGCGCGACGCCGACCAGGGCGAGCCGCTGCGCGCCTTGCTCGCCATCATCGAAGGCGAGCTGGAGCGCGTCGAGGCCGATACCTCCGTGCTGTACGACAACTGGTTCATCGAGACCTGCGACGAATGGGTCGTGCCCTATATCGGCGACCTGCTGGGCGCGCGGCCGATCCGCGCGATCGAGTCGGCCAGGGTGAGCGCCCGCGCCTATGTCGCCAACACCATCGCCTACCGCCGCCGCAAGGGCACGGCGGTGGTGCTGGAACAGCTGGCGCACGACGTGACCGGCTGGCCGGCGCGGGCCGTGGAGTTCTTCGCGCGCCTCGCGACCGCGCAGAACGTGAACCACGTGCGCCTCGCGCCGACGTTCACGCCGAGCATCCGGGACGCATCGCAAGCCGAACTCGCGGACGGTCCGTTCGACCCGTTCTCGCACACGCTCGAAGTGCGCAGCGCGGCCACGCGCGGCGGCCGCTTCAATATCCCGAACGTCGGCCTCTATCTGTGGCGCCTGCGCAGCTACGCGGTCGGCGCGGGCGATCCCGGCGACGAGTCGCCCGACTTCGCGAGCGCGCGCCGGCAGGGCGCGACCTGGGCCATCCATCCCGTGGGTTGCGATTCGCCGTTGTTCAACGTGCCTCGCACCGAGACGACGATCACGCACCTCGCCGAGGAGCAGAACGTGCCGGGCGAGCTGCGGCGCCTGGCACTGGACGCCGAACTCGGGCGGCTGCGGGAGGGCGCCGCGGCGCCGGAGCCGGTCTTCATGACCGCCATCGCGCCGGTGCTGCGAATCTTCGCCCGACTGGCCGGCGAGCCGGTGCCGGTGGAGGTGCGGCGCGAGGACATCTACCTGTGCGGGATCCCGGACGACGTCGAGTTCGCTTCGCCCGTTCCACGCGCGGTCGCGCTCGATCCGGCACGCGGGCGACTGGCGTTCCCCGCGGCGCTCGACGTGCGGGAGGTCTGGACGCAGAGCAGCTACGGTTTCTCCGGCGATCTCGGCGGCGGCCCCTACGACCGCAGCGCCGCCGTGCGCGCGGTCGACGAGACGGTCTCGGTCGACGTGTCGGCGGCGGGCGTCGAGGGAGGTTTCCACGACCCGGGCGCGTGGCAGGTCGGCGTGTCGCACCTGACGCCCGACGATGGCAGCGGGACGCTCTTCGCCTCGCTGCGCGACGCGGTGGCGGCGTGGAACCTGCAGCCGCCCGGCCGCACCGGCGTGATCGTGCTGATGGACAGCCTGTCGGAGTTCGACGCGCCCGGCAGCCCGCCGACGGCGCTGGAGATCGAGATCGGCGAGGAGTCCGAGCTGCTGATCGTGGCCGGCGAGTGGCCGCAGGAGCCGATCCCCGGCGCGCCGCCCGGCAGCGTGCGCCGCGTGCCGGGGCACTTCGATGCCCAGCAGGTTCGCGCGCACATCGTCGGCGACCTCTCGGTGCGCGGCGGCGCGCCGGCCGGCTCGGAGAATGCGGGGGCCTGCTTCATCAACGGCCTCCTGATCGAGGGGCAGCTGAGCGCGGCCCCCGGCAACCTCGGCACGCTGGGCCTGGCGCATTGCAGCCTGGTGCCGGGGCGGGGCGGCCTGGTCGTCCAGGCCGGTGGCAACGAACGGCTCGGCCTCGTGATCGACCACTCGATCTGCGCCGCCATCAGCGTGCTCGAGCCGATCCGCGTCGTCGAGATCGGCGACAGCATCGTCGGCGGCGACAGCGGCTCGCCCGACGTGAGCCTCGACGCCGCGCAGACCGCGGCGAGCCTCGTGCGCAGCACCTTCTTCGGCGGCGTGCAGGTGGCCAGCCTCGATGCGTCGGATTGCATCTTCGCCGGGGCGGTCGAGGCGGCGCGGCGCCAGGCCGGTTGCGTGCGTTTCAGCTACGTGCCGCCCGGCTCGGCGGTGCCGCGCCGCTTCCGCTGCCAACCTGACCTCGAGACGGCGACCCGCATCGACGCCCTGCGCCAGGCCGCGCTGCCCGGCCTGCCGCCCGCGGGCGCCGAGGACGCGATCCGTGCCGAGGTGGAGGCGCTGATCCGGCCACTTTTCGTCTCGCGCAGCTACGGCGACCCGGGTTTGGGCCAGCTGGAACTGGGCTGCGCGGCGCAGATCCGCACCGGGGCGGACAGCGGCGCCGAGATGGGCGCGTTCGAGTTCCTCCAGCAGCCGCAGCGCGAGGCCAACCTGCGCGACGCGCTCGCCGAATACCTGCGCTTCGGCCTCGAGGCCGGCCTCTTCTTCGTCACCTGACGACAGCCTTCAAAGGGAACAGCCATGAAGGGCGATCTTTCACGCAACACCTTCGACCGCGCGCGGCATTACAGCGCGGTCCGACTGCAGCAGGGCCGCATCGTCACCGATGCCGACTGGAACGAGCAGGCCGACCTGACGCGCTACCGCGGCGAGCGCGTGGCGCGCGACACGATCGGCGCATGCGGCGCGCCGCTGGACGCGGCCGGCTACGCGCTGGTGGCGGAGACCAACGCGCTCGCGGTGCATGCGGTCAACGCCAACGTGGCCTGGATCGCCGCCGAGGACGGCGTGCTGCTGACGACCTCCAACGGCGGCGCCGACTGGTCGCCCACCGACCTGCACACGAACGAAAACCTGCGCGCGATGCAGGAAGTGGGTGGCATCGGCTGGGCGGTCGGCGATGCCGGCGTGGTGCGCAAGACCGTGAACCAGGGCGCCAGCTGGACCACGCAGGACGCCGGCACCACGAACGCGCTGCGCGGCGTGTCGGTGTTCGATGCCGACCATGCGTGGGCCGTCGGCGACGGCGGCATCGTCGTGGCCACGATCGACGGCGGCGCCCACTGGAGCCTCGTCCAGACGGACGCCGCGCGCCTGCACGCGGTGCATTTCGTCGACGAGTTCAACGGCCTCGCGGTCGGCCAGGCCGGCGCCATCGTGATGTCCGCGGATGGCGGCCAGACGTGGTCGGCCGCCGCCAGCGGCACGCCGGCGCACCTGCGCGCGCTCGCGACGATCGGCACCACGCTTGCATGGGCGGCGGGGCAGGGCGGCACGATCGTGCGCAGCGAGGATGCGGGCGCGACCTGGCTCCCGTGCAACACGCCGTCGGGTGCGAATCTGCTGGCCATCGGCTTCCGCGACGACCTCGAAGGCTGGGCCGCGGGCGAAGGCGGCGTGCTGCTGCGTACGGCCGACGGCGGTGTGAACTGGACGCTCGAGAGCGCGGGCACGGCGGCCACGCTGCGGTCGCTGTCGTTCTTCGGCGGCGATCCCGGCTGGCTGGTCGGCGACGCGTCGACGGCGCTGCGCGTCGGCGGCGGCTCGCCCGATGTCGCCGACATCCTGCTGCCGGCGGTCAACCTCTCCATCGAGCCCGGCCGCTGCTATGTCGACGGCGTCCTCTGCGAGCTCGAGTCGCGCGTGTCGTACGCCCACCAGGCCGACGGCGGCGCGGCCGCGCGGCTCGGACCCGGCGCGTGGTTGATCTACCTCGACGCGTGGCAGCGCCATGTGTCGATGCTCGACGCGCCCGCGATCCGCGAAGTCGCACTCGGCGGCCCGGACACCGCGACGCGGGCCCGGACGATCGCGCAGGTGCGCGCGCTGCCGCTGCCGGCGTCGAGCCCGTTCGACTGGAACTGCGACTCGGCGATCGAGGCCTGGGACGCGCTGGCCGGCGCGCCGCGGCCGCTGCTCGCGGCGCGCGCGGAGCCGCAGCTGGCCGCCGCCAGCCTCTGCGAGATCGCGGCCACGGCCGGCTACCGGCGCCTCGCGAACCAGCTCTACCGCGTCGAGATCCACGACGGCGGCGCCAGCCCGACCTTCAAGTGGTCGCGCGAGAACGGGTCGGTCGCGTACGCGGTGGTGAGCGTCAGCGTCGACGCCGTGCAGCAGCAGACGACCGTGCGGCTCGCGGCACGCGGCAGGGACGCGAACCTCGACCTTGCGGTGCACGACCGGGTCGAGCTCCTCGACGACGACGCCGACCTCGTCGACCGCAAGGGCGTGTTCTTCGACTACCTCAACGACGGCAACGACAAGCTCGAGCTCGTGCTGGCCGGCGTGCCCGGCGGCGCCCTCGGCCAGGACCCGTCGCGCCACCCCATCCTGCGGCGCTGGGACCACCAGCCCGTCATGGCCGGCGCCAACGTGCTGCCGGTCGTCGAAGGCAACTGGCTCGACCTGGAAGACGGCGTGCAGGTCTGGTTCGAGCCCGGCGGCGTGTACCGGCCGGGCGACTACTGGCAGATTCCGGCAAGGACAATCACCGCCGATGTCGAGTGGCCGGCGAACGAGGATGGCGACCCGATCGCGGAACCGCCGGCCGGCATCGCCGACGCGTATTGCAGGCTCGGCCTCGTCGAGGTCGCGGAGGACGGCGGCATCGCGGTCGTGAGCGACTGCCGCGACCTGTTCCCGCCGCTGACCGAGATGGCGCAACTGCTCTACGTCTCGGGCGACGGGCAGGACGCCGCGCCTCACGCGCTGCTGCCCCAGCCGCTCGCCGTGCGCGTGGCGCGCGGCAGCGTGCCGATCGCGGGGCGCGGCGTGCGCTTCGAGGTCGAGAGCGGAGGCGGCACCGTCGCCGGCAGCGGCTGGCAGGTCGACACTAGCACCGACGTCGACGGCCAGGCGCTCTGCGACTGGACGCTCGGCGCCGCGGCGCTCGCGCCCGGGCGCTTCCAGCGTGTCCGCGCCAGCTTGCTGGACGCCGACGGCCTCGCGCTGCCGGGCCAGTTCGTCGTGTTCTGCGCGACCGCCACGCTGACCCTGCAGTACGTGTCCGGCGACGGCCAGGAAGCCGCGCCCGGCGCGGCGCTGGCCCATCCGCTCGAGGTGCGCGTGGGTAACGGCCCGGACGGCATCGCCGGGGTGCTGCTGCAGGCCACGATCGAGCAGGGCGGCGGAGCGGTGGTCGGCTCGACGATCGCGACCAGCGATGCGCAGGGCCTCGCGGCGGTCAACTGGACGCTCGGCGCGAGCGGCCCGCAGCGACTGCGCGTCGACATGTTCGACAGCCAGGGCACGGTCGTCCAGCGCCTGAGCTTCAACGCGAGCACCGCCACTTCCGCCAGCGGCGGCGGCTGCGATGTCACGGTCGGCAAGGGCGGCCAGTTCGACGAACTCAGCGCCGAGCTGATCGCGCGGCTGATGAAGGCCAACGGCGGCGTGGCGTGCATCTGCCTCTTGCCCGGCACGCACGAGCTCGGCGCGATCACGAGCGACGGCTCCGGGCAGTTCCGGCTGTCGCTGCACGGCTGCGGCCATGCGACCCTCGTGAACCTGCGCGGGCCGCTCGTGATGCAGGCCTTCGCGTCGCTCGAGATCCGCGACCTGGTGGTCCAGGCGCGCGGCGAGATCGGCATCCTGCTGCAGAAGAACACCCAGGTGCGATTGAGCAACGTGTCGTTCGACCGCGGGCAGGAGCAGGCCAAGGCCGCGGCGCTGCGCGTGATCGGCACGCAGCGACTGACCATGACCGACTGCGAGGTGCTGGCGACGCTGCCCGGCGTCGCGGCCATGTTCCAGGACATCAGCGGCGACTGCCGCATCGCGCAGAACCGCTTCGTCGGCCTCGTGAGCTTCTACGGCGATCCCTCCGGCATCCCGTCGCCGGACCTGCTGCGCCAGTTGCTGACGCTGCAGTCCAAGGCGCTGGCGCTGACCCCGACGCCGGGGACGCTCGCGTTCTGCAACAACAGCCTCTCGCTGCTGACGGTCGGCAACGCCGTCGCCGCGACGATGGTGCAGGGCGCGGCCAGCGGCGTGTTCGCGACGGCCGTCGTGCAGGGCAACACCTTCGCCCAGCAGAGCAACCTGTTCGTCTCGGTGCTGCTGGCCTTTGGCAACAACGCCTTCATCGCGCCGCCGCAGGACGGCACGACGCCCTACGGCGTGATGCTGGCAACGCGCGCGACCGCGACCGGCAACGTGGCCGTCGCGTTCGGCGACCAGGCGATCCTGCACTTCGTCACCCCGGACACCGGCGGCTTCGACAAGGCCGCCAACGAGGTGTTCATCCAGCCCTGAGCCCACGGCCATGAGCCAGACTTCCGTCGCCACGTTCGCTAGCTACCGTGATCGCCATCGCGGCCAGGACATCGTCGTCTGCGGCTGCGGCGAGTCGGCGAAGCTGCTGGCCCGGCCCGATCGCTTCGTCACGATCGGCGTCAACGACATCGGGCGGCTCTTCACGCCCGACTATCTCGTGGTCGTCAACGAGCGGCGCCAGTTCGCGGCCGATCGCTACGTGCACGTGGAGCGATCGCGGGCGTGGGCGGTGTTCTCGCAGCTCGAGCTCGCGCACCCGCGGCTCGTGCCATTCCGGCTCGGGCGGCGCGGCGGCACCGACCGCGGCGACGGCACGAGCCTGCACTACACGCGCAATTCGCCCTACGTGGCGGTCGGCCTCGCGCGCCACCTGGGCGCCGCGCGCATCGGGCTGCTCGGCGTCGATTTCGCGGAGGGTCACTTCTTCGGCGCGACCGGCCGGCATCCGCTCGCCGGCCAGCTCGCCCAGATCGACCGCGAATACGGCGCGCTGGCGCAGGCCTGCCGCGACGACGGCGTCGAGCTCGTGAACCTGAGCCCGGCCAGCCGGCTCACCTCGCTGCCGCGCATGACGCTGGACGAATGGGGCGGTGTCGCGCCGGCACCGGCACCCGCGACCGCACCTTCGACCGCACCTGCGAGCGCGACCACGACACGGGGCCGGCGCGTCTTCTTCGTCCACTATCGGTTCCTGTCCTGCGGCAAGGTCTTCGACATCGGCCTGCGCGAGGCGGCCGAGACGCTCGGCATCGTCGCGGAACACGCGGACTGGGACGACGCGCGCCTCGCGGAACGGGTGGAGCGCTTCCGCCCGGATCTCCTCTTCGTCGTGCATGGCCGCAAGTTCGCGCAGCGCTTCGGGACGCGCTTCGCCCACCTGCGCACGGCGGTCTGGCTGCTCGACGAGCCCTACGAAGTCGACGATACCTCCGCCTGGTCCGGGCGCTTCGACCAGGTCTTCGTCAACGACGCGGCGAGCCTCGCGCGGCATCGCCATGCGCACGAGCTGCCGGTGGCCTGGGCGCCCGGTCTCCACCACGGCGACGCGGAGGCACCGCGCGCGCATCGCGTGGGCTTCATCGGCGGCGGCAACCCGTCGCGCGAACGCATGCTGGCCGCGCTCGCGGAGCGGGACCTGCTCGACTACGTCGTGGGCGGCCCCTGGCAGGACGCGCGGCTCCGTGCCCTGGCCCTGGCCGGCAACATCCCGGCCGAACGCTGCGCCGCGCTGTATGGCGACACGCAGGTCGTCATCAACGTCTACCGCGATCGCCACCACTACAACCGCGCGCAGCTCGCGGCGGGCGCGATGAACCCGCGCCTCTGCGAGGCGCTCGCGTGCGGCGCGCTGGTGATCAGCGAAGGGCGCCGCGACGTGGCCGGCCTCGTGCCCGAACTGCCGACCTTCGAGAACGAGGCGCAGGCCGTCGCGCTGGTCGAGCGCTTCCTCGCCGATCCGGGCGAGCGCGTGGCCGTGCAGCGGGCCTGCGCCGCGCGGCTCGCGACCGCCACCTATGCCCACCGACTGGGGAGCGTCATGGACACTGTTTCCGAAGCTTCGCGACGACCGGCGTCGATCGCGGCCGCCGCGCCGCGCGTCGAGCCGCGCGCCGAACCCGACATCGACGCGCCGGCACGCCCGCCGCGTCCCGGCCGGCCGCAACCCGTGGTGCCTTTCGACGACGACTGGGAAGACCTTGGCGCCGTGGCGCGCCGGACGAGCGAGGGCAGCATCGTGATCGATCCCGGCCCCGGGCGCGGCCCCGGCCTCGAGCGGGGACTCGCGAGCCGCGCGCGCTACGACGCCGTCGACCTGTCGTTCGAGGCCTGCCTCGAACCCGGTAGCTGCCTGCTCGCCAAGGTGCACCAGGCCGACCGCGTCGACCAGACGACGAACTCCTACCACCTGCTGGCCGACGAGCGGCGCGCCTACCTCGCGCGCCACCAGCACGTGTTCCGCCAGCTCGAATCGCCGCGGCTGGCCTGGACACGATTCCGGCTCCAATACTGCGACGGCACGCTGGCGCTGTGGCGCGACGACCGCCTGCTGCACCGCGTGCGCGATCGCGCGCTGACGGGGGGCCATGCCTTCATCGGCGCGCAGGGCGGGAGCGTGCGACTGCGCGCGGTGCGGCTCTCGCCGGCGGCCGAGGCGCGCGTCCGCGCGGCCGCGACCGACGAGGCGGTCGATCTGCAACCCGTGGCCGCGCGAACGCCGCGCCTGAGCATCGTGACCACCGTCTACGACCGCACCGACTGCCTGCGCCGCTGCATCGCGTCGGTGCAGCGGCTGGCCTATTCCGACTACGAGCACCTGATCGTGGCGGACCATCCGCCGCCCGAGGTGCTGGCGCAGATCCGCGCCATCGTGGCCGATGCCGCCGACCCGCGCATCGGCCTGCGCGACCTGACGAAGCGCCACAACAACTGGGGCATCGCGCCGGCCGCCGCCGGCCTGCGGCGCGCGCGCGGCGAGTTCGTGGCCTTCCTGTCCGACGACAACGGCTACACGCCGGATCACTTCGATCCGTTGATCCGCACGCTGGACCGCGAACCGGCGCTCGGCTTCGTCTACAGCTCGTGCCAGTACGACGGGCGGCTGGTGCTGAGCCACCCGGTGCCGCGCCCCGGCCGCATCGACCTCGGCCAGCCGCTGTTCCGCCGCGAGCTCTTCGAGCTCCACCTCGATGACGACCTGCCGTTCGACATGATGGCGTGGGACTGGCATCTCGTGGACACGCTGATGCGGCGCGGCGTGCGCTGGCGCCACGTCAACCGGCAGAGCTTCATCTTCCGGCTGGCCAAGTATCCGCAACTGATGGCCACGGCGTGATCTCGTACTGCATAGCCGTCTACCGGCCAGCCTACGCGCGGCTGCTGCTCGCCGACCTCGCCGCGAAGACGAGCGCGCGCTACGAGATCCTGGTCTGGCTGAACGTGGCGGATGCCGCGCTCGAGGCGGAGATGGCCGCGATGTCGGCGCGCGGCGTGCCGCTGCGCGTGCTCGGGCGGACGCCGCACAACATCGGGATGCAGGCGTACCGCACGCTGTTCGCCGCGGCGCGCCATCCGCTGATCGCGCAGATCGACGACGACGTGGTCTGCGTCTCGCGCGGCATCGCCGAGCGCGCCGACCGGCTGTTCCGGCGCTTTCCGTCGGTCCGGCAACTGGTGGCCGATGTCTGGCAGGACGAGCACACCACGGGTGCGCGGCCGCCGCTGGAGCAGTACCGCGCGTTCGACGCGGCCGAGGGCCTGCTGAGCGGGCCGATCGACGGCTGGTTCGCGGTCTACCACCGCAGCATCCTGCCCGTGCTGCTCGCGCTGCACTACGCGCCGTACTTCGCGCTCGGTGCGGCGGTACGCGCGCGCCTCGAGAAGTCCGGCCGCGAGGGGCTGCTCGACTGCGGCATGCGGGTGTTCCACGTGATCGGGCCGGCCTACGCCGAGGCGTTCGGCATGCTGGACTTCGAGATCCGCAAGTACACGCGGCTCGGCCGGCAGGACATCGTCGCATGGTACGAGGGCTATCGCGCCGCGCCCGCCGCGCCGGGATCGCTGGCGGCGCGCGTCGACGCCATCCGCGGCGCGCTCGATCGGCTACCGTCGCCGGCCTGATTGGCGCATCGGCCGCCGTCGCCGGCCCGTCTAAGCAACGTCTTTTTTCTTCTTTTTCGCGGAGCGCCGCCTTCTGTCCGCCGGCCGGCCCGCGACAACATATGGCGTTGTTTCCGCCGCAGAGATCGATTAGGGCAGTGTTGTCGCGATTCGGCCGATTCCGCGGGGGAAATGTTGTCGGACGACTTGGCCGCGAGCTGGGGCGCAGGGCGCTCTCTCCACATCTTATAGTTGACATAACGCACATTATGCGCAGTACGACCCAGGCGGACGCCCGCCTGCGCCG
>FSVX01001111.1_pt1 | contig 16349 bp, 12 predicted proteins | sample 1637761 | NCBI WGS metagenome assembly FSVX01 (sample SAMEA3914814, study PRJEB12502) | metagenome | biome: forest; material: soil | place: USA | collected 2011-09-16 | depth 0.1 m
ATGACGGACAGGTTCACAGTCGTCCTCGGAGGCGAAGCGTGTCTCGTCGCCAACAGATCGTCGAAGCCGACGATCGAGATGTCTTCAGGCACGCGCAGGCCATGGCGTTGAACGGCCAACGTCGCGCCGCCGGCCATCTGATCGTTGGCGGCGAACACCGCCGTGAATTCGATGCCGCGCGCCAGCAGGCTCTCGACGGCATCGGTTCCGCTGCTCTCGTGATAGTTGCCGCTACACACGAGATCGGAATCGAAACCGACGTGTGCCTCTTCGAGCGCGGCACGGTAGCCCCGTTCGCGGTCGTGGGAGTCGGGGTGACCGCTGTCGCCGGCGACGTGCGCGATGCGTCGGTGGCCAAGCTGCAGGAGGTAGCGCGTCGCCGCGAGCGCCCCCTTGTAGTCGTTCGAGCGCAGCGCATGCAGGCCCGGCGCCCTCAGGTCGCGGCCCGTCAGGACGATGGGCAGTTCCGTCGCGAGCTCGATCAGGAACTGGTCGTCGAGACTTCCGCTGAGCACGATGATGCCGTCGACCTGCCGGGTGCGCAGCACCTGCACGCAGTGCTCCTCTTCGCCAGGATTCCAATGGCCACTGGAGACGACGAGCGCGTAGCCGGCACGAGACAGATTCTCCTCGACGCCCCGAAGCAGCAACGCATCGAACGGGCTTTCGAAGTGCTGTGCAACCAGTCCGACCGTGCGCGTTCGACCGGCCACCAGCGCCTTGGCGATGCCGTTGAGCACGAAGCCCATCCGCGTGGCGGCGGCCTTCACCGCGGCCCGCTTGTCGTCGCTGACGTTGGTGGCGTCGTTCATGACGCGCGAAGCGGTCGAGATCGACACGCCCGCGGCTTCGGCGACCATCCGCAGGGTCACGTGGGACGAATCAGCACGGCGCATTTCGATCGCAATCCTCTTGGGAGCTTGCCTCTTGCACGACGAGTCGCGATTGGCGCATTTCGTCGGGCTCATGAGAGCCAGGAGGATTTGACCAGTGCGCTCATGACAACGTTTTCATGGCGCCCCGATTCTCGCAACCCGGTGCCATGTCGCGCAACTCCCCTTCGCCACGTGTGCACTGCCTCGCCCGAGCGGGCGTGTCGGATTCGTTTACAGGTTCTCAGCTCCGGACGGCCACCAGCGGCGGAAGCATCGACGCCACGCGCAGCAGGTCCAGGATGCTGCGCGCCCCGGTCTTCTCGCGGATGCGCAGGATGTGCGTGCGTACGGTCGAGACGGCGATGCCGCGTTCCGCGGCGATGCGGCGCGGGCTGTGACCGTTGCACAGCGCCGTGAGGACGGCGCTCTCGGCGAGCGTCACGCCGTGCTGGCGTGCGAAGAACTGCACGCTCAACGGGCCGCACACCTGGGGCCGGCCGAACACGAGCAGGACGACGGGCGCTTCGGGGTCGCCGGCCGACCCGTCTTCCGACAAGGGAATGAAGGCGAGGAAGCGCGCGCTGGCGTCGTCGTCGCCGTCGTCGCCGGCCACCTCGAACGTCAACAAGGAGCGTCGGCCTTCGACGGCCTGCTGCATCGACCGCGAGAATGCCGCGTTGTCGGACGGGCGCGTGGCGCGCAGTCGGCCGCCTTCGAGGCGGAACGGCGCGGCGCTTCCGCAGGAGCGCAGCGCGGTGCGATTGGCGAAGACGGGGCGCCCTTCGGCGGTGAGCACCATCAGGCCGAAGTCCACTTCGTCGAGCACGCGTGCGACGAGCGCGCCTCCCAGCATCGGCGACAGCATGGCGCCGATCGATTCGGCGACCCGGTCGACGGCCTTGCTGGAAGGTACCCATCGTGCGGGCGGGCTGGCGGTCGCGACGTCGATGATGGCGCTCATGGCATGTCCCTGGATTGGTCCTGTCGCACCGATTGAAGCACCCGGCCGCGCGCTCGCACATGGACCGATCGGCCGACCCGTATGGCCAATGCGGCAACCGCCGCGGAGGCGGGCAACCCGATAAGATCGACGCGCCAGGAGGATGCCGATGAAGTTCATGTTGATCGACGACCACGCGTTGTTTCGCGAAGGCGTCGCGCTGCTTCTGAAGCCGCTCGTCGAGCCGCTGGAGGTGTGGGAAGCGGGCAGTTGCGAGGAGGCCTTCGAGCTGCTCGACGAACGCGGCGCGCCCGACGTCGTGCTCATCGATCTCGCGTTGCCGGGCATGTCGGGCATCGCGGGCCTGGGCGTGCTGCACGAGCGCTATCCGCAGGTCCCGCTCGTCGCGCTCTCGTCGTCGGACGACCGGGCCAGCGTGCTCGAGGCCCTCGACGCGGGCGCCATGGGCTTCATCCCGAAAAGTTCCACGTCCGACGTGATGCGGGGCGCGCTGACGCTCATCCTGGCCAAGGGCATCTACCTGCCGCCCAAGGTGTTCCTGGGCACCCATCCGGCACTGGCCGCGCCGGTGCCGCTCGCGCGAACGGTGCCGGACGCCACGCGCTCGAATGCCCCGGCGAAGCAAACGCCCAGGCCCGCCGTCCGGCCGGCCGACCTCGGTCTCACGCCGCGCCAGGCCGACGTCCTGTACCAGATCCTCCAGGGCAAGTCGGTCAAGCTGATCAGCCGCGACCTGGCGCTGTCGTCGAGCACGGTGAAGGCCCACACCTCCGCCGTCCTGCGCGCCCTCAACGTGACGACGCGGGTCCAGGCCGTCGTCGCGGCGGGGCGCCTCGGGCTCTATTTCGACGACAGCGACTACGCAGGCGAACTGATACCGTAGGACTCAGGCCGGCGTGAACTGCGGCATCGCTTCGAGCGCGGCCGCGAGCAGCCGCGCCGCGCCGGTCGGCTTGTGCAGCAGGCGCGCCCCGATCGCCGCCGCGCGCGCCGCGAGATCGCCGTCGGTGTTGGCCGTCACCACCAGGACCGGAATGCGTTCTTCGTAGTGCTCGCGCAGGCGTTGCGCGAGCTCCAGGCCGTTGTCGGCACCGGCCAGTTGATAGTCGGTCACGAGCAGGTCGGGCACGCGCAGATGGTCGTGCGACAGCGCCAGCGCCTCGTCCGTGGAGGCCGCCGACAACACGTGGCAACCCCAGGAGAGCAGGACGCTGGCGAGCGCCTGCCGGTTGCCTTCGTCGTCGTCCACGACCACCACGAAGGCGCCGGCCATCGCCTCGCTCCCGCGCCCGGGGCCGCCGGCCTCCTCGCCGCGCACGTCGTATGTCATCGAGCACGGCAGGGCCACCTCGAACAGCGTGCCCGCCCCGACGCGGCTGTCCACGCGCAGCCCGTGGCCCAGGATGTGCGCGCCCCGCTGCACGATGGACAGGCCGAGCCCCAGGCCCTTGGCGACGCCGGTTCCGGGCGCGTCGATGCGGAAGAACTCCTCGAAGATCGTCTCGCGGTATTGCGGCGGAATACCCGGCCCGGTATCGAGCACCTGCAGCAGGCACTGTTCGCCGCGCCGCCGTGCCGCGAGCACGACACGCCCGCGCAGCGTGTAGCGGATGGCGTTGGAGACGAGGTTGCCGACGACGCGTTCGAGCAGCGCCTCGTCGCTGCGCACGAGCAGCCGGGTAGGGCGGACGACCAGGCGCAGGCCGCGTTCGACCGCCTGCGGCGCCCATACCTGTTCGACGCGCGCGAACAGTGCCGCGAGCGGGAACTCGGTGATTTCCGGCCGCACGGCGCCGGCGTCGAGCTTGGAGATGTCGAGCAGGCTGCCGAACAGGCCCTCCATCGTCGAGACCGACGCCTGCACCTTGCCGGCGATCGCCCGGGCTTCGGCGTCGACGGTGCGGTCGTGCAGCACGCCCACCAGCAGGCTGATGGAGTGCATGGGCTGGCGCAGGTCGTGGCTCGCCGTCGCCAGAAAGCGCGTCTTGGCCGCGCTCGCGCGCTCGGCCTCGTCGCGGCGCGCGGCAAGCTGTCCGAGCTGATCGACCAGCCGTTCGTTGAGGGAATTGACCTCGGCCGCGCGCAAGGCGAGCTTGTCGCGCGCCTCCGACAACTGGGTCGTGCGTTCGACCACCTTCGCCTCCAGCCCCGCGTAGGACTCGCGCAGGTGGACGGCCATGAGGTTGAAATCGTGCGCCAGGTCCTCGATCTCGTCGTGGCTGTGCACCTCGATGGGCGACGACAGGTCGCCGCCCGCGATGCGCGCCGTGGCACGGCGCAGCGTGACGATGGGCGCCGCCATCCGGCGTGCGAACAGCACGCCGGCGATCACCGCCGCCACGCCGCCCAGCGCCACGAGCAGGCCGGTGCGCGCGAGCGCCGCCAGCACCGGACGCAGCGCCTCGGCGCGCGGCTGTTCGACGATCACCAGCCAGCCGGGCGCCTCGATCCGCGCCGCCGTCGCGATCACCGGCCGGCCCTGCATGTCCTGCGTGTTGGACAGCGCCAGCGTCGCATCCTGCGACCAGTGCGCGGCGCGGGCACGCTGCACCGCATCGAACGCGCGCAGGTCGGGGCGACGAAGCACCTCGATGGCATGCGGATGCGCGATCAGCACGTCGCTCGCGTCGACGATGTACGCCGCCCCCTGCTTGCCGACGCGCAGCCGCGAGACCACCTCTCCGAGCAGGCGCAGGTCGACGGTCGCGACGATCGCGCTGCTGCCGTCGAAGACGGCCATGTGCATCATGGGAGACAGGTCTTCGCGGTGGAAGGTGCGTCCGTAGCGCAAGGGCACGGTCGCGCTCACCGGCAGCAGCCCGGCCTCGTCGAAGGGCCGCAGCGACTCGCTGCGGTCATCCTCGCGGCGCGATACGGACAGGTGCTCGCGGCCTTGCGCGTCGATCACCTGCAAGTCCGTGACGGCCGGCAGCAGCTGCATCAGGCGGTAGAACTCCTCGCGCCGCTGCGCGGGCCCGAAGCCGGCGCTGCCCCAGGGCATCTTGGCGACGTCGCGCAGGCCGACCTCGATCGCGTTGAGATAGCCCGCGATCTCCTTGGCCGCGCCTTCGGCCTGCACGGATTGCAGCTCGGCGATGTGAGCCCGTGCCTCGCGGTAGCCGAACGAAGCCTCGGACAGGCCCGAGACGACCAGGAGCATCAGTGTGACGCCGCACAGCAGCAGCGCGTAGCGGCGCGCGAGCGTTCGGCGCGGCGGTGTCGCGCGGCGACGCAGGTCGTCGGCCGAGGCGTCCGGTGCCGGCGGTTCGGGCAAGGCGGCGGATTCGGCACCTATCAGCATGGCAGCGGCCCGCGCGCGGACGCGTCCCCGGCCCTCTGTTCCCATGCCTTGGTCAGTCGACTCTTGCTCATTGGAAGCTCCGTCCCTGGTCGTGACCTGCGTCCTCTGCGGGGACGAACGATTCTAGGAGGAGTGGGCCGGGCGGTCAGCCTGTTTCGCGTCGAGCAGGGACTTGTCCTGGCGACCCTCCAGGCGGCGGCGCCAGAAGGTCGCTTCGGGCCAGCGCTGCTCCATCGCGTAGCAGTGCGCAAGATTGGCACGGTAGGCGCGCGCGATCTCGCGTTGCCACGGCGCCCACGCCGGCAGCGCCGTCGCGTCGCCGCGCAGGTGCGCGATCACGGCGCGCGCACCTTCGCGTCCCGTGACGAGGGCGTGCAGCAGGCCTTGGGACGCCAGCGGATCGAACGCGAGGGACGCGTCGCCGACCGCGAGCCAGTCGGCGCCGGACGCACTCGCGGGCCATTGGCTGCGCGCGGGGGCCGCGCGCAGCGGCTCGAGCGGGCGCGCGCCGTCGCAGTGCGCCGCGATCAGCGTCGTCCGGCGCGCTTGCGCCAGCAGGTCGTCGGCGTTGCGGCAACGCCGGATCGCGTCGAGGTCGCCGTCGCTGTGCCACGCGATCACGCAACCGCCGTCCGGCAGGCTGGCGCCATACCACCAGCCGTCCGGCGTCGCTTCGACGATCGTGGCCCCCGTGGGCGCGCCCGGCGCTCCGGCGAGCCAGGTGTGCACGCACGCGAGCGCGTCGCCGCGCATCACGTCGACGCCCGCGTGGCGCACGATCCTGGCGGAGCGGCCCGTCGCGTCGACCACCACCCTGCAGGCGGCCTCCCACGGGCCGTGGGCCGTGGCCATCCGGCAGCGCCAGGGGTGGGGCGCGCGCGCCGTCGCATGCTCCAGGTGACGCAACTCCGCCGGCTGGACCAGATGAGCGCCGCGTGCGACGGCTGCCCGACGCAGCAACGCGTCGAAGCGCCGCCGGTCGAGATGCCAACCGGCCCCGTGCGGGTCGTGGATCGCGTCCTGCTGCACCGGATCGTCGCCGCCCCACAGCGAGAGCTTGGTCGACGCGTCGTGGTGTCCCTGGGCCATGAACCGATCCCACAGTCCCAGCTCGGCGAGGATCACCCCCGCCGCCGAAGGCAGCGACTCGCCGATGACGCGGCCCTCGCCCGGCTCCCGTCCCACCAGGGCGACGCTGCAATGCGCCGCCAGGCTGGCGGCGATCACGGCCCCCGCCGGGCCGGTGCCCAGGACGAGGACGTCGAGCGTGCAGGGCAACGAGGCTGGCAAGGGACAGGGCCGGTGGATGGGGGTGTCGCGCTTGGCCAGGCGACTAGTGACCGAGAAGCTTCAACCGCTCCTCGTTGCACGGGTCGTACGGCTCGATGGCGGGCGTCGCGGGCATTTGGCCATCGGGTGCACCCGCCGGCGCGATGCGGACCTCGACCTGCATCACCGGCGGAAAGTCCTTGCTGCGCGCAATGCCCGGTCGGTGCTCGATCACGCCCAGCTTGTCGAAGTGGGCGATCATGTAGGCCACCTGGCCATGCAGGTTGGCGTGGCCCAGCGTCCGCGTCCACGGCCGTCGCTCGTTGAAGGCCGCCACACGTTGGTCCAGCGGCAGCTTGTCGTCCATGACGCGACGGTAGGCCGCCTCGGTCAACACCTGGTTGGGCACGCGAGCGGGCCAGAAGCTGGGAACGTAGGGATCGTATCGAGGGCCATAGCCCGCGTAGTAGCCGCTGCGGCAACTGGCGCTGTCGGCCTGCCAGGGCACCGCCATCCAACGGGTGAGGCCGCCCGGCGACTGGGCGTGCAGCGGGCCGCCGATGGACAGCGCCATCTGCGGGGTCAGCTGCGAGCCGTACAGATGCGGCCAGGGCGTCGATTTCGGCGCCTCGCGAATCCGATACGGCGCGCGGTACAGGCTGGCGTGGCGCATGGGCCAGGTCAGTTCGCAGCCGGGGTGGAAGGCATCGGCGATGCAGAAGTCCATCGCCGCGGCGTCCAGCGTGGACGGCTGGAGCGCGATGTCCACGGCGTCGATGGCGCCCGGCTCCTTGCGGCCGGGCACCCAGTCCTCGTCGAAGTCGCCCGCGGCCCACAGGTCCAGCATCCGCAACTGGGTGTCGGTCAGGGCCGAATGCTGGCGCGCCGTCGGCGCCGGCGGCAGCGACATCGCGTCGCCGTAGAGCCAGGGCCAGGGCTGCGGGGAGGGGCCGTCGCGATCGAAGCGGCGGAAGGCGTTGGCCACCTGCCTGCGCAGCGCGTGCGACAGCGGTGCGGGGCTGTGCATCTTCGCGATCCATTTGGAGTCGTCGGCACACGACGGGCCGCCCCACCCGAACTGGGCGGCGAAGCCCTTGTTGACCCACTGCAGGTCGCTCAGGCGACGCAGGATGGGCAGGATGTGGCGCTTGAACGAGGCGCGTTGCGGGAGCGCGCACATGCCCGCGCGGATGTAGACGTCTTCCAGCAGGTCGCGCATCGTGCGCACGGAGCGCTGCTCCGGTGCGTAGTTGGGCGGCGCCACGATGACCCAGGCGCTGTCGACCGGCAATGTCGCGCCCTGCCACCTGACGCGCGCCCGCACCGGACCGTCGGCGATGTCGTCGTGCCAGGCGTCGTTGTTGCCGAAGTGCAGGGCCGGCTTGCCATCGGTCGAGGCCGACTTGCCGCGGCCGCCCAGCACGAGCAGGCGGCCGTCCTTGTCGGTCTGCAACTCCCCCAGGTAGACCGTGAGGAGCCCGAACTTGCCGTTGTCGAAGCAGTACTTGAGGCCGGTCGTCGACTTGCCGGCGATGGCTCGGAGCCCCGGGCGGATGACCAGGCTGGAGCGATTCTTCAGGACGCCGGCGTTGCGCAGGCTGCTGGGCGTGGCCGTCGCGGCCTCCGGGACGTCGAGCGCCATCTGGAACTCGTACCAGGCCGACTTGCAGTTGGCGAGCTCGGCCTCCCATTCGATGGCGGCGTTGGCGGCCGTCAATTCCTCGACGACCTCGCCCGCGGCGTTGTAGCCATAGATGCGAAAGCGCGCGGCCTGCCGCTTCAGGCGGTTCTTGGCGTCGCGCATGGCGCCCGGCGCCATCGGCGTGGGGTGCAGCACTTCGGGCCCGATGAAGAACTCGGTGTCGCTGTTGCCCACCCGGGCCACGCCGATGCCGGGGTGGATCGCGGCGCGCACGATCCTGGTGTCGATGGCCATCTTCAACCCCTCCTTCGGACTGTCGTTGCCGAGTCCCGTCGCAGAATACGTCATGGTGCATCGGATCGGTCGGCACGCGATCATCAACATTGCGCATGCCCGCACGGCGCTCGCCGCCGCGGCGCAGGCTCAGCGCACGACCCGATCGGCGCGCCGGATGACCGCGCTGGACGGCGGTGGCACGCCGGTATCGGGGTTCACGCGGACGGCGAGCTCGAAGCGCTGCGGACGCATGATGGGAATCGATCCCGGGTGCTCGCCTTCCAGCACGCGGGCGCTGAGGTCGACGAGGGCGCTCCAGGCGAAGCTCGTGTCCTGCGTGTAGCTCATCAACCCGCCTTCCTCCACGTCCTGTGTCTCCCCGAAGATGCACGGCTTTCCCAGCTGGCGCATCTTCGGGATGATGGTCTCGATCGTGCGCTGCTGGAGATAGGTGATCGGGATGTACCAGGCGTCGAAGGCGGCGGTCTCCGGACGCTCGAACAGCGCAAGGAGATCGGCCTTCGTGTCGATGCGCACAAGCGTCGCGCGCAGCCCGGACAACGCCGCCTCGGCGATGATTCGCGGCGCAGTGCGGTCGTCGGCAACCCATTGGGAATCCACCAGCACGGCGACGCTTCGGACGTTTGGATAGGCCTCATGGAGGATCTCGAAGCGCTTGCCGTCCAGGCGGTCCGAGAGGTCGATGCCGGTGAAGGGCGAATCGCGCCGCTGGATGTTGTCGATGAAGCCGCTGCGCACCGGATCCAGGTAGGTCGAGAAGACGGTCGGCGTCGAGCCGGCGAGCCGCAGCGCCGCCTGCGTGGCGCCCGCGCCCGGGGCCACGATCAGCGCGGGACGGCGCGGCAGCGCGCGCGACAGGTTGGCCCCCCACCGGGTGTCGTCCCCGGTCGCCGTCAGGTACTTCAGTTCGTCTTCGGTGAGCGGGACGTACTCCAGTTGCATCGCCGCGAAGGTCGCCGGGCGGTTCTTCGCGAACAGCCCCGAGAAGTACTTGAAGCCGGGATCCTGCGCCGTCAGTCGATGCCCCAGGTACAGCACCAGGCTGCGCGAACCCGACGAACTGGCGTCCGCACGCAGGCCCGGGACGAGGGCGACGGCGATGGCCAGCGCTGCCAGCGAATGGGCCAATCGGCCGATGTTCATGAGACTCCCGGTCGCGCTAATCTCGCTTCGCGCCCGCACCAGGGCGTCTACGTCCATTTCAGGAGGATAACGCGATGAGCAATCACAGCAACCCACTAGATCGGATCGCGGACTTGGCGGCGAAGGTGGCCGCAGTGCCGGCGGCTCCCTTGCCCGGCGCCGAGCCGCCAGTGCCGAAGCCGAAGGGCCTCACGGAGGGCGTCGAACCGCCGGTGCCGCGTCCCGTGCAGGCGCCGGAGAAGGCGCAGCGGGGCGCGGAGCCGCCGGTTCCCAAGACCTGACCGATCCGGCCATGGTCGTCCATGGCCACCGGCGGTCTGCGCTCCCGCGGGCTGGTCGCCATCGGCCCCGAGGCCGGAGCCTCGGGGCCGCGAGTTCATCGGTAGTTGTTCGCCCGCGCGAGCCCGTCGCTGGAGATCAGCGTCCGGCGCTGCCTGGCGGCATCGAACAGGGGAGCGTTGCCCAGCGGATTGCGGGGAGCATGGCCGCGTGAGTTCATCCGGGCGTGGAGCCACGTGCGCATGCTCGTGGCGGTCTCGAGTCCCAGGTCCACGATGGTCGGACCGGCGGCGTCGAAGTACTGGAGCTGGCGCCATTCCTGGCTGTCCGGATCGAGCCACGAGATATAGCCTCCGGGCGCGATCTGGCGCGGCGCGGTCAGCGCTCCGGTGAAGCTGTAGCGCGTTCCGGGCGTCGGCAGCGCATCGTAGAAGTGCGGCGTGATGAAGTCCGACACCGCGATGCCCTGGATCGAGTACGCGCACTGCGCCGACTCGCACGGATCGCAGGCCTCCACCAGGTATTCGAATTCGCCCGGGCCGTCCTGGATCTCGCCGCCGACGATCTGGATCGAGCGCGAGGCCTTCAGCCGGTTGCCGGAGGGATCGACCAGCATCTCGATCACCTCGTGGCTGGCCTCCATCGTCCAGTGGTCCGAGGCCGGCGTGGCCTTGACCTTGGCGAACGGTTGGTTGTGACGGGTCAGGTGGAAGCCGCCTTCGGGCGGCGGAAGCTCCGCCACCAGCCTGACGGGCCAGACGCCCGGCGGGATCTTGCGCGGATCGGGCAGCGCGAACACCGTGGCATGCACCGACCAGAACGGCGCCAGGTCGCGCGCGATCTGCACATTCACGGCGGCCGCCGCAGCGTCGATCAACGCGGCGTCGAGTTGGCCGGTCGTGTCGACCAGGCCGATGCGGATCAGGTCCATGGCAGTCTCCTGTGTCAAAAGCTGGCGCAGCCGAAGACGAGCAGCGCGGCGGTCGGATCGTCCGGCGTCGCGCCCGTTCGATGGGTCCGAGGCCGTCCGTCGAACTCGCGCCGGGCATGGCGACTCCTGCGCTGTGGTTTCCTCGAGGCGGTCACGAGGCTACGGGAACGAGTGCCGCCGCCGCATCCATTCGTTTGAGGACGGGCGGCAGGGCCCGCGCGAGCCCACAAGAATGAGGATGCACGTGTGACGCGTTCGGACCAGAATGGCCGACGGCGCGAGGAGCGCCCCGGTCGTCGCCACGTCGACGCGGTCGAAGCAGGAGGCGGGCATGCGCATCTTTCACGGTCTGGCGAACTTCATGCGGGGAAGCGTGCGATGCATGTTTCCCTTGACGACGATCCTGGCGTGGACGGGACTGCTGCTGGTGCCGCAAGGAACCGATGTCCTGCGCTCGGCGCTCGAGCGCGCGTCGCGACTGCACAGCGTCAACGACCTGGCCTACCTGTGGGTGGCCAGCGGCCTGCTGGGCCTGTCGCTCTGGTACTCGATGCGGTGGCTGATCACCGCCGAAATGCCGGCGCTTCGTTTCACGCCGCCGCTTTCCGGGTTCTGGCGCAACTGGACGCCGCGCGCGGCGGGCGCCTTCGGCCCGGGGCTGGTCGTGATCATGCTCGGGTGGCCGGGCACCTTCACCGGGATCTGCGGCGCGACCGTCGCCTGGACGATCGTCGCGTTCTGCGTGCTCGCGGGCGGACTGCTGGTGTTCTTCTGGTCACGACACCGCTTCGTCCCGTCGCTGGCCGCGACGCCGGGCCGCGACGCGCAGGGTCGGCCGGGTTTTCTCCCGATCACCCAGAAACTCTCGGATGGCACCTTCGGGGTGATCGCGTGGTCGCTGATCCTCACCGTGCTGCTGGGCGCCCTGTTCTCGCTGTTCGCCTTGACGGCCCCCCGCATCGTCGGCGCCGCGGCACTGGCCGCCATCGCGCTCGCCTCGATCAACCTGTTCGGCAGCTTCGTCCTGACGTGGCTGCCGATGCGCAACGCGTTGCCGCCCCTGGGGCCCTGGGTGCTGCTATGGGCGATCCTCATCAGCCCGCTCACCGACAACCACGGCGGCGCGACGCGCCCCGGTGCCGGCGCCGCGATGCCGCCTGCGCAGTCGGCCTCGGACGCCTTCGATGCCTGGTCCGGCGGGCTGCCGGCCACCGATACCAGGCCGGTGTACATCGTGGCGGCGGAGGGGGGCGGCATCCGGGCCGCGTATTGGGCCGCCGCCGTCCTGCAGGCGCTGCAGGAGGCGGACACCGGCTTTGCCGACCACGTGTTCGCGCTGTCCGGGGTGTCGGGCGGGAGCGTCGGCGTGTCGACGTGGGCGGCCACCGTGCGCGCGACGCGCTGTCCCGATCCGGCGAGCGCCGCGACGTCGATCCCGCTGCGAGCCACGGACATGCTCGCGGCCGACTTCGTGTCGCCGGCCTTGGCCGGGCTCTTCTACTACGACTTCGGCCAGCGCTTCGTGCCGTTCCCCATGAACAGCCTGGATCGCTCGCGCGGGCTGGAAGAAGGCATGCAGCGCGCGGGCTACCGGCTGTCGGGGCGTCCCTTCGAGAAGACGCTCGCCGAGTTCTACCAGGACTGTCCGCACCTGCCCGAGCTGATGCTGAATGCCACCGTCGTCGAGACGGGCCAGCGCGCCATCCTCTCGCGGCTGGACACGCGCAAATTCGTCGACGCGTTCCGGCTGCCGCCTGCCCCCGGCGCGAGCGGTCCGGCCGCGCTGGTCGGCAACGGATCCATCGTCACCAGCCCCCAGCTGGAGTTGTCGCGCCAGACCCTCGCGCAGCTCACCCATCACAGCGCACGCTTTCCGCTGATCAGCCCGGTGGCGTCGATCCGGGCCGTGCCCGCCAGGGACGCCGGCCTGATGGACCATGTGCGTGCCCGTTGGTGGCCCGACATCCGCATGCGCCTGGGCGACGGCGGCTATTTCGAGAACTCGGGACTGCTGACCGCGCTGGAGACGATGAAGGCGCTGGGCCAGGCCAAGACCTTCCGCACCAGGCCGATCAAGCTGATCATCATCACGAGCGACGACGTGGTCGCGGACATGTGCCTGGCCTCGTCGGCAGACAAGACCTGTCCGGCACCGGCCGGCGAGAGGCCGCAGGACGCGCCCGACGTCGTGCGCTGGCTGCACGAGGGACTGCCAATTCTGGAGGCGCTGTATCAGGTGCGCGACTCGCGGCTGCACATCACGGCGGCCGAGGCCGTGGATACCTACCAGCGCAACGTGATCATGCTGGAGATGCCGCCGGCCGTCGACGGCTTGAAGGCGCCGCTCGGGTGGGCCTTGTCCGAGCAGGTCCGCGGCGATCTGTATTGCGGCGCGCGCGACGTCGTGTCGAAGCGACTGCCCGCGTCCGCCCCTCTTGCGACGCCTCCGGAGTGCATGCATGACCGCTGACATTCGAAACGAGCGCCACACGCCTTGGTGGCTGAAACACCTGGACGCGCTCGTCAAGGGACTGCTCGCGGCGCTGGTGCTGGCCGTCGTTGCGATCGGCGTCTGCGACCGGTTGACGGCCGGCTGGCAGCGCACCGATCCGGAGGTCACGGCGCTTGCCGCGGCCGCGACGCCGCAGGACTTCGAGGCGATCGTCATCCGGAATTCCAAGGCGGACGAGACGTCCAGGCTGCCGGCGCCCGAGAACCTCCAGATCTGGCCCTTGCGCACGCAGATGTTCATCGACTCCCTCGTGCTGGAGCCGGCCTACGGCGGCCTGTTGCTGCTGACCCTGCTGGCGCTGCGGCGGCGCACGCGTGGCCCGGCGGCAGCGGGATGGGACTGGCCGTTGCAGGGCGCGTGCTTGCTGCTGGCCTGCGGCGTCATGTGCGACCTGGCGGAGAACGGGATGGTCATCCGCGCGGCGGAAGACGGCCTGCATTGCCTGCTCGCCCAAGGCACCGTGGACGACGTGCACCTGGCGACGCAGTTGAAGTGGGGCTTCCTCGGCGCCGCGTTGGCGTCGACCGGCCTCCTCGCGCGGCGGGTGCCCTCGTTCGCCTCGACACGCGCGTTGCGGATCGGCTCGTGGGCCGCGATCGCGGTCGCGCCGCTGGCCGCCGTCCAGTGCGTGCGGATCTCGTTCGGAGCCGACGTCGACCAGGTGCTGCAGGCGGCGCTGGGACTGGCTTTCCTGATCGCGCTCGTCGCCTTCGGGGTCGCACTCCGACATGCTGGCGGCGACCGCCCGCACGGGGCCGACGTACCCGACGATTGACCGGGACAGGCGGCACAGCTGGCTGACGAGACGGGATCAGAATGCGGTCATGACCGATCCGAACGCCGCGTCCCTCACCGCCACCGACCTCGCCGAACTGGCGCGAGCCAGGCGTGGCCCGGCCTGCCCGGCCTGCGAGGCGCTCGTGTGCCCCGGCTGGGAGGCCTTGCCCGGCAGCTTTGCGCGCGAGGCGCTCGAGCGCGTGGGCACGCTGCGCGACCCGGCGCTCGACGATCCGACCGTCGCGGAGTACCACCCCGCCCGCACGCACGCTTGGTCGCCGGAGGCGCCCATCGCGCCGGCCTGGTTCCCGTACAACCGCTGCGATGCCTGGCGCTGCAAGACCTGTGCGCGCGCCTTCCTGCGCTACACGGAGGTCGGCGGCTACTACGCCGAGGAACGCATTCGCGAGCTCGATGCTCGGCTGATCGCCGACGCGCCGCTGTCCTGAGCGGGAACGCGGCGCCCGAGCGGCGCGGATCACACGCCTTCGTTGGCCACCGACGCGCGCCTCTTTCGCAGCAACGGCCACGCCATGGCGGCGATGAGCACGAGGCCGACCGGCAGGGTGCACCACAGCCAGGGCGTTCGGGATGCCGACTGCGTCGTCGACGCCGCTGAAGCCGCGATCACCGGCGGCTTGATCGGTGCGATCGTGGCGGATGCCGCGGGCAGCGCGGCGTCCGCGGCGCGGCCCGGCATCAGGTCGGCCAGCGGCATCGGCGCGCTCGTCTCGGCAGGCTTCGCGCGCGCGAGCACGTACGGGCCCGCGCCGCGCGCGAGGAACACCAGCTGGCGCTGGCGCACGGCGATGCGGATCGTCGGCGCGGCGTGGCCCAGCTGGCTGATCGGACCGAAGGTCTCCAGGCGCAGCGCCTGCCAGCTCGCGCCGTCCAGGCGCACCGGCGGCGAGTGCAGGTCGGGCGCGCCCGAGGCCTGCGACAGCCAGTAGATGCTCGCGATCGCCGCGCTGTCCCAGGCCAGGCCGGCCTTCTCCGCGGAATGCGTGGCCTTCAGCCGCAGCGCGTGCAGCGAGCCGCGCAACAGCGACCGGCGCGGCAGGGCCTGGCGGCTGGTGTCGACCTGGCCCAGCACCATCACCTGGACGATCGTGTCGACCTCCGTCGGCACGATCTGCACCTGCGCGACGGGCGTGTTGGGCGGCAGCGGGTAGTCGCACGAGGTGTCCTCGCAACCCGATGGCGCGATCGCCGCGCTCCATTCAAGCGGCGCGGGCGCCGGCCGATGTGGCGTGCGCGTGACCGATGCAGATACCAAGGGAGGTATGGCCGAGCGCGGGGCCGTCGTCAGGCGCAGGTAGCGCGCCGGCACGTTGTCGAGATCGATGCCGCTGGCGCTCGGACGCTCGCGATCGGCCAGCGTGGCGAGCGTGCCGGTCGTGCCCACCTGCGGCAACGCCTGCAGTTGCACCAGCGGCGCGTCTTCCTGCAGCGTGCGCCAGTGCTGCAGGTCGTCGCTGGCCTCGACGCGCAGCGTGTACACGCCCTGGGTGTCGCGCTCGAGCGCAAGGTCGAGGCGCAGCAGGTCGTCGTTGCCGTCCCGCGTGTCGACGATCCAGGCCTGGCGCGGCGTTGCGTCGGCCTTGGTCGTCGCGTCGGCCGGCAGCGGCACCTTGTACAGGCGCGCTTGCACGTGCTGCGGCGCGGACGTGGGCAGCGCAGCCTCGACCCACGCGAACGCCATCGTCTCGCCCGCGGCGTTGCGCACGCGCAGGTCGGCGAGGCTGGTCGAGGCCGACAGTCGGCGCGCCTGCGCGTCGACGTCCAGCACGTAGTACGGGCCGGTGCCGGCGAGCGTCAGCGGCAGGGCGGCGGTGTCGGACGGCGCGGCCGCCTCGGCTTGGCTGCAGACCAGCGCAAGCGCCGCGAGGCCGCCCCATGCGCAGCCTCGAATCGTCCCGTTGCGGCCCCCCGAACGTTTCAAGCGCGCTCTCCGCTGGTTCGCCTGAACGAATTATGAAGCTCGCGTCCCCGGCGCGGCATGGCGCGTGACGCTGCGGCGCAGCAATCTGGTACAGCTTATGCATGCTCTCGGGCGAGCTCCAACTTCCGCGGGAGGGCATGCCACATGACGGTTCAGACTGCCACCGAGTTCTCGCACGTCAGGCCGGGCGACACGCCCTGGCGCAGCGACGGCCTGCGCGACTTCTTCCTGTACCGCGACCTGGGCGTCGCCGCCGCGACGGGCGGCAAGGTCATCGCGCACCTTGTCAAGGCCAACATGGCACCGGAAAAGGGCACCGGCTGGCACCGGCATGAGGCCGAGTTCCAGATCGTGCTGATGACCAAGGGCTGGGCCAAATTCATGTACGGCGACCAGGAGACGCTGGTCGAGGCCGGCGAC
>FSVX01001492.1_pt1 | contig 15414 bp, 11 predicted proteins | sample 1637761 | NCBI WGS metagenome assembly FSVX01 (sample SAMEA3914814, study PRJEB12502) | metagenome | biome: forest; material: soil | place: USA | collected 2011-09-16 | depth 0.1 m
GATCGAGCAGGTGACCCTGCCCGCGCCGGGCGCCGGCATCGAGCTGAAGGCGCAGGCGGGGCCGGGTGCCACGGTCCTGCAACTGGCCGATCGCAGCGCGCTGAGCATCGATGAGGTGCTGCAGGTCGGCACCGGCGTGGACCTGGAACTCGTCGCGGTGGCCGGTCTGCCGGCCCCGCTGCCGGGGCCGGCCAACCCGGGCAACGTGGTGCTGCGCGCGGCCCTGCGCAAGGACCATGCGGCTGGCCTGAACGTGGTGGTTCCGCTCGGCCCCCCGACCGCGGTGACGCAGACCGGCATCGCCCCGGTCGATACCGCGATGAACGCCGCGGCACTGGTCGCCTCGATGCCCGCGGCGCTGGCAGCGGGCGATGTGCTGCGCGTGCGCACGTCGGCGGGCGGCGTCAGCTACCACGCGGTGGCCGCGGCACCGGTGGCGCTGGCGCCGCAGCTGGTCACGCTGACGCAGCCGCTGCAGCAGGCCGAGCCGGCCGGCGCGCCGCTGGTCGTGCGCACGCCGATGGTGCTGGTGCGGGCGCTGGACACCGGCTGCTGGGGCAATCGCCTGCGCGCGGCGATGGAAGTGCAGGGCGACAGCCAGCTCAACACGCGGGTGCGCCAGATCGTCAGCGCCACCGCGCTGCGGCTGGACTCCGCCTCCGGCGTCGAGGCCGGCACCGAGCTGACCGTCGTCGATGCCGGCAACGTGTCCACCCGCGTCAAGGTGGCGGACATCGACCGACAGAACGACTACCTCGTCATGCTGAACACCACGACGCCGCTGCCGGGCGCGCTGGCCGTTGGCGACGCGGTGCGCTCGCGCGAGTACCGCTTCACGCTCGAACTGCAGCGCCAGCCCGACCCGTCCAACGCGCTGCGCAACAGCCAGGCGATCGACCGCGAGGTGTTCGCGAACCTGTCGCTCGACCCGAACCACAGCCGCTACTTCCAGCGCATCATCGGCACCACCTGGACACCCGGCAATTCGCTGGACGACACGGGCCTGCCGCTGCGGCTCGACGACCGCCGCTCGCGCGGCGACTCGGCCTATGTGCGCGTGCAAGACCTGGCCCCCGGCACCGGCCTGCGCCGGGCCCCGGTCGCGGCCTACGAGCGGCGCCCGGGCGTTCCTCCGCGCCTGGTGCTGCTGCCGCTGGCCCATGGCGACGACGTCGTGGGCTCGCTCTCCGACACGCAGGACTACGTCGGCCTCGACGACCCCGACCCGGTGTTGCGCACCGGGCTGCAGACGCTGCGCAACGTCGACGAGATCAGCGTCGTCAGCGCGCCCGGACGGACCTCGGTCACGATGCAGGCCGCGCTGATCAACCACTGCGAGCTGATGCGCTACCGCTTCGCCGTGCTCGATGGCGCCCCGCCGCCCGGCGACACGCTGGCCGACGTGCAGGCCCAGCGCCAGCAGTTCGACAGCAAGTACGCGGCGCTGTATCACCCGTGGCTGCTCATCCCCGACCCCTATCCGCAGGTGGCCGGCACGGTGCCGGACTACCCGATCCCGCCCTCGGGCCACATGCTGGGCGTCTATGCCCGCACCGACATCGAGCGCGGCGTGCACAAGGCGCCCGCCAACGAGGTCGTGCGCGGCGTCACCGGCTTGCAGCGCACGCTCAACAAGGAGCAGCAGGACATCCTCAATCCGTACCCGGTGAACATCAACGTGATCCGCGACTTCCGGCCGCAGAGCCGCGGCATCCGGGTCTACGGCGGCCGCGTCATCACGAGTGACTCCGACTGGAAGTACGTGAACGTGCGCCGGCTGCTGATCTACATCGAGGCCTCGATCGACATCGGCCTGCAGTGGGTCGTGTTCGAGCCCAATGCCGAGCCGCTGTGGGCACGCGTGCGCCGCTCGGTCAGCAACTTCCTGACCCAGGTCTGGCGCGGCGGCGCGCTGGAGGGCACGAAGCCCGAGGAAGCCTACTTCGTCAAGTGCGACCGCACGACGATGACGCAGACGGACATCGACCAGGGGCGGCTGATCTGCCTGGTCGGCGTGGCGCCGGTGAAGCCGGCCGAATTCGTGATCGTGCGCATCGGCTTGTGGACGGCGCATGCCGACGACTGAACGGACACCTGAACCGAAGGAGCACCTGACATGGCCACCCAGCAACGCGGTCCCGATCCCTTCCGGGCCTTCAACTTCATCGTCGAGATCAACGGCGTGCCGCGCGGCGGCTTCTCGGAAGTCAGCGGCCTGACCGCCGACGGCGACGCCGTCGACTACCGCGAGGGCACCGACGGCGCCGGCGGCGTGCGCAAGCTGCCCGGGCTGCGCAAGAACGGCACCATCACGCTCAAGCGCGGCATGACCACCGACAAGACGCTGTGGCAGCTCTACGCCAAGGTGTTGAACGGCGATGCCGACATCCGCCGCACGGTCACCGTGATCCTGCTCAACGAACGGCGCGAGGCGGCGCTGACCTGGGTCGCCGAGAACGCCTGGGTCAACAAGATCGAGGGCCCGGCGCTCAAGGCCAACGGCAACGAGGTGGCGATGGAGTCGGTGGAGTTCGTGCACGAGGGCCTGACGCTGGAGGCCTGATGCGTAGCTTCGAAACCCCCGGTGTCTACAGCGAGCGGGCCGATGCGAACAGCGGCGGCGTCGACGCGCTGCGCACCGACATTGCCGGTTTTGTCGGCATCGCCGAGCGCGGGCCGCTGCACCTCGCGGTGCCGGTCGAGTCCTACCGGCAGTTCCAGGCCTGGTTCGGCGACACCATCGCCAACGGCTACCTGGCCTACACCGCGCGCGCCTTCTTCGAGAACGGCGGCCGGCGCATGTGGGGCGTGCGCGTGGCCTCGTCCGCGGCCACCGCGGCCGGCATCACCGTGTTCGACGACCAGCCCGTTCCGCAGCCGCTGTGGCGCATCGAGGCTTCGAGCGTCGGCAGCTGGGGCAATGCGCTCGCCGTGCGCCTCAGCGAGCTGCGCCGCACGCAGCAGCGCGCGCGGCTCGACCCGCTGCTGCCGCAGCGCGTGCGCGTGGACAGCACCGCGGGCTTCGCGCTGCAGGGCCTCGTCGAGCTGCAGCAGCCGGGCGCGGTGCCACAGCGAGCAATCGTGCGCAGCATCGACCCCGTCAACGGCGTGCTCGAACTCGATCGTGCGCCGGTCGGCCTGTCGCCCGGCGCCACGCTGCGCATCGAGACGCTGGCCTGGAGCATCGAGGTCTTCAACGGCGGCATGCTGCTGGCGCTGATCGACGAACTCTCGCTGGTGCCAGCCCACCCGCGCTATGCCCCGGCCGTGCTGAAGCAGCCCTGGCAGACGATCGACCCGCGCTCGCCGCAAGACGATGCGCCCGGCGCCAGCTCGCAGCCGGCCATCCGCTATTTCGGCATCGGCCGCAACCGCAGCGGCGCGGCGCCCGGCGCCCTGGTCGTGCGCGAGCTGCGCGACGGGGCGGCCCGCGCCGCGCTGAACCTGCCGGCCGTCCAGCGCGGGCTGCTGATGCTGGCCGGCGGCGGGGATGGCCTGGCCGATCTGTCGACCGACGATTTCGTCGGCCGCGCCGTCACACCCTTCGACAGCGACCTCGCGCAGGCCGCCGCCCGCCGCGGCATCGCGGCGCTCGACCCGGTGGCCGAGATCGGCGTCGTCGCTGTGCCCGACATCCACATCCAGCCGCGCGAGCCGGCCGTGGTGCTGCCACCGCCGCCGTGCCGGCCCGACCTCTGCCTGCCGCTGGCCCCGGCCGCGCCGACGGCTCCCGTGCGGGCCGTCGGCGAGCTGCCGCCGCGCTTCGGGCCGGACGCGATCGGCCGCGTGCAGGCCGCGCAGCTGGAGCACTGCGAGCGCCATCGCGACCGCATCGCGCTGCTCGACGCGCCCTTCGACTGCTGCGCTGCGCCGCTGGCCTCCACGGCCGCGCTGCGTGCCTGGCGCCAGCGCCTGGACTCGGCCTTCGGCGCGCTGTATGCGCCGTGGCCGCGGGTCGTCGATCCGCTGCGGATGCGGCCGGGCAGCAGCCTGCCCGGCCCGCTGCGCGAAATCCCGCCCTGCGGACACGTGGCCGGGCTGATCGCCGGCACGGACCTGCGCCGCGGCGTGCATGCTGCGCCGGCCAATGTGGCGCTGCAGTGGGTGCAGGGCTTCACGATGGCGATCGATGACGAGCGCCACGGCCTGCTCAACACACTGGGCATCAATGTGCTGCGCGCCGATGCCGGCCGCGGGCTGCGGGTCCTCGGCGCGCGCACCGTGTCGTCCGACACCGACTGGCGCTTCCTCAATGTGCGGCGGCTGATGTGCATGATCGAGAAGTCGCTGCAGGTCTCGATCCAGTGGGCCGTGTTCGAGCCCAACGACTGGCGCACGCGCGCCAAGCTGGCGCTGACGATCGGCGCCTTCCTGCAGTCCCTGTTCGAGCGCGGGGCGATGGTGGGCGCCACCGCGGCCGAGGCCTTCTACCTGCGCTGCGACGACGGCAACAACCCGGCCGACGCGCGCGACCGTGGCGAGCTGCTCATCGAGGTCGGCATCGCGCCGACGGTGCCCTTCGAGTTCATCGTGCTGCGCATCGGCCGCGACGCCAACGGTTTCGCGATCCATCAATCCGACGCCATGCAGGCGGCGGCCTGAGCCGGGCAGGCAGCATGGCCGCACTGCCCAGCATCCTGAACCAGGCCGGCGCTGGCGCCGCCGCCGCCGCGCTGCGCTCGGATCCCGTGCTCAACCACAACTTCATGATCAGCCTGCTCGACACCAGCAGCACGCTCGCGCTGGTCGGGAGCGCGCTGATGTCCGCCGTGGGCGACGTGGCGCTCGGCGGCTTCTCCGAATGCAGCGGCCTGGAGATGAGCATGAGGGTCGAGGAGTACAGCGAGGGCGGCAACAACGGCACGGTGCTCAAGTTCCCAGGCCGGGTCTCTTCAGGCAACCTGACCCTGAAGAAGGGCCAGGGCACGTCCACCGCGCTGTGGGACTGGCACTATGGCTTCGTGGTCGGCACCGGCAAACGGCGCGACGGCATCATCGTGCTGCTGAACGACCGCCAGCTGCCCAACAACATCTGGTATTTCCGCCGCGGACTGCCCCTGAAGTACAGCGGGCCCTCGCTGAACGCCACGCAGAACAGCGTCGCGATCGAATCGATCGAGATCGCCCACGAGGGCCTGTGGCAGGTGCCGTTCGCCGGTGCTGCCAGCGCTGCGGCCGGCGCGGTCGCGGGCGCCCTGAACCTGGGAGTCGGGCTGTGAACCGCGTGCGCGTCAACGAGGCTTCGGTGAGCCTGGGCATGGTGGACGGCGACGTGCTGACGCCGGTGCAGATGGCCCGCATCGTCGCGGCGGTGATCGCCGAGCTGCGACGCGGTGACGATGAGCAGCGCAGCCGCGAGCGCGACACCCGCGTCGCCGCCTCGCGCGCGCCCGGCCACGACGGGGAGCGCCGCCCATGAGCCAGCTCAGGAAGGCCGTGATCCGGGTCGACTGGTACGACCGCAAGGAAGACATCGAGGTCCAGTACAACCCGACCGAGTACTCGCTCGACAAGCAGGCCCAGTTCGGCGAGATCGGCGTGCCGGGGCTGGACTCGCCGCTGCAGCAGTTCGTGCGCGGCCAGACCGAGAAGCTGACGATGGAGCTGTTCTTCGACACGACCGAGCACGGCATGGGCGCCGGCGCCACCAGCGTGACGAGCGAGACCGACAAGATCTACCAGCTCATCAAGATCGAGCCCAAGCGCCACGCGCCGCCGCTGCTGACCTTCATCTGGGCGGACCAGTTCCCGGGCAGCTCGGTCGGCGGCGCGCCCGGTGCTGCGGCCTCGGCCGCCACGCGGGCAATCGGCGGCGCGGCGGCAGCGGCGGCGAGCGCGGTGGGCGCGGCCATCGGCGCCGCGGGCGCCGCGGCGGCCTCGGGCCTGTCGGCGATCGGCGCGTCGCAAGGCGGGCAGCGGCGCAACGGCCTTCGCTGCGTGATGGAGAGCGTCAGGCAGAAGTTCACGCTGTTCTCTCCGGAGGGCGTGCCGCTGCGCGCCACGCTGACGATCACCTTGCGCGAATACAAGACGCTGAGCGAGCAGCTCAACGAACTCCAGCTCAGCTCGCCCGACCGCACCCACGTGCACGTTCTGCGCCAGGGCGACACGCTGGCCGCCGTGTCCACCGCGTATTACGACCAGCCCGGCCTGTGGCGCGAAGTGGCCGGTGCCAACGGCATCGACGATGCCCGGCGCCTGGCCAGCGGGCGCTTCCTGCGCGTGCCGCGCCTGAGCCGTTGATGCCATGACCGAAACCGTCACCCTCAAGCAGGCCTCGGAGAGCTTCGATGCTTTCTACGTGCCGCGCTTCGAGATCAGCGCGAGCGGCGCCAGCCTGCCGGGCGGCGTCGTGCGCGACGTGCTGCAGCTCACCTACAACGACTCCACCACCGAGATCGACAGCTTCGACATCACCGTCAACAACTGGGACCCGGACAAGCGCCAGTTCAAGTACACCGGCGCCGAGGCGAGCGTGCTGGGCGACAACGCCACGCAGCGCCTCTTCAACCCCGGCGCCGCCGAATTCGAGCTCAAGCTCGGCTATGGCGCGAAGCTGCTGACGATGATGCGCGGCACGACGGTGAGCCTGGAGCCGTCCTTCCCGGCCAGCGGCGCGCCGACGCTGACGGTGCGCGCGCTGAACGCACTGCACCAGCTGCGCAGCCGCCAGCACCAGGATCGCTGGCCGAACCGCCGCCTGGCTGCGGACCGCGTCAAGATGAGCCGCATCGCGCAGGACATCGGCACCCGCACGAACGAGAACGGCTGCCGCTTCCCGCTGCCCGTGCGCATCAGCGACAGCGCGCTGCGCGGCGAGCCGGTGCTGGACTCGATGACGCAGGACAACCAGTACGACATCGACTTCCTGCTGATCCAGGCGCGCAAGCTCGGCTACGTCGTCTACGTGGACCTGGAGGCGGTGAGCCGCACCGAGGTGCGCGAGGTGCTGTACTTCGGCCCGCCCGACGCGCTGCACCCCGGCGTGCCCGACGTGCAGTACGAGCTGAAGTGGGGCCAGTCGCTGATCGACTTCACGCCCAGGCTGTCGACGGCGAACTTCGTCTCGGCCGTCGAGATCCGCAGCTGGAACCGCCAGAGCAACCAGCCGATCCGGCCGCGGGTGACGACCAGTGCAGCGGACCTGCGGCGCTTCAACATCACCACCAACGTCGACCTGCTCGACCTCGTGCAGCGCCGCGACACGCTGGGCCTGCCGCTGGACAGCTGCCGCGAGCGCGAGCATGTGGAGGTGACGCAGCCGCAGTTCACGCTGGCCCAGGCCGAGCGCGCTGCCGCGGGCAAGCTCACCGAGCGGCTGCAGGGCCTGGTCGAGGCGACCGGCACGACGATCGGCCTGCCCAATCTGCGGGCCGGCCAGAAGGTGCGGATCGACAATGTCGGCGAGCGCTTCAGCGGCATCTACGCGGTCACCAAGACCACCCACACCTTCAACGACAGCGGCTACACGACGCGCTTCACCGCGCATCGCGAAAGGCCGCTGCCGTCCGCAACGGGGTCGCCGGGATGAGCGCGGGCGGAGCCATTGCAGCGGTCGTGCGCGAGGTGGATGCGCAGCAGGGCCGCGTGCGGGTCGAGTACGTGCAGATCCAGGCCGGCCTCGAATCGCCCTGGGCCTACGTCGCCACACCGCTGGCGGGGCAGGGGCGCGGCATGCTGTTCATGCCCGAGGTCGGCGACGAGGTGCTGGTGATCCACGGCAACAACGACTTCGACCACCCGTATGTCGTGGGCTACCTGTGGAACGGCCAGCAGACCTCGCCCGAGACCGAGCCGCAGATGCGCGTGATCAAGACCCCGGGCGGCCACCAGCTGCGCTTCGAGGACAAGGACGGCGCGAAGAAGGTGGTGCTGAAGTCCGACGGCGGCCGTTCGCTGACGCTCGAAGACAGCCCCGGCCCCGGCCGCATCGACATCCGGTCCGGCAGCAACGAGATCCTGCTGGACGACAGCCCGGGTGGCACGCTGCTGCGGCTGCAGGCGGGGCAGGGAGTCGGCGTCACGATCACGATGAACGCGACGCCGATGCCCTCGCTGTCGATCAGCGTCGGCGGCACGACGACGGTGACGGTGGACGCCAGCGGCGTCAGCCTGGCCACCGCCGCGCTGGCCCACATCAGCTGCACCAGCGCCAACATCACCGCCACCGCGGCGCTGACGATCAGCACGCCGGTGCTGACCGTCAACAGCGCCTTCGCCAGCTTCGCCGGCGTGCTGCAGTGCTCCACGCTGCTGAGCACGGCGGTTGTCAGCAGCACCTACTCGCCCGGCGTGGGCAACCTGCTCTGAGGCGATGACGATGAACCCCGCCCTCATGCTCCCCTCCCTCACGTTGCAGTACGAGCCCGCCGGCCCGGCCGCGGCGCTGGAGAAGCCGGTGCAGCTGCGCCTTGGCGCGATCACGCACGCAGACGGGCAGGCGGCCACGCCGGCCGAGCTGAGGAAGATCGGCGCCTTCGTCTACCGCAGCGCAAGCGCCGGCGGCGCCGAGGAGATGTGGAACGAGGACGAGCAGGCCTGGAAGCCGGCGGTGACGGAGGCTGCGGCCCTGGCCGCGCTGACGCCGCTCGCGCTGGCCGCCAGGCCCGGCGACCCGCAGCCCTGGCAGGGTGTGCTCGTGGCCGCAGGGCAGAAGGACCAGGCCGGCGCGCCGCGCTATGCCGCGGCCGTCAACGGCGCGCCGGTCTACCGGCTGCGGGTGTTCGCGCAGTTCAGCCACGGCGGCGGCCTCGTCCAGGCGCTGGGCGCGGCGAGCGCGGACCTGCGCTTCGTCTCGGCGACCGAGAACCAGCGCTTTCGCATCAGCTTCGGCGCCGGCGAGTCCGCCGACGACTGCACGCTCGCGCGGCTGCAGCTGAAGAGCGCCGCGCTGCTGCCGACCGGCTTCATCGAGCTGCGCGCCAGCGGGGCCGAGCTGGAGATCGCGAAATGCGACGCGAGTGGCCAGCCGCTGGCGCGGCTGCTGCTGAACGCTGACGGCGACATCGAGCTGCAGCCCGCGCCGGGCCGCCGGCTGCTCGTGCACGGCGACCTGGAAGCCGAACGCATCCGCTACCAGCCCGCCGGCAGCGGCATCAAGAAGGACCTGCTCTGAGGAGGACATGGCCATGGACACCAGCAGCAACAGCAGCAGCAACGCCCCCGCCAACCGCGAGTTCCTCGGCGTCGGCTGGCGCTTCCCGCTGCAGGTCACGCCGGGCGGGCGCATCGCGCAGGCGCGCTACGAGCAGCGCATCGACGAGTCGATCATGCTGATCCTCTCCACCGCCCCTGGCGAGCGGCCGATGCTGCCCCAGTTCGGCTGCGGCATCCATGGGCTGCTGTTCAGGGGCAACGACTCGCGCACGATCGCGCTGACCGTGCATCTCGTGCGCCAGGCGCTGAACGCCCACGAGCCGCGCATCGACGTGCTCGATGTCCATGCCGAGAACACCGCCGAGGCGCCGAACCTGCTGCTGATCCGCATCAACTACCGCGTCCGCGCGACGAATGCCATCGGCAACCTGGTCTACCCGTACTACGTGACCGAGGGCCGCTGACATGCCGCTGGCCGATTTCAACCCGCTGATCGACGACCGCCGCTACGACGACATCGTCGACGAACTGCGCGCGCGCATCGCGCGCTACACGCCGGAGTGGCAGCCGGTGTGGAGCGATGTCAACGACAGCGATCCCGGCATCACGCTGGCGCAGCTGTTCGCCTGGATGTCGGACATGCTGCTGTTCCGCATGGGCCGCGTGCCGGAGCTGAACTACCTGAAGTTCCTGGAGCTGATCGGCATCGAGCTGCAGCCGGCCCAGCCGGCGACGGCCGAGGTGAGCCTGGCCATCGCCCCGGGCACGACGGCGGCCTCGGTCAGCGTGCCGGCGCGCACGCAGCTTGGGGCGAACGGCGACGACGGCACGCCGCTGGTCTTCGAGACCACGCGCGCGCTGACCGTGATCGCCTGCAGCCTGCAGAGCGTGCAGGCCTACGACGCCGCGCAGTACCGCGACTGCACGGCGCTGAACGCCGATGCCGGCGCCGGCTGGTATCCGTTCGGCAAGCTGCCGCGCGTGGGCGGCGCGCTGGTGCTGGGCCTGGGCTTCCCGGCCGGGCATCCGAACGAGAACGCCTTCCCGGCGCTGGCGATCGACCTTGCGCTGTGGACCGACGTGCCGCCCGGCGACCCGCCGCGCGTCTACCAGTGCGGCAGCAGCAGTGCCAACGCGCCGGCAAAGCTGCAGTGGGAAGGCTGGGCGGGCGGACTGTGGGCGCCGGTCGACCTGCTGTCGGACGAGACCCTGGCCTTCACCCGCGGCGGCCATGTGCTGCTGCGCGTGCCGGCCAATGCGGCGCTGCAGCGCGACTACCTGGGCGCCTACGACGCCGTCGACCCGGTCACCGGCGCCGCCAGGCCCAAGCTCTTCTGGCTGCGCGCGCGGCTCGTCACGGCGCAGTACGAACAGGCGCCCAAGCTGCTGGCCGCGCGCACGAACACCGTGCCGGCCGAGCAGGCGCAGACCGTCGAGCGCGAGCTGCTCGGCGGCTCCGACGGCTCGCGCAACCAGAGCTGGCAGCTCGAGAACACACCGGTGATCCGCGGCAGCGCGGTGATCCAGATCGACGACGGCAGCCGCGAGGGCCCGCAGGTCTGGGCCGTCGCCGACGACCTGCTCGGCGCCGGCCGCGACGAGGCTGTCCTGCAGCTCGACTGGACCGGCGGCCGCGTCGTGGCGGGCGACGGCGACAACGGCGCCATCCCCGTTGCAAACCCGGGCAACCCGGACGCCAACGTCATCGCGCTGAGCTACCGCTACGGCGGCGGCCAGCGCGGCAACGTCGGCGCCAAGGCGATCAACGCGCTGGTGACGCCGGTGGGCGGCATCGACTCCGGCCAGGTGCAGAACCTGTTCGCGGCCAGCGGCGGGCGCGACGAGGAGCGGATCGACGACACCAAGAAGCGGGCCCGGATGAGCCTGCGAGCGCGTGAGCGCGCGGTCACGCCCGACGACTTCGAACTGCTCGCCCAGCAGGCCGGCAACGTCAAGCGCGCCAAGGCGCTGCCACTGGCGCATCCGCAGTTCCCCGGCGTGGCGGTGCCCGGCGCGATCACGCTGGTCGTCGTGCCCGACGACGGCGGCGCCTTCACCGGCCTGGTCGAGGGGCTGCAGCCGCCGATGCCCAGCGAGGGCCTGCTGCGCACGGTCTGCGAGTATCTCGATGCGCGGCGCCTGCTCGGCACCGAGCTGTTCGTGGTGGCGCCGCGCTATGTGACGGTGTCCATCGCCGCGCAGATCGTCGTGCGCGACGACGCCAGCCCCGCCGCCGTGAGGATCGGCGCCGAGGCCGCGCTGGCCGCCTACCTGCATCCGTTGACCGGCGGCGATGACGGCGCCGGCTGGCCCTTCGGCGGCGCGATCCGCTACTCCAAGCTGGTGCAGCGGCTCTTTGCCGTGGCCGGCGTCGACAGCGTGCCGCAGCTGCTGCTGACGGTGGACGGCGACGTGCGCCCCGAATGCCGCGACGTCGGCATCGCCGCGATCGCTGCCACCGGGCTGCTGCAGCTCACCGGGCTCGACGTGCAGGCGCTGACGCTGCAGGAAGCGGGGGAGGCCCTGGGATGAGCACGCTGTCCGATGTCGCCCTGCAGGCGCCGCGGCGTTTCGCGCCGCTGCCCGCGCCGCCGCACGACCCGTACTCGCTGCTGCTCGCCGCCTGGGTCGGGCCGCAGGCTGCGGTCGGCTGGCGCGTGCAGGCGCTGGCGGATGTTGAACTTTCGGCAGCCGCCTGCGCGCTGGTGCTGTGCCCGGCGCCGAGCGCCGAGCGCCATGCCGCCGAGGCCTGTGGCAGTCTCGGCGGGCTGCGCCTGCCGATCAACGTCTGCGCCGGCCCGCGCGGCGAGCTGCTGCTGCTCGATCCCGTCAGCGGCGAACTCAAGCTCTACGACGCCTGCGACGGTGTCTTCAAGCCGCTGCGCTGCACCGTGCGCGGCGCGCGCCCGGCGCCGGCCGATGCCTGCCTGAGCCCGGTGGGCGCGGCGCCGCGCGCGCCCGCCAACCAGCTGCTCGATGCGCAGGCGCTGGCCTGCTGTGGCGACACGCTGTGCATCGCCGATGCCGGCCACGGCCGCGTCCTGCGTTTCGGGTTGCGCGGCTGGCTGCCGCGCGGCGAGCTGCGGCTGCCGGCCGTGCAGCGGGCCGCGCTGACGCGGCCGTGGGCGCCGGGCTCGCTGGCCTTCGACGGCCACGGCCGGCTGCATGTGTCCGATGCCTGGAACCAGCGCATCGACCGTTTCGATGCACGTGGCCGGTGGGAGCGTTCGTTTGCCACGCCGCGCCCGGTGCAGCACATCGCCATCGACGGCGAGGGCCGCCTGTACGCGCTGCTCGCCGAGGCCGGGCCCGTCGCCGTCCGCGGCACCGGTGCCGCGGTGTTCTGGCAATGGCAGGACGAGCCGACGGCGCAGCCGCCTGCGCTGTGGCGCTTCGACCCGGAAGGCGCAGCGCCGGTTGCCCTCGCGCTGCGCAGCGATCAGCTCGCCGGCCTGTTCGCGCCGCTGCCCGTGGCCGTCGATGCGCTGGGCGGCTTGCGGCTGCCCTGCCCGCGCGGGGAGGGCGGCAGCGCGCTTTTCGATGCGCGAGGCGGCTGCGTCGATCCGTCGCAGCAGGTGCTGGCACCGCTGTACCGTCGCCAGGGCCGCTACCGCAGCCAGGCGCTGGACTCGTCGATCGACGCCTGCCAGTGGCACCGCGTCGAGCTGCGCGGCTGCATTCCGGCGGGCTGCAAGGTCGAGCTGCGCACGTTGAGCGCGGACGTGCTGCTCGACGAGTCCGAGCTGGCCGTGCTTGGCGACGCCGCCTGGAGCGCGCCCGTGAGCGCCGTCGGGATGGATCGCAACGGCCGCTGGGATGCGCTGATCCGCAGCCTGCCCGGCCGCTACCTCTGGCTGCGGCTCGATCTCTCGGGCGACGGCTTCGACACGCCGCAGCTCTGCGCCGCGCTGGTCGAGTACCCGCGCATCAGCCTGCGGCGCTACCTGCCGGCCGTGTTCGGCGCGGAGCCGGTCAGCGCCGATTTCACCGACCGCTTCACCGCGATCTTCGACGCCAGCCTGCGCTCGATCGAGGCTCGGCTCGACCAGGCCGCCGCGCTGTTCGAGCCGCTGTCGACGCCAGCGACGGGCTTGAAGGGCCGCGTCGATTTCCTCAGCTGGCTGGCCAGCTGGATCGGCCTCGCGATCGAGCGCGACTGGCCCGAAGCGCGCCGCCGCCGCTACCTGAGCGAGGCCGCGGCGCTGTACCCGCTGCGCGGCACGCCGCAAGGGCTGCGACGCCAGTTGCTGCTGCTGCTCGGGCTGGACCGCGCCGCTGCCTGCTGCCCGGCCGAGCGGCCGCAGACGCGCTGCCTGCCGCTGCCACGCAACTGCGGCCCCGGCCCGGCGCGCGTGCCGGCCGCCGCGCCGGCGCTCGTGCTGGAGCATTTCAAGCTGCGCCGCTGGCTGTTCGCGGGCCGCTCGCGCCTGGGTGACGACGCGGTGTTGTGGGGCCAGCGCATCGTCAACCGCTCGCAGCTCGGCGATGGCGCGCGCGCCGGCCAGACCCAGCTGATCGCCACGCCCGACCCGCTGCACGACCCCTTGCTCGTGCACGCCAACCGCATCAGCGTGTTCGTGCCGGCCGGCGTTCGCGAGCGCCCGGCCGACGAGCGCGCGCTGCGCGGCCTGCTCGCCACCGAAGTGCCGGCCCACGTGCAGGCCGAGCTCGTCTACGTGGAGCCGCGCTTCCGCGTCGGCGTGCAGGCGATGGTGGGCCTGGACAGCGTGATCGCCCGCACGCCGCAGGGCGTGTGGCTGGGCGCCGCTGGCGACGATGCATCCCCGCGGCTCGGCCGCTCGACCGTGCTTGCAGCGCGCGTTCCCGATCGCCTGGCGCTGGGCCGTACGCGCGTCGGCGGTCCGGCCGGCCTGGCCTGACGCCCGCATTTCAAGGAGAACCTCCATGGCCTGCCAACACGAACACGCCGCCTCCGAAACCTGCCCCGAATGCGGCTTCGACGCCTTCGTGCGCAACCACTACTTCACCGGCAAGATGATGGGCACGAACGAGTTCGTGACCGAGACGCTCTACCACTCGGACAAGATGCGCCACCACAACCTGCGCCTGCACGGCACGGGCACGGTGTGCGGGCTGCGGGTCCACCAGCACCCCTCGCCGGACTGCCGGCGGCGCTACGTGCTCGTCGAGCCCGGCTCTGCGCTGGACTGCTGCGGGCATGAGATCCTCGTCGCGCAGGCCGAGATCGTCGACGTGGCCGGCCGCGCGGACGTGCAGCGCCTGACGGCCGACGCGCTGCTGCACACGCTGCAGCTGTGCGTGCGCTTCCGCGACTGCCCGACCGAAGACGTGCCGGTGCTGTATGACGAATGCGGCTGCGACGACACCCAGTGCGCGCCCAACCGCATCCTCGAATCCTTCGCCATCGACGTGCGCGTGGACCCGCCGCTGCCCCCGCTCGCCGCGACCGACCTGCAGGCGCAGGGCGCGCTGGTGGCGACCGACGCCCACGGCGTCAGCGGCTTTCTCGGCGCCGACGGCGCGGGCCGCGTGGCGCTGGCCGACCCGGCGCTGGCGACGCGCCTGCTGATCATCGACACGCCGCGCCGCTCGATGCGCAGCGTGGCGCTGGGGCAGGCGGCGCGGGCGCTGGCGATGTCGCAGGACGGCCGGCATGTGTTCGTCGCCACCGATTCGAGCGATGGTTCGGGCGCCATCGAAGTGCGGGTCTTCGCGAGCGAGGACGCCAGCGAGATCGGGCCGGTCGCGGCCGGCACGCTGCGCAAGCTGGCCAACACCGGCGCGGCCAGCGAAGTGCGGCTGGCCGCGAGCACCGGCCCGGACCCGGTGCTGATCGCCTACGTCCGCGACACCGGCGATATGCAGGCCTTCGCGCCGGACCCGCTGCATGTGATCGCCGATGCGCCGACGATGCTGGCTGCCAAGGCCCCCGGGCTGGGCGCGTTCACTGCACTGGGCGATGGCTCGGCCGCGTTCGCGATCGATGCGGGCGGCGCGGCGCCGGCCGTGCGCCTGATCAACTTCAGCCAAGCTGTGCCGGGCACCTTGAACGGCCTGCCGGCGACGGCCGTCCCGGTGGCGCTCGCCGCCTTCGAGCTGCAGGGCAAGCCGCAGCTGGCGGTGGCGAGCAGCGCCGACCGGCGTGTCTATATCGTCGACCTGAGCAGCGCCGCGGTGACGGCGATCGACCTGCAGCATCCGCCCGAATCTCTGGGCGTGGCCGGCACCGACCCGTGGCTGCATGTGCTCGAGCGCGAGGGCAGCGAGTGGTACGGCCAGGCGATCTCGCTGGCGCAGGCACCGGCGCTGGCGGGCGCGGCGCGTCGCGTCGGCACC
>FSVX01000534.1_pt1 | contig 14927 bp, 8 predicted proteins | sample 1637761 | NCBI WGS metagenome assembly FSVX01 (sample SAMEA3914814, study PRJEB12502) | metagenome | biome: forest; material: soil | place: USA | collected 2011-09-16 | depth 0.1 m
GACCTGTACGGCCGCACGTTCTCCTCGGTCGTCGACGAGGCCGACCACCGGCTCGGCGTGCAGATCTCGACCTCGCCGCAGGGCGACATCACCGGCACGACGACGGTGGAACTGCGGCTGATGTGCCGCGGCGCCGAGCCCGGCGCTGCGGGCACGCAGTCCATCGTGATGATGGTCTCGGCGATCGCGCTCTACGACGAGCCGGACGCCGGCGGGCCGCCGGTCTTCGCGGGCAGCTACGGCGTGGCGCGCGACATCACCGAGCGCAAGCGCATCGAGGAGATCATCAGCTTCCACGCGTTCCACGATCAGCTCACGGGCCTGCCGAACCGGCGCCTGTTCAAGGATCACCTCGAACTCGCGCTGGTGCAGGCGGCACGGCGGCAGGATCGCGTCGCGGTGATGTTCATCGACCTCGACCGCTTCAAGCTGGTCAACGACACCTACGGCCACCTCGAAGGCGACGACTTGCTGCGCCAGTGCGCGCAGCGCATCCGCGACTGCGTGCGCGCGGGCGACACCGTCGCGCGCCAGGGCGGCGACGAGTTCACGGTGCTGCTGCCGGGCCTGGGCGCGGCCGCGGACGCGATGCTGATCGCGGACAAGATCTCGGCCGAGCTGCGGCGCCCTTTCCAGGTCGCGGGCCGCGAGTTCTTCGCGACGGCCAGCATCGGCATCGCCGTGTCGCCCGAGGACGGCGACGCCTCGGAGCAACTGCTGCACAACGCGGACACCGCGATGTACGAGGTCAAGGCCAAGGGCAAGAACGCCGCGCGCGCGTTCTCGGCGGAGATGCGCACCGGCTTCCTGCCGCGCCTGGAGCTGGAACGCGACCTGCGCCGCGCGCTGCCCAACGACGAGTTCGTGCTGCACTTCCAGCCGCAGTACAGCCTGCGGCTCGGGCGCGTCGTCGGCGCGGAGGCGCTGATCCGCTGGCGTCATCCGCAGCATGGCCTGATGAATCCGGGCGCCTTCATGGAGCTGGCCGAGGAGACCGGCCTGATGGGCGCGATCAGCGCCTGGGTGATGGAGGAGGCGTGCCGCCAGCTGTCGCTGTGGCACGCGGCGGGCAGCACCGACCTGCGCGTCGCCGTCAACGTCTCGCCGCACGAGTTCAGCCGGCCCGACCTGGTGCAGCGGGTGTCGGAGATCGTCGAGCGGCACGGCCTGCCGCGCGAGGCGCTCGAGATCGAGATCACCGAGAACGTGCTGCTGCAGGACGTCCCGGGCGTCATCGACAAGCTCAGGCAGCTGCGCCAGCGCGGCATCCGCATCGCGATCGACGATTTCGGCACGCGCTATTCGTCGCTCAACTACCTGCGCAGCTTCCCGATCAACACGATCAAGATCGACCAGTCGTTCATCCGCGACATCGAGGGCGACGACAGCATCTCGCCGATCATCGTGGCCATCGTCGGCATCGCGCGCGGCTTCAACCTCGACCTGGTGGCCGAAGGCGTGGAGAACGACATGCAGCGACGCGTGCTCGCCCGCCTCGGCTGCGACGAGATGCAGGGCTTCCTGTTCGCGCGGCCGACGCTGGCCAGCGACATGGACGCCAATCGCCGCTGGGAGCACGTGGCCGGCTGATGGACGCAAGCCCTCGGGGGTATCGCCTCGCGTGTCGCGATAGGGTTTCGAAGCTGGTCAATCCATCCTCTGCAGCAAGGCGATGGAGTCTCAGGTAGGCCGGGACTCTACAATGGCTGAACGGTCGAACAAGGCCCTTCGGAAGCTCGGTGTCGAGCCGACGTCACCCCGAAAGGAGCCAGGATGAACTGCCCCAGGTGCCTCTGCCAGGAGCGCGTCGCGACGCTGCGGCGCAGCCGGTGACCGATTCCTCCGACCCACCGCCCAGGCCGCTCCCCGACCTCGCCGCGGACATCGCCCAGGTGCACCAGGCGGCCGGCCAGGGCCGCGCCGAGCTGGCGCGCCTGCAGAAGGACGTCATCGAGGCGCAGCTGAGGCTGGGCATGGAGCAGGGCGCGCAGCTCGAGGAGGCGAGCCAGCAGCTCGTCGCCTCCCTGCTGCAGACCCGCGAGGAGTCCCTGAACGCCGAGCGCGCCACGCTGGAGGCCGCGACGTACCAGCGCCAGCTGGGCGAGTTGTTCGAGCTCTCGCGCGACGCGCTGGTGAGGGTCGACTGCGCCGGCACGATCGTCGACATGAACCAGCAGGCCGAGGCGCTGTTCGGCTGGCCGCGCGCGGAGGCGATCGGCCGGCGCCTGGACATTCTGCTGCCCGCCGACGACCTCGGGACGCTCGAATCGCTGGTCCAGGCGCTGGCCCGGACGGCCGCCCCTGGCGTCCCCGAGGAGCGGGCCGGCCTGCACGCGTGGCGCAAGGACGAGAGCGTCTTTGTGGCGGACGTCGGCCTGAACCCGGTCGACGAGGGCGATGCGCGCTTCGTGATCGTCTCGTTCGACGACACCACCGAACGCCAGGAAATGGTGGAGGCGCTGCAGCAGAGCGCGCAACGCTATCGGCAGACGCTCGACAACATGATCGAGGGCTGCCAGATCGTCGACACCGACTGGCGCTGCCGCTACGTCAACGCCGAGGCCGCGCGGCAGGCCCGGCGCGCGGCGCGGTCGCTCGTCGGCCGCACGCTGACGCAAGCCCACCCGGGTATCGAGACGAGCGCGATCTTCGGCCTGATCCAGCGCTGCATGACCGAGCGCGCGCCGCAGCGCGGCGTGGTCGACGCGATCTGTCCCGGCGGCCTGCGCGGCAGCTTCCAGGTCAGCGTGCTGCCGACGGCCGACGGCATCTGCGTCTTCAGCGTCGACATCACGTCGCAGAAGCTCGCCGAGGCGCAGGTGCGCAACGCCAACGCCGACCTGGAGCGCCGCGTCGCCGAGCGCACGCTGGAGCTGGATCAGGCGCGCGAGGCGGCCGAGGCGGCGAACCGCGCCAAGAGCGTGTTCCTGGCGGCGATGAGCCACGAGATCCGCACGCCGATGAACGGCGTGATCGGCATGATCGAGGTGCTGTCGCACAGCGAGCTGTCGCCCTCGCTGATCGACACGGTGCGCACCATCCGCACCTCGGCGTTCTCGTTGCTTGGCATCATCGACGAGATCCTCGACCTGTCGAAGATCGAAGCGGACCGACTCGACCTCGAGCACGAACCGGTCGCGCTGCACGACCTGATCGAGAGCGTCTGCGACACGCTGTTGACGATGGCGACACAAAGGCATGTCGACCTGCGCCTGTTCATCGATCCGCGCGTGCCGCTGCAGATCGACGCCGACCCGACGCGCCTGCGGCAGGTGCTGATCAACCTGATCGGCAACGCCGTCAAGTTCAGCGTCGGCCAGCCTGCGCGACGCGGGCGCGTCGTCGTGCGCGCGCTGGTGTCGGGCGAGGCGCCGGAGCTGCTGAGCCTGTCCATCGTGGACAACGGCATCGGCATGTCGGCGCAGACGCTGGACAGCCTGTTCACGCCCTTCACGCAGGCCGAGCCGTCGATCACGCGCCGCTTCGGCGGCAGCGGCCTGGGGCTGAGCATCTGCAAGCGGCTCGTGCAGCTGATGGACGGCGACATCCGGGTGGCGAGCGAGCCCGGCATCGGGTCGACCTTCGTCGTCACGCTGCCGCTGGCGCGCGCGCCCGCCGTCGCGACCGACGCCGAGCTGCGGCTGGACGGCGTGCAATGCGTCATCGTGGGCGCGCACGAGACCGATGACGACCTGCGCGCGTATCTCGAACTGGCGGGCGCGCAGGTGGCGCATGCGGCCGACGCCCCGTCCGCCATCGATACAGCACAGGGTATGTCGCAATCCGTGTTCGTCCATCGCGGCTCCAGCGACCCGGCGTTGTCGGGATCGGTGCTGTCGGCGTTCGCCGGCCTGGCCGGCGCCACGCACCTGCTGATCGACCCCGAGCGCCGCGCCGCGACGCGCCAGGTTGGCGCTGACACGGTGACGATGGGCGGCAAGCTGATCCGCCGCCGGGTGCTGCTGCGCGCGGTGGCCATCGCGGCCGGCCGCCTGCCGCCCGACAGCGAGCAGCACGGCGCGCCGCTCGCCCTGCAGCCGTGGCGGGCGCGGCCCATGTCGGTCGAGCAGGCGCGAGCGCGCGGCCGGCTGCTGCTGATCGCCGAGGACGACGAGGTCAACCAGCTGGTGATCCTGCGCCAGATCGAGATGCTGGGCTACGCGGCCGAGATCGCGGCGGACGGCCAGGCGGCCTTCGACATGTGGCAGGCTGGCGACTACGCGCTGCTGCTGACCGACCTGCACATGCCGATCCTCGACGGCTATGCGTTGGCCGAGGCGATCCGCCATGCCGAGAGTCGTCGACCGGCGCGCCCGGGCGGCCGCATGCCGATCCTCGCGCTGACCGCCAACGCGTTGCGCGGCGAGGCGGTGCAGGCCACGGCCGCGGGCATGGACGAGTACCTGACGAAGCCGCTGCAACTGCAGATGCTCAACGATGCGCTGGCGAAGTGGCTGCCGCACGAAGCGACGGACGAGGAGACGGCCGAGCCCGCGTGACGCGGCGTCCGTTCAAAGCGACTGCAGGATCGCGCGCCGCCGTTCGCGATATTCCTCTTCGGAGACCAGCCCGTCGCCATGCAGGCGATCCAGGATCCGCAGGCGCGACGCCATGTCCTGGTAGCGCGATTCGTCGGCCGTCGGAGCGGCGGTCGACGGCCTCGCCGGGCCGGCGGCGTTCGCAGGCGCCGGCGCGCTTCGATCCCTGGACGGCACCAGGCTCGCGATGTCGAACGCGAGCCAGTCGCCGCGTCCGTCGACCCGTTGCGCGGCGGGGTCCGCGACCGTCCATCCCTGTTCGACGCGCGTCCGGCGCCGGCCCGGCACGAGCTGGTCCGTCGTCCCGTGAATGTCGATGGCATCGAACGAGGATTGCACGAGACCGAAGATGACGTTCAGCTTGCCGCCGCGGACGAAGACGCGGCCGGTCGTCGCCGTCTGCGGCGAGTGTTCGCCGAGCAGGCCGTGCGAGCCCAGCATGCCGAAGGTGACGTCCTCGGCCGGCGTCGCGGTCGCCAGCGCCGAGGCGATGCGTGGCGCGAGTTCGTCGAGCTCGTCGACGCTGAGCACCGTCTCGTCCGCGGCCGGGATCGGCGCCTTCTCGCGCACGCCGGCCAGCGCCATCCGCACCTGCTCGGGCCGGATGGCCGCGGGCGGGTCGTTCGGCGGCGCATCGGGCTCGATCTTCTCGACGCGCACGTACGCGCGGCCGTCCGGCCGCTTGTATTCGTAGCGCACGACCGCCCCGCCCGGCGGCTGCAGCGCGCCGCAGCCCGCCACCGCGGCCAGCGCGGCCGCGACGATCAGCCGACATCCCATCGCGCTCGCCATGCTCGTCCGCATGCTGTCTCCTGGCTCGTTGTGCTTCGTCGGCCGATTGTGGTGTCAACGGGCGCGCGCTCGCGCTGGAGGCGCGCGATGGCACGCCGCCGATGCGGTCAATGACGTTCTTGTGCGTCGTCGTGACGCCATGCACGTCGGGTAATCTGTTCGTCCGAACCATTCAACCGGTGATCCCTTCATGAAGTTCCTGGCAAGGTCTGTTCTGTAGGCGGCGTGCGTGTTCGCCGCCTCGGCCTCCGCGCAAGCGCCTTTTTCGGAAGCTGCCCTGGAGGCGCCCACGAAGAATGCCGGGCCGCTCGAGGGCACGCTGCTCACACCGAAGTCGAAGTCGACCACGTTCGTGCTGATCATCCCCGGATCGGGCCCGACCGATCGCGACGGCAACTGCCCGATGGGCGTGCGCGGGTCGACTTACCGGCTTCTCGCCGAGGGACTCGCATCGCAAGGCGTGGCGACGCTGCGCATCGACAAGCGCGGCATGTACGACAGCACCGGCGCGGCGAAGGACGCCAACGCCGTGACCATCGCGGACTATGGCGACGACGTGCAGTCGTGGGTGAACGTCCTGAAGAACGAGGCTCACGCGCCCTGCGTGTGGATCCTCGGACACAGCGAGGGTGGCCTGGTCGCCCTGGCCGCCGCGAAGAACCTGCAGGGGGCCTGCGGATTCATTCTTGTCTCGGCCCCCGGAAGGCGGGTGTCCGACGTGCTGCGCGAGCAACTCAAGGCCAATCCGGCCAACGCTCCGTTGCTGGGACAGGCGCTGCCTGCCATCGACGCGCTGGAACAGGGCCACCGGGTCGATACGGCCAGCATGAGTCCGGCGCTGATGCCGCTCCTCAGGCCCGCGGTGCAGGGATTCCTGATCAGCATGTTCTCGTACGACCCGGCGCAACTGATCGCGGCCATGGCCAAGCCTGTTCTCGTGCTGCAAGGGCAGCGCGACATCCAGGTCGGCGAGCAGGACGCACGACTGCTGGCCAAGGCCGACCCGCGCGCCAGCCTCGTCCTCTTGCCGAACGTGAATCACGTGCTCAAGGCCGTGACCTCGGATGACCGCTTCAGCTTGCCTACCGTGCGCCCCGGGCCGTCGGTCCCGAAGGCGCATGTCGGCCATCAGCAGTCGGTCGCGAGCGTCTGGTTTCAGGCGACAGACTGAGAAGCGCGTCGGCGCCGGCGAGCAGCCCCATCTCGTGTTGCTCGAGCTCGACGCGCCTGGCAAGGTCTTCGGCGCTGAGCACGCGCCGGCAACAGGATCAACGCGCCCAGCATGTTGGCAAGACGTGACCTCGTCGCGTTGCCGTGGCAAGCCCCGACCTCATCGCGTCGCTCTCCCCACGTCGTGCCTTACCCGTTCGCACCGCGCCGCAAGCACCGTTATCTCCCGTAATGGACTCGAGCCGGACGCCATCGGAACATGCATCCATTGCCAAGCCGCCTCGCGATCCGCGCAGCTCCCGCGGCACGGCAAGTGGCGAGATGCAGGACGAGGCAAGAGGCAGGACCCGATGCGCGCTGCAATTTCGGACTCGAATCGTTCAAACCACAGAGAGACTCCCATGGCTGACCATCAATACCGAAATACGACCGTGTTCATCCGCGATCCCGCGCCGGGGCTGTGGGACGTCAACGCACTGGTGCCGGCGGGCAATCCTCCCAACGGGCGCGTGGCGGGGGCCGCGGTCGGCGCCTGCGTGCAGTACTTCGACGACATGCTGGAGGACATCTGGACCGCGCCGTTCGGCCAGGCCTTCTTCACCGCGATGGCGGCGGCCGGCAAGCGGCAGGTGGTCCAGTACGTCGGCGCGGGCGTGCCCAACGAGAACTCGTGTACCAACCCGGGTTCGTCGTGCAAGGTGCTCATGCGCGGCGCCTACGAGGAAGGCGACTGGGGCACCGCGCGCGCGGAGCTGACCTACACGCTGATGCGCGCTCAGGGAGCCAACCCGGCGCAGGACATGAACTGGTTCGCGACGCAGATCCTCACGACTCCGTTGTACCGCTGGGACAGCGCGCTGAACGTGGCCACCTCGCCGATGAACCCGGCCGGCGTCGGCGCCGGTGCGCCCGCCTTCGCGAACCTGCGCGACCAGCTCGTGGTGCAGTTGAACCAGTACAAGAGCGGCGCGATGTCGCTGCAGACGAACAGCCCGCTGCACCGCGAGTTGTTCGACCTGATGCTGCTCGTGCTGGAACCCTGGCTGCGGCGCGGCAGCGGCGGCAGCAGCCTGGTGCGCTTCAATCCGCTGAAGACGCTGTCGAACGGGGCCTACCGTCCGCCGCAGGCCGCGCTGATGCACGAGCTGACGCATGCGTACTACAACGCGACCGGCGGTCAGATGTCCAACGAGGACAGCACCTCCGAGGCGATCGGCCGCTACTACGAGCAGGCGGCGATGGGCATCGCGCCGTTCGCTGCACGGCCGTACCACGAGAACGCGATGCGGGCCCACCTGGGCCACGGGCTGCGCACGGCGTACTGAACCCGTCTCGCACGCGGGCGGCGCCCCAGGTGGGTGTCGGGATCGCCGCGAGGCCGATCACGCGCCATCGGCAGCGGCGTCCCGGCGAGACTTGTCGATTCGCCCCGCCCCGGCGCGACGCGCGGCCTGCGGCCGGCTCTCCGCCACCGCCGGCTTCTCCAGCAGGAAGCACCCCAACGCCGGCAGCAGGATCAGCGCGCCCAGCATGTTGACGACGAACATGAAGGCCAGCAGGACGCCCATGTCGGCCTGGAACTTGATCGGCGAGAACGCCCAGGTCGCCACGGCCGCGCCCAGCGTGACGCCCGTCAGCACGACCACGCGGCCGGTGAACATCAGCGCGCGGTGATAGGCGCGCGACAGCGGCTGGCCCTGGCGCAGTTCGGTGAGCGTCACCGACAGCACGTACAGCGAGTAGTCGACGCCGATGCCCACGCCAAGCGCGACGACCGGCAGCATCGCGACCTTCATGCCGATGCCCAGCGCCACCATCAGCGACTCGGCCAGCACGGTGGTCAACATCAGCGGCAGCACGGCGCACAGCACCGCGCGCCACGAGCGGAACGTGATGAAGGCCAGCGCGATCACGGCCAGGTAGACCAGCATCAGCATGCGCCTGTTGGCCTGCTTGACGACGATGTTGGTGGCGGCCTCGATGCCCGCGTTGCCGGCGGCCGAGAGGAAGCGCGCCTGCTCGGAGTCGTGGCGGCGCGCGAAGCCTTCGACGACGTCGACGACGCTCGTCAGCGTGTCGGCCTCGTGGCTGCGCAGGTAGACGTAGAGCGTCAGCAGGTCGCAGTTCGGATTGAACAGCTCGCGCGGCGCGCGGGAGGTGATGACGTTGAGCATGTCCTGGGTGCGCGGCAGTCCGTACCACTTGAGGCTGCCCTCGTTCATGCCCACGGCCGTATTGGTCGCCAGGTCGGCCAGCGAGTTGGTGGACACGACGCCCGGCAGCCGCTGCAGTTCCTCCTCCAGCGCCTGCACCTTGGCGAGCGTCTCGTAATTCGAGCACTGGAACTGCGGCGTCTTCACCATCACGACGTAGGTGTCGTTGCTCGCGGCGTAGTGGGCGACCATGAAGGCGGCGTCGCGGTTGTAGCGCGAGTCCGCGCGCAGCTCGGGCGCTCCGGGCTGCAGGTCGCCGATCTTCAGGTGCCCGCTGACGACGAAGCCGCCCGCCGCGAGCGCGCCCGCGCAGGCCAGCGCCGCCGTCGCCCAGCGGCGTTGCGTGAAGCGTTCGAGCAAGGCCCAGACGGGGTTCGAGCCAGTCGCACCATCCGTCTCTTCGCGCACGCTGCGCGCCGCGGCCGCGGGGCTCACGCCGACGTACGACAGCAGGATCGGCAGCAGCACGAGGTTGGTGAAGATCAGCACCGCCATGCCGAGGCTGGCGGTGATCGCGAGCTCGCGGATGACGGGCACCTCGATCACCATCAGCACGCCGAAGCCGACGGCATCCGCGACCAGCGCGGTCAGCCCGGCGACGAAGAGGCGCCGGAACGTGTAGCGCGCGGCGATCCAGCGATGCGTGCCGCGGCCGACGTCCTGCATGATGCCGTTCATCTTCTGCGCGCCGTGGCTCATGCCGATCGCGAACACGAGGAAGGGCACGAGGATCGAATACGGATCGAGCTCGTAGCCCAGCAGCGGCAGCAGGCCCAGCAACCAGACGACGGCGATCGACGAGCACGCGAGCAGCAGCAGCGTGCTGCGGAGGCAGCGCGTGTAGGCATACAGAACCACCGCGCAGACGACGATGGCCAGGCCGAGGAACAGCAGCACCTGGCGCAGGCCCTCGATCAGGTCGCCGACGATCTTGGCGAAGCCGGTGATGCGGATCGTGACGTCCGGCGAGCCGTACTTGGCGCGCAGCTCCTCGAGTCGCGCCGAGAACGCGCCGTAGTCGAGCCGCTTGCCGGCCGCATCCTTGTCCAGCATCGGCACGCGGATCAGCGACGAGCGGAAGTCCTCCGAGACCAGCAACCCCACCTGGCCCGAACGAGCGACGTTGGCGCGCAAGGCCTGCAGGCCGTCGGCCGATCCGTTGTAGTCGTCGGGGATCACCGGGCCGCCTTCGAGCCCGTCCTCGGTGACGCCCAGCCAGCGCGTCGACGGCGTCCACAGCGACTTCATGTAGGGACGATCGACCCCGGGCAGCAGGAACAGCTCGTCGTTGAGCTTGCGCAGCGTCTCGAGATAGCGTGCGTCGAAGATGTCGCCGCGCGTGTTCTCCACCGCGACCTGCAGCGTGTTGCCGAGGCCGGACAGGTCGGCCTGGTTGGCGAGGTAGTTGACGATGAAGGGATGGCGCGTCGGCACCATCTTCTCGAAGTTCGCGTTGAGCGTGATGCGCGTGGCCTGCCAGCCCAGGAAGATCGTCAGCAGCGCGCACAGCGCCACCACGACGAGGCGATGGTTGAACAGCAGCTGCTCGACGAGCGAGCCGGAGCGGCGGTCGAAATCCGCGGGGTCGCGGATGACCGGATGGTCGGAGGAGGTGGGTGTCATGGCGCTTGCGGAAACGTTGACTAGGCCTGTGGCGCGGCCAGGCGTCGCAACCCATGCGGCGTGGCCGCGACGAGGCCGCCGTCCGCGGCCTGCACGAACGCGCTGACGGGCAGGCCGAAGCCTGGTGCGAGACGCCTGAAGTCGTGGTTGGAAGACGTGCCGACGAACGCCTGCCCCGACTGGTCGACCAGCATCAGGCGGCCGTCGGCGAGCGGCGCGTCGTCGACCAGCGAGTTGGGCGTGCCGAGGTCGAGCTTGCTCCAGGGCGCGGTGCCGTCTGCCGACGCCCACGCGTTGCCGCGCAGGCCGTAGACCAGCAGGACGCCGTCACGCCCGGCGCGCGCGCCGAACCAGGTGCCGGGGTAGGGCGTCTCGACGGCGGCGAAGGACTCGCCCGCATCGTCGGAACGCAGCATCAAGCCTTGTTCGCCGACGATGAACATTCGCTGGCCGGCGGTCGCGATGCGATAGAGGTGGTTGCCGCGCGGATTGGGCAGGCGGCCCATCCACGACTGCCAGTGCTGGCCGCCGTCCTCGGTCGCGAACGCGAGGCCGTAGGCGCCGACGATGAGGCCGCGCCGAGCGTCGAAGAAGTGCACGTCGAGGAAGGGCTTGTCGGGGCCATCGGCGACGAGGCGGTCGGCCTCGGCCAGGCGCTTGCGCGCGGCTTCGCCGGACGCGCCCGCCGCGTCGGCCTGTGCACGTGCCGCCTGCTGCGCGATGCGCGCGGCCTGGATGCCGTCCAGCCGCAGCGTCCACGTCGAACCACTGTCTGCAGTGGACAAAGCCGCACCGCCGTGCCCGACGGCCCAGCCGTGCGTCGCGTCCGCGAACTGCACCGCCGCCAGCGAGACGCTCACCGGCACGCCGGCCTGGCGCCAGCTCGCACCGTGATCGTCGGACAGCAGCACGATGCCGCGTTCGCCCGCCGCGACGAGCCGGCTGCCCGCGCGCGCGATCGCGAGCATCACGGCGGCGTCCGCGCGCGCGCCCGGCGCGGCCGGACGCTGCAGCACGTCGGAGACGTCGCGCGACGCGGCGCGAGCGGTGGCCGTGCTCGCCAGCGTCCAGGCGAGCACGCGTCGACGCGACAGCATCGTCATCGCGCTCACCGCACGGCTTCGCCGGCCAGCGCGTCGGGCGTGAACGCGCTGTCGGGCAGCATCTTGTCGGCCACCTTCATGTACTGGCCCTTCGCGAAGTCGGGGCCGGCGGCTGTCACGCGCGTGCCCGACAACAGGTTGAAGACCGTCCAGAACAGCTTGGGATGCACGAACGGGCCCTCGGGCACGACGAAGGGCATCGTCATGCCGACGTGCCACAGCGAGCCATGCGCGTCGTAGCCCTCGGTGAGCACCGCGCCCCAGGTGTCCTCGTCGAGATAGAAGCGGCGCTTGGGCATGCTGTGGCGCTTGCCGGGCAGCAGGTTGGCCTCGACCACCCACACGCGATGCAGCTCCCAGCGCACCAGATCCGGATTGAGCGATACCGGCCCCGACTGCTTGTCGATAGTCGCGTTCATCACCTTGGCCGTGTTGTACGGGATGTAGATCTCCTTCTTGCCGACCAGTTTCCAGTCGTAGCGATCCAGCGGGCCCCAGAAGTTGAAGGCCTCGTCGAAGCCCATCTGGCCGCCGGTCACGTCGTCGGGCGTGTCGTAGCCGATCGTCGGGCCCTTGCGCACGCGGCGCTGGCCCGAGATGTATTGCCAGGCCTGGCGCGGCGCGTTGACGGAGTCGACGGCCAGCACCTGCTCGCCGGCCTTGTACGGCGGCTCGGTCTGCGCGACGCGCAGCAGCTCGTACTCGCTGTTGAACTTCTCGAGCGAGCCCGCCGGGTCGTAGTACGGATACTGCACGAGGTTGAAGCCCTTGGCCGCGAGCGAACGGCGGCCGTCGGCGAGGCCGACCCAGTTCTGGTACGTGATCAGCGTCGAGCTGCCGACCCACGCGAGCAGGTGGTTCCACATCGCTTCGGCGCCGCTCTTGGGGATCGGGAACGGGATGCCGCCGTACGCGCCCTCGATCCACTCGCCGCCGTCCTTCAGCTTCGCGCGCGTCGCGTTCCTGAACGTGTTGTCGTAGACCCATTGCGGCGCCGCCGCGGTGCGGTGGGTGGGGTAGACGTCGATCCTGAATTGATCGGGATACTTCTGCAGCAAGGCCTTCGTGCCATCGGACAGATGGCTCTCGTAGGCGTCCATGTTCTTCGCCGTGATGGAAACCACGGGCTTCTCGTTCGCGTACGGATCGGGCCGCGGATCGCCGGACTTGTAGCCCGCGGGCACCTTGGTCTCGCCGCCGTCCCACGCGGGGATCGTGCCGTCCTTGTTGCCGGCGCGCTCCGCGCCGAACGGCGTCAGGACGGTCTTCAGCTTGGCGGCCTCGTCGGCGCCGACGCCTGCGAAGACGTGGCCGGCCATCAGGCCTGCGAGCGCGCAGGCGGCGAATTGGCGTGCGTGGATCATGATGATGTCCTTCTGGTTGGTCAGAACGTGCGCTGCAGCGTGAAGGCGACGAAGTCGCGATCGGCCAGGCCTTGCGCATAGGAGAAGGCCTGCTCGCCGGCCACCGGCGGCAGGTTCGCGGGCGTGACGACGCCGCCGTCGGCGCGATGGCCGAAGAATTTCGTCCAGGTCAGGCCGACCTTCCACTCGCGCAGGTAGTCGCCCTTGAGACCCAGGCTCACGTCGCCGCCGTGATAGACGCTGAAGCCCGGGTTGATCACCGGCGAGCGGCCGAACAGGCCGTAGCCGACGCCGAGCGGCACGCTCAGGTCGAACCCGCTCAGCACCTGGAAGTACTGCGGCTCGAAGATGAAGCGCAGCGCGCCCGCCGAACGCGTGGCGTTCTCGTCGAGCTTGGACTTGCCGTCCAGCGGCCCGCCGCCGAGGGCCGGGTCGGCGTGCAGCACCTCGCCGTTCTCGTAGCTGCCGTTGGCCGTCACCTTCTGCAGGCGGTGCACGGCGATCTCGCCGATGAAGCTGCCGCCCTGCCACAACGAGTTCGGCGACAGCAGCGCGATCCACGACACCTGCGCGTGCAGCGTCTGCCCGAGCGGCGCGAACTGGTTGTTGCTGGTCGGCGTCACGCCGTCGGGCAGGATGATGCGGCCGGCCTGCGGCACCAGCGCCTGGTTCCAGCGGTACGACAACTCGCCCGCCACGTTGACGTCGCCGACGCTGGTCGAGAAGCTGGTGCCCAGCAGCTTGGTGGCGTTGGTATACGCCAGCCGGTATTGCCCGACCACGCCGGTGGCGAAGTTCAGCGCCGGCGGCGCGCCGTACTGCGAGACGTAGACGATCGGCTCCTTCTGGTTGAACTGCGCCGCGTAGAGGCCGTATTCGACGTCCTGCCCTTCGGGCCGCCAGCGCAGCGACAGCCCGCCCTGGCCCGACTTCTTCGCCACCATGTCCGGCGCGCGCAGCAGCGTCGGCGACACGCCGGCCGTGAACGGCGGCGAGGCGGGGCTGCAGGGCAGCGGCAGTCCCGCGGGGCAGCCGACGATGGCCTGCTCGCCGCCGGCATCGAACGCGTCGATCTCCGAGAAGTAGCTGCCGACGCCCGGCAGGCGGTCGCGCTTCCAGTCGAACTGGTAGTACGCGCCCAGCGTGAGGTTGCGCCTGATCTGCAGCTGGCCCGAGGCCTGGTCGACCGGCATCATCACTTCCTTGAACGTCCAGTTCGGCACCGACAGCAGCTTGACGACGTCGATCGGCGTCTGCGCCGCGGCGACGCCGTTCATGCCGAAGAACAGGCTCTCGCCGTACAGCACGGTGTGCTTGCCGAGGCGGCCCGTCAGCGGCATGTCGGCCAGGTCGGTCTTGCCGAACACGAAGGCGTCGAGCACCTCGGCCATGTGGCCGTGCAGCCGCCGCGTCGCCGCGGGGAATTCGTCGTCGGGCACCGAGAGCTGGCTCGGGAACGGCGTGGCGTTCGGCGGATTGGGGCCGGGGTTGTCGTTGTGCCGGTTATAGACGTCGTCATACCAGGCCGCGCCGCTCACGCGCAGGCCGACGTCCTTGTAGTGCAGGTCGAATTCCGACAGCAGGTCGATGCGGTCGAGGATCAGGCCGTGCTTCTTGAAGTTGAAGTCGCCGTCGTCGGTGTTGACGTCGGACGTGAGCTCGGCCGACGGGCTCTTCAGCCGCATCGCCAGGCTGTACTTGACCGTGTTGTCCCAGCGCAGGTGCAGGTCGGGATTGCCGGTGTCGATGTCGACGGCGCGTGCCGGCGTCGCGGCGGCGAGCGCCGCGGCGAGGGCGACGAGAGTAAGTGCGTGGCGCAATTGGTGTCTCCTCGATGTTCTTGGACAATGCAGCGGCCCGACCCGGCTGTTCGGCCGGATGTCCGACTCGGTTGAAAGTTAGCTCGCCAGCGGGGCCGCGAGTTCGGATTGCGGCCGTCGTCGCGTGTCCGCGAAGAAGCCCGAGCGGCGCCACTCGTCCGTGATGCGGCGGTACTCGAGCGGGCCGCCGCCGAAGGCGCCGCCGACGAAGGTCGGCTTGTCCCTGAACTGGCCTTCGTTGTTCAGGAATCCGGGCGTGCACTCCTCGTGGAAGTGCGTCATGTCATGGTGGAACTGCTGCATC
>FSVX01001138.1_pt1 | contig 12708 bp, 9 predicted proteins | sample 1637761 | NCBI WGS metagenome assembly FSVX01 (sample SAMEA3914814, study PRJEB12502) | metagenome | biome: forest; material: soil | place: USA | collected 2011-09-16 | depth 0.1 m
CATCGAGACGCTGGGCCGGTTCACGACCTGGTCGCTGCACCACGATCTCGCGATCGGCGTGTCGAGGACCGAACGCGACGCCGACACGCTCGCGCAGAACCAGACGACGCTGACGCAGAAGCAGAACATCTTCGATCCGATCGAGCTCGCGGCCCCGGTCTTCAAGAAGGCGCCGACCTCGCAGGACCAGACCAGCAAGGACAACGACCTCTACACCTACGACACCATCGGCGTCGGCTCCGACCTGCGGCTGCTCGCGGGCGTGCGGCGGCTGAAGGACATCGAGACGGGCACCAGCGAGACAACGACCTACGTCACCTCGCCGGCCTTCGGCCTCCTGTACGACATCATCCCGCACGTGACGGTGTTCGGGAGCTCGATGCAGGGCCTCGAGGCCGGCGGCACCGCGCCGGCGACGGCGGTCAACGTCAACCAGATCCTGCCGTCGGCGATCTCGCGCCAGAAGGAACTCGGCCTGCGCGCCACGAACATTCCGGGCCTGAGCTTCAGCACGTCGGTCTTCGAGATCACGCGCGCCAACGCGGTGACCGATCCGGTGACGAAGATCTTCGCCAACGACGGCGACATCAAGTACCGCGGCCTCGAGGCGACGCTCAGCTGGCAATTCATGCCGCGCTGGCAGGTCTACAGCGGCGCCCAGCTCCTGCACGCGAAGCAGGTCTCGCCCGATCCCACGTTCAACGGCTTCGCGCCCGAGAACACGCCGAAGTTCGTCGGCAACGTCGCGCTCGAATATCGCCCCGAGTTCCTGCAAGGGCTGGCGCTGACCGGGTCGGTGTCGGACATCTCGAAGCGCTTCGTCAACAACCAGCAGCAGGCGACGATTCCCGGCTACCAGCTCTATGGGCTGGGCGCGGGCTACGTCACGCGCGTCGACGGCCATCGCGTCTCGCTGCAGTTCAACATCGACAACCTGACGAACCTGCGCTACTGGAACTCGGTGCAGACGGGCACCTACGGCACGGGCATGGATCGCAGCTTCAAGTTCAGCGGTCGATTCGACTTCTGACGGCAGCCGGTGGACACGCGATGACGGGGTCGCTGCGCCGCCGGCCGTGCCTGGTCATCCTCGCGTCGCTCTCGGCCGCCGGGGCGGTCGCCGGCGCTGCGGCCTGGACGCTGTTCGGCGTGCAGGCCGGCGCGACGGCGCTGGCGACGGCTGCCGCGCTGATCGCCTTGCTGCGTGCATCGATGCCCTGGCTGCTGCGCCAAGCGATGGCGCCGCTGCAGGCGAGCCTCGCGCACGCCCGCAACCAACGGCGCCGCCTGGCAGCCGACGCCGCGCACGCGCTGCGTACACCCGTGGCCCACGCGCGCGCGCAGGTCGACGACCTGTCCGGGCTGCGCTTGCCGCAAGGCACGCGTCGTCGCGTGCAATCGCTGCGATTCGACATCGATCGAGTTTCCCGCTGCGTCGAAACGGTACTCGATGCCGCGCAGGCCGAGCCTCTGGCCGGTACGCCGGTGGGGAACGGCGCACCACACGTCTGAACGGATGTTTAGAGAGAATTCACGTTCGATCCAGGATCTGGACTTACGGTATGGCCACTGTCCGCAAGCGCGGACGCGAGGGCACCGGAGGCACTCCGAGGTTCCCAGGCGGCACGTATTTCAAAATAGAGACCTGGAGACTGAATGAACATCGCACAACACCGGCTTGCCAAGCTGCCCCGGACCATCGTCAGCCTGGCATGCCTGACGATGATGGCTTCGGCGATGGCGCAGCAGGCGCCCTCCGCGCCCGACGGCGGCACGCCCACGGCCGCATCGACCGAGTTGACGCAGGACGCCGTCAAGCTGGATCCGGCCGCTGCCAAGCAGTCGCTTCCCATGAGCAAGGAAGTCGCTCCAGCAAGCGCCCTGCAGAATGCGCAGGACGGCTATTCCGACGCCGTGAAGAACCAGGCAGGCGTCGCGCCATCGAGCTCGAAGGGCAGCCCCAGCGACACGATCTCGATCCGTGGCATCAACCTGAACCCGATCTCGAACTACCGGATCAACGGCGGGCTGGCGGTCGCGGGGGTCATGACGCTGCCGACCGAGGACAAGGAGAAGCTCGAGACCTTGAAGGGTGCCAACGCGCTGATGTTCGGCATCGCCAGCCCGGCGGGCATCATCAACCTGGTCACCAAGCGCGCGACCAACCGGGACGTCTCGACCATCTCGCTGTCCGGTTCCTCCTTTGGCCAGTACTACGGCGCGGTCGATCTCGGCCGCCGTTTCGGCGACAACAAGGAACTGGGGCTTCGGGTCAACGCGGCCGAGAGCCATCTCGAGAACGGGGTGCACGATACCGGCGGACGCGGCGCGTTCGCGAGCCTCGGAGCGGACATGCGGGCGGGCGATCGCCTGACGTTGCAAGGTGACTTCGAGTACTACAAGAAGAACACGGTGCTGCAGGCCGCCCTGAGCCTGTTGCCCCCGGTGAACGGCCTGGTTCCGGTGCCCAAGGTTCCGGACCCGAGGAACCTGTTGTCGGGAACCTGGGCCGGCTTCGCCGCCAACACGACGAACATGCAGGGACGCGCCGACTTCGTCATCACCGACGAGTGGAAGGTGATGGCCGAAATGGGGCGCTCCGACTCGACCCGCGACCGCGACGTGACCCGCATCGGCAAGTATGACCCGGTGACCGGCGCGGGTGGCGTGGTCACCGTGAACGTGCAGGATCAGCGCTACGCCAACAAGTTCATGCGGTCGGAGCTGTTCGGGCATTTCACGACCGGCTGGTTCAAGCATGACCTGACCTTCGGGGCGTCGGCCAGCGAACGCGATGCCTTCACGCCGGCCCAGAACTCCATCGTCCTGCCGCAGAAGCAGAACATCTTCGATCCGATCGTGCTGAACGCGCCGGTCGCCACCAAGGCGCCCGCGTCGCTGGCGCCGCAGATCAGCAAGGACACGGGCCTGTACAGCTACGACACGATAGGCGTCACGACCGACTTCAAGGTGTTGCTCGGCTTCCGCCAGACGGATTCGAAGCAGGACTTCGGCGCCAATCACAGCGAGGCCGTGGTTCGCTCGCCGGCGGCGGGCTTCCTGTACGACCTGGCGCCCTCGACCACCGTCTTCGGCAGCTACATGAAGGGCCTGGAGGACGGCGCCGTCGCGCCGGTCAACGCCGCCAACCCCAACGAGATCCAGCCGCCCGGCGTCTCCACGCAATCGGAACTCGGCCTGCGCAGCACGTTCCTTCCCGGCCTGTCGATCAGCGGATCCTATTTCGACATCAAGCGCGTCAATGCCGTCACGGACTCGATCACGAACATCTTCTCCAACAACGGCACGATCCACTACCAGGGCCAGGAGACCGTCATCGCGTATGACATCAACCGGCAATGGACCGTCAATGCGGCCGGGCAGCACCTGCACGCGACGCAGGTCTCGGACGATCCGAAGCTCCAGGGATTCGCCCCGGAGAACACGCCCAAGTTCATCGGCAACGTCTTCGTGACGCACCGCACGCCGTTCGTGCCCGGGCTGTCGGTGACGGCGGGGGCGTCGTACGTCACGGCGCGCTTCGTCAACCCGCAGGACCAGGGCACGATCCCCGGCTACACCCTGTTCTCCGCCAACTCCGCCTACGTCACCAAGATCGGCGGCCACCGCACGTCGTTCCAGCTGTCGATCGACAACATCGGCAACAAGCGCTACTGGAACTCGGCGCAGCAGGGGACATTCGGAACGGGCATGGATCGCAGCGTCAAGGCGAACATGAAGATCGACCTCTGATCGCGCGCCGGAGCGGTCGATGCGATGCATCCTGCCTGGTGGCGGCGGCGGCCTCGCGCGAGGGGGCGCGGCTGCCGTGTTGTCGGCGCTGATGCTGGCGTGGCACGGCGTTTCGCCGGCCCAGCCGGCGCCTTCCACCGACGCGTCCGCGGCCGACGAGTCGCTGACCGCGACGGACCCGGCCAGCTTCGAGGCGCGCACCGTGGCGCTGCTGCCGGCCTACCAACCCGTGCAGAGCGTCTCCGGCGTCATCCGCATCCAGGGCCACGGCCACGTGACCTTGAAATGGATGGAGCGCCTGCTCAATCTCTGGGAGAAGTCGTTCCAGAAGTTCCAGCCCGGCATCACGCTGGAGCAGCACATGAAGGGCACGTCGTCGGCGATCCCCGCGCTGTTCACCGGCATGGCCGACATCGCCATCCTGGGCGAGGAGATCGACCCGGCGGCGGCCGACGCCTTCCAGCGGAGGCCGTGCCGTACATGCGGTAGTCAAGCGCGATCCCGGGCTGATGGCGTTGTAGGCCCAGCATCCACGCCTGCACCAGCGGCCCCATGAAATCGCGCTTGAAGCTGCCGTGGCCCCACAGCGTGACGGTGCCCTTGACCTGCTCCATGGGCAGGTACGCGGGAAGAGCCGCCACGAAACCCAGCGCCGGATCGCCCGCCGCCGGGTTCGTGGGCGTGGCTTCGTCCGCGCGCGCGTCGATGGCCAGCGCCAGGCCGACGGCGCCCAGCGCCGCGAGCGCGCGGCGCCGACCGGGATCGCGCAGGGCGACGGTCATTTCACGGCGGCGGGTGCCGGCTCCAGCTTCTTCAGCTGCTCGTTGATGTAGGCGATCGGCATCGGCGAGAACGAGCCGTAGTCGGAGATGATCGTCTGGCCTTCCCGGCTCAGGCAGAAGCGCAGGAACTCGCGCACCTTCGGTTCGACCGGCTGGCCCGGCGGACGTCGGAAGTACATGTAGTAGTCGCGCACCAGCGGGTACGACCGGTTGGCCACGTTGTCCGGCGTGAACGGGATGTAGGGCCCGCCTTCCTTCGCGGCCACGGCCAGCACGCGCAAGTTGGGGTAGTCCTTGGCGTGCAGCCAGGCGGCCCAGCCCATGCCGTACTTGTCCTTCGACAGCTCCTCGAGCATGCGTTCGCTGGCGACGTTGAAGCCGGCCTTGTCGTTGGTCGTCTGCTGCGTCTCGACGTACTCCTTGTAGTTCTCGTTCCACTTCTGCGACCAGTGGTTGATCTTGCGTTCGAGATAGATCTTGAAGCCCGGCGACACGTAGCCGTAGGTCTGGATCGGCTTGTCGGCGAACTCGCCGGTGAGCCCCAGCTGGCCCCAGGTGCGGATGTTCATCTCCGGGCCGCGGGCGTACTTGCTCGTGTAGCGCACGCTGTTGCTGGCCTCGGGGCCGATGTCCCAGCCGCCGGTGCGCGACGCGCCGAAGATGCGCGAGAGCTGGTCCACCGTCAGCTTGGTCAGCGGGTTGTCCTTGTTGACCAGGAACACCGCCGGCCACAGCGTGCCGCGCTTCTCCGCGCCGCCGGTGGCGATCGAGATCTCGGTGGGCACGTAGCGGTAGGCCTCGTAGAACGGCATGATGTCCGTGATCTTGGCGTCGTCGCCCATCGGCGCCAGGTCGCCGACGCCGAACATCAGCGCCGCGATGCCGCCCTCGCTGCTGGTCATGAAGTTGGCGCTGGCCTTGCAGTCTGGATGCAGCTTGTTGAAGGCGTCGACCAGCTTGATCATGTTGCCGCGCATCCAGTTGCCGACCAGGCGCAGGCCACCGCCGCCCTCGCACTCGATCTCCTTCTTGTACGGCGGGATGTCGTTGAGGCTGGGCGCCTGGGCATGCGCGAGCGAGACGAGGCCCGCGAGCGTGGCGGCAGCGAAGAGCTTGGATTTTTTCATGATGGTCATCCTCATTCGATCTTCTGCATCTCTTTGGCCACGTCGCCGGCTTCCAGCGGACGGAAGCCGAACTTGCGCATGTCGGGCGAGTTGATGATCTCCTGCGCGTCCTTGGAGACCAGGAACTCGCAATAGGCCTTCAACCAGGGATCCAGCGGCTTGCCCGGTGCCTTGTTGATGTCGATGCCGATCGGGCTGGCGAAGGGATGCCGGGTGCCGGTCAGCGTGCCGTCGGAAGGCGGCGTGTTGTCGTCCCAGGCGACGGGCACGTACTTCACGCGCGGGGCGAACTCCTCCATGCGCTTCCACTTGGTCACGCCGCGCATCTCCATCGCGTTGTTCCAGTAGTCCATCAGGCCCATGCTGAAGGCGTCCTGCGCGACAGTGTCGATCACCTTGTTGCCGTTCGGCAGCCATTCGATCCGCGGCGTGTAGGCGACGCCGCCGATGAACTCGCGGAACTCGTCGATCATCGCCAGGATGCCTTGCGTGTCGCGCGGCATGTAGGCGTGGATCGGAAGGTCGGCCCACTCGCCGGTGGTCACGCCCACCTGGCGCCAGTGCGTGATGTCGCCCTTGCCGTTGCCCGACGAGAAGATGCGCTTGACCTGGTCCTTGGTCAGCTGCTTGATCGGGTTGGTCGAGTTGACCCAGATGCCCGTCGACAGCTTGTTGTTCGGGTTGTGGTCGTAGCCGATCTTGAAGTACGTGACGTCGTAGCCGAAGCGCTCGCGAAAGTAGTCGGACTCGACCTGTCGGTTGGCGCGGCCGATCGGGCCGAAGGCGGACTTGCCGGCGACGAGGCCCTCGACCGACAGCGTCGAGCCCCACATCAGGAACTTGAACTTGATGTTCGGGTGCAGTTCCTTGAAGCGGGCCTGGAGCTTGTCGAACAGCGGGATCAGCACGTCGTTGCCAGCGACGTAGATCGTGTCGCCGTCGACCAGGTAGGGCCGGTAGTCCGTCGGCACGCTGATGGGCTCGGGCACGTAGGTCTTGATGTCGGGCGCGACCTCGATGGCCTGGGCGTTGATGCTGAGGGCCAGCACGGCGGCGGCACCGAAGAGGGCAGCGAGTCCGCGCGAGACGATGGATTGCGAAGTTGTCTTCATGGTCTTCATGCTCTTCAGGGTTGGGGCGCGGGGAACGGGAAGTTCAGGGCCGGTCCTTGCTTGGAACGCGGCAGCCAGGTCTCGGCCTTGTCGAGCTTGGCGCGCTCCTCGGCGACTTCCGCGGCGCTCAGCGGCAGGTAGCCCTTGGCGTCGTTGGCGATGGCCTGCTGGCCTTCCTTGGACAGCATCAGCCGCAGGTACTCGCGCACCACCGGGTCGAAGGCCTCGCCCAGCGGGCGCCGCGCGTAGACGTAGAGGAAGCGGTCATACGGGTAGCGGCCGCCGACGATGTCGGCCGCGCTGCCGGTGGTCAGCGTCTTGCCGTCGGTGCTGACCAGCGGAACGACGCGGACCTTGGCCGTGACCTTGTTCAGCGCCACCAGGCCGATCGCCTGCGGGTCTTCGGACACGCGCTCCACCACGTCGGCGTAATGCTTCAGGCGCTCGTAGTTGGGCGAGAACGGGCCGCCGGGAAACGGGCCCATCTTCGTGTACATCATGTATTCGCCCATGCCCAGGTCGTCGGGGCGGTTGTAGGCGTCCTCGTCCAGGCCGGTCGGGTGGATCGTCTTGCCCGCCACCGGGCCGCCGACGTCGAGCTGGTTCCAGGCCGTGATGTCGCCGGTGCCGGCACCGTAGGCGAAGATGCTCGTGACCTGGTCCTGCGTGAGGGAGGCGATCGGGTTCTTCTTGTTGACGATCAGCGCCATCGGCCCGAGCTTGGCCTGCGGGTTCAGCGAGGCATGGCCCACCCGGATGGCGAGCGCGGCGACCGGCTCGGCCTTGGAGCCGCCGTGGATCTTCTCGTAGGGCAGCAGTTCCAGCAGCGTGGCGCCGCCGCACATCGGCGCCAGCGCCGAGGCCTGGTACGTGATGCCCGGGATGGCCGGGCCGTTGCCCTTCATCACGTCGGTGAACTTGAAGCCGGGGTGCGCCTTGATGAACAGCGCATCCGTCTTGGCGATGATGCCGGCCATGTCGTCGCAGCCCATGATCTCCACCGAGCCGTCGGGCAGCACGTAGCCCTGCGTCTTGTCCAGCGTCACCTCCTGGGGTTGGTAGGAGGGAATGGCCGGATCCACCTGGCGCACTGGCGCGGCCTGCGCCGCGACGAGCGCGCCGGCGGCGAGCAGCATCGCGGGGATGCGCTTCAAGGGCGTGATGGGAATCTTGATCATGGCGTGCTTTCGTGTCTCGTGTCAGGGAATGAACAAACCGTCGAGGGCTGCCTCGTCAATCGAGCTTCGCGCGTTGTGCCAGCACCATCTCCGCGGGCAGCGGCAGGTAGCTTCCGTTTCTCGCCACCACGTCCTGGCCTTGCCGGCTCAGGATGTAGCGCAGGAACTCGCGCAACTTCGGATCCAGGGGCGTGCCCGGCTTGCGATTGACGAACAGGTAGATGCTGCGGACCAGCGGATAGCTGCGATCCTGGAAGCTCTGCTTGCTGGGCGCGACCGCGGCGGCGCCGTCGGCCGGCGAGAGCGCGATCACCTTGATGCCGTCGACGCCCTTGGTCTGCGGCATGACGGTCCAGGCGATGCCGTAGCGGTCGTGCGCGAGCTCGTTCCTGAGCATGGCCTGCAGGCCCATGCGCTGGTCGGCGCGGTCCTCGTCGGCGATCATCTTGCTGCCGGTCTCCACGTACTCGCGGTAGTTCGGATTCCACTTGTCGCCGTTGTGCATCACCTTCCACTGGAAGAAGCGCGTCGTGCCGGAAGGCGCGTGGCCGTAGGTCTGGATCGGCTTGTCGGCCCACTCACCGGTGAGGCCCAGCTGGCCCCAGGTGCGGATGTTCCTGTCGGCGCCGCGGCCATCCGAAGGCGTCCACTGGAACCCCGTCTTGCCGCCCATGCCCGCGGTGCGCTCGGCGCCGAAGATGCCATCGAGCTGCGCGAGGCTCAGCTTGGCGATCGGGTTGTCCTTGTTGACCAGCAGCACCGGCCCGTTGGACTTGCCCTCCACGTCGAAGGCGCCCGATGCGACGGTGATGTCCGTCACCGGATAGCCGTAGGTCTCGAAGAAGGACAGGTTCTCGGTCAGCGTCGCTTCGCCGCCGTCGGGCGCGAGGTCGGTGACGCCGGTGACGAGCGCAGGGATGGCGGCGTCGCTGGTCGGCAGCCTGTCGTCGAAGCGGATGCCGGGCTGCAGCTTCTGGAACTCGGACTCCCAGAGCTTGAGGACGCCGCCGAGACCGAATCCGAAGTTGCGGATCGTGCCGGAGACCGTCTGCTCGGGCGTGTACGACGGCAGGGCCGCCTGGGCCATCGTTGCGGCACTGGCGAGCGCGAAGGCGCAGCCGACGGCCACATCCGCGATGAGATGTGTTTTCAATCGTTGTCTCCGAATCGAGGCGCCATGGCCTTCTTGTGACTCGATGCTATGGAGCGATTCTTAATCGACCCTGTAGCAAATCTAAATTTCGTTTCAGCCGAAAACGAGCAACCCGTCACGCGACGAAACGGCATTGCGAGGCCGGCGTGCGCGTATCCATGTTGCGGCCTCGATTCAGATGATCGTCGACCTCCGCGGCGCAACCCAGCATTCGCGGATAGAGGAAGATCGTGAACGCGGCCGTCTCCAGCGCGGCACTCGGGAACTGGCCGCGGCGATAGGGCTGCCACAGCATCTTCAGCAGCAGCGCCGCGATCACCGCGTCGATGTTGACGCAGTAGACGGTGCGCGACACGCCCGCATCGAACAGTCCCTGCACGAGGCGTCGATAGAACTCGTGGAAGGCGTTGTATTCGCCGCGGGCCTGCAGCAGATCGCGGATGAAGACCTCGCGCGGATCGAGATTGACCGGCTTGTCCTTGAACACCGGGTGGTTGACGCCCGGGATCTTCTGGATGTCGAGGCTGCCCGCGATCTTCTTCGCCGACTTGTATTGCGCGTACGACGCGATGTAGCGCTGCGCCAGGGCGTCCAGGTCGATGCCATGGGCTGGATCGCCCGGATCCTCGAGGCCGCTGTCCTTGAACTGCTCGATCAGGAACGCGATGCCCTCGAAGCCGTTGCCGCCGTGGGCGAACCCCGCATGCGACAGAAAACCGAGCATGCCCTTGTTGAGCTGCACGCGCTGCGGGTCCTCCGGGCCGTCCGAGGCCACCGCGCCCTTGGCGCCCTGGGCCGAGATCGTGCCGGGACCATTCGAGAGCAGCAGGCCGACGAGCAGGTCGAAGGACACCAGGTCGGCCTGGTCCGGGCGCGTGCCGAGCAGCGCGGCGAACGCGACCTCACTGATCGACAGCCGTTCGTGAATGTCGGCCATGGCAAGGCCGCAGAAGCTGTCCTGGCCGTGCAGGTCATCCGGCACCGAGGCCCCGATCAACGTGCCGAACAGTTGCATCCACCAGGGCAGGCATTCGGCGGTCAGGCGCGAGATGCGCTTGCGCATCAGCGGGCCCCAGGCGATGCTGGTGGTGACGGCGGCGAGCACGGCGTCGGCCGTCGGATGACCGGGCAGCGTGCCGAGGTAGCGGACGAAGACGGAATCGATGCCGCGCGCGGCGAGTCCCGCGAGCATCGCCTCGGCTCGCGGATCGCGCTCCGGCGTGCTCAACGCATGCATCGGCGACAGGTCCATGCGGCTGCAGTCGAAGGCGCTGTCGAAGGCGTCGGCCAGCCCCGCGGCGGCGAAGGCGTCGATCAGGCACTTGACCGCCTCGCGCGCCCTCGCCTGACCGCGCGGGCCGACGATGCTTGCCGCGGCGGCCAGCACCGTGTTGGGCGCATTGCCGGCGTCGCGCGCGGCCTGGGCCGCCGCCAGCGCGGGCGTGTCGCGCAGGTTCAGGTGCGCCCCGATTGCGACGTTGACCAGCGCCTGGTCCATCGCGCCGCCCGTTTCGTGCAGCAGGGCGAGGTTGACGTTCATCTCCAGCGAGTGCTGCGCCGCGCTGAGCATCGAGACGCCGTGCAGGCTGGTCACCTGCGTCTTCGCGTCCATCTGCGACGCGCCGGACGCGTCCTTCATCGTCTGCCGCGGCGACACGGCGCCGACCTGCCGGTTCTGCGCCGCGATCTGCTCGTTGTACGGTGCGGCGGCCTCGATCACCGGCACCTGCAGGGACGACGGCAGCGCCAGCCCCTTGCTGCTGTGGAACCAGCACTTGAGCGCCAGGCTGCCCTCGGCCGCGAAGTCGGGCCGGCACGCGTTCTCGCGCATCACGGCGGTCAGCGCGGCCGGGATGTGCGCGATGTTGGTGACCAGCGCGCCCTTGGCGGAGACGACCGGGTTGTCCGGCGTGTAGACGCTGTCGACACCGAACTTGTCGAGGAACCATTGCTCCTTCGACGCTGCGTCGTCCGCGCCGCCGGCCATCGCGCCGGCATGCCCGACCGCCCGCGTCAGCTGGGACTTCCAGCGGCCGACCACGCAGGCCACCACCGGCTTGGTGAAGTCCGCGTCCAGCTCGTAGTAGCCGCCGGGCTCGACGTACAGCACGGCCGCCTTGCTGCGCGCGTCGTTGGCCAGCGCGAAGGCGAATTCGGGCGCGGCGAACTGGATGTAGACGTCCTTGCCGCTGGAGATGGCCGTCGTCGTGCCCCAGCCCGCCATGCGCAGGTAGGTCGCGATCGTCGTCGTGAAATTGCCGGAGTTCGAGAACAGCGCGATCGAGCCCTTGCGCAGCGCCTCCTCGGGATGATCGCCGCCGAGTGCGCCGCCGATGCGCACCTGGTTCCAGGTGTCGGCCACGCCCAGGCTGTTGCCGCCGAAGATCTCGATGCCGTTGGCCTGGCCCATCGCGCGGATCTCGCGCGAGTCGCTCACCGCGAGCTTCTCGGTGACGATGAAGATCTTGGTCAGTTCCGGATTCACGCGGATCAGTTCGGCCACGCCGTCGCGCGCTGCCGACGGCGGCAGGTAGACGACGCCGCAGTTGAAGCGATGGCCGTCGCTGAGGCCCTCGAGCACGCTGTTGTAGACGGGCACCGGCCCCAGCGGCGTCTCCAGCACCTGGCCGCGCTTGCCCGGCGCGGTGCCGAAGACGACGTTGCCGCCCGAGTAGGCATGGCCCACCGGCGTCACGTCGCTGGACTCGCCGCCGAGGATGTTCAGGACGCACACGCGGTCCTCGCGCGTCGCGATCTGGCCCAGCGAGCTGGTGCCGACGAAATACTTGAAACCACCCACACCTTGCCTGTGCATGACGCTGTCTCCTCGTGTTGTCAGGCGGTCGTGAGCGACAGGCCCATGCGTCGCGCCACGGCCTCGCGTCCGCCGGCGGTCCGCATCCACTCGTCGACCCGCTTCGCGTAGAGCACGACCTCGCTCATGTCGGAGTCGAAGCCGAAGAAGCTGTAGGGCAGGCCCAGCGCATCGAGCGTGTCGCGCAGCGCCCCCATGCCGCGCACGACGTTGGGGCCGCCGCGGCCGACCACGACGAACAGCGGCGTCGGTCCGAGCCGGCTGAAGTGCTCGCGCAGCGCGTCGGCCATCGCGCGGAAGGTCTCGTGGATGTCGGTGTTGTTGGACTTTCCGCCGATGATGAAGAGCACGTTGCTCTGCTCGATCCAGTGCTTGAAGCAGATGCGTGCGACCTCCTTCATCTTCTCGTAGGGCGGGTTGCCGCCGAAGTCCGAGGAGATGATCGCGTCGTCGCCGAGCATCTGGGTCACCAGCGAGTTGGCGCCGCCGCCGAAGGTCGGCGCGAGGATCGTGCCCTTCGCGTTGATCACGTAGACGTCGCTCTGGCCCTGGTACGTGCGCAGCTGGTTGATCTCCTGCTCGAAGTCCGAATAGTCGACCGCGAACAGGTCGGTAGGCAGGTTCAGCCGGAGCCAGCGCGGGTCGTCGCGATCGAAGCCGCACTTGAAGTCGCAGGCCACCGGCGTCAGCCGGCCCTTCTTGTCCTCGCGCATGCGGATCGGATTGAGCTCGAGCGTCGTCATGCCGAAGTGGTGGTAAAGCTCCCAGAGCTTGGGCAGGTGTTGAAC
>FSVX01000571.1_pt1 | contig 12388 bp, 13 predicted proteins | sample 1637761 | NCBI WGS metagenome assembly FSVX01 (sample SAMEA3914814, study PRJEB12502) | metagenome | biome: forest; material: soil | place: USA | collected 2011-09-16 | depth 0.1 m
GCTGCGCGGCGTGCCGTCGCGACTGCTGGGCCTGCAGGTGCTCGAGAACAGCTATCACATGATCACCGCGGACAACGACCGCCACGCCGTCGCCGATCGTCTCGCGACGTTCGTGCAGAGCCTGCCGTTCCATCCGAACGTCCCGGCCGGCGACCGCGACCCCGCCGCGGCGGTCTTTTCCAGTACCCCGACGGGTAAGGGCATCGGCGTCGGAATCGGCGTCGCGTCGTGAACCCAACCGTTTTTCGCAAGGCGCTCGCATCGCAGCGCGCAGGTCTTCCCATGAACACGTCCACCAGCACCCGTACCAGCACCCGCATCAGCACCATCGATCAACTCGGGAACCTCATCCACGAGAAATTCGACGTCGCGCTCGACATCATCGACCCCGACGCACCGTTCGCGAGCTACGCGCTCGACTCGTTGACCGTCGCGGAGCTGATGTTCGCGATCGACGACGAGTTCCACGTCGTCGTGCCCGACGAGGCCGCACACACGGTGACGACGCTGCGCGGCCTGGCCGAGTTGCTGGACACCTTGCTCGCAACCCGGGCCGCGGCCTGAAGGCGGCGACCATGGACGCGACCGCTACGCGCATCGGCGTCGTCGGCCTGGGCCTGACGTGCCCATTGGGCGACACGCCCGACGAGGCCTGGGCGCGACTCGTCGCGGGCGACAGCGCGATCGCGCGCCAGTCGTTCGACGGCCTGCCCGACATCGCGTCGGCGCGCGTCGCTTCGGACGTCTCGACGGCGCTGACCAAGCTGCAGCAGGTCGGCACCGAGCGCGTCAGCCAGATGGCGCTCGGCGCGGCGCGCAAGGCCATCGCCGATGCCGGGCTCGGCGCGTGGCCCGACGCGGAGCGTGTCGGCCTCTTCCTCGGCACCGGCATGGGCGGCGCGGCGACGATGGACGCCGGCTACGCCGCGCTGCACGGCGGCCAGCGCCTGCCGCCGCTGACGGTGCCCGCGGGCATGGTCAACGGCGCGGCGGGCGTCGTCGCGATGCATTGCGACATCCGCGGGCCGGTGCTCACCTACGCGGTGGCTTGCGCGTCGAGCGCGGTCGCGATCGCCGAGGCGGCGCATGCGCTGCGGCGCGGCGAGATCGACATCGCGATCGCCGGCGGCGCCGAGGCCGTGCTCGCGCGCGGCACGGTCGCGGCCTGGCAGGCGCTGCGCACGTTGGCGCTGCCCAGCGAGGGCGACGTCGCGCGCAGCTGCCGTCCGTTCGCGGTCGACCGCGGCGGACTCGTGCTGGGCGAAGGCGCGGCCTTCCTCGTGCTGCGGCGCGAGGCCGACGTCGCGCACGACGGCACGCTGCCGCAGGCCTGGCTCGCCGGCTCGGGCGTGCGTTGCGACGCCACGCACCTGACGAACCCGCAAGTGCGCGGCCAGGCCGCCGCGATGCGCGCGGCGCTCGCGAGCAGCGGCCTCGCGCCGTCCGACATCGGCTACTGCAACGCGCACGGCACCGGCACGATCGCCGGCGACCCGGTCGAATGCGCGGCCTTGCGCGAGGTGTGGGGCGTGCATGCCGACGCGCTGCAGGTGAGCGCGACCAAGGCGGCGCACGGCCACCTGCTCGGCGCGGCCGGCGCGCTCGAGGCGATCTGGACGGTGCTCGCGCTGCGCACGGGCGTCGTGCCCCCGACGCAAGGCGTGCGGGGTGTCGACCCGCGCTGCCTGGGCCTCGACCACGTGCTCGGCCAGGGACGCGCGCGGCCCGGCCTGCGCCACGCGATCAGCAACACGTTCGCATTCGGCGGCACGAACGCGAGCCTGGTCTTCAGCCGCGCGTGATGCGGCGCGTTGCGACGGCGGCGATGTCGGCCTGTCTCATGAGTGCCGCGGTGCACGGTGCCGACGCCCCAGCCGGACCGAATGCGATGGACTCGTGGACCCCGAGCGGCGACCTCGGCGCCGCCGCGCTGTCCGTACAGGGTTCGGCGCCGGGCCAGCGCGTGCGCACGCGCGCGATCCCGTACGCGTACGCCGACTTCGGCCGACTCTTCGCGCGCGAGGACACCTTCGGCGCCAAGCTGCTGCCAGTCGGCTGGGGCGCGCTCGAGGTCGTCGCACGCGTCAGCACCGAAGGCGCGGACAGCGCGGGCCCTGGCGTCGCGAGCCGCAAGAATCCGCGACCCGTCGGCGTCGGCACGTTCCAGGAAACGCCGTGGGGCGGCGTGTTCCTCGATGCGTTCGACGACACCGTCTCGGGCGGCACGTTGCTGGAGGCGTCGTACGCGGCCGAGTTCGCGTTCGGGCCCGTCACGCTCTATCCGCAGGCGGGCGTTGCGCGTCGCAGCGCGCGCTATGTCGATCATCTGGTTGGCGTGTCGGTCGGCGAGGCCGCGGCGACGGGCCTGCGCGCCTACGCCCCCGGCGCGTCGACGATGCCGGTGCTCGGGTTGTCGGCGGAGTGGCTCGTCGCGCCGCACTGGGTGGTCGTCGCGCATGTGGAACGCGAATGCTTCGATGCCGCGATCGCCGACAGCCCGCGCGTGAACCGCGACGGCCAGGCCACCGCGTTCGTCGCGCTGGCGCGGCGTTTTTGATTCAGCGTTTCCGATCGGCCGCCATGGAAGATGTCATCGTCTACGCGTTGCCGCTGTTCGGCTTGCTGATGGGCGCCGAGTTCGTCTATGGACTGGTCCGCGGCCGCAACAACTACGGCTTCGGCGACACGCTCGCCAGCCTGAGCCAGGGCCTGCTGAGCCAGGTCGTCGCGGTGTGCACGCGGCTCGTGCAGGTCGGCTTCTACGCGATGGCGGCCCCGTTCGTCGCGCTCGGGCCGAAGGCTGCGTTCTGGCATCACGGCGGCGGGATACTGCTGGCCGTATTGCTCTACGACTTCTGCGACTACTGGCTGCACCGCGTCTCGCACGAGAGCGCGATCTTCTGGGCGGCGCACGTCGTGCATCACCAGAGCGAGCACTTCAACCTGTCGACCGCGCTGCGCCAGGAGAGCGCGTACGGCCTGTCGGGCTTCATGTTCTTCCTGCCGCTGGCGATCCTGGGCGTGCCGCCGGACGTCTTCGCGATCGCGGGCCTCGTCGTGCTGCTGTACCAGTTCTGGATCCACACCGAGCATGTCGGGCGGCTGGGCGTGCTCGATCGCATCTTCTCCACGCCGTCGAACCACCGCGTGCACCACGCCGTCAACGACCGCTACTTGGATCGCAACTTCGGCGCGATCCTCGTCGTCTGGGATCGGCTGTTCGGCACGTTCGAGCCCGAGTCCGAGCCGTGCACCTACGGCACGCGCGTGCCGCTGCGCAGCCTCGATCCGCTGGCCGCGGTGGGCCGCACCTATGCGCAGCTGTTCGCGAAGTGCGCCTGCGCGCGCGGTTGGCGCGACAAGCTGCAGGTGCTGTTGCGGTCGCCGTCGTGGGAACCCGCGGGATACGTGGCTACCGTATCGGCTGCCGAGGCGTCTCCCGTCGTCGCGCCGCTCGCGCGCGCGCATCGCGTGACTGCGGTCGTGCTGTTCGTGCTCGCGACCGCCGCGACCGCGGCCTTCCTCTGGCGTGCGGACGATCTCGGCCGGCTCGCGACCGCCGGCGCGGCGCTGGGCCTGGTCGCGGCGCTGTGGGCGATAGGCGCGCTGCTCGAACGGCGTTGGCCGCTCGCCGCCGCGACGGCGCTCGGCGCGGCTTCCGCAGGCGGCGTCGCACTGCTGCTGTCCTGGGCCTGACGCGCCGTTGCGCTCGCCGGCCTTTTCACGGCGACACGGCGGCGGCGGTCACTCCTTCGGCGCGCAATCCCAGTGCTCGGCGATCTTGCCGTTCTCGATGCGGAACATGTCGAACCAGGTCGTCGTCGACTTCCTGGTCGCGTCCTTCGGGTCCGCCGTCGCGCGCACGAAGCTGATGATCACCTTGTCGCCTTCGGCGACGATCGTCACCACCGGCGCCTGCACCGTCGGCGCGATCGCCTTGGGCTTGACGTATTGCTTGAAGAACGCGACGAACGCGGCGCGACCGGTCGGCACGTTCGGGTTGTGCTGGACGTAGCTCTCGGCCATGTACTTGTCGGCGAGCTCCATGTGGCCGGCTTCGAAGACCTCGCGCCAGAAGTCGTAGACCAGCTTCTTGTTGGCGGCCAGCTGAGGGTCGGTGCTCTTGAGCAGGGCGGCCTGGTCGGCGGCGGGTTGCACGGGCAGCTGGGCCCGGGCGGTGAGCGGCGCGACGGCGGCGCACAGTGCGAGCGAGGCGAGGACGATGAGGCGTTGCATGCGGAGCCCTTGTTGGTGGATCGGATAGGGTGTGGGGTATCTACGCCCGCTCGCGGCGGGTGCCCACGTCGTCCAGCGCATCGCGGAACGTGCGGCTCTGCGTCAGGCGGCTGCCGTTGGACATGATCAGCAGCGCGTCGCCGCCGAACCACGGCAGGCGCTTCTTCACGTGATCGAGATTGACGATGTGCGAGCGGTGCACGCGCCGGAAGATTGCCGGGTCGAGCCGCGCGAGCAGGCCCACGAGGCGCTCGCGCACGACGAACTCGCCGTCGCGCGCATGCACCTTCATGTAGTTGCCTTCGGCGCGGATGTAGAGCACGTCGTCGGCGCGCACGAGCTGCTTCGCGTCGCCGCTGCGCACCCACAGGCGATCGACCGCCGACGTCGCCGGCGCGAGGTTCGTCATCGCGGCCTGCAGGCGCGTCGAGCGCGCGGCGCCGTCGCCCGCCTGCATGCGCGCGCGCGCCTTCGCGATCGCGCGCGAGAAGCGGTCCTGGTCGAACGGCTTGAGCAGGTAGTCCATCGCGTCGGCCTCGAACGCCGACACCGCGTAGCGATGATGCGCCGTCACGAAGATCGTTGCCGGCATGCGCGCGAGCCCGACGGTCGAGACGACCTCGAGGCCGTCGAGCTCGGGCATTTCGACATCGAGCAGCACCAGGTCGGGCGCGAGGCGCTCGATCTCGCGGCAGGCCTGCGCGCCGTCGCTGCATTCGCCGACGACCTCGACACCCGGTTCCGACGCCGCGAGATCGACGAGGCGGCGACGCGCGGACGCCTCGTCGTCGACGATCAGCGTGCGCAGTGGCGACATGCCGCTCGTGCCGTTCATGCCGCGAGCCTGTCGGCGCCGCGGGGCATCGCCACGGCCGCCAGCGGCAACCGGATGCGCGCGATCGTTCCCATGCCGGCGCGCAGCAGCTCGAAGCGCTGGCCCGCGCCGTAGATCGTCTCGAGGCGCGAGCGCGTGTTGCTCAGGCCGATGCCGAAGCCGCGTCGAGGTTTCGACGTGGCCGGTGCGTCGTCCTCGACTTCGAGCAGCAGTTCGTCGCCGCGAGCAAACACCCGGATCACGATGCTGCCGCCGGCCGCACGCGGCGCGACGCCGTGCTTGATCGCGTTCTCGACGAGCGGCTGCAGGATGAACGCCGGAATGGCGGCGTCGTGCAGCGAACGCGGCACCGACCACGTCACCGTGAGACGGTGCTCGAAGCGGATCTTCTCGATCTCGACGTAGGCCTCGATGAAGTCGAGCTCGCGCCGCAGGCTGATGGTGTCGTTGCCGGTCTCCTGCAGCGACATGCGCAGCAACTCGCTCAGCCGGTTGAGCATGCGCTCGGCGGTGTTGACGTCGTAGTGCATCAGCGAGCCGACCGCGTGCAGCGTGTTGAAGAGGAAGTGCGGCTGCAGCTGGATCTTCAGCGCGTCGAGCTGCGCGCGCACGCAGGCGGCCTGCTGCTGCGACGCGCGCAGGCTCTCCGCGCGCGCGCGTTCGCTGGAGTCGAAGGTCTGCACCACCGTCAGGAAGACGAAGTACGTGATGAACGCCATGTGGAAGCAGGAGCGGAACGCGACCAGCGTGATCGCCCACAACGACGTCGGCCCGTGGATGCCGCCGAAGGTGAAGAAGAGGACGTGGCCGATGGTGATGTCGACCAGCGCCGCCGTCGTGCCGAGCGCGATGTGGAATGTCCACGGACGCCAATGCAGGCGCAGCGGCACGCGGCGCATCAGCGGCCGCAGCCCGAGCCCCAGCAACGCCCACGTGCCGAAGTGCGCGGCGTTGAAGACGACCAGCGCACGCAGCGGGTCGGTGAAGATGTTCATCCAGCAGAAGTACAGCGCGACGAGGGTCCACGCGCCGAAGTAGGCGAGGCGAGGGTGCTTGGCGAGGGTCATCGGCGGCTGACGTGGCGATGCTCGGATTCTAGGAACGCGCGAGCAGCGGGACGAAGCGGCTCGTCACCGCTTCGTCACGGCTCGTGATCAGATCGGCGCGTTGCCGCTCGCCGCGTTGATCGCCTGGCGCGCGGCGGCCTGGAAGCCGACTGGATCCTGGATGCCGGTCATGCGCAGGTCTTCGCTGCCGGTGCCGCGGATCGTCAACGTGCCGTAGTGGGCGACGCGCTGCCAGACGCTCTGGTCGACGTCGAGGCTCTCGACGCGGTTCAGCATCACGGTGGACGTGTGGCGGCTGAACAGGCCGGTCTGCAGCACGAGGTAGCGGTCGGTCAGCGCGATCTTCATCGCGCTGCGGCGGATCATCGCGCCCGCGACGAACCATACGAAGTCGAGCGCGCCGAAGAGGGCGATCGCGTGGCCGGCCTGGTCCTGCCGCAGCAGCCCCCACGCGACCAGCGCGAGCCCGACGATCCCGAGCGCCACCTTGGGCCACAGCGACCACCACGAGATGCGCGCTTCGCGCAGGATGTGTTCGGCGGCGGCGGCGGCGTCGGGTTTCGGGCTGGGCATGGCGGGCATCCTCGATTCGCGGACAGGGCGCGAGTCCGCGCGATTCTGCCAGCCGGCCGGCGAGCCGGGTCGCCGCCGGTCGCTTCCTAGTAGAGGCGCTGGTATTCGTACGTGTTGTACGCGTGCGTCGACGAGTAGTAGTACGTCGTGCGGGAGCCTTCGGTGCGCTTGGTCGCGCGACGTCCGGCTTCGCCGTTGACGTAGAACTCCTGGACCGCGACCGTGCCGCCCTTGGGCTTGCCGGTCTCGGGATCGGTCATGTGGAGCGACTTGTTCGAGATGCCGTTGCCGATGCCGCCGGTGGTCATCAGGTGCCGGATGGCGGCCCGGTCTGCCGTGGGCACCTTGTCCTTGTCGAGCGGCTGGAGCACGACCGCGCATTTCGGGACGAGCGCCTTGCCGCGGTAGTTCTCCAGCTTCGGCTGGTCGTCCTTCGGCTCGTTCTCCACGTAGCGGCGGATCGCGTCCTCCAGCTCGACGTACTGCGAGAACTCCGTTCCGCTGTTGCTGATCTTCACGACATAGGACGCGTACACGCTGCGCCAGCCGGTCATGGCCTCGCGCAGCATGTCGACGGCTTCGGACGGCGTGAATTTGATGCTTTTGATGACGATCATGTGAATCTCCTGGAGGAGGACTCCGAGCAATGGTGGGCTTCGCCGCGCGCCGCCGGCAGGTCGCCGACGCGGTTCGCAGCCGCCGGATCCGATACCGCGTGCTGTATCGACGTCGAAGCGAGGTGCGGCGCCCTCTGCCTGTCGCCTCTGCTCTCACTGGATAGAACGAATTCCGGGCGACGAACCCGACATCTCCTCGATCGGGACTTACCCGAATCGCGATGCGTGCGCCCGTGCGGTGTATCGTCCGCGCCATCGCCTTCCTCCCGGACGACATCGCCGTGACAACTTCCGCCCCCACCACGCCCTATCCCATCGGCACGCCCGGCACGCCCTGGGGCGCGCTCGAGAAGGCCGCGTGGCTCGGCCGCCAGCGCGTGCAGCGGCGCTACGCGGACGAGGTCGTCGCGCCGCTGCGCGCCCGCGTGCCGACGCATCTCGAACTGTTCCAGTACGGCATGCTCGACTACGCGCGCCTCGGGCTCGGCCGCTATCCGCTGTTCGCGGTGCGCAGCCGCGCGTGGGTGGCCGATCGCCCGGTGGTGCTGGTCACCGGCGGCGTCCACGGCTACGAGACCAGCGGCGTGCAAGGCGCGCTGCAATGGATCGAGCACGAGTCGGGCCGGCATGCGCAGGCCGTCAACGTGCTCGTGCTGCCCTGCATCAGTCCGTGGGGCTACGAGACGATCAACCGCTGGAACCCCGACGCGCTCGACCCGAACCGGCAGTTCCGGGCGGACAGCCCGGCCGCCGAGGCGGCGCTGGCGGTGGCGTGCGTGGCCGCGAGCGGCGCGCGCGTCGACCTGCATGTCGACCTCCACGAGACCACCGACACCGACAATAGCGAATTCGGCCCCGCCAAGGCCGCGCGCGACGGCAAGGCGTTCGACTGGCACGCGATCCCCGACGGCTTCTACCTCGTCGGCGACACCGAGCGCCCCGCGCCCGACTTCCAGCGCGCGCTGATCGACGCCGTGCGTCGCGTGGCCCCCATCGCCGACGCCGACGAGCACGGCTGCCTCATCGGCACGCCGCTGCAGCAGCCCGGCGTGATCGACTACGCCAAGCGCACGCTCGGCCTGTGCGGCGGCATGACCGGCGCGCGCTTCGTCACGACCACCGAGGTCTATCCCGACAGCCCGACGGCGAGCTCCGCGCAGTGCAACGAGGCGCAGGTCACGACGGTCGAGGCCGCGATCGCGTATCTGCTGCGCGCCTGAGGCGCCTGCCACGCCATCCGAGCCACCCCTGACGGGTTACTCAGAACCCGTGCGTCGGGTTGGTCCCCTTGACCGCCTCGTACTTGTCGCCGTGGCGGCGCAGCACGAGCGTCTCGTCGACGTCGTGCGCCGCCAGCGCGTGCGTCTTCGGGTCGGTGACGATGTCGCGGCCCGTGAAGGCGATGACGATGTCGGACCAGTCGGAGTCGGGCGCGGGCTCGAGATGCCAGTGGCCTTCGGTGGCGAAGCAGTTCTCCTCGTCCAGGCCCTTCGGTACCTGGGCGGCGTTGGCCCGCCGCTCGGTGACGAACGCGGCGCAGTTCTCCGTGGCGGCCGTCGATTCTGAGCCGAGCGACAGGTCGGCCAGCGTCGTGACCTCGTCGACCTCGAGTCCGAGCAGCATCAGATCGGTGCGGCAGAAGCCCTGCCAGCACGTGCCGTTCTCGACGACCAGCGCGTGGTGGCGCGGGCCGAGCTCGATGGACGCGATCTTTCCCGGCTCGCCTTCATACCCCGTCCAGGTACTGGTCGGCGGCGGGCTGGTGCGGAACCAGCGGCCGTCGCGCAACTGGAATCCGTAGGTCCTGACGTTGCCCGGCTGGTCGTGGTACGCCGCACCATTGCCCTGGTTGTCGGACGGCGTGGCGGTCACGACCAGCACGCGCTGGTCGTCGTCGACCGCGACCACCAACGCCGGCTTGAGCACGACGGTCACGCTTTGCGCCTGCTTCGGGTCGTACGGCAAGGCCGCCAGCAGCGGCCGATCCGGATGCCAGGCGGGAAAGGCTTCGTGCATCAGGGCGTCCTTCGAGTCGTCGAGCGTGCCGGCCGCGGGCGCCGATGCCGCCTCGTCGGGATCGACCCACGACACGGCCACCGACGCCGGCGCCGGCGCGGCCGGGGCCGCGGGCGGCGCGCTCGGCGTCTCGACCTTCACGTGCGGCGGCGGGGGTGTCGTGCGCTGGCAGGCGGCGAGGACGCAGAGCAGCAGCAAGGGCGCGAATCGGAGAGAGGTCGAGCGAGTCATCCCGCAACGATATCGCGTGCGCGACGTCGCGCTGCCCCCGGCTGCTAAGCTCGACCGATGAGCGAACCGCACCCCGTCCCGACCTGGGATCTCCCGTCGCCCCACGTCCTGGGCGTCGACGTCGCCGACGCGCACATCGACCTCATGCGCCACGCCAACAACGTCCACTACCTGCAGTGGCTGGAGAACGTGGCCTGGGATCATTCGGTCGCGCTCGGCATGCGGCCCGAGGACTACACGCGGCTCGGCCAGGGCATGGTGGTGCGGCGCCACGAGCTCGACTACGTGCTGCCCGCGCTGCTCGGCGACCGGTTGCTGCTCGCGACGTGGATCGTCGGGCTCGACCGGCTCTCGCTGCATCGGCGCTACCAGTTCATGCGCGAGTCCGACGGCGCGACGCTGTTTCGCGGCGCGACGCACTTCGTCTGCGTCGACATCGAGAGCGGACGCGTGCGCCGCATGCCGCCCGAGTTCACGCAGGTCTACACGCGCGGGCTGACGCCGGCCGCCTGAGGCGCGCGCCTCGTCATGCCGTCGTGCGCGGCGGGGCGGCTCAACCGCCGCCGTGCACGATGCGGTTGCGACCGCCCTGCTTGGCGCGGTAGAGCCGGCGATCGGCGGCGTCGATGAACTGGATCGGCGTGTCGGTCGACGACGGGATGATCGAGCACACGCCCATGCTCACCGTGAGCAACTGGCCCGATGGCGACGCGGCATGCGCGATCTGCCCCTTGAAGATCGCCTGCCGGCATCGCTCGGCGACGTTCATCGCGGCGTTCTCGTCGGTGGCCGGCAGCACCAGCACGAACTCCTCGCCGCCGTAGCGCGCGAAGAAGTCGCGCGGCCGGGTCGCCGCCGAGCCGAGCGCGCGCGCCACCTGCTTGAGGCAGTCGTCGCCGCGCACGTGGCCGTAGTGGTCGTTGTACTGCTTGAAGAAATCGATGTCGAACAGGATCAACGACAGCGGCTGCACGTTGCGTCGCGCCTCGTTCCATTCGTTGTCGAACACGCTGTCGAACTTGCGCCGGTTCGCCGCGCCGGTGAGGCCGTCGCGAAACGAGAAGTCCTCCAGCTGACGCTGCATGTCGAGCAGCTTCTGCTCGGTCTTCTTGCGCTCGCTGATGTCGAACATGAAGCCCACCAGCGCCTCGACGTCGCCGGCCTCGTTGCGCACGACATGCACGACGTCGCGGATCCACACGTACTCGCCCGTCGCGGTCAGCGCGCGGTAGTCGGCCTCGTGGTCGACGCCCGCTTGCGATTGCGACACGCAGAAGTTCACGACCCACTCGCGGTCGTCCGGATGCATGCGCGAGGCCCAGTCGTCGACCGTCTTCCAGCTCGACGGCGCCCATCCGAGCGGGCGCTCGATCTGCGGGCCGATGTAGGCGAAGGTCGCACTGGCCCAGTCGATCTTCCACGGGATCGCGCGCGTGGATTCGAGCAGCGTGCGGTAGACGGCGTTGTCGGGTTCGATCGAAGTCACGGCGTCTCGAAGGGTTGGAGAAAGGACTGGTTGCAGCATAGCGGCCGCGCATGGCAAGCGTGTTGCAGCGTCGCCGCGAGAGCGTGGAGTCCTGCACGCAGCGAGACAGGCTGCAACGATCGATCTCCTGTAGTCTGGATGCCTTGACGCAAGTCCCTGGCACCCTCTTTGTGCCCGGCGGACACAAAGAGGGTGCGCATCTTGGCTTGGTTGTTGACGCAGGCGCGGCGCTTCGCCGGCTGGCGTGCGCTGTTGTCGTTCGCATTGACGTGCGTGTTGTCGTGCTCGCTGAGCACGGCGTTCGCACAGGCAGTGCCGACACGCCTGGCGTGGCAACCCGCGGTCGCCGGTTCGGCACTGCCGCGAGCCGATGGCTGGACGTCCATCGTCGGCGACCGCGTCACGCCGCTCGCGCCGTCGCCGGAGGGCGCGTGGCTGCAACTGCAGCCTGCCGACGGCACGTGGCCGGACGATGCGCTGGCCGTCGAACTGCGGCTGCGATCGACCGGCGACGTGTCGCTCGTCCTCGATCACGGCGAGCGCCTGACCGTGTCGACCGATACCCCCACGCACGCGACTCCGCGCGGCCACGACGTGACGCTCGTGCCGGTCGCGGCGCGCGGCGGCAGCGCGGCGCCGATCGTGCTGTTGCTGCGCACCTCCGCGCTGGCGCAGCCGCGCATCGACGTCGTCGTGCGCACCGCGACGGACGAGGCGCGCGCCGACGCGCAGCGACTCGCGTTCGTCAGCGCCTGCCTCGCGATCCTCGCGTGCACCGCGGTCTACGCGCTGATGTTCGGCAGCGTGATGCGCGACCGCACCTATGTCGACTACGCGATCTACGTGCTCGGCTTCGCCGGCATCCAGCTGATGGTGACGGGCACCGCGGTCGACCTGCTGGACTGGCACGGCGCGCCGGCGTGGCGTCCGCGCGTGATCGCGTTGTGCGTCGGGATATCGAGCTGGGCGGCCGCGCGGTTCCTGAGCAGCTTCGCCGATCTCCCGCGCCACGCGCCGCGCAGCGCGCGCGCGATGATCGTGCTCGCGAACGGGCTGCTCGGCGCGTGCGCGCTGTCGCTGCTGCCGGTGCCCTTCGTGCTGCAAGTGCTGCGCGCGACGATCAACCCGCTGCTGATCGCGCTCGCGCTCGCGATGCTCGCCGGCGCGCTCATCGCCCTCGCGCACGGCTCGCGCTACGTCCGCTTCTACCTGCTCGGTTGGCTGCCCTTGCTCGCTGCGACGATCGTCGACAGCGCGCAGTCGCTCGGCGCCGTCGCGCAGTGGACGCGCGTCGGCGACGTCGTGCTCGGCGCGGGCACGTTCGAGA
>FSVX01000294.1_pt1 | contig 11809 bp, 13 predicted proteins | sample 1637761 | NCBI WGS metagenome assembly FSVX01 (sample SAMEA3914814, study PRJEB12502) | metagenome | biome: forest; material: soil | place: USA | collected 2011-09-16 | depth 0.1 m
GGTCCAGGAACACGGTGGCGAGCCCCGCCGCATCGACGAGCGCTCGCTGCGTCAGCTCGAGCGATACGGCTGGCCCGGCAACGTGCGCGAGCTCGCGAACGTCGTCCAGCGCATGTTCCTGCTGTCGGAAGACGAATGCCTGGCGCTGCCGCCCGGCGCGCTCGGCGACCAGGAAGCCACGGCCGACTGCCCCGGCGACTATGCGACGCGCGGCGACGCAGGCATGGCCGTGTCGTTCCAGCGCGCCCGTGCCCAGGCGCTGGACGACTTCGAATGCCGCTTCGTGCGGCGCGCCCTGGCCGAGAGCGCCGGCAACGTATCGCTCGCCGCGCGGCGTGCCGGCAAGGAACGGCGCAGCTTCGGCCGCCTGCTGAAGAAGCACGGCATCGATCGCGCCGACTTCGCGTCGGCGTTCTGAATCGCGGCCGCCCGCGCGGCGAAGGCGGCGCATTGCACCCCTAACTCGTGGGCCGGAAGCTCGCTTGGCCGCACCGCGCCGCGCGCGCGACGCCGATGCGGGTCGGCGACGGCCCACCCTGGGCTCGTCGCGTCCCGTGCCGCCCACCGGGGAGGGCCGGCACGTCTTTCTTGCCAGTCTGGGTCGACCCGCGCCCATGCCGCCGGAACCCGTGGCGCAAGTGCTTGATTCGCGTGCCATTCGCCTTGGTATGGCGCTTGCGGTATCGGCCTCATCGTGCACATGGAGCGTCAGCATGACATGGACAAGCAATCGCCCGCGGTGGCCGAGATCGAACAGTCCATCCGCGACTACCTGCGGGCGCATCCGCATGCCGAGGACACCGAGCGCGGCATCCGCGAATGGTGGCTGCACGACGCCCCGTCGCGCTATCGCGAGGCCGACGTGCACGAAGCGATCGAGCACCTGGTCGCGACCGGCGAGCTGGCGCGGCGGGCGTTGCCCGACGGGCAGCGCGTCCATGCGCTCGCGCCGCCCGGGCCAGCATCCGATTCCCGCCCGCCCGATCGCCCTTGACGGAGGACACCCATGCCAGCGGCCCTGACCTATCCAGGCGTCTACATCCAGGAAGTGCCCAGCGGGGTACGCACGATCACCGGGGTCGCGACGTCGATCACCGCGTTCGTCGGCTGTGCCGCGTCCGGGCCGACGAACCTGCCGACGATGCTGACGAGCTTCGCCGACTACGAGCGCCAGTTCGGCGGCCTCGACGTCGCCAGCCCGATGAGCTATTCGGTGCGCGACTTCTACCTGAACGGCGGCACGCAGGCGCTGATCGTGCGGGTGCTGCACGACGACTCGAGCGCCGCGACGATCACGCTGGCGGGCACCGGCAGTCCGGCCGACGACCTCGTGCTCGAAGCGTCCAGCGACGGCGACTGGGGCAACCGCCTCTCCGCCGCGGTCGACTACGACACCGATCGCGCGCTGCCGCGCAGCTCGCCGCCCTCGACCAACCCGCTGCGCTTCAACCTGACGGTGCGCTACCGTGTCCAGGCCGGCAAGGACAACTTCGTCACCGAGAGCTTCGGCTCGGTGTCGACGGTCGACGGCGATCCGCGCTTCCTGCAGCTCGTGCTGGAACGCGAATCGAGCTATGTGCGCATGAGCGGCACGATGCCTGCGGAGCGGCCGCAGGCGAACGTGACCGGCTCGGGCGCGCAGCGCGTGGTGACGTGGGTCGACGCCGACGCCGGAACGGGTTTCGACGGCAGCGCGATCGACGATGGCGACGTGATCGGCGAGCAGGATCCGAAGACCGGCATCTACGCGCTCAACCGGGCCGACCTCTTCAACATCCTCTGCATCCCGCCGCTCGCGCGCGACATCACGGCGCTGCCGTCGAACTGGACGGCCACGTCGCCCGCAATCTACCGGGCGGCGCTGAGCCTGTGCGTGACGCGTCGCGCGATGCTGGTCGTCGATCCCGATCCGACCTGGGCGACGTCGATCGACCAGGCGATCCCCAACGCGATCGACGGCCGCAACGACCTCAACCTCTCGGGCACCGACGCGCGCAACGCGGCGCTCTACTTCCCCTGCGTGCGCGAGGTCGACCCGCTGCGCGACAGCCGCGTCGACACCTTCGCGCCGAGCGGCATCATCGCCGGCATCATGGCGCGCACCGACGTGCAGCGGGGCGTGTGGAAGGCGCCGGCTGGCATCGACGCGTCGCTGAATGGCGTGCAGGACCTGCAGGTCAACCTGAACGACCTGGAGAACGGCCAGCTCAACCCGCTCGGCATCAACTGCCTGCGCTCGATGGGCGTGAACGGCCGCATCGTCTGGGGCGCGCGCACGATGCGCGGCGCCGACGAGAGTGCCGACGATTACAAGTACCTACCGGTGCGGCGGCTCGCGCTCTTCCTCGAGGAGAGCCTGTACCGCGGCACGCAATGGGTCGTGTTCGAACCGAACGACGAGCCGCTGTGGGCGCAGGTGCGCCTGAACATCGGCGCGTTCATGCAGGGCCTGTTCCGGCAGGGCGCGTTCCAGGGCTCGTCCGCGAAGGACGCCTATTTCGTCAAGTGCGACAGCCAGACGACGACGCAGAACGACATCAACCTCGGCATCCTGAACGTGATCGTCGGCTTCGCGCCGCTGAAACCGGCCGAGTTCGTCGTGATCCAGATCCAGCAGATGGCTGGCCAGATATCCACCTGACGGCAAGGAACCTCCGCCATGGCACAGTTCAGCGTCAACGGGACGCGCTACGACCCGTACAAGAACTTCAAGTTTCGCGTCAAGTGGGATGGCCGCTACGTGGCGGGCATCTCCAAGGTGGGCGCGCTCAAGCGCAGCACCGACGTGGTGGAGCATCGCGAGGGCGGCGATCCGTCGAGTTCGCGCAAGTCGCCCGCTCGCACCAAGTTCGACGCGATCACGCTCGACCGCGGCGTGACCCACGACACCGAGTTCGAGAAGTGGGCCAACAAGGTGTGGAACTTCGGCGCCGGCCTGGGCGCCGAGGTCTCGCTGAAGGACTTCCGCAAGGACATCATCATCGAGGTCTACAACGAGGCCGGCCAGCTCGCGACCGCCTACAAGGTCTATCGCTGCTGGGTCTCGGAGTTCCAGGCGCTGCCGGAGCTCGACGCCAACGCCGGCGCGATCGCGATCCAGCACATCAAGCTCGAGAACGAGGGCTGGGAACGCGACGTCGACGTGGTCGAGCCGTCCGAGCCGCAGTTCACCGAACCGGCGAACTGAGCCATCGGGACGCATGGCGATGCGCACGCTCGATGCATCGGACCTGCTCGCGCTCTGGGATCGCGGCGCGGCGCGGCACGCGCTCGATCGCAGCGCGCTGCTGTGCGCCTGGGCGCGGCCGTACCTGCCGGCGGAAGCGATCGCCGACCTCCCGCTGGGCATCGTCACGTCGACCTTGCTGGAGCTGCGCGCGGCGAGCTTCGGCAGCCGCATCCGCGCGCACGTCGATTGCGAGCATTGCGGCCAGCGGCTCGAGCTGAACCTCGCGGTGGGCGACCTGCTGCGGAGCATGGGCGACGAAGGCCTGTCCGACATCGAGGTCTGCGGCCTCAGGGTGAGGCCACCCAGCCTGCGCGACCTGGCCGCCGTCGCCCGCGAACGCGACGCCGCGCCTGCCGTCCGCCTCCTGCTGGCGCGTTGCATGCGCGAGTGCGGAGACGCCGAGGCCTTGTCCGATGCCGCGCTGCACGAGGTCGAGGACGCGCTGGAGGCCGCCGACCCGAACGCGGACATCGCCTTCGACGTGCGCTGCGAGGCCTGTGGCCATGCCGGAAGCGCGCAGCTGGACGCCGGGGAGCTGCTGTGGGACGAGATCGATGCGCGGGCCCGCGCGCTGCTGTCGGAGGTGCACGTGCTGGCGCGCGCCTACGGCTGGACCGAGGGCGAGATCCTGCGGCTCGGCGCGGCGCGCCGGGCGGCGTACCTGGCGATGGTGGCGCCATGAGGGCGGGCGTGTCGGGGCCGGCGTGCGCGGCGTGCGCTTCGCGGCGGCCGTTCCCGGTGTGCGCCTCGCAGCTGCCGGGGTCGCGTGCCGACGTGTCGGGCGGTCGCGACCGCCGGGAGGTCGCCTCATGAAGGGCCTGCTGCACCGGCTGGCGGCGCGCGCGGCGGGAACGGCGGTGCCGGTGCGCTCCGATGTACGGCTTCCCTTCGGCGGCGGCGGTGTCGCGCCGGACGACATGGCGCGGACCGTGGTCGTGCCGCGCCATCCTGTGGCAGGCCGCTCCCTGTCGCCCGGCGTGCCGCGCGAGCCGCCGGCATCGCACCCGCCGGAGCAGGTACCGAATGATCGGGATGCGGGCATGCCGAGGCCGCTGCTGGATCCGGCCGTGGCCGAGCTTTCGCGGGCCTCGAGGCCAAGCGACGATCCCGCCGCCGGGCCCGGGCTTCGACTGGGGAGCGATGCCAAAGCGTCCGAGCTCGATGCGGTGCCGAGTCGGCACGCCGAGAGGGCGCCATCCGTGTCGAGGCCTGTCCGGACGTTCGACGAGCCGCCGCCGTCGCGCCCGCGCGAGGCGCCCCTGCCCGATGCACTGCTCGCGCCGCGATCCGACCGCGACCCCGCGCCGCTGATGCCGAGCCGCGACCGGGGCGTGGCGACGGCGCCCACGGCCGCGCCGAACACGGCGCGCCCGCCCGCCTGGTCCGCAGCGACCGCGCACGTCGCCGCCAGCGAGCCGGCCGAGGTACATGTCCACATCGGCCGCATCGACGTCACGGCCCTGCGCGAATCGGTGCCCGCGCCGCAGCGCCGCCCGGCCGCCACGCCCGCGCCGATGTCGCTCGAGGCCTACCTGGCGCAACGGGGGCGCGCGTGAGCACGGCCCTGGCGGTCGCCGGCGTCACGGCGGTACTGCGCGACCTTCTCAACGACGGCATGATCAACCACAACGTCAGCGGCACGCTCGGCAGCAGCGTCACCGTGAGCGTGCTCGCACCCGACCGCGTCGTGCCGGCCAACGGCACCGAGGCGTCGCAGATCAACCTCTTCCTCTACCTCGTCACGCCGAACCAGGGCTGGCGCAACGAGGGCCTGCCTTCGCGCGACGCCACAGGCCGCCTGCGCGCCAACGTGCCGCTGGCGCTCGACCTGCACTACCTGCTGTCGGTCTACAGCGGCGCCGACCTGCACGCGGAGATCCTGCTCGGCTACGCGATGCAGCTGCTCCACGAGATGCCGGTGCTGACGCGCGCTGCCATCCGCACGGCGCTCGACCCCTCGCCCGATGTCGGCAGCGCGTTGCCGCCGGCCTTGCGCGCCCTGGCCGACTCGGGCCTGGCCGATCAGGTCGAGTTGATCAAGCTGACTCCCGAATACCTGAACGTCGAGGAGACGTCGAAGCTCTGGACCGCGATGCAGACCCACTTCCGGCCGACCGCCGCCTACACCGCGTCGGTGGTGCTGATCGAGGCGACGCAGCCGGCACGCTCGCCGCTGCCGGTGCTGACCCGCGGGCCGGTCGACCCGGCGACCGGGCGCGACCGTGGCATCGTCGTCGACCCGGGCCTCGTGCCCTCGGTGCCGCTGCTAAGCGCGGTCGTGCCGCCGCTGAACCAGCCGGTCGCGCGCATCGGCGACCAGGTCGACCTGCAGGGCACCCACCTCGACGGCACCGATCGCCGGGTGCGCTGGGTGAACGACCGCCTCGAGATCGACACCTCGATCGCCGCGGACGCGACCCCGCCTGCCGGCGCGGCCACGCTGGTGCAGGTCACGCTGGCGAGCGGCCTGGCGGCCACGCTGCCGGTCGGCGTCTACGGCGTGAGCGCGACGCTCGTCGTACCGACCGAGGCAGCCCCGCGCGAGACGAACCGGGTCACCGCGGTGCTCGCGCCGAACATGACCAACCTGCCGCTGACCGTGCACCGCGTCGGCGGCACCGCGAGCTTCACGATCCGGTTCACGCCGTCGCTGCGCAGCGGCCAGACGGCGTTGCTGGTGCTGGAGCAGGACGAGTACCTGCCGCAGCCGCCCGCCGCCTTCCCCGCCTCGCAGCTCGACTTCGTGATCCCCGACGCGCCGGTGGCGTCGCTGCTCGCGCGACTGCGCATCGACGGCATCGACAGCCCGATCATCGATCTCTCGGCGGCGCCGCCGACGTTGCCGAGCTTCCTGGACCAGCGGGTGGACATCTCATGAACGCGCCGGTCCGCCTGCTCGATTGGACCGATGCGAATCAGCGCCTGCTGGTCGCGGAATTCGAGCGCCTGAAGGCGCGGTTCGCCGATCGCGAGGACGCCGACGCGCGAGCCGGCGTCGAGGCCGCGCGCGCATTGATGCCGGCACCGGCCGCGATCGACGTGCTGGCCGAGCGCTTCGACTTGAGCGCCTTCGAGCGCGACGTGTTGCTGCTGGCCGCCGGCGTGGAGCTGGACGGCTCGCTGGCCGCGGCGTGCGCCCGCGGTGGAGGGCCATCGGCTCGGCACGCCGCGAGCTTTGGCCTCGCGCTGGCCGCGCTCGAGCGCCCGCACTGGAGCGCGCTGGCGCCCAACGCCCCGCTGCGGCGCTGGCGGCTCGTCCAGCCCGATGACGATGACGCGTTGTGCATCGCGCGGCTGCGCATCGACGAGCGCGTGCTGCACTTCGTGGCCGGCGTGGACGTGCCCGATCCGCGCCTCGCGGCCGTGGCCCGGGTCGCGGGCGAGGTGGTGCTGGCGGCGCCATCGCACCGGGCGATCTGCGCCGCGATCGGCAGGCGCCTCGCCGTGAGCTCGCCCGACCCGGCACCGGTGGTCGTCCTGCATGGCGACGACGCCGAAGGGGCCGAGGACATCGCGGCGGAGTGCGCGCGCGAGCTGGGTCGCCGCCTGCTGGTGGTGCCGGCGCCCAGCCTGGCGCTCGCGGGCGACGGGGCTGCCCGATTCGCCACCCTGTTCGAGCGTGAGGCCCGCCTCGCGCCGGTGGCGTTGATGGTCGACGGCGGCGAGGGCGACCCGAATGCAGGCCTGCTCGACTTCATCGAGCGGACGAACGGCCCGCTGTTCATCTGGTCACGCCAGCCCGTCGAACTGCGCCGACCCGCGATGTCCTGCCGCGTCTGCCTCCCCGCGAGGGCCGAACAGCGAGGCCTGTGGGCCGACGCGCTGGGCGACGACGCAGCAAGCATCGCCGATGAACTCGACCAGGTCAGCGCACATTTTCGCCTAGCCGCGCGAGCCGTCGAGCGGATCTCGCGCGATTTCCGCCCTCATGGCGCCAGCGCGATGTCGGCAGCGCCTGGCGCCTTGTGGAATGCGTGTCGCGGCGCGGCGCCGAGCCGGCTGTCGCAGCTGGCCGAGCGTGTCGAGACGCAGGGCAGTGTTCGTGAATTGGTCCTGCCCGCCGCGCCGCGCCGCCTGCTGGCGCAGATCGCCATGCACATGCGCCAGCGCGCCGTAGTGCTGGACCGGTGGGCCTTCGCGGCGAAGGATTCGCGCGGGCTGGGCGTCACCGTCCTCTTCAGCGGTGAGAGCGGCACGGGCAAGACCTTCGCGGCCGAAGTCCTGGCGCAGGAGCTCTCGCTCGACCTCTTCCGCATCGATCTCTCGGGCGTGGTCAGCAAGTACATCGGCGAGACCGAGAAGAACCTGCGCCGCGTCTTCGAGGCGGCCGAGGGCAGCGGCGCGATCCTGTTGTTCGACGAGGCCGACGCGCTGTTCGGCAAGCGCAGCGAGGTCAAGGACAGCCACGACCGCTACGCGAACATCGAGGTGAGCTACCTGCTCCAGCGCATGGAGAGCTACCACGGCCTGGCGATCTTGACGACCAACCACAAGGCGGCGCTCGACAGCGCCTTCGTGCGCCGGCTGCGCTTCATCGTGCCGTTCCCGTTCCCCGACCCGGCCGAGCGGGAAGCGATCTGGCGTTCCGTCCTGCCCGCCGCGGCACCGGTGAGCGGCCTCGACTTCGGCGCGCTGGCGCGCCTGAACCTGGCGGGCGGCACCATCCGCAACGTCGCGCTGAAGGCGGCCTTCCTGGCCGCCGATGCGGGCACGCCGATCACGATGTCGCACCTGCGCAGCGCGGCCCATACCGAGGCCGCGATCCGCGAGAGGCCGCTGGCCGACACCGAGACCCGGGGGTGGGCATGACGCCGCGCTTCGTGATCCACATCGACCACCTGGTGCTCGACGGCATCGCGCCGCGGGAGGCCGTGCGCATCGTCGAGGGCCTGCGTGACGAGTTCGCGCGCTTGGTCGAGGCGCGGCTGCTTTCCGCCGGCGCGGGATCGGCCGGAGCGGAGCTCCTGCGCTGCCGGGTCGGCCAGGCCGACGGCTGGCCGCGCACGACAGGCCACGCGATCGGCCGCTCGCTGGCCGGCGCGCTGCACCAGCGCCTCGCGGGCCATCCCATCGATCGAGGAGGAAAGACCTCATGAAGACCGCCGCCATCCAAAGCCAGGCCGCCGCCGAGCCGGCTCCTCCCGTCGCGATGCCCGCGCGTCGGGACGATCGCGGCTCGCCCGTCGCATCGCGTCCGCACGATTTCGGCGGCATCTCGATCCATGCGGACCACAAGCGGACCGAATCGATCCCGGGCTTGGAGGACGATTCCGCGGACGTCAAGCGCGCGGCGGGAGACGCGGGGGTCGACGCCGGCTCGGGGGCCGGCGGCGGGTCGGCGGCCGCCGCGAGCCCCACGTTGTCGGCAAGCGGCGACGATTATTCCGCCGATACCGCCACTGAGTCGCACAAGAAGATCAAGTTCACCGTTGGCGTGCCGAGCGGCCAGGACGTGAAGGACTACGGGCTGGTCAACTGGGTCAAGGGGTCGATGAAGGATGGCTCGGGGAAGTTCTTCAAGTGGACGATGTACGGCAACAGCGTCGACGCGAACAATTCGGACTTCAAGGTCGACTCCCTCGATGCCGATCCGCTGTACTGGAGCGATGCGTCCGCCCGCTGGAACTACACCGCGACCTCCGGAGGCTTCTTCGCCACCGACGATCCCGGACCGGCGCTGAAGACGGAGACCGGCGCGGTCTACGCGCTGAAGTTCAGCATGCGCCTCTACAAGCTGGCCGACGTGCCCACGACCACCAGCGGCACGATCGCGGCCACCGCGCTCCAGTCGGTCGACTGGCAGTACTCGGTCAAGGTCAGCAGCACCGGTGCGTTCTCGCACCCCGCGCTGTGACCGGAACCGGCGCGGATGTGTCGATGACCGACGTCGCCGCCACCGAACGCGAGGCCCGCGGCCTGCTCGCGGCGCTCGACGAATGGACGTCGATCGACGTGCCGCCGGTCGGCGCCGCCGGCGTCCACAAGGGCAGTGGCGAGGCTGCTTCGCGCGTCGCCGAGATCAGGCGGCGATTGATCGAACTCGGCGCACGTTTTCACCGTGGCGCGCAAGGCTACGAACTCGATGCACTGGCCGCCGGGCCGGGTGCCGAAGGCGCGCCAGACGCGACGGGCGGGGAGGGCGCGCGATGAGCGGCTTCCCCAACTCCCCGCGACTCATCAAGGGCGGCCTCGTGCTCGTCGATCCCGACACCGCCCAGGTGCTGCGCATCATCTCGCTGCAGTACAACAGCGACTCGCTGAGCCGCACGCTGCAACTGCAGACCACCGGCGGCCAGGCGGGCGACCGGATCGAGCCCGTGCGCTTCAAGGGCCCGGCCATCGAGACCTTCAAGCTCGAGGCCGACATCGACGCGACCGACCAACTCGAGTTCCCGGACCAGAACCCGGTCGCCGGCCAGTTCGGCATCGCGCCGCAGCTGGCCCTGCTCGAATCGCTGGTGCAGCCGACCGCGGCGCAGCTGGCGGCGGTCGACCGCGAGGCGAGCTCGGGAACGCTCGAGATCGCGCCGATGCTCGCGCCGCTCTCGCTCTTCGTCTGGAGCAAGAGCCGCATCGTGCCGGTCAAGGTGACGGACTTCGGCATCAACGAGGAGGCCTTCGACGCCTCGCTGAACCCGATCCGGGCGAAGGTGAACCTGTCGCTGCGCGTGCTGACGACGGACGACCTGGGCTATTCGACCAAGGCCGGCAGCCTGTTCCTGGCCTACCTGCATGGCAAGGAGCAGCTGGCGTCCAAGGTGCAGTCGGTGAGCTTCGCGACGCTCGGCATCGGAGGGATCGGCTGATGGACCCGGTACAGGCCTTCCTGCAGGGCAACGCGCTGACGTCGCCGGCGTTTCCGGCGACGAGCCGCTACTACGGCATCCCGACCTCGCAGCTCACGCAGGCCGACGGGCGCACGGTGGTCTTCGTCCAGCGGCGGTTCCTGCCGCCGACCGGGAACTTCGCACCGTTGCAAGACGTCACCATCGTCGCCGGCGACCGCCTGGACAACCTCTCGGCGCGCTGGCTCGGCGACCCGCAGCAGTCGTGGCGCCTGGCCGATTCGAACGGCGCGATGCAGCCGGAGGCGCTGGTGCTGAACGTGGGCGCGACCCTGACCATCACGTTGCCGGAAGGCGTTCCGGCGCCGGGAGCGGGCGATGGCCTCTAGCCGCCTCGGCAAGGGCATCCAGATGACGCTGATGATGGGTCCCGTCATCCCGCTCGCCGCGCCGCGCGTGGCCATGGATGCGCTCGACAGCGTGGAGGTGCACACGTCCGACGGCTCGGCGAGCGGCTTCCAGCTCAGGTTCCAGTTCACCAGCAAGTCCGAGCTCAACACGCTGTTCCTGATCGCGGCCGGCACCAACACGTCGATGGCCACGCCGCCGATGCGCGTGTTGCTCGTCGTCACGTTGAACGGCTCGCCGCAGCCCCTCTTCGACGGCGTGATGACCAACCTCGAGGTGCAGGCCGGCAACCACGGCGCGCCGGGCACGCTGACCATCACCGGCGAGGACCTGACCAAGGTCATGGACATGCAGGACTTCAGCGGCCTGCCGTTCCCCGCGATGCCGATCGAGGCGCGCGTGGCGCTGCTGTGCGCGAAGTACGCGGCGTTCGGGATCGTCCCGTTGCCAATCCCGATCCTGTTCCCCGACGTGCCGATCCCGATTGACAAGATCCCCGCCCAGAAAGGCACCGACCTGCAGTACATCCGCCAGCTCGCGAGGGACGTCGGCTACGTGTTCTACATCGACCCGGGCCCCACGCCGGGCACCAACGTCGCGTACTTCGGGCCCGAGATCAAGGTCGGCGTGCCGCAGCCGGCGCTCAACATCGACATGGACGCGCTGACCAACGTCGAATCGCTCAGCTTCACGTTCGACCCGACCAAGGGCGTGCTGCCCATCGTCTTCATCCAGAACCAGCTGACGCGGGTGCCGATCCCCATCCCCGTGCCGAACCTCAACCCGCTGCAGCCGCCGCTGGGGCTGATCTCCACGCCGATCTCCAACCTGAAGATCCTGAAGGACACCGCCAAGCTCAATCCGATGCAGGCGATCTCGCGCGGCCTGGCCGAAGCCGCGAAGTCGCAGGACTCGGTGAGCGCCAGCGGCAGCCTCGATGTGCTGCGCTACGGGCGCGTGCTGAAGGCGCGCGGGCTCGTCGGCGTGCGCGGCGCGGGCGTCGCCTACGACGGGCTCTACTACGTGAAGAGCGTGCGGAGCACGCTCAAGCGCGGCGAGTTCAAGCAGAGCTTCTCGCTGACCCGCAACGGGCTGGTGTCGATCACGCCGCAGGTGCCAGCATGAGAGCCGACGCCGCGCGCGGGCACGCCTTGAGGAGGGCGCCATGAGCGAGAAGTTCCACGGCAAGTACCGCGGGCTGGTGCTGAACAACATCGACCCGATGCAGATCAACCGCCTGCAAGTGCAGGTGCCGGACGTCGCCGGCCTGATCCCCACGACCTGGGCCATGCCCTGCGTCCCCGTGGCCGGCATCCAGAACGGCATGGTGGCGCTGCCGATGATCGGCTCGGGCGTATGGGTGGAGTTCGAGCAGGGCGACCCGGAC
>FSVX01000905.1_pt1 | contig 11624 bp, 13 predicted proteins | sample 1637761 | NCBI WGS metagenome assembly FSVX01 (sample SAMEA3914814, study PRJEB12502) | metagenome | biome: forest; material: soil | place: USA | collected 2011-09-16 | depth 0.1 m
ACCCCAGCGAGACGCGATGACCACACCCGCCACTTCCGCCGTCGCCCCGGCCTCGGGCACGACTCTGACGCTGCAGGACTTCCTGCAGGTGCTGACGACCCAGCTGACCTACCAGGATCCGCTCAAGCCGCTGGACAACCAGGAGTTCATGGCCCAGATCGCGCAGTTCACGACGCTGGAGCAGACGCAGCAGCTGACCTCGACCGCCTCGACCATCGCCTCCGCGCAGGCCGCGCAGCAGACGATCGGGATGATGGGCCACCAGGTCAACGTCACGACGTCCTCGGGGCCGCAGAGCGGCACGATCACCGCCATCGACCTGTCGGGCAGCGCGCCCGCGTTCACGCTCACCACGTCGTCCGGCAGCTTGACGGGCATCACGTTCAGCCAGATCAGCAGCGTCACAAAGTAAGGAGACAGCACATGCTCGATTCGATCGCCATCGCGGAAACCGGACTGAAGGGCTACGAGTCCGCCCTGCAGACCATCTCCAACAACACCGCCAACATGAACACGCCGGGCTTCAAGGGCTCGACGACCGAGTTCTCGGACCTCGCGTTCGGCAACGGCAGCCTCGGCCAGGACGGCAGCGAGGCCTCGTTCGGCCAGCCCGGGCTGGGCCTGGAGACGCTGGGCACGACCATCGATTTCTCGCAGGGCGAGTTCCAGAGCACGAGCGATCCGCTGGACCTGGCGGTCAACGGCAACGGCTTCTTCATGACGCGCGACACCGAGGGCAACATCCACTACACGAAGGACGGCCAGTTCAAGTTCGACGACTCGGGCTCGCTGGTCTCCGCGACCACCGGCGAGAAGGTGCTCGCGATGGACAGCACCGGCGCGCTCTCGCCGATCTCGATCGCGGGCCTGGACACGAACCTGCCGAAGACCACGACCACGGTGACCTTCAGCGGCAACCTGTCGTCGACGGCGACGACCGACACGATCAACAGCGTCACGGTGATCGACTCGTCAGGCACCTCGCACGCGCTGGAGGTCACGCTGACGCCCGTCACGGGCACCCCGGGCAGCTGGACGGTCGCGCTGCTGGACGGCGCCACGACGGTCGGCACGTCCACGCTGAAGTTCACCGGCAACCAGGTGACCCCCGGCGCCGGCGCGCTGTCGTTCACGTACACGCCCGCCGGCGGCGGCGCGATGCCGCTGACGCTGGACTTCTCCAGCAACGTCACCTCGACCGACACCGGCGGCACCTCGTCGCTGGCGGTCGCCAGCCAGGACGGCTTCGCCTCGGGCACGCTCACCGGCGAGACCTTCGACGACACCGGCACGCTGACGCTGACCTATTCGAACAACCAGACCGTCAAGAAGCAGCAGCTCGCGCTCGCGCAGTTCCAGTCGGTCGACCAGGTCGAGGCGGTCGGCAACAGCGAGTTCAAGGCCAAGGGCGACGCGTGGCAAACCGGCGTCGCCGGCAGCCCCCAGTTCGGCAGCATCGAGTCGAGCGAGATCGAAGGCTCCAACGTCGACCTGTCGCGCGAGTTCAGCAACCTGGTGATCATGCAGCGCGGCTACCAGGCCTCGTCGCAGATCGTGTCGACGGCCAGCGACATGCTGACCGCGCTGTTCGGGATGATGCCCAAGTGACCTCGCCGACGACGCCAGTGACCCGGCCTTGCGCGTTGCTCGCGGCGGCGGAGTCGCGCGCCGCGCGCCCGCTGCGGCGCTGGTCCGCGGACGCGCTCGCGCGCTTCGGACAAGCGGTCGCGGGCGCGCTGGCCGACGATGCGCAGCGCTGGGGCGCCGACGATGCGCTAGCCGCCGCCTCGATCCGCGGCGGCGCGCGCGCCGTGCATGCCGAGGATGTCGAACCGTCGGCGCGGCCCGCGGACTGGACCGCGCTGCCCGGACACGGCACGTGGTGGCACCTCGGCGACTCGCCGCTGCGGCGGATCGGCCGTGCACTGTTCGCCGACGCCGGCGGCGCGCTGGACGGCCCGCGCGTGGCCGACGACCTGGCCGCGGAGTTGTGGGCCGGCCAGTTGCGCGCCCTGACCGCGCTGGTCGCGCGCGCCGACGCGCCGGCCGACGCCGACACGCCCGCCAAGGCCTGGGGCCGCTGGAGCGGCGCGGTGCTGGTGGCGCTGCCCTGGGCCGGCGCGACGCTGCAACTGCTGTTTCGCGCCGCGCAGGTCGAGCGCGTGCTGGCGCCGGGCGCCGGCGCCGAACCGGCTTCGCGTCCGGCCGGCGGACCGGTGGTGCCGGCGCTGCGCGCCCTGGCGGACCACGGCACCCGGCTGGCGGTGCGCCTCGACCCGTTCGAGATCGATCTCGGCAGCCTCGTGTCGCTGAGCGTCGGCGACGTGCTGCACGTGCGCCATGCGCTGGACAAGCCCGTGCAGGTCTGCGCGCACGAGGCGCCCGTCGACGACGAGCCCCTGTGCGTGGGCTGGCTGGGCCGCCGCGACGACGCGCTCGCGGTCGAACTCGCCCGGCCCGCCCGACCTTCCGCGGCGGCGGATCCGTTCCGCGCCAAGCCTCTTTCCTGAAAGCCTGCAATGAATTCTCGTGACCTGGACGCCTCCAGCGCGTCGCCTTCCGCCGTCCACCCCGTGGAACTTCCCGCACTTGCCGACGCGCCCTCGCGCCAGGCGCGTCTCGCGATGCCCGATCTCGCCGCCACCGCCGCGGCGCCCGGCAATCCGCTGCACGGCATCCGCACGCGGCTGACCGTCGTGCTCGGCTCGGTCGACATCAGCGTCGGCGAACTGCTGGGCGCCAAGGAGCAGCAGGTGCTGCGCCTGGACCGCACGCTGGAGCAGCCGGTCGACGTGATGCTCGAAGGCCAGGTCGTCGCGCGCGGCGTGCTGGTCGCGGTGGGCGACGATTTCGGCGTCCGCATCACCGAGCTGCCGCGTTCGCTGGCGCCGTGAATCCGGGCGACCTGGCCGCCTCGCGGCCCTTCCTTGGCGCGGCGCCGGCGGCCTCCGGGGCCTCCGGCGTGGCGAGCCTGGCGCCGGATGCGGCGCCGCACTTCCTGCGCAAGGACGACGCGGCGGAGTCCAACGGCATCGGCGTCTTCAACGCGTTCGGCGTGGTGCTGGTGCTGGCCGGCCTCGCGTTCTGGCTGCTGCGCCGCCGCGGCTTCGCGCAACGCGGCGGCGACGCGCCCTGGCAGCGCCTCCTGCGCGCGCCCGAGGGCGGTGGCCTGAAGGTGCTGCAGTCGACCCGCCTGACGCAGAAGGCGTCGGCGCATGTCCTCGAATGGGGGCAGGGCCGCTGGCTGGTCGTCTGCAACGACGGCGCGACCACGGTCGTGGCGAGCCAGGACGCGGACGCTCCGCCGACGGGAGCCGCGCGATGAGGGCGCGCACGCTCGCGATCGCCTCGATCGGCGCGGCCGCGGCCGTCTTCGCCGTCGGCGCCGCCGCGCAGACCGGCGGCGCGTCCGCCGCGTCGTCCGCCGAGACCGCGCAGGCGATGCGCGTCGTCCTCGGCCTGACGGTGCTCGCGCTGCTGCCGGCGCTGCTGGTGTGCATGACGGCGTTCCTGCGCATCATCATCGTGCTGTCGATGCTGCGCCACGCGATCGGCATGCAGGAGACGCCGCCCAACACGGCGCTGATCGGGCTGGCGCTGTTCCTCACGCTGTTCACGATGGCGCCGGTGCTGGAGCGGATCGACACGGGCGCGTTCCAGCCGTTCATGGACGGCAAGATCTCCGCGCAGGCGGCCTACCAGACGGGCGTCAAGCCGCTGCGCGAATTCATGGTGCGCCAGACGCGCGAGGAGGATCTCGCGTTGATGGTGGAGCTGTCGCACGCGAAGGCGCCGCGCACGATGGACGACGTGGGCAACGTGCAACTGGTGCCCGCGTTCATGCTGTCGGAGCTGCGCGCGGCGTTCCAGATCGGCTTCGTGATCTTCCTGCCCTTCCTGCTGATCGACCTGATCGTGGCTACCATCCTGATGTCGCTGGGCATGATGATGATGCCGCCGGCCACGGTGAGCCTGCCGTTGAAGGTGCTGATGTTCGTGCTGGTCGACGGCTGGGCGTTGTTGCTGAAGGCCCTGGTCGGGTCGTTCCACTGACGCTGGCCATGAGCGAGGCCGAATCCTCCCTGCAGGCGCCGTACGGCGTGCCCGCGCTCGGCGAGCTGGCCGGGCGGGTCGGCGCGGCCGCGTCGCGCACGGGGACGCAGGAGCAGGTCGATCGCGAGCTGGCCGAGGCGGTGCTGTGGGACCGCTACCGCGACGAGCGCGACGCCGGCGCGCGCGAGTCGCTGATCCTGCTGTACCTGCCCTACGCCCGCACCGTCGCGGCCGGGCTGTATCGGCAGCACGTGAACCACGAGGTCGAGTTCCGCGAGTACGTCCAGTGGGCGACGCTGGGCCTCATCGAGGCGCTGGACCGCTACGACCCGGCGCGCGGGGCCAAGTTCACGACCTACGCGTTCACGCGCATCCAGGGCTCGATCCGCAACGGCCTCGAGCACATCAGCGAACGCCAGGAGCAACTGGGCCTGCAGCGGCGGCTGGTCGCCGAGCGCGTGGACGCCGCGCGCCGCGGCCGCGACCTGTCCGCCGCCGCGGTGCCGGCGGCCGACCTGCTCGGCGAGATGGCCGACATCGGCACCGCGCTGGTCCTGAGCTTCATGCTCGACGAAACGGGCATGCTGCAGGGCCCGGCCGACACGCTTCCGGATGGCGCCTACGAGGCGCTCTCGTTCCGCCAGGAGCAGCGGCGCCTGCGCGACATGCTGCAGCACCTGACCCCGCGCGAGCAGTCGGTCATCCGGCTGCACTACATGCAGGGCATGACCTACGAGGACGTTGCCGAAGTCCTGCGCATCACCAAGGGCCGCGTCGCCCAGCTCCACCAGCAGGCCATCGCGCGATTGCGCCGGCTGCTCGATCCCACCCAGTCCTGAAGAATCGTCCATGACCTCGACTCCTCCCTCCACCAAGCCGGCGGATCGCCTCGAACGCCTGCTGGGCTTCCTCGCCGCCGATCCCGCCAACGAGCGGCTGCGCACCGACGTGTTCGAGACCGCGCTCGCCGCGGGCGCGTTCGACGAGGCGCAGCGCCAGGCCGTGTGGGCGCTGACGCGCAACCCCGTCGACTTCGCCTGGCGCCACCGGCTGGTGCTGCTGGACATGGCGCGCGGCGAATGGGACGAGGCGCGCGCGCTGCTGCAAGGCCTGAAGAACGAAGGCCAGGCCGGCCCGGCCATCGAATGCAACCTGGCCTACGTCGACTTCGCGCAAGGCCGCCTCGCCGAGGCCGAGTCGCGCCTGCACGCGCTCGCCGGCGACGAGCTGGCGCAGTCGCCACAGGGCCTGGCCGTGCTCCTGAGCTGCCAGCACCGGCGCGGCGCGCCGGAAGAGGCTGTCGCGACCTTCGCGCCTTTCGCGCCGCGCGTCGAGTCCGCTTCGGCGTTCGGCGCCGCCAGCCTCGCGGCCGTCGACGCCGAGGATCTCGCCGTCGCCGCGGCCTGGGCCGACCAGGCGCTGGCGCGCGATCGCCGGCAGCCCGAGGCCCTGGTGGCCAAGGCCACGCTGCGCCTCGCCGAGAAGGACGCGCAGGCCGCGCTGGAACTGCTGGCCATCGTGCTGGCGCGCAAGCCCGACGACGGCCGTGCGCTGTCCACGGCGGCGCTGGCCGAACTGCTGGCCGGCCGCGTGGCGCAGGCGCGCGCGCTGTTCGAGCGCAGCGTCGTCACGATGCCGCGTCACGTCGGTACCTGGCTGGGCTTCGGATGGTGCGACGTCTTCCTGAACGATCTTGCCGGCGCGCACACCGCCTTCGAGACGGCGCTGGCGCTCGACCCGACCTTCGGCGAATCGCACGGTGCGCTGGCCGTGGTCGCCGCGCTGGACGGCCGCCGCGCCGAGGCCGAGACGGCGATCCGGCGCGCGCGCGGCCTCGACCCGCGCGGCCTGTCGGCCCAGTACGCGCAAGGCGTGCTGGACGGCGAACGGGACGATCCGCAGCGCTTCATCGCGAGCGCGCAGGCGGCCCTGCGGCGCCATTCGACGCCGGACGGCCGCACGCTGGACCAGGTCGTCCTGTCGCGGCGCGATGGCCGCTGAGCCGGCCGGCTCGAGGCCCGCCGCAGCCACGCAGCGCGCCGACAAGCGCCTGCGCGTGCTCGCCGTGATGGAGCTCGGCGGCAACTGGGGCCACCTGTTGCGGCTGCGGCCGATCATCAACGAGCTGCGCGGGCGCGGCCACGTCGCCGTGCTGGCGACCTCCGACGTCGCCGCCGCGCGCCGCATGTTCGGCGACGAGTCCATCGAGCTGGTCGAATGGCCGACGCTGCTCGCGCGCGAGCCGCTGCCGCCCGGCACCCGCTTCCTCCACTACGCGCAGATGCTCGCACGCTGCGCGTTCGGCGACGCCGCCGCGCTGCGGCTCGGCGTGCAGCGCCGGGCCTCGGTACTGCGGCGCCTGCGGCCCGATGCGATGCTGATCGACTTCGCGCCCGCCGCGCTGTTCACGGCCCGCCTGCTGCGCCTGCCGGTGGTGCAAGTCGTCATGGGCTGGGAGGCGCCGCGTTCCGGCGAGCCGTTGCCGTCGATCCGGCCCTGGCACAGCTTCGACGGCGCGCCTTTCGAGCGCATCGAGGCCGCGCTGCTCGAGAACCTGAACCGCGAGTGCGCGTTCTTCCGCGTGCCGCCGCTGGCCTGCGTGTCCGATCTGTATCGCACCGGCACGCAGTTGCTGGCCACGTGGCCGGAGATCGATCATTTCGGCCCGCGCGCCGGCGTCCGCTACATCGGGCCGATCTACACCGAGGACCTGGGCGAGCAGGTCGAATGGGCCGCACGCGCCGACGATGCAGGGGCGCAGCCGCGCGTGCTGGTCTACCTGGCGCGCGACCCGCGCAACGAGGCGATCGTCGCGGCCCTGGCGGCGCTCGGCGCCGAGGTGATCGCGGTGCTGCCCGACGTGCCGCAGGACGTGGCCGAGCGGCTGCGCGACGCGCAGGTGCGCGTGTTCGACAAGCCGATCCGCGTCGCCCAGGTCGCCGCGCAGGCGCGGCTGGCGATCACCAACGGCGGCCACGGCGTGATGGGCGCCTGCGTGCGCGCCGGCGTGCCCATGCTGCTGATGCCGCGCTTCGCCGAGCAGGCCGTGCTGGCGCGTCGCGTCGAGCAGGGCGGGCTGGCGCAGTCGCTGCTGCCCGGCGACGGCGAGGGCATGCCCGATCTCGAACTGCTCGCGCGTGCGCTGGCCGATCCGCAGGCCGTCGCGCGCGTCGCCGAGGTCGCGCGCCGCCATGCCGCGACGACGCCGCGGGCGTCCCTCCTCGAGGTGGTCGCCGCGATCGAACGCGCCGGCGGCGCGGCGTCAGATCTGCACGAGACCGCCGTCGACGGCCAGCTCGGCGCCGTTGACGAACGCGCTCTCGTCGCTGGCGAGGAACAGCGCCGCATTGGCGATGTCGAGATCGCGGGCGACGCGGCCTGACGGGTTGCGCGCGGCGAACTGCGCGAGCATGCGCGGCGCCTGGCCGGGCGCGGCCATCGCGGCCAGGCCCGGCGTGTCGGTGGGGCCGGGGCTCAGCACGTTGACGCGGATGCGGCGCGGCTGCAGGTCGAGCATCCAGCCGCGCGCGAAGCTGCGCACCGCCGCCTTGGCCGCGGCGTAGACGCTGAGCGCCGGCGTGCCGCGCGTCGCGGCCGTCGACGACATCAGGATCACCGACGCTCCCGGCGCCAGCAGCGGCAGGGCCTGCTGCACGCAGAACAGCGTCGACTTCACGTTGAGCCGGAACACCTCGTCGAAATGCGCCTCGACGATGGCACCCAGCGGCGCCACCTGCGCGCCGCCGACGTTGGCGACGAGGATGTCGATGCGTTGCACCAACGCGCCTACTTCGGCGTAGGCGCGCGCGATCTCCGCCAGCGCGCTCATGTCGGCCTGCACCGCCGACACCTCGCCGGCCGGGCCGTCCGGCGCGCGCAGCGCGGCGAGCGCGCGGTCGAGCGCGGGCCGGCCGCGCGCGATGATGACCACGCGCGCCCCTTCCTCGGCGAAGCGCCGCGCGACGGCGAGCCCGATGCCCTTGGAGCCGCCCGTCACCACCGCGACCTTGCCGGCGAGCCGTCCGCTCATTCGATCTCTTGCCCGGACGGCGCGTCCAGCTGCGCGACCAGGCGATCCATCGCCGCGGACAGCTCGGGATTCGACTGCATGGCATCGTGGGCCTGGTCGATCACGTGGCGGAAACCGGGATCGGACGGCGCCGCCGCGCCGAACGTGCGGGCCACGCAGCTTTCGAGCAGCGCGCGCAGGATTCGCCTGCGGCGGTCGGGCGCGTCGCGGCCGATGCGCTCGACGCGCTGGCGCACGTCGGCATCGAGGTCGAACGCCAGGCCCGTGGCCGTCGCCTCGGCCGGCTGCGCCAGCTTCGAGGGCTGGCCGCCGATCGTGCCGGGATCGACCGGGCGCGCCGGCTCGAGCGCGCGCGCGAGCGCGACGTGCAGCGCGTGGTCGGTCTTGGAGATGGCGCTCATCGTGGCGGCGTCGAGGCGGCGGGGATCATTGGCGGCGGTAGGCGCCGATCAGGAAGTGGGCGTCGGCCGGCGCAGCGTCCTGCGCGCCCGCGAGCGCCGCCTCGGCCTGGGCGTGCTCGACGCGCGCCAGCACGCCGCGCATGTCGTCGTTGAGCGGCTCGTTGTCGTGGTTGCGGGCGATGCCGTCGAGGATCAGCGCGCGCGCCTGCGCCCATTGTTCGCCGATGAGTGCCAGCAGGCCGCGCGCGAACAGCTTGAGCGGATGTTCGTCGTCCAGGCCCAGCAACGGTTCCCAGCTGGCGTGCGCGATCGCCGGCCTGCCGCCGGTGGCCTGCAGCAGGCCCAGCTGGAAGCGCGCGATCGCGAAATCGGGTGCCCGCGTGAGGCAGGCCATGTAGCTGGCCTCGGCCAGCTCGTAGCGTCCGGCGTGCGCGTGGTTGGTCGCGCGCAGGTAGTGCGGCATCGCCGCAGCCGGCGCCTGCGCCATGGCCTGGCGCAGCAGCGCCTCGGATTCGTCGAGCGCGTCGCGTTTCGTCGCGGCGAGCGCGTCCTGCATGAACTGTTCGTAGGAAGTGGTCACGCGCGCTCCTTCATGAGCAGGTCGAAGATGAGATGGACTCGCGGCGAGTCCGAGGGGTTGAACGCCTCGTGCGGGCGCTTGTTGTCGAAGCGCCAGAGCTCGCCCTCCTGCATGACGACGCGCTCGCGCCCGCACACCATCGGGCTGCCGCCGCAGCTCTCGATCACCAGATGGTAGCGGTCGCGGCACGCGTAGTAGGCGCCGCGGTCGATGTGGCGGTAGACCTGGCCGCCGGGTGGCAGGCGCGCGAACAGCACGCGCGCGAGTTCGCCGCCGAGGGTGTCGGCCGTCGCGCGCACCCAGGCGAGCGTGACCGGGAAGTAGGGCGCGGCGACGCCGTCGACGACGGCCTGGGCATCCTCGATCTCCTCGGCGTCGCTCGCAGGCTCGCCGCGGCGCAGCACGATGGACTCCGTCTCGCGTTGCTCGACGCAACGCATCTGCCGCCGCGTGCTGAGGGCCCAGGCGAGCGGGTTGCGTTCGAGTTCGCGCCCGATGCCGCCCACGCCGATGCGCGGGTGGACGAGCCGGAAGTTGCGCAGTTCAGTCGTCTGCATGGCCGTGCGTGAAGGCGTGGAGTTCCTTGCCGACCTGCTGGAATTCGCGCAGGCTGCGCGCGCGCTCGATGCGCGCGAGGAAGCGGTCTTTCTGGCGCTCGGTGCTGCGCAGGACGCGGTCCGCCTCGGTGACGGTGCCGATCACCAGGCGCGCGGCGTCCTCCAGGCTCAGGCCGCGGCTGCCCGCGTAGTCGGCCAGCAGCGACGAGGCGGCTGCCTTGCCGTCGTTGTTCAACACGGACTGCGCCAGCTTGGCCTTGTGCTTGAGCAGGCCGTCGTCCTGCTCGAAGCCATCGTGGACGCGGCGGCGCTGGACGTTGACAGCCGTGCGCAGCTGCGCGCGCAGGCGCGCGGCCTCGAGCGTGCGCGCGGCGTCGCCGAGCGGCGCGTCGAGCTCGCGCGGACTCATCGGCGACGGGCCGCGCGGCAACGCCGGCGGCTGCTGCGCCTCGGCCTGCGCGATCATCTGCTTGCGCACCGCGGCCAGGTCGGCCTGCGTGAGCGCGCTGTCGATCGAATGGGCGAAGCGCTCGCGCAGGGCCTCGCTCGCGAGCAGGCCGGCCAGCGTCGCCTGGTGCCGTTCGACGACCACCTGCGCCGCCTCGGCGAGCGTGATGTTGCGCCCTGTTGCCAGGCCCTGCAGCAGCGGCAGCTCGGCGGGCACGGGGTGCGCCGGCGTCGCGTCGAGCAGGGCGCGCGCCTCGAGCAGCTTGGCCGCGCGCAGCGATTCGCCCAGCGCGCAGGTGGGCGCCCACGGCTTGCGCAACTCGTCGACGATGTCGCGCAGCATCGCGTGCAACGCCTTGCGGTTGCTCTTCATCAGGCTCGCGTCGGAGCCGGCCTCGGCGGGATCTCCCGCGCTGCGCAGCGTGTCGCCGTCGAAGCGCCAGCTCGAGCAGTTCTTCAGCGTCATCTCCGGCGGGATCTCGCCGAGGTAGTGGCTGACGAAGTACCAGTCGCCGTCCATCGCCGGGGCATAGCCCTGGTCGTCGGTGAAGTAGATCACCCGGTTCGTCTTCACCTGGGAGACGATGAACCAGCCGGGATGGGGGGTGGCGGGCGCGGAATCGCTGTCGGCAGTCATGGAGGGCAGCTCGTTGGAATCGGTCAAAGGCTGTAGAAAGGATCGATGCGGAAGGCCTTCAGGCCGTCGTGATGGCTGGCGCAGACCAGCATCGGCTCGCCCGCGACGAGGCCGACCGCGGGCGACTGCCGGTAGTCGCCGCCGATGCGGCCTTCCCAGGTCTTCACGCCGGCCTGCGCGTCGAAGGCCGCCAGTTCGCCGTTGCGCGACAGCACGATCAGGAAGCGTCCCCAGCGCACGGGCTGCCAGTGCGCCGGACTGCGCAGCGTGCTGATCCAGCGCAGGCGGAAGTCGCTCGCGTCGAATGCCGCGAGATGCTGATTCTCGTCGAAGGCGTAGACGACGCCGTCGTCGACGCGCGTGAACTGGTGCAGCTTCCCGCCCATGCCGCTGCGGCGCTGGCGCAGCAGCGCGCCGGTGGCGATGTCGAACGCCTGCAGCCAGCCGTTCTCGGTGCAGACGACGACCGCCGCGCCGGCGATCGCCGGCTGTCCACGCACCAGGCCCTCGGTCGCGATGCGCCAGCGCTGCGCGCCGCTGGCGGCGTCGACGCACACCAGCGATTCGTCGTTGCAGGGCGCGACGACCGCACCGCTCGCGGCGTCGTGCCGCGCGCTGCCCGCGGCCCAGAACGCATGGCGATGACGCCAGAGGGTGCGACCCGATTGCCAGTCCATCGCCACCAGGCTGCCGCCGGGGCCGCGCGGGCCCGAGGATTCGGTGTTGACGAACACGCGGCCGCCGGCGAGGTCGACCGCGGGCGTCGCATGCACGAACGAGTCGATCTTCCAGCGCCAGAGAATGCTCCCGGTAGCGGCGTCGAGGCGCGTCACCGTGCCGTCGTAGCAGCCGTAGACGACGCTGCCGTCGGCGTGCTGCAGGCGCTGCACGATGCCCTTGGGATGGCGCTCGAGGCTCT
>FSVX01001179.1_pt1 | contig 11564 bp, 7 predicted proteins | sample 1637761 | NCBI WGS metagenome assembly FSVX01 (sample SAMEA3914814, study PRJEB12502) | metagenome | biome: forest; material: soil | place: USA | collected 2011-09-16 | depth 0.1 m
ACGCGCTCCATCACGCGGCCGGTCGCCGACGCTGCGGGCCTGGCGAAGGCGGTGTCGCAAGGCGACCTGTCGCGCCGGATTGCGATCGATGGCGACGACGAGATCGCCGAACTGGTGACGTCGCTGGACGACATGTCCACCGGCCTGCACAAGCTGGTGGCACGTGTGCGCCAGTCGGCCGACAGCATCCAGACTGCCAGCCATGAAGTGGCGCAGGGCAACCACGATTTGTCGGTGCGTACCGAACAGCAGGCCAGTGCCCTGGAGGAAACCGCGGCCTCCATGGAACAACTCAGCTCCACGGTGCGCCAGAACGCGGATAGCGCGCGCCAGGCCAACCAGCTGGCGCAAGGCGCTTCCGGCGTGGCTGCCCGAGGCGGAGAGGTGGTCGGCCAGGTCGTGCAGACCATGAAGGACATCAACGATTCATCCAGGAAGATCGCCGCCATCATCGGCGTCATCGACGGAATCGCCTTCCAGACCAACATCCTGGCGCTGAACGCCGCCGTGGAAGCAGCCCGCGCCGGCGAGCAGGGCCGGGGCTTCGCCGTCGTGGCCTCCGAAGTGCGCAGCCTGGCCGGTCGTTCGGCCGACGCCGCCAAGGAAATCAAGACCCTGATCGGCGCCAGCGTCGAGCGTGTGGAACAGGGCACCACCCTGGTCGACCAGGCCGGCGCCACGATGAACGAAGTCGTGGCAGCCATACGCCGGGTCACCGACATCGTGGGCGAGATCAGCGCGGCCAGCGTCGAACAGAGCCAGGGCGTCCTGCAGATCAGCGAGGCGGTGCAGCAGATGGACCAGGTCACGCAGCAGAACGCTGCCTTGGTGGAGCAGATGGCAGCGGCCGCCGAAAGCCTCCAATCGCAGGCGGCGACGCTCGTGCAGACGGTGGAGGTATTCAAGCTGGTGCCGACAGGACGCCACATGGACCACGCCTTCACCACCCTGTCCATCAGCGGCGGGCAGGCAGTCGCCGCCCCGTCGCTGGAAGAGGTTCCGCTGGCATGAGGCCGGCGATGACGCGGGGCGACTCCTAGGCCATCATCCGGTCCGCATCTGCCTGGACAGTTGCATCCTGGATCTCGCGCGCATGTGCCAGCCAGATCCGCGCGGCGTGCGACAGGGAACTGCCGCGCACCCAGGCCAGGGCAATGCTCCATCGGCATGTCGGGTCGTCCAGCAGCACGCTGCGAACCCGTCGGTGCGTGCGTATCTCCGCCTGCGTGCGCGGCAGGAATGCGATACCCGCGCCGGCCGCCACCAGCTCGAAGATGAAATCGGTCTGCCCGCTGGAGGCGGCGATGGTGGGCTTGATGCCGGCCTCTCGAAAGGCTTCCAGCACCGGCTCATTGATCCCGATGCCGTCGTCGTCGAGAAGGATGACGGGCAGCCCCATCAATTTCTCCAGCCTGATCCGTCGGCTGCCGGCCAGCGGGTGATCGCTCGGCAGCAACACCATCAAGGGGTCGGTGCGCACTTCCTGCCAGTCGAATTCTTGGGCAATGGGCTGCACCAGGGCGGCAAGGTCCACTTCGCCGGCGCGCAACATTGCCTGCAAGCGCCCGCAATCCTGCACGACGGCTTCGACCTCGACACCGGGATGCTTGTGCCGGAACGAGGCATACATGGAGGCGAACAACGAACCGCTGCTGGCCCGCGGGAACCCCAGTCGCAGCCCGCCGGTCTCGAGTCCGCGCAGGCCATCGAGTTGCGCCAACAGGTCGTCGCCCTCGGCCAGCAGCCGCAAGGCCTTGGCGTAGACGATCTGGCCGGCGGGGGTCAGTTCGCTGCGGTGTCCGATGCGATCGAGCAGGGGCACGCCCAGGTCCATCTCCAACTGCTTGACCGCCTTGCTGACAGTCGACTGGCTGGCGCAAACCACGTCTGCGGCCCGGGAGAAGCCGCCCCGCCGCACGACCTCGACGAAGAATCGAAGCCTGCGCGTATCGATGTCCCGTCTCACACGATGGCGCATCCGACGGCCTCGTCAGAGGTTTGCTGCGCTGGCGGCGCCAGACGTCGAAGGCGACGCCTGCCAGCCGCCGCCGAGCGCGCGCACGAGCTCCACCGACGCGAGCAGCTGGCGCCGCTTCAGCAGCAACTCGTCGCGTTGCGTGGACAGGCTGGCCTGATGCGCCAGCAACACGTCCGCGTAGGCGTCGGCGCCGGCCCGGTAGCGAATGTCGGCGACCGCGGCGGCGCGGGTCGACCAGCGCACCGCCTGCGCCTGATGCACATCCTCCTGCTGCAGCGTGGAGAGCGTGGCGAGCCGGTCCTCCACGTCGTTGATCGCCGCGATCACCGTGCCGCGGTAGACGGCCGCCGCGGCGTCGACGTCGGCCTCGGCGGCGGACAGGTCGGCCTGCCGGCGGCCGCCGTCGAACAGCGGGAGCGCCAGTTCGGGGCCGAGCGACCAGGCGCGGCTCGGCAGGCTCAGGAAGGAGGCCGACGCGGTGCTCTCGAAGCCTCCGGCCAGCGAGATGACGAGGCGGGGAAACCAGGCCAGGCGAGCAACGCCGGCGCGCGCATTGGCGGCCGCGACGCGCTGCGCGGCGGCATCGATGTCGGGCCGGCGGCGTAGCAGGTCGGACGGCACGCCTGCCGCGACCGCCGGCGCAGTCGATGGCGTCGCGGCGGCTGGCAGGAACAGCGTCGCCGCGGGCTGGCCGGTGAGTGTGGCCAGCGCGTGGCGCAGCGTCGCCCGCTGCGTGTCGAGGTCGATTCGGCGTGCCTGCAGTGCCTGCAGTTCGCCCTCGGCTTGCGCGACCTCCAGCTCGGAGGCGGTGCCGTCGTCCAGACGCCGGCGGGTCAGCATGAGCAGCCCCTGCTGGTCGGCCTCGGAGCGCGCCAGCAGCGCCTGTTCGTCGGCCATGGATCGCATCGACAGGTAGTCCTTGGCGAGGTCGGCCTGCAATGCGAGCCGCAGCGACGCCGCGTCGGCGGCGGTGGCTGCGGCGTCGCCGCGCGCGGCGGCCACCTGGTTGGCAACGCGCCCGAACAGGTCGGGCTCCCAGCTCGCGCCGAGGCTGGCGGCGTGGTCGTCGACGGTGCGCCCGGCCAGCGCGCGTCCGACCACGTCGGCCGAGGTGTGCGTGCGGTCGGCGGCGAGGTCGGCCGAGAGCTGTGGCGACGCTCCCGCCCGCTGCAGGTCGACCTCGGCACGCGCGCGCCGCAGTTGCGCCAGTGCGCGTGCCAGGTCGGCGTTGGAGATCGCGACGCCTCGTTCGAGCGTGTCCAGCGTCGGGTCGCCGAAAGCGGTCCACCAGTCGGGGCGCGGCATGTCCGCGCCGCCGCCGGCCGGGGCGGGTTCGACGAAGCCGGCGGGCAGCGGCATGGGCGCGGGCCCGGCGGGGGGCGTCGCGGCACAGGCGGACAGCAGCGCGGCCGCCGCCAGGGCGATCGACGCCGGCAATATGGTCGGGGTACGGCTCATGATGTCCTCGACACCTGCTGCGTCGTCACCGCCTGCACCTCCTGGCCGTCGACGATCGAGTCCGCAGGGTTGGCGACGATGCGTGTCTCCGGCGCCAGGGTGGGCGAGACGACCAGCGTGGTGCCCAGGTCGCGTATGACGCTCACCGGGCGCAGCGCCACGCGCCCGTCCGCGCCGACGATGGCCACGCGCGGACCTTCCGGGCGATAGAGCACCGTCTCCACCGGCAGGCTGCTGCCGGCGACCTGCGCCTCGGGCGTGAGAACGACCTGCACGTACTGGCCGGGCAGCAGCGTGCCGTCGGCGTTCGGGACGTCCACCTCGACGCGCAACATGCGCGAGGAAGGATCCAGCGCCCCGGCGGTGCGGGCAACCACGCCATCGATCGTGCGGGCGCCGCACGCGATGCGCACGTGGATGCCGGCGCGCACCGCGGCGGCCTCGCTGTCCGGCACCGACACCAGCGCGCGCAGCCGCGCCGACTGCACCTCGTGGAACAGCTCCGCGGGCGAGGCGGCGTCCACCAGCGTTCCGACGTCCACGTTGCGCGCGGTGATGACGCCGTCGAAGGGGGCGACGATGCGCGTGTAGGTCACGGCCTGCGCGAGACGGGCGACGTTGGCCTTCGCGGCGTCGAGCTGGGCGCGGCGCGCGTCGAGGTCGGCGGCGCGCTGCTCAGCCTCCTGGCGCGAGGTGGCCTTGTCCTGCAGCATCGTCTGCCAGCGCCGGGCCGAGCTTTGGGCGATGTCGAAGTTGGCCTGCGCCGTGGCCTGGTCGCTGCGAGCCTGCTGCAACGCCGCGTCGAGTTCCGGCGCCACGATCGTCGCCAGCGTCTGGCCGGCGCGCACGCGGCTGCCGATGTCGGCCGTCCACCGCGTCACGTAGCCGCTGCTGCGTGCACGCAGCGACGCGTCGGTCCATGCGGCGAGCGTGCCGGGCAGCGTGATGGTGGCGTCCGCACGCGCGACGCCGGGCTGCACGACGTGTACCTTGGGCACCGCATTGCCGGCAGCCAACTGCCGCGCGCGCGCCTGGGCCTGCCAGTGCGGCACGGCGCCGGCGGCCAGCAGCGCGAGCACGAGAGTCGCGGCGGTCCAGCGGCCCGCATGACGCAAAACGAAGGAGGGCGAGGATTTCATGGGGCGATCCTTGGAAGTCATCAGGCGGCGATCAGGCATTGGGCGCGCGACTCGCGGCGCCGCGCGAGCCAGCCGTGCAGCGCGGCGAACAGCAGCGGCACGAACAGCAACGTGGAGGCGGTGCCGGCGGCGAGGCCGCCGATCACGGCGCGGCCCAGCGGTGCGTTCTGTTCGCCGCCGTCGCCCAGGCCGAGCGCCATCGGCACCATGCCGATCAGCATCGCGAGCGCGGTCATCACCACCGGCCGGAAGCGCGAGGACGCGGCCTCGAGCGCGGCCTGCAGCGGTGCCTGGCCGGCGGCAAGCAGCTCGCGCGCGGTGTTGACGACGAGGATGGAGTTGGCCGTCGCGATGCCCATGCACAGGATGGTGCCGGTCAGCGCGGGCACGCTGACGGTGGTCCGGGTGACGAACAGCATCCACGCGATGCCGGCGAGCGAGGCGGGCAGGCCGCAGACGATGACCAGCGGATCCAGCCACGACTGGAAGTTCACGACCATCAGCAGGTAGACCAGCACCACCGCGAAGGCGAGGCCGGAAAGCAAGCCCGAGAACGAGGCCTGCATCGACTGCACCTGGCCACGCAGCGCCACCGTCGTGCCGGGCGGCAGGTGCACGCGTTCGTCGGCCAGGACGCGATCGATCTCGCCCGCGACCGCGCCCAGGTCGCGCCCTTGCACGCCGGCGTAGACGTCGATCACCGGGTTGATGTCGGCGTGCGAGACGACGGCCTGCTCCGCGCCGCGCGAGATCGTGCCGAGTGAGCTCAGCACCACGCCTGGGGCCGGCGCGCCGGCCGTCCCCGGCGCGGCGCCGCCCAGCGGCAGGCCGCCGAGCGCGTCCAGCGAATCGACGTCGGCCTGCGGCACCATGGTCGTGACGGGGTAGCTCACGCCGTTGTTCGGGTCGATCCAGAAATTGGGGGCGGTCTGCGCGCTGCCGGAGAGCGCGATCAGCAGGTTCTGTGCGGCGTCGCGCTGCAGCACCTGCGACTGGATCGCCTTGGCGCGGTCGATGTCCACGTGCAGCACCGGCAGGTCGGCGGGCTGCTCCACGCGCGCGTCCACCACGCCCGGCACGCCGCGCACGCGCGCCAGCAGTCGCCGGGCGGCTGCCTGGTCGGCCACGAGGTTCCTGCCCGAGACCTGGATGTCGATCGGCGCCGGCAGCCCGAAATTGAGGATCTGGCTCACGATGTCCGCCGGCAGGAAGGCGAAGCCGAGCTGCGGGTAGGTGTCGCCCAGCACCTGGCGCAGGCGCGCCACCAGCGCCGGCGTGCCGTCGTGCTTGGTCGCGAGCGTGAGCAGGATCTCCGCGTCGCTCGAACCCACCGCACCCGAGTTGTCGTAGGTGAGGTTGATGCCGCTGACCGGCAGGCCGATGTTGTCGAGCACCGTCTCGAGCTGGTCGGCGGGCAGCGTGGCGCGGATCGTGTGCTCCACCTCGTCGACCAGGCGTGCCGTCTCCTCGATGCGCGTGCCGGTCGGCGCGTGCACGTGCAGGCGGATCTCGCCGGTGTCGACGGCGGGGAAGAAGTCGCGTCCGGCCACCGCGAAGAGGGCCAGCGACGCCGCGATCGCCAGGACGACGCCCAGCGCGGCGCGGCGGGGCTGCGCCAGCACGCGCCCGAGCAGGCGCCCATGGGCCGCGCGCAGCCCCTCGAAACGGTGCTCGAAGCGACGCTGCCAGCGGCCCAGGCGCGCGAACAGGCCGGACGCCTCGCCGGCGCCGGCGGGCCGCGGCAAGCGCATCCAGTACATCGCCAGCGTCGGCACCAGCGTGCGCGAGAGCAGGTAGGAGGCGGCCATCGCGAACACCACGGCTTCGGCCAGCGGCACGAACAGGTAGCGCGCCACGCCGCCGAGCAGGAACATCGGCAGGAACACGATGCAGATGCATAGCGTGGAGACCAGGGTCGGCGCCGCGATCTCGCCCGAGCCGACCAGGATGGCTTCGTGCAGCGGCTGCCCCCGCTCCAGGTGATGCGTGATGTTCTCGATCGCCACCGTCGCGTCGTCGACCAGGATGCCCACCGCCAGCGCGAGCCCGCCCAGCGTCATGATGTTGAGGGTCTGGCCGAGGGCGGCGAGCGCGATCATCGAGGCCAGCACCGCGAGCGGGATCGAGACGGCGATGATCAGCGTGGCGCGCCAGCTGCCCAGGAACAGCAGGATCATCACCGCCGTCAGCGCCGCCGCGATCACGCCTTCGCGGATCACGCCGTCGATCGCGGCGGAGACGAACACCGACTGGTCGCCCAGCTGCTGCACCTGCAGCGCCGCGGGCAGCGTGGCGCGCAGTTGCGCCAGCTTGGCCTTGGCCTGGGCGATGATGGCCAGCGTCGAGGCCGAGCCGCTCTTCTCGATCTGCAGCAGCGCCGCGCGTTGGCCGTCGCGGCGCACGATGTTGGTCTGCGGGACGTAGCCGTCGCGCACGCTCGCCACGTCGTCCACGCGCACGATGGCGTTGCCGCCGGCGTCGCGCACGGGCAACCGGCCGAGCGCCGCGACGCTGTCGGCGCTGCCGTTCATGCGCACGTCGTACTCGCGCGCCCCGATCTTGGCCGTGCCGCCGGGCAGGGCCAGGTTCTGCGCGTTCACCGCATTGACCACGTCGGCCGGCGTCAGGCCGTGCGCCTGCAGGCGCCGCGGATCGAGGTCGACCATGATCTGGCGCACCTTGCCGCCGAAAGGCAGCGGCACCGAGGCGCCCTGGATCGTCGCCAGCTGCGTGCGCACCGCCGTGTTGCCGATGTCGTACAGCTGCTGCTCGGCGAGGCTGTCGCTCGAGAACGCGAGCTGCAGGACGGGCACCGTGGAGGCGCTGTAGGTGAGCACCAGCGGCGGCAGCGTGCCCGGCGGCATCACCTTGAGCAGCGACTGCGCGGAGGCCGACGCCTGCGCCACGGCGCGGGTGATGTCCGCGCCCGGGTGGAACGTCACCTTGACGACCGCGGTGCCGGCATAGGTCTGCGAGTCGATGTGCTCGATGTTCTCGACGTCGGACGTCAGCGCGCGCTCGTAGCTGCCCGTGATGCGCTGCGCCATTTCCTCGGCGGACAGCCCGTTGTAGGACCAGACGATGCTGACGACCGGGATGTCGATGGCCGGGAAGATGTCGGTCGGCATGCGCAGGATTGCAAGCGGTCCGAGGATGAACAGCAGGACGGCCAGCACGATGAAGGTGTGCGGCCGCTTGAGGGCGAGTTGGACGATCCACATGGCGTGCCTGATTGCGTACGATGCAAGTGTCGTCACGATACGAAGCGCGCACTGCGCGCGCCTGACCGCCGGATTACAGCGGTGCAATGAAGCCGTCATGCTGGCGAGCGACACCCGCGGCATGCTGGAAGGAAACACGGGAATTCCATGCGCATCCTTGTCGTCGAGGACGAACCCAAGACCGCCGCCTACCTTCGCAAGGGCCTGACCGAGCAGGGCTACGTGGTCGACGCCGCCGCCGACGGCCTGGACGGCCTGCACCTGGCGACGACGGGCCACTACGACCTCATCCTGCTGGACGTGATGTTGCCCGGCATCGACGGCTGGTCCGTGCTGCAGGGCGTGCGCCATCGCCACCCCACGCCGATCCTCTTTCTCAGCGCGCTCGCGGACGTCGACGACCGGGTCAAGGGCCTGCGTCTCGGTGCCGACGACTATCTCGCCAAGCCCTTCGCGTTCTCCGAGCTGCTGGCGCGGGTCCAGAACATCCTGCGGCGCGGCCCGGTGCAGCGCGAGACCGTGCTGCGGGTGGCCGATGTCGAGCTCGACCCGATCCGGCGCCGCGTCGCGCGCGCCGGCACGGTCGTCGACCTGACCGCCAAGGAGTACGCGCTGCTCGAGTACCTGATGCGCCACGCCGGCGAGATGTGCTCGCGGACGCTGATCGCCGAAAACGTCTGGGACATGAACTTCGACAGCGACACCAACGTCGTCGACGTCGCGGTGCGCCGCCTGCGTGCCAAGATCGACGATCCCTACGAACTCAAGCTGATCCGCACGGTGCGCGGCGTCGGCTATGTCTTCGAGCTGAGCGCATGACCGCGCGCACCGGCGCCCGGCTGCTGCGCCGTTCGATGACGGCCCGCATCGGCGTCTCGTTCGCAGCGGTGGCGCTGCTGTTGGTCGCCACCTGCGGCGTGCTGCTGGACCGCCTCGTCGCCGACGAGCTGCGCGACCAGAGCGAACTCGAACTGCTGTCGACGCTGGCCTTCCTGCGCGAGGACCTGGCGACGCTGGCCGGCGGGCTGCCCGCGACACAGGTCCTGCTCGATCGCTTCGAGCGTCGGCATCGCCTGCATCTGCGGCTGACCGGCAGCGACGATCGGACGCTGCTCCAGTCGCACGCCTTCGCCGGTCCCGGCGTGCCCGGGGACTCCGCGATCTTCGATGCCGGCACCTTGCCGGCCGATGCCAACCTGGCCGATCTTCGCGCGGTGCGCACCGGCGTGCGCGTGGCCAGCACCGAATGGAACGAGTCGGACGGTCGGCGCTACCGCGTGCTGCGCGGCACGATCCGCGGGATAGACCCGGCTTCCGGTCTGCCCGAGGTCGTCGGCGTGGTGCTGAGCAGGGAAGCCGCGAAGACCCGCGAGGTCCGTCGCGGCGAACTGACGCGCCTCGTGGCGGCGCTCGGCGCCGCGTTGGTGGTGGCGGGTGGCCTGGGTGTGGTCATCGCGCGCGCCGTGCTGGCCGACGCGCGCCGCCTCGGTGCCGCGGCCGGACGCATCGGCGCGCATGCGCTGCACGAGCGTCTGTCGCTCGAGGAGGTGCCGGTCGAGCTGGAGGCATCGGCGCGGGCGTTCAATCTCATGCTCGACCGCCTGCAGGCGAGCTTCGATCGCCTGTCCCGCTTCTCGGCCGAGGTGGCGCACGACCTGCGCACGCCGATCGGCAACCTCCTCGGCGAGGCCCAGGTGGCGCTCTCGCGCGAGCGCGACGCGGCGGAGTACCGCAGCGTGCTCGAGTCCGCGGTGGAGGAGTACGAGCGCATGTCCCGCATGATCGGCAACATGCTCTTCCTGGCCCGGTCGGACAACGACCAGACGGTGCTCCAGTGCGAGCCGATCGCGCTCGATCGGCTCGTCCCGCGCGTGGCGGCCTACTTCGAGCTGGTGGCCGAGGAACGGCGCGTCGCCTTGCGCGCGGTGGTGCAGGCGGCGCCGGGCGTCCCCGCGAGCCTGGTCGCCGACGAGACCCTGGTCACTCGCGCGCTCGGCAATCTGCTGTCCAACGCGCTGCGCCATGCGGAGGCGAGCACCGAGGTCCTGCTGCGCGCGTCCGTGGACGCAAAGGGCGCTTGCGCGATCGAGGTGGCGAACCATGGCCCGCAGATCCCGCCCGAGCTTCTCGAACGCGTGTTCGAACGGTTCTTCCGCGTCGCCGCGGCGCGCGAGGATTCGGCCGCCGGCTCGGGCCTCGGGCTGGCCATCGTGCGTTCCATCATGGAATTGCACCGCGGCTCGGTGGATGTCGCCAGCGACGAGGAGCGCACCGTGTTCACGCTGCGCTTTCCCTCCTGAGAGCGTTGCCGGCCAGGTGCGGCAGATCGCCCGGGGGAGCGCGCCTCAGGGCTCGACGACGACGTGCGGCGCCGCGCCCGACCAATCCAGCATCAGGTAGCTGTTGGTGAGGTTCTTCGGCCGATAGCGCGTGCCGTCGGCCGGCCCCGACTGCACCGGCACGTTGGCGGCCGCCAGGCGCTGCAGCACGCGCTGGCTCAGGCGCATTCCGGGCGGGAACTGGCGCGGGCCCGTCTTCATCTTCAGCGTGCTGTCGGCCCAGGGCTGGTGCTGGATCGCCATGGCGTCCGCCTCGCCCGCGGGCATCTGGTCGAACTGCGCGCCCACCGAGGCGATCTGGCGCGCCATCCAGGCCAGCCCGGCATTGGACAGCCCCGACTCCGCGCTCGGGTAGCCGCCGCCGATGTCGGCGTGGGCGCCCGGGAACAGCACCTGGATGACGCCGTCGCGCGCATCCCACAGCGTCGGCGTGAAGTCGACGCGCTGCTCGTCGATCGCCACCGCGTGGAAGCCGTGGGCGACGCTCGCGTTCAGCACCGAGTCGCAGAACTCGAAGACGTCGACCCGCACGGCGGAGCCGTCCTTTTCCTCGATGTCGGGGATGCCCAGCGCGCCCACGGTGTCCCACACGCCGACGGCCGTGATGCCGACGTTGCCGACGAACTGCAGCTTGGGTGCGGGATGCAGCCCGAGGTCGAAGCGGTCGCGCAGGTCGCTGACGACCTGGGCCAGGTCCTGCAGCACGCTGCCCTTGTTCTGGTAGATCGCCTTCTTGTACTGCTGCCAGGCCGCCAGGCCCGCGCTGTAGCTCTCCTGCGAAGCGGCATCCAGGTTCATCGCCTTCCAGTCGAGCAGGCCCTGGCGCGTGACGAAGCCGGCCAACGCGCGCGCGGTGTAGGCGCCGCGGCTGAAGCCGAGGATGAACACGTTGTCGCCCGGCTCGTACACGCGCGACAGGTAGGTGTAGCCGCGTATCACGCGCGCGACGAGCCCGAGGCCGACCGCGCCCTCGACCGCGTGCGCGAGCACGTTGCTGGTGTCGCCGACGCCGTTGATGTATTTGCCCACCTGGCCCTTCGCGGCGCCGTCGGCCGCGGCCAGTGCGAACTCCTTTTCCTCGTCCGTCGGGGCCAGCACGCCCGATCCGCTGAGCGCCTCGAACAGCTTCTGCACGTTCGTCGGCGTCTGGTTGCCGTCCTTGTCCTTGCTGTTCGGTCCGTTCCACGTGCCATCGAGGCACAGCACGATGTTCTTGCCCATGTCTGTCGCTCCTTGAATTGTGCGCGCCCGGGATGCTGCAGCGGCCGGGCAGCCCGCGCATCATCAAGGCAGACGAAGCGCGCTCCCATCCCCAGAAGGAGCGGGTAGCCGCACCGTGGCCACCAGCCCGCCCTGCGGGTGGTTGTCCAGCCGCACGTCGCCGCCATGCTCGCGCAGGATGCCGCGCGCGATGCCCAGGCCCAGGCCG
>FSVX01001190.1_pt1 | contig 10852 bp, 17 predicted proteins | sample 1637761 | NCBI WGS metagenome assembly FSVX01 (sample SAMEA3914814, study PRJEB12502) | metagenome | biome: forest; material: soil | place: USA | collected 2011-09-16 | depth 0.1 m
CCTCCGTCTCGCGCCGTGCGGTGCGCGCGTGCCAGTCGGCCATGAACGCGCCTTCCGAGAAGTCGTCGGCCGCGACGCCGCCTTCAGCCTCCATCGTCGTGCGCCCGGTCAACACACGCGACGATGACAGGACGAACTGCGGCGCGACCGCCGGCGCTTGAACGAACACCGATCGCGGCGGCAGTGCCGCGGGTGTTACCAGTTGACGCGAGGCCGAAGCGAAGGCATCGATGAACCACTCGAGAGCCCTCCGGCTGCCACGAGACTCGATGTGTCCGGCGCCGCGGAAGTTGCCCAGCTGCACGCAGAGCGTGATGTGGCCAATGCCTGTTTCTTGGCTGAGCTGGAGAGTCGTCAGGCCTCCGCGATGCTCGCGCAAGGCCTTCATGACCATCGCCAGCGTTTCACCTGGTGCGCGTCGCGTCATGCTGCCCTCCGTGCGGCTTGCATCTCCTCGAGCAGCGTCAGGTTCGCCTGTTGCGCGAGCCACTGCGAGATGACGGTGTTGCAGAGGTGACTTTCAACAGCGGCGATGTAGCGCGCCGGCAGTTCGCGGCGCGACGCGTGAACGCTGAAGTAGTCGGAGACGTGGCTCGTGTACAGCCCACAGCACTCAGCCAGCGAACGCCGCGACAGGTTGCGCACTCGTCGCAGCTTCCACGCCAGTCGGCAAGCCTGCCGGTAGCTCGTGATCCGCATCACGACTTGCGACGGAACGATCAGCCGCTGCTGTTGGACAACGCCACCGACTAGCGGCAAGCGCGACTGTTCATCGTCATTGCGAAAACTCATAGCCCACCTCTCTGTTTACCGCTTGAATTACCTGTTAGCGATCGGCGCCAATACGTCGATGCAAACTTCTTGTTGGCGGGTGTCCACGATCAAGGCACGATGGAGGTCCAACCCAACCATCAACCCTGAAAGGGACACCCATGGAAAACGAAGATCTCGCCACCGTTCGCCGCAGCCTGGTCAACATCCGCGCCGACTTGATGTCCTATCGCATGCTCATGCACGCGTTGATCATTCAAATGGCGCCGTCCGACCGCGCGCATCTACTCAAGCACTTCCAAGACCAACATGCGCAAGCGCTGCAGGTGGCTCAGAAGCAAGACGTCGACGAAGAATCGACAGGTGCACTCCATGCGGCCGTCGAGCGCGTTTCGATTGCGATCAAGAACCTGCCGTCGGCTTTTTGAGCTGCGAGAGCTCCGAAAGCTCGTATCGCCAGATCGGCTGCATTGCTACTCTCCGCAAATGCGCCGCCGTTTGCGCGTCGATCACCCGAACGGCTTCCATCACCTCAGCGCGAGAGATGCCCGTGCCGACGGTGATGACGTTCTTGCTGGTTGGCGTGCGGAGGCACGCCGCGTGGATGCATTTGGGCATTTCAGGGCTCCTGATGTGTTGCAGGCTCTGGCAAGAGCACCTCTCCACCACACTCGAGAATGAGCCGTATCGCCGTAGCTCCGCCCGGCATGGCGTGGCCCGCAGCGATTCGACTAAGGCTCGACTGATCAACCCCTATCCGGGCCGCCAAGCCTCGCTGAGACAGCTTCGTCACAGCGAGTGCCATCGCGACAACGCGGGGCCAGTCGGGTGGAACGGTGATGTTTTGAGACATAGGTCAGCATAATGTCTGAAACCATCACTGATGACAAGCTGGAACGCTACGATGCGTCCATGCATCACGAACCGGAAGCCGCCGCCGCTGCCGCGCGGGCCGCGATCCGCCAGCTGATGACCCGCGCCGGAATCGTCAGCGAGCGCGACTTAGCCCTCAGATGCGGCATCGACCAGTCCGCCCTCAATCGCTTCATGCGTGGTGAGGCCGACTGGCTCCGCGTGCCTACCGTTCAGAAGCTTGCAGACTTCTTCGGCGTCACGAGCGCACACGTTTTGGGTGAAGTGCCAATAAGCCGGGATGCACGAATCGACGCGGTACTCACCGCGATGCAGCAGCTTCCCAGCTATGCACTAGATGCCGTTCTTGCGACGAGCCGCGCGCTGCTGAATTCTTCCTTGAAGGAAGATCCGCGTCACTGAGTAGGCGCCGCAGCTGTACTGCGCCCAATCGCATTCGTAACGGTTCGTTTGAAGTCAACGGCCACCTCGAGCGGCGATGCGCTGCATAGCGGAATGGATCCGCAAAATGGCTTTATCACGATCCGTTCCGTGCCATCGCCTTGGGGCATCCGCAACAGCTCATAAGCGTACGTGCTCGATATGGCACCAGGCGGACCATAGGTTTGCAGGATCGAATCGCTCACGGTTTGGACTTTGTAGCCCGAATGGGTGGCGACCCAGACTTGTCCCGCGCGCCAGGCCGCAGTGCATTGCTCTGCACCGCTGCAGATCAATGGCTTTTCCGCCTCTGCCTTCAGTTCAGGATCCAGTTCGTGCGTTGCGCATGCCGCCAACGCGGCAGCTAGCAGAGCCGCGACCATAGCACTCGTTCTCATTGGCACCCTCCCCAGGACTGCTCATCAAAGGGCAGAGTAACGCCCTTTGTAACGGCGGGTAAATAGCCCAAACCCCCTAGTCGCATCTTTTTTCCTCACGTTATGCGTTAACCCATTGACGCATCGCGATGTGTTGACGCATTATGCGCTCCCATGCGTTGCAACTCTGCGGCGCCGGAGATGAAGATGCAAAACGCGATTCAAGAAGGCGGCGAGCAGTTAAAAGTCGCGGGGCCGCTCCGCTTCGACGTCAGCATCACCCGCCCCGACGGCAGCAGCGACCGCTACCAGCGCATCGGCGGCACGTCGATCGATCACACCCAAGAGGCGATCGACCTGGCCGGCGCTGGCGGCGTGATCCGCGTCCTCGCGATCGAGCCGGGAGACGCAGCATGAGCCCGATCGACTGCGGACTTCCACACGACGAAGACGAGACGTCGTACTGCGCGGGTCATCGCGCGGGCTACTTCAACGGCATGCTCCTCGGCGCACTGCTCGGACTTCTGGGCGGCGCCGCGATCGCCATGCTGTTCGTCCAGGTCGGCATCGCGGTGGCGCGATGACATCCGCCATCGCTCGTCCGAGCACGCTCGCGGCCGATCGCCCTTGGCCGCCGCAGATCGTTGCGACCGGCACGGACGTGGGCGGTGCCGTCGAGGTCTGTGGCCGGCTCGTCCATGACGCCGAGCTGCGCCTGCAGTCCGACGGCGCGCGCGGCGTGCTGCACATCGAGATCTCCACCGGCCGCGGCTTCGCGTACGCCGCCACCTTCGCCGTTTCCGGCGAGCCCCACGTCCTGCAGGAGGCCGCGACTCTCGCGCGCCAGCTGCGTCGCGGCACATCCGCGCGCGTGCGCGCGCTGGGCTGCCTTCCGCGAACCGATCACGGCCACGCGCTGCTCAACCTGCTCGACGTCATCGCCGTGACACCCATCAAAGAGGAGACCTGAATCATGCTTCCTGACACCCGCGTCTTCAGTCAACACGGTGCCTACGCATCCCTGTGGGAGCGCCAGGTCATCGTGTTCCGCGACCAGTCGTCGCTGCAGCTGCACGCCGTGCGACGCGATGGCGTCGACGAGACTTTCCACCGCGCCCTGCTGTACGCCAACGAACACTGGTGCGTGTTCGACCTGCGCTCCCTCGCCAGGTCGTTCGCCGCCGACTTCGCCGCGCTGCCCGCGCGCGATCACGCGGGCGTCGTGCTCTACACGCTTCGCGAGCTGTTCGCGAGCGATGCCGCGTTCATCGCCCAGGCCTTCAAGAACTTCGTGCACGTCTGGCCCGAGGTCGGCGTCGAGCCGCTGCTGCTCGATGCCGCGCCGGCGTCGGCGCGTGTTGTGTTCCAGCCCGAGTTGCGGGCAGCGGCATAAGCCGCATTCCACCGGCGTCGTCAACGCCTTCACCACTCTCACCATGGGATCGAAATGAATACCGCCGCCAAGACTGTCATTCCCACCATTCCGGGCACACCCTTCGAGGGTGGCTTCTTCGTGTCCACCTATCGCGTGGCCGATGCGACCTACGCGCTCATCGACGCTGGCACTGCAGGCGAATGCGGCCTCATCCGCTGGATCGACGATTACAAGGACGTGCCCGGCGCCTGCAGCTTCAACGACGGCGCGGCCAACACCGAGGCGATGGTCGAAGCCGGCAGCGATCTGGCCAAGAAGATCCGCGCGCTGCAGATCGGCGGCTTCTCGGACTGGTTCCTCCCCAGCCAGAACGAACTCGAGCTGCTGTATCGCCACCTGAAGCCGACGACCGAGGGCAACTGGGGCCACAGCGGCGCCAATCCGAGCGCACTGCCGCCGACCCACCAGTACACCGACGAGGCCCCCGTGCAGACGTCTGCAGAGGCCTTCCGGGAAGGCGGTGCGCAGGCGTTCGAGAGCGCGGCGTACTTCTCGTCGACGCAGTCCTCGCGCTACTACGCCTGGTTCCAGTACTTCGTCGGCGGCAGCCAGTACTTCGACTTCAAGTCGGCGGAGCTCCGCGCGCGTGCTGTCCGCAGATTCAAGGTTGAGTAATTCAACCCTTCCTCTCCCCTCCCGCAACTTCACAAGGAACACCATGGACTTGTCCATCGAAAACGTCGAGCAATTGACGCTCAACATCACGTCGGGCAGCGGCCGGCCGTCGCTCGCCGACCTGATCCCTGCCTTCACCTTCAAGACCTCGATCGATGCCGACAGGCAGTGCCCCTGCCCGATCTGCACGGCCATGCGCAAGGCCGCACCGATCAACACGGCGGCCACCGCAACGTCCACGTCGACCACGACCGGCAGCATTCCGCCGCTCGGTCAGCCCTGGCCTGGTCAGGGCGGCATCAACGGGGGCCTGAAGCGCGGCGTCAACGGACAGCCCGACTACTACCAGATCGTCGCTGTCGGCGCCGGCGGCGCGACCGACAACATCAAGTGGGCGAACGGCGACGCGGCCTCGCTGCTCACCGAAGCGACGTCGTTGGACGATGGCCTCGCCAACACCAAGTTGCTGGCCGAGAGCGCGCTCGATTTCCCGGCAGCGAAGTGGGCCCGCGGCCTCGTCATCGACGGCCACAGCGACTACTACCTGCCGAGCCAACGAGAGCTCTCTCTGTGCCTCGCGAACGTGCCCGAGGTCTTCGACAAGGGATCGCACTGGTCGTCGACGCAGTGCTCGCGCAACTACGCCTGGTACCAGGTCTTCGACGACGGCATCCAGTTCAGCAACCTCAACTCGGCGGAGCTCCGCGCGCGAGCTGTTCGCAGATTCATTCCTTGAACCCTTGAGTCATTGAGCGTGGCCCTGCACATCGAACTCCCCATCTACAAGCTCGCATACGACTTGCTCAGCCTCGCAACGGACTTGACGCGCAACGTGCCGCGCGACTTCAAGTCCTCGCTCGGCGCGCAGATCCGCAACGAGTGCGTCACGATGCTGGTCTTGATCGGCAGGGCCAACGCGGCCAGCGACAAGGTGCCGCATCTAGACGCGATGCTCGAAAGCCAGCAGGTGATTGAGCTGCTCATGCGGTTGTCCCACGACAAGCATTTCATCTCCCCCAAGCAGTGGGCGCGCTCGATCGAATTGACCGAGCGCATCGGCAGGCAGGGCGGAGGATGGCGAAAATCCGAACAGAAGCGCCCGTTGCGTGATGGTCAAGGCCGTCATGCCTGAGCGCCATTTGAATCTGGTCGTGCCGCTGGCTCACGAGGCCACCGCCATGCGCATCACGGATACCGCCGGCAGCAGCCGGTCCCGGTCTGGCGCAGTCACCCCGTTGATCGGTCAAGACCTTCGACGAGGCGACGTAGATAGCACGAACCTACGCAGTACTCGCGCAACAACGCCTGGTACCAGAACTTCGACGACGGCAACCAGAACAACAACAACAAGTCGGCGGAGCTCCGCGCGCGAGCTGTTCGCAGATCCACATGTTCCTTCCCTCGAGGCGCTGGTCACTGCCTACCGCGATTGCAGACGCAACAAGCGCAACAGTGCCAGCGCCCTCCTCTTCGAACGCGACGTCGAGCGCAACCTCTCGGCGCTTCACCGAGAACTCGTCGACGGAAGCTACACGCCAGGTCGGTCGATCTGCTTCGTCGTTCAGCGGCCGAAGGTCCGCGAGGTGTGGGCCGCGGACTTCCGCGACCGCGTCGTCCATCACCTTCTATACAACCAAATCGCGCCTCGCTTTCACGCGCGATTCATCGCGGCCAGCTGCGCCTGCATTCCCGGCCGTGGCACGCTCCACGCGGCGCGCCTCATCGAGCACGACGTGCGCAGCGTCACCCGCAACTGGTCGCGCCCGGCGTTCTATCTCAAGCTCGACCTGGCGAACTTCTTCGTGGCGATCGACAAGCGCGTGCTGTTCGAGCAACTCGCCGCGCACGTGACCGAGCCTTGGTGGCTCGACCTCACGCGCACCGTGCTGTTTCACGATCCACGCGCCGACGTCGAGGTGCGCAGCTCAACGAGGCTGCTCGCGCGCGTGCCGGCGCACAAGAGCCTGTTCAATGCACCGGCGCATCGAGGCTTGCCGATCGGCAATCTGAGCAGCCAGTTCTTCGCGAACGTCTACCTCAACGCGCTCGACCAATTCGTCAAGCACCAGGTGCGCGCGACGCGCTATGTGCGCTACGTCGACGACTTCGTCTTGCTGCACGAGAGCGCGACCTGGTTGAACGACGCGCATGCCGCGATCGACGCGTACCTGCCGCGCCTCGGCGCGCGCCTCAATCCGACGAAGACGATCCTGCAGCCCGTCGACCGCGGCATCGATTTCGTGGGCCACGTGATCAAGCCGTGGCGACGCACGACGCGGCCGCGGATTCTCGCCACAGCCCTTCAACGCCTCGAGCACCTTCCCGCCGAGGACGTGCTGTCCACGGCCAACAGCTACTTCGGCCTGCTCCGGCAGGCCACCCACAGCCACACCGACCGCGCCCGATTCGCCAACGCCGTGCGCGATCGCGGCCACAGCGTCAACGGCGCACTCACGCAGACCTTCCCGAAAGGATGACCATGGACGAGATTCGCTCACTGCCCTTGACTGCGCTCAAGGAAAGCCCTTTCAACCCTCGCAAGAGCTACCCCGAGGCCGAGCTGCAAGAGCTCGCCGAGAGCATTCGATCTCAGGGTCTGATGCAGCCAATCGTTGTGCGCATTCAGCCAGAAGAGTTGAACAAGGTCGGACACTTCGAGTACGAGATCATCTTCGGCCACAGAAGGGCGCGGGCAGCGGCGATCGCTGAACTGGACGCCATTCCCGCGATCGTGCGAGTGATGACGGACGAGCAAGCGGCGATCGCTCAGGTTCACGAGAACATGAAGCGAAAGGACGTCACAGCGCTCGAGGAAGCTGATAGCTACGTACACCTTCGCGATGTGCACCACATGCGTGGCGCCGACATTGCAGCAGCCGTCGGGAAGACGGTCTCGTATGTGTATGCGCGCTTGAAGCTGGCAGGCGCTGCACCCGAAGTGCGCGCCGCCGTGACGACGCGAAATCTCAGCCCGGAAATCGCTCTGCTTATCGGCCGATTGCCCCACCACGACTTGCAGCGGACGGCCTTGAAAGAAGTTCGAGCTGACGCACACATGCAGCGGGATGGTGAGCCCGAAGTGTGGATCAGCTATCGCGACGCCAAGATCGTGTTGAGGCAACTGTTCAAGCACGACACGGCAACGGCACAGTTCGATCCGTCCGACTTGACCTTGTCCGAGATTGCAGGCGCCTGCACCTCGTGCCCCGGCCTGGCCGCGAACATCCAAGGCCTGTCCGATGTCGTCTCGCCCAGCATCTGCACCCGAGCAGCATGCTTCGAAGCCAAGGTTGTGACCTTCTCAACACGGAGGTCGATCGAACTTCGCGAAGCCGGTCATCGCGTCATTGAAGGCGACGACGCTCGAAAAATCATGCCGTACCCGACGCATGTCAGCGGCATGCGTCTCCTGAGTCATTCTTCTGGCGTCATGCATGAAGATCCTCGCGAGGGCCCCCTTACGTTCGAAGAGCTTCTCAAGCTCGAGCAATCGCCGTCGATCATGCCCACCGTCATCATCAGTCCCTTCGACGGATCGCTCGTGCAGGCCGTCACGTACGACGAAGCTACTACGCTAGTCAAGATCGCGCGCGGCGGCCCGAACGAGGACGAAGGCGCCGATGATGACGATTCGACCGACGAGGCGCTTCTTGCGTTACCGCCTGAACAGCGGCCCTTCTTTGACCAAGAGGCGCGCCGCGCGATCAAGTCACGCGTGATGCTCGCCGCTACGATCACCGATCGCGTCGCCGATGACCTGCGCTTGGTGTTGCTGGCCCTCGCGGATTGGTCGGACGCAGACTTCGGCACCGCGGGCCAGGTGATGGGCTTGTCAGAGCGATGCGAGAAGGCCGCGGAGGAATCGGCGAACCCCAACACGTTCGACGAGGTCGAATGGTACGAAGCGTGGATTAATACCGAGGCGACCGCCGACCAATTGGCGCTGCTGCTGACGTTGTGGGGCCTGGACTTCGCGATTACAGGCTACCAATACCTCCCGAACAACCCCAATGGAATCGCCCAAGCCGCACGCATGGCGGCGATCGCTCGCCGCTTCGGCGTGAACCCGCTTGACCCCGATGCACTTCACGGTGGCGCCGACGCCTCGAGTCGCTCCCCTACCCCGTCCCCCGCTGCGCGCGGCTCTAAAAATGCAAAGGCCAAGGGCAAGTCGAAAGCGTCGAAGACCCTCGCTAGCGCAGGCGGCGAAGATGCCGCCGCGACCGAGGACGAGAGTCAGTGCGTTGAAGCCGGCGCCGCCGGCGACGAGCGCGACCCGAACACATCGGACATGTTCGAGGGAGTGCGAGCGTGATCCGGCGCCTGCTTGCAAGATGGCGCGTATCGCGTCTCCGGTCCAAGCTTGCGCGCCTCGAGGCAGAAAGCCAGGCCTTCGTCGCCGGCGTTGGCCAGCCAGACGAATCCATTCACGTTGAGCGCCACCTGCAGCTGCAGCGCGAGATTGAAACAACTCGTGCAGCGCTCCGCATGCACGGCAACGCTCCATGACCGCGACTACCGCAACGACCTCGCACGACTATCCGCCGGGCGCGCTCGTTCGCGTCGCAGAAATCTGCCGCGACCCCAAAACGGGTCGCCCAGGACTGCTGCCGATCAACCCCGCGACCTGGTACCGCTGGGTCGCGGCGGGTCGCGTACCCGCCGGCCGCCAGCTCGGGCCCAACACGGTCGCCTGGCCCATCGAGGTGGTGCGCGCCATTGGTGACGGCACTGACGCACACTGACCGCCGCGGCCGTCGGCCGCTACGCCGCGCGCAGTGGGATTACTTCCGCGCCAGCCGCAAGGCGCTCCACCTCGTCAGCGAGGAACTGGAGCGCCTTTTTTCTTTCCTCGGCCAGCTGCAGGTGCGAGTACGCCGCTTCCGTCTCGTCGCCGACCGCGTGAGACAACAGCAGTTCGACGACGTCGCGCGCGACGCGCTTTTCCCGCAGGTGCGTCGCGGCCGTCCCTCGCAGCCCGTGAGGCGCGAACTTGACGCCGTCGAGATCGAGACGCCAGAACAATGCGTTCAGCGTTGCTTCGCCAAGGTGGACGCCACCGCGCCACTTATAGACCGAGGGAAAGACGTATCCGCCATCGCCGTCGACGTCTTGCTCGCCGGCGAGACGCGTCAGCGGTTCGAGGCGGCGCAGGATCTCGATGGCCTGCCGCGACAGGTAGACGCGATGGACACGCCTGAGCTTCATGCGCTTCGCCGGCACATCCCATTGTTCGGCGTCGAGATCGAACTCCGACCATTTCGCACGCAGCAGTTCCATCTTCCGAGTCATCGTCAACAGGAGCAGCTGCGCGGCCGCGACGGTGACCAGGTTCGCGCCCTGCTTCTTCAGCACGCGCCAAAACAAACCGATTTGCTTGTCGACCAGGTGCACGTGGTGAGTCTTAGCCGGCACCACGACAGCGCCGCGCAACGGCCTGGCTGGGTTCGTATCAACCAACAGCCGCAGGATCGCGAAGTCATAGATCTGCTGGACGATGACGCGCACGCGGTCGGCCGTCGTCGGCGTGCCCTCGAGCTTCTCGAGGATCGGGAGCACGTGCCTCGGCAGTACCTCTCCTAGCGCCTTGTCGCCGATCTCCGGATACACGAACGTGTCCAACCACCGCACGATCTGTGCGCGGTAGGTGGTGGCGCGGTTGGCCAGCTTCTTCTCGATCCAAACCGACGCGAAGGTCTTGAAGGTCACGGCGCGATCGATTCCGAGCTGACGCTCCGCTGCAGACGTCTGCTTGACCTTCGCCGGCGACTGGCCACGCTCGACCAGTGCGCGTAATTCCTCGTGGCGATCGCGCGCAGCCTTGATGCCGATCGCGGGATAGGCGCCGATGGTCACCTTCTCACGCTTGCCGTCCAAGTGATATTTGAAACGCCAGACTTTCGACCCACTCGGTAGTACCTCCACAAACAGACCGCCGCCGTCCGTGAGTGGATAGGCTTTCCCCTGAGGCTTCGCGTTGTCGATCGTGGCCGGCTTGAGCGCGTAGTTGATATGTCGCATGGGGAGAATCCGAATGGGGCCATGGAATCTACCATGGCCCTGGATATGGCCCCGTTTCGGCGCGATGCCGTGCAATACGATGCGAGCCCTTGCAATAAGAAAGCCCCGCACCTTAGAGGTAGCGGGGCCATATTTGCGACAGCAGGCGAGCGCCTGCGAGCCGATTACATGTGGTCGATCATCACCAATACCGGCTCGACTTCGCGCAACAGACGTACGGCGTCGAGCCGATCAACTTCGACAAGGTCGACGATCCGGCCAACGTGATCATCGACCGCATGGCCGGCCGCGGCGTCGACTCGTCGATCGACGCGGTCGGCTTCGAAGCCAAGGGCAGCAC
>FSVX01000755.1_pt1 | contig 10472 bp, 6 predicted proteins | sample 1637761 | NCBI WGS metagenome assembly FSVX01 (sample SAMEA3914814, study PRJEB12502) | metagenome | biome: forest; material: soil | place: USA | collected 2011-09-16 | depth 0.1 m
CCGCGCAGGTCGCGGCCTGCGAAGAGCGCGTGACGAACGCGCAGTCGCTGCCCGCGTGCGCCGTCGAGGTGGCCGAGGTGGCCACGGTCGACGCCGCGGCCACGCGCGTGCACGTCGCCGCCGCCCGCGGCGTGCCGTTCGCGCGACTGAAGGAACTGACCGGACGGCTGGCCATGCCGCCCGCGAACTTCCGGCTGCATCCGGACATCGTCGCGCTGGTCGACCACTGGCGCCAGGCCGCGGCCACGCGCGAGCACGCCGTCGACTGGTGCCTGGCGGAGACGCTGGCCTATGCGTCGCTGCTGGGCGCGGGCGGCGACGTGCGCCTCAGCGGCCTGGACATCGGCCGCGGCAGCTTCTTCCACCGCCAGTGCATCTGGCACGACCAGGACGCGCTGGTCGACGGCGAGTCCGTGCACGTGCCGCTGCGCCACCTGGGGGAGCAGCAAGGCGTGTTCTCGGTGTTCGACACGCCGCTGTCCGAGGAGGCCGTGCTGGGCTTCGAATACGGCTACTCGGTGATCGCGAGCGGCACGCTGGTGGTGTGGGAGGCGCAGTTCGGCGACTTCGTCAACAACGCGCAGGTGATCATCGACCAGTTCATCGCCTCCGGCGAGGTCAAGTGGGGCTACCGCAGCGGCCTGACGATGCTGCTGCCGCACGGCTACGAGGGCGGCGGACCGGAGCATTCGAGCGCCTACGTCGGCCGCTTCCTGTCGCTGTGCGCGCAGCAGAACCTGGTCGTGTGCATGCCCAGCACGTCCGCGCAGCTGTTCCACCTGCTGCGCCGGCAGGCACTGGCGCCGTCGCGCAAGCCGCTCGTCGTCTTCACGCCCAAGGGCCAGATGCTCGGCGCCAAGGCGAGCTTCGCGCCGTGGAGCGAGTTCGAGAGCGGCGGCTTCCGGCTCGTCATGGGCGACGTCGAGGTCGCGCGCGAGGCGGTCGTCGAGCGCCTCGTGCTGGCCAGCGGCAAGCTGTGCCACGCGCTGGCCGACGAGCTTGCCGCGCGGCCCGACCCGCGCGTCGCGCTGCTGCGCCTGGAGCAGCTCTATCCCCTGCCCGCGGACGAACTGCGCGAGCGGCTGGCGCGCCTGCCCCGGCTGGCGGAGGTCGTATGGGCACAGGAGGAGTCGCGCAACCACGGCGCCTGGACGGCGCTGCGCGACGCGCTCGAAGAGGCCGTGCCCGCGAGCTGCCGCGTGCGCTGCGCCGCGCGGCCGGACTCCGCGCCGAGCGCCGGCTGCCGGCGCACGGTGCACGCCGAGGAACAGCAGGCGCTGCTCGAGGCGGCGCTGCGCGGCCTGCCCTGAACGTCGGCCCGATGCGCCTGGAGCGCGCGCGGCCCGCTTTCAGCGACCGTCGACCGCCAGCAGATGCCGCAAGGCAATGGCTTCCTCGACGACGCGTCCGGCCGGCACGCCCAGGATCGCTCGATCCTGCGGCTGCAGCCGGCAGATGGCCATGCGCTCGCTGAGGGTCGCCTTGGCGCGCTTGAAGTGACGCGCGACCGCGGCGGCCGGACACAGATCCAGTTGCACGGCCAGGCAGGCCACCAGGGCCCGGACCCGGCCGGCCGTCGGCGCTGGCAGCGCGTCGAGGACCTGGACGTCGCGCAGGCCCAGCTTCAACAAGACCCAGCGCTCGAGAAGCTGGAGCGCGCCGTCGATGCCTGGCGGCCGGCTCGCGGCGACCAGGGTGGCGGCCAGGCCCTGGACGGGCCGCGTCATGACGGAGAACGTGCCGGCGTAGCCGGGCGCCAGCGCCATGCCGCGCGTCAGCTCCCATTGACGCAGTTCGACGGTGCCGGGTCGCTTCGCGATCCGGTTGCGCAGGGCCGTGCGGGCGGCGGGCACGGAATCGCCGAACAGGCGCAGCGGCGCGAGCGCGTCGAAGCCCATCGCCCGCTTCAGGCCCAGCGTCGCCCGCAGCGTGGAAGGCGAATAGTGCGTCGGCGCCCGGCACAGCCCCAACGCCACGGGACGCCAGGCCAGCATCCGGAACTCGTTGCGCGCGGCTTCGCCGTCATCGATCCGGTAGGCGCGGAAGCGGCCGGCGAAGACGAGTCCGGGAACGCCGTGGGCCTGGCGCACCCAGCGCGCGACGATGTTGCCGATCGTCCGCGCGACGTCGCCAGGTGAGGTGCCGTGCGGCAGTCGCGACAGCAGGTGGAGTTCCGTCGGCGTCACGAGCGCGCAGAGCAGTTCGCAACCCGGCAGTCGGTGCGCCTCGATGACGCGAAGCCGGATGCGCTCGGCCAGCGCGGGATTGGCGAGCAGGTCGCGCCCCTCCACCGCCTGCCAGACGATGTGCCAGGTGGTGGAGGGCGTCGAAGTCGAGTCGGAGCTCCCCATGACTTCATGACGATCCACGGCGGAAAAGCCTCAACGTCGATGGCGTAACAGCGCGTGCAGTGTTCGGTCTCGGCCGGGCGAACCACTGGTTTGATCGGAACCGAACGGAAGCGGCGGCGTTGGGGTGTTCGCGCCGGACGCCAATGTCGCGCCGCCGTCCTTGGCCCGCGGCGGATCGAGGCCCCGATCCGCCGACCGAACGCGAACGCTCGCGGGAGATTTCGTTTGCGGTCGACGATCGCCAAGTTCACTCTTTCGTTGCCGGAAGCGGAACGCCGACGGCATCCACCTCAACCTCTTTAAGGGAGAACGTCATGAACGAAGAACTGGAAATGGATCTGGAGATCGTCGAGCTGGGCGACGCGAAGGAAGAAACCAAGGGCTCGAGCGGGCTCAACCACGAAGACAACCTGGACTTCCCGCAGAAGCAGTGATTCGCTGAGGGTCAAGCGCGGCGTGCGGGCACTCGCCCGTACGCCGCCACGCATGGGAGAAGCATGTCCATTTCACCGTCCAATCCCCAAGCACGACTCGCTGGGCATGTGCGCGCTTGTCGCGTCGACGGCCAGCTGATCTTCCTGGACCTGCGTCGAAGCAGGTACTTCGGCATCGGCGGCCCGCAACTTCCCGTCCTGGCCGAGGCCCTGCTGGGCCAGACGATCCGTGAGTCCACGACCAACCCGGCTCTTCTCGACGAATGGATCGGGCGCCTGCGCCGGCAACAATTGCTGTCGGACGCACCGGTCGCGGAAGCGATGGAGCGCCCCAACGGGTTGATGGAGCCCGTCGCCGGACTGTCCGTGGATGACGATGACCTCGCCGCGGACTTCGAGTGGCGCCAGCTTTTCCGCCTGTGGCAGGCGACGCTCGTCACTACACTGTGGCTGCGCCGGCGAAGCCTCGCCGACATCGTGGATCGCGTCGCGATGCTCAGGGCTCACAATTCACCGCGAGGCGACGGCCTCGGAACCGACGCAATGGAGGCCGCGGCGGCTAGCTATGTGCGTCTGCGCCCGTTCGCACTGACCTCGCATGATCGGTGCCTCGCCGACTCCCTGACGCTGCTTCACTTCCTCGCGACGCAGGGGCACTTCCCACGCTGGGTCATCGGTGTACGCACTCGACCTTTTGGCGCCCACTCGTGGGTGCAAAGCGGCAGCATCGTCCTCAACGACCAGCCGGAACATGTTCGGCGCTATCGGCCGATTCTCGTCGTCTGAGCCGGATGCACCGCCATGTTTCGCTACTTTGGATACACCTGGAACCCCGCGGCGGCGGACCATGCGACCATAGCCGGACAACTCAACGACGCGATCCTGCGTGCAGAAGGCTGGCAGTCTGCGCTATCGAGCCCGGGACTTCGCGTCTACACGATCGGCGGACGCCCAGGGGTCAACGGCGTCTATCCGCTATCGTCGGGTCGCGGCGTGATTCTCGGCCGGCTCTTTCGAAGGAGGGAAGATGCCTCGGGCACGGGCGACATCAAGCTCTCCGTCAAGGAGGGTGACGCAATCCTCGAGACAGATGGCCAAGCTTTGATCGATGGCTGCTGGGGCCGGTACGTCGCCGTTTTCCGATCGGAACGACGAGGCACTTGCCTGTTGCGCGATCCCAGCGGCGCGCTGCCCAGCTATCGCAGCAAGCTCGGGGGCGTCACCGTCTTCTTCTCCTGGTTCGAGGACCTGGCGGCTCTCGCCCCGGCCTCGTCCATTCCTCGCGCCGACTGGAACGCGATAGCCGCACGTCTCGTGCTGGGGCATCTTGGCGGACACGAGACGGCGCTCCATGGCGTCTCGCAGATCCTGCCCGGCGAACTCACCGGCCTCGATGCCAGTCCTTCATCGATAGTCTCGCTGTGGAGCGCGGCCGCCGTCGCCCGCGACCCCATCGAACCCGAACGGGATGCCGCCGCCGCGCAGCTGAAACAGGCCGTGACGCGGTGCGTGCGGGCGTGGTCGTCGTGCCACGGCACGATCCTGTTGCGGCTGTCCGGCGGCGTCGACTCCGCCATCCTCCTGGCCAGCCTGTCTACGGCCCAGGCGGCGGCGCGGGTCACATGCCTCAACTACCACTCGCCGGGGTCAGACAGCGACGAGCGCGGCTTCGCCCGTCTCGCCGCGACGATGGCCGGCGTCGAGCTCGTCGAACGGGAACGCGACACCGGATTTCGCCTGGAAGACGTCCTGGCCTGGAGTCGAACCCCGGCGCCCGAAAGCTACATCGGTCGCATGGGCACGGGCCGCATCGATGCCGAGGTCGCCGCGATGCACGGGGCGCGGACGATGTTCACCGGGCTCGGCGGCGACCAGGTCTTCTTCCAGCTTCGCGGCACCTGGCCGGCGGCTGACTACCTGCATGCCCACGGACTCGGCCGCGGCTTTCTTCCGGCCGCACTGGACGCGGCACGCCTGGGCGGCGTCTCGCTGCTTCAGGCCACCCGGCGCGCGCTGGTGGACTGGCGACGCGGCGGCGCCCCGTTCGAAGGCGCCGGCCCACGCACGTTGCTGGCACAGCGCGATGCGATCGCCGGCGCGCGCGACCTGGCCCGCTACGTCCACCCCGAGCTGCTTCGTGTCTCCGACCTCCCCGTCGGAAAGCTACGCCAGGTGCAGGAGCTGATCAACCCGTTCGGGTACTACGACCCATATCTTCGCGAGGCGGCGCCGGAACTCGTCAACCCACTACTGTCGCAACCGCTGGTCGAACTGTGCCTCCGCTTGCCCACCTGGCTGCTCACGCAAGGCGGACGCGGCCGGGCGCTGGCGCGACGCGCGTTCGCTCACGACATCCCGCGCGAGATCGCCAACCGTCAATCCAAGGGCGGCATGGAGGAGCACGTTGCGCTGATCCTCGATCGCAATCTCGCTTTCGCACGCGAGCTCTTGCTGGAGGGGCAACTGGTCAGCCAAGGCCTGCTCGATCGAAGAAAGGTCGAGACCGCCCTGGCGAATCGACTGTCCGACCGCGGCGAGAACCTCAGCGAGATTCACGACTGCATCGCCGTCGAAGCGTGGCTGCAGCGAATGGCAACGGCGCCCAGGACGGCGGCGGCCTGAGGACGGCGTGTGGACACGGCCGGATCGCGAACTCACGACATCAGGCGAGTCCTGCGCCTACTGCATGCGGAGGTCGATCGCCGGCTCGTGTCGCACGCACTGGCGACCGCCTTCGTCGTCGTCGCGAGTGGCGCGCTGGCGGCGCTCTCGCCGCTGGTTCTGAAATCGCTGGTCGATGCGGTCGCCGCGCCACCCCCGGCCCGGATGCTCGACGAATGGCCGTCCGCGTTGCCATACGGTGTCGCGTACCTTCTACTGCTGCTGGCCGGACGCGTGCTGCTGGATATCCGGCCCCTGCTGAGCGGCGCCATCCAGCAACGTCTCCACAGCCGGCTGACGCAACGCTTCTTCGAGCACGTGCTGCGTCTTCCGATGAGCTATCTGCTCAGGCACAGGAGCGGCGAACTGCAGCACCGTCTCGAGCTGGCGTCCGCGGGCGCCCACCTGGTGGTGAGCCACCTCGCCGGCAGCCTGCTGCCGGTGCTGGTCGAACTGTTGACGATGGCCGGCGTGCTGATGCACCTGGGCCAGTCCGACCTCGTCGCCGTCTTCGGCGTCGCCGCGCTGGCCTATTTCGGGATCTTCTCCACGGGGGCACGCCTGATGGTCCGTGCGGCGGATGCCGTGTCGAAAGCCAGCCTCGAGGTGTATGCGCAGCTGGGCGACGGCCTGGCCCATCTCGAGACGCTGCGCTGCTTCACCGCCGAGAGCCAGGCACTCCAGCGCCTGCGCGGCGCGAGCGTCGCCCGGGAGCAGCGGTGGCGGACGCTCGATCGCCTGAACGTCGCAATCGCGTTGGCCGCGTCGTGCACCTTCGCGGTGTCGATGGCGGGCTGCCTGCTCATTGGAGGGAACGCCGTCGCTCGTCACGCGATGAGCATCGGCGGATTCGTGCTGACCACGGTCTACGCGCTGCAGATGGTGCGCCCGCTGGAATCGTTGGGAACGGCGGCCCGGGATCTGTCGCGCGCACTGGGCTACCTTCGACCCTTGCTCGACTTGCTGTCGGAGCCGCTGGCGGCCGGCTCGGCAGGCGCCGTGGGCAACGCCTCGCCACGGCGGGCAAGCCACTCGTCACCTCCTTCCGTGCGCATCGAGCGCCTGCATTTCGGGTATGCGCCCAACCGGCCCGTGATCAAGGGCGTGGACCTCGACGTGGCGGCGGGCAGTACGACGGCCATCGTCGGCCCCAGCGGTTCGGGCAAGTCGTCGCTGGCGCGCCTCCTGATGCGCCTGTACTCGCCGCAGCAGGGCCGCATCCTGCTGGACGGACGCCCCATCGAGGCGATCGCCATCGCCGACCTCCGGCGAACGCTCGTGGGCCTCGTGCCGCAGGAGACCGCCCTCCTCCACGACACGATCGCGGCGAACATCGCGCTCGGAAGCCCGGCGGCGAGTCGCGAGGACATCCGCGTGGCCGCGCACGGCGCGCAGCTGGGGGCGCTCATCGCATCGCTGCCGCTGGGCCTCGACACCCCGGTCGGCGAGCGCGGGCTGCAGCTGTCCGGCGGCGAACGCCAGCGCGTGGGCATCGCACGAGCCCTGCTGAGGCGGCCGGGACTCTATGTGCTGGACGAGCCCACCTCGATGCTGGACAGCCGGACCGAACAGGAGATCCAGAAGGCCTTGCGCGCGCTCTCCGCCGGCGCCACCACCATCGTCATCGCGCATCGGCTGTCCACCATCGCGCACGCCGACGAGATCGTCGTGCTGGACGAGGGCCGGGTCCGCGAACGCGGCAGCCATCACGCGCTGCTCGCCACCCAGGGCCTCTATGCCCGGATGTGGCGCCAACAGATGGGCGCCCCGCCCTGACGCGCGATCAGCGAACGCAGCGCGGCCGCGCCTCGTCGGCCGCTTTCAGGCGCTCCAACTCTCGCCATTGCGCGAACTGCGCGGCGACGGACTCCGTGGTTTCGGAAGGGAGCACAGGCGTCGCCCGCGTCTTGCCCGCGAGCCAGAAGGCGTACCAATCCACGTTGCCTTGCAGCGACACCATGCGATCGACGGGTGTCCACAGCGAGTGCATCCCGCCCGGGATGACGACCATCTCCACGGGCTTGAACTGGCGCCGGAGCACGCCGTAGATGTCCCAGTTGTTCAGGATCCAGGGGCCATAGGTCTCGATCCGCAGCGCCGCGCGGATGCAGTCGGTATGCAGGGAGGAATCGTTCCGAACCCACGCGGCCAGCTTGTCGCCGAAAGGCAGTCCTTCGTTGAGTTCCTCCTTGAACGCCCACGTGGTGTCCGCGAAGCCGTAGGTCAGCGTCAGGGAGAACAAGGTATTGGCATCTCCGTCCGCGAGCGTGGCCGCGCGGATCGGCACATCGCCGAACGTGACGAGGTTCAGCACCTGCTCGCCCGTGGCACTGAATCCGATGATGCCGACCTTCGTGGCATCCACCCGGCCCTCCTTGACCAGGGCCTGGACAGCGGCGCGCACGCCGTCGTTGAACGCCTTCGTGGCCTGGTGCGCGTTTTGCGGCGCATCTGCCGTCGACCGCCAGGGCACGGCCAGCACCAGGATCCCTTCGCGCAGGAACGCCCTGCCGGCGAACGCGCTCGAGTATCCGTCGTAGGTGTTCGGGCCATCGAGGTAGAACCGATTCGGCTTGAAACCATAGGTCTGTATCAGCAGGGGATGTCGGACGTGCGCATCCAGGCCGCTCCCGGACATCAGGCCGCCCTCCCATTGCCTCCCCGCCGAATCGTGCCAGGTGTAAGGACGCATCTCTCCCCAGGTGTCGGCATCGAACTGCGGATTCAACGCTGTCAGGCGGACTATCTGGCCCGACGGGCCGGTGGCGTAGACATCGGGCGGCTGGTTCAGGCCTTGGATCGTGCGCAGCGTCCATGCGGGATGATTCGCCGCCTCGACGCCGGCACCGACCGTCGCCTCGCGCCAACCGCCGTCCGCGCGGCGGTGGAACTCGCGGCGCTTGCCGCCGTCGGTCATAACGAACCCGTCCGCGAGCGCATGCGCGTCCTCGAGATTGCTTTCCAGGGTCGCGACGTCGGTCCATCGTCCGCTGTCCGGCCAGTACTCGATGACGTGCGAGGCGGTCGAGCTCTTGCCATCGGTCAGCGGGAGGTGGGTGCCCGCCAGCAGAACCGACGCCCCCGTTCCTTGCCACAGCCGATCTGGCCGCAGCAGCGACCCGCCGGATGAAGAGTCGTCGGGGGCGTCGACGATCGTCTGCTCCCGGCCGTCCTCGAGGCGCCAGGCCATCATGCGACGCGGCGTGTAGCTAATCGGCGTCGAAAAATATTGCAGCGGGTCGACCTGCTGGGAACGCCCGTACTTCTTGGAGAGGCTCGCGATCAAGGGATATTGCTGCGCCCACGCGGCCAAGCGCTCTGGCTCATGGCGCGGCAGCAAGGCCCAGCGACCGTCGGGTGAGATGCTCACGGCCGGCCTGTTGCCGCCCCGTTGCGGGAAGGGAGGGCCCAGTACCCGCGGCGGCCGGGGAGATGCAGACTCGGCGACGAAGAACCGATACATCCGTCGTTGCGCGCGCAGGTCATCCTGGCCGTACTTGACGCTCCACAGCGACTGGTTGCCGACGACCACGGCATGCTCTCTCTCCCGCAACGGCGGATTCGGCACCTGCACGGCATAGACCACGCGCCGCAGGTCCTGCGACACGGCATATGAGACGATGAAGTTCGTATCGTGCGTCAGCTGCACGAGCTCACGGCTGACCACGTCCAGGCGGTACACCTGGAACGACTGGTCGTCCAGCCGCGCCAGGAACACCAGCGTGCGGTCGCCCGCCCACCGGACGTCCTGCATCGCCTGACTAGAGAAGGCGTTGTCGCGGCTCATGGCCGCCGAAAAGACGGTCACCGGCGCCGGCCCGCGCTGCGCGGCGAGGTGATCCGGCGTCAAGTCCAGCAACTGGATCTCGTAGCGGTTCTTGTCGCTGGCGACGTCGCCACGACGAGTGACGATGAACGCCTGGCGGCCGTCGGGCGAGACCTGCTCGTGCAAGGTGTCGTCTTTCTCGTTGGCCGGTTGGGCGAACTGCGTGAACTCGACGATCTCTTGCACGGTCGGACCAGCCGGGGACGACGCGGCGGCCGCGCCGGCGACGGTCAGGAAGAGCGCGCACAGCGGCGCAACGAGGGCGGAACGCATGGGTGAATTTCTCGGGCAAAGAGGGGCGGACCGCCGGCTCGATCAGCTGGCTGTCAGAGGGATGGGAGGGTGAGGTGCGCCGCGTCGACGACGCGGCGTGGAGGTCGCTACCAGTCGACGGAGACGCGCGTGCTGACAAAGCGTCCGCGCCAGTCCGTCTGCGTGACGTCGTAGTACGGGTAGGTCTCGACGAACTGCGGCAGGCGGTTGGCGAGGTTGGCCACGCTCAGCGACAGCGTCGCCGCCTTGACGCCGGCGCCGAGGTCGGGCAGCCATTTCTTCAGGTTCACGCTGCCGGCCAAGTCGAGCAGCCAGTAGCCGCCCAGGCCGCGCTCGCTGCTGCCTTCGTCCTTGTACTGGCCCAGGTAGCGGCCGGTCAGGCCCAGTGTCCACGTGCCCGCGTCCAGGTCGATGCCGGCGCGATCCTTCCAGCGTGGAGCCCAGAAGTCGTCGAAGCGCCGGCCGAGCCGGTTCTCCTTCGCCGCCCCGGGCGCCAGCACCACCTGGTACTCGTTGGTGCGCGTGGCGCTCAACGCCGCCGTCCAGCGGCCCAGCGCGCTGCGCCAGGCGTACGCGGCCTCCAGGTCGGTGCCAGCCACGTCCACGCTGCCGAAGTTGGCTTCGGACAGGTTGATGTTGGTCACCGGCCCGGGCTGGCCGTCGACGGACGGGCCGCGCGTGACGAATCCCGGAAACTCGCCCTCGTGATTGAGCGCGTCCTGGGGAAACAGCAGGGCGATGAGGCCGTTGATGCGCACCTGCCAATGGGTCGCGCCCAGCCGCGTGCCCAGCTCGCCCTCGGGCTCCCACAGCGCGCCGAAGCTGTTGGCGCGGCCGTGCTCGGGCTCCAGGCTCGTGTTCTTCGTGCGCGTCACCGTCCCCGACGTGATGGCCTCTCCGCCGCGCGCCGGATCCACAAGGGAGAAG
>FSVX01001426.1_pt1 | contig 10381 bp, 8 predicted proteins | sample 1637761 | NCBI WGS metagenome assembly FSVX01 (sample SAMEA3914814, study PRJEB12502) | metagenome | biome: forest; material: soil | place: USA | collected 2011-09-16 | depth 0.1 m
ATCCTGGTTCGCGCCGATTCGGATCTCACGAAGATTCCGGACCTCCCGGCGCAGGTATCGATCGTCGATGCGGCCGATCTCGCTTCGGCGTCGGTGCGGACCAGCCTGCGCCGGTGTACGGCGTGGATCAATGCCGCGACGGCCTATGGCCGGGGTGACGCGGGCGATGCCGAATTGGTCAGGACCGCCAATATCGACTATCCCTTGGCGATCCTGGACGATGTCATCGAGGCGGGCTGCAGGACGGTCATCAATTTCGATTCGTTCTTCACGCGGGAAGAATTGGTGCATGACTATCTGCCCGTCTACACCGCGGCCAAGAAGGAATTCGTGAAGCAGGCCCGGCGACGAGTGGCCGATACCGATACAAGCCTGCTCAATCTGCGGCTCGAGCACGTGTACGGCCCGCTGGATGGCCAGAAGAAGTTCGTCCCCTGGCTGCTGGCCCGGTTGTTGGCGAACACCCCTCGCATTCCACTGACGACCGGGACCCAGGAGCGCGATTTCGTCTTCGTGGACGACGTCGTGGCCGCCACCCAGGCCGTTCTCGAAAGAGCGCCGCATAGGCCGGGCGTCGTGACGACGATTCCCTTGGGCACCGGCGTCAAGACGTCGATCAGGAGCTTTGCGACGATCGCCAGGGAACTCAGTCGTTCCAGTTCGGTGCTGGATTTCGGGGCCGTGCCATCCGATGGGCGAGGCATCGAGGCTTCGTGTGCCGACACCACCTATCTTCATGCGCTGGGCTGGCGGAGCAATACGCCCCTGCGCGACGGAATCGAACGGACGCTCATCGACCTGAAAGCTCGATCCATCGACGATCCAGCCACTTCCGCCGGCCGGTGATCGCACGATGTTCAGCAAGCTGAAGAAAATTCCGAGGCATACGTGGGTCGGCCTGTCCAATTGGGCGGGTCGTCTGGTCGGCATCGCCCTCCAGCTGGTCAGTATTCCCATCCTGGCCCAGAACCTGACGACCGAGCACTACGCCGCCTATACGATCGCGCTCTCGATGCTCGGTTGGTTTGCGCTCGCTGACCTCGGCATGGGCGCGTCGCTGCAGAATTTCATGGCCGAGGCGGCGGTCACCAAGGAAAGCATCGCCGGCAAGGTGGGCGCCATCGCGACCATTTCTGTGGCGGTGCTCCTGGGCGGAATCCTGTTGGTCGCGGCCGGCGCGCCCTTCCTGGGCCCGCTGCTTTTCAAGGGAAGTGCCTTCGCCTCCGGCCTGGCCACCCAGATATTCGCCGTCACCGGGACCCTGTTTCTCCTGGCGGCCCTGGGCACCATGAGCAACCGGATGCTCTACGGATTCGGCATGGGCGTGATCGCCAATTCCCTGACGGTGCTGAGCAGCATCGCCTCGTTCCTGTTGCTGCTGCTGGCCATTCATCTGTTCAAGGGCGGCGAGCTGTTGATCGCCTCCCTGGTGGCCTATGGCGCCCCGTTGGCCATCGTCGGGATGACGGCCGGAATCATCCTCGTGAAGAGATACGGAACGCGGCAACCGGATATCGTTCGCCAGGCCGTTCCGGTCGTGAAGAAACGGGCCCAGAACTTCTTCCTGATCGCGATATTCGCGACCGGTGTATTGAATGTCGACTATCTGGTCATGTCGCAGTCGCTCGATGCCAGGAGCATCACGGCCTACAACATCCTGTCGCGGTATTTCGGGCTGGCCATCACGCTCTATGGCGGGCTGCTGTCCGCAACCAGCGTGCATTGGGCGCAGCTGATGAAGAGGAAGGAATGGCGCGAGTTTCGGGCCAGCTGGCGAAATCATGTCGTCGTCAGTTGCGGGGGCTTTGCGATCGTCTTCTTCATGATCAGTTTCGCCGCGACGCCGCTGCTTCATCTCCTGGCGCCCAAGCTCAATTCCTTTTCCATCCAGGGCAGCACCTTGCTGCTTTTCGGGATCTATATCCTCGTCCGGCTCTGGACGGATACGTCGACCGCTGCGTTGCAGGCGGTCAACGAGACGCGAATCCTGCTGCGATGGATACCCGTCCAGTCCGTCATCAGCGTCACCTGCCAGATTTTCTTCGCCAGTATTTTCGGCTTGAACGGGATCATCATCGGACTGATAGTCTCGTTCCTGGCAACGGTTGCATGGGCATTGCCCAAGCGGCTCGAAATGATCACCGCCTCGTGAATAATGAAATATAAACTCTCGATCTGTATTCCGACCTACAACCGGGCCAAATTCCTCGATGAGGCCCTGGAGAGTATTGCCGGCCAAGACGGGCTCGAGAATGTCGAGATCGTCATCAGCGACAACGCGTCCAGCGACGACACGTCCGCGGTGGTCGCGCGTTGGAAGGACAAGCTGGCCTGCGACGTCACGTACTTCCGATGGGACAGCAACCAGGGCGCGGACGCGAACTTCCTGCACGTCATCGACATCGCGAGCGGAGAGTACTGCTGGCTTCTCGGGAGCGACGACAAGCTCGCCGACGGCGCGGTCTCGAGCCTCTTGCCCTGTCTCGACGACACGTCGTTGCTGCTCGTCGACTATGACCTCATGTCGACCGACATGGGGACATTGATCCAGCATCGCAAGACCTTGAGCTGCGAGCCCGGGACGAGGTTCAGGCTGGGCGAGGCGGCCGATTTCAGGACTTACCTGAGTCACGCGCATGAACTCAGCTCCTTGTTCGCCTACATCTCGACCCTGATCGTGCGCAAGCAGGACTGGGCGGCGGTCGAGACCCGCTCCGAGTTCATGGGATCGGCGTGGATCCACGTGACCAAGGCGCTGGAAATGTTCGGCAACGGAGGCGTGCTGACCTATGTCGGCAAGACGCTCATCCTGAACCGCAGCGGCAACGACTCCTTTCTCGAGGAGGTCGGCTTCGTCCGGCGAATGCTGATCGACCTGGACTACATGCGGATCTGCGACCGGATCTTCGCGACTTCACCGCCATTGCGGCGGGTCATGAAGGCATGGCTCGAGCTGCGGTTCTTCCGCTGGAAGCTCGTTCTCGGAACCCGGTATTTCGCTCGCAGGGCGGACGGTGGGCAATCGCTCGAGAAGGTCAGGAACGCGCTCTTCCTGCGCTTCGATCGCACCGTCTCGTGGTATCTGAAACTGCTGGCCTGGCATCTGTTTCCCCAGCCGGTACTGCACTGGCTTCGGACGCTGAAGACGAAGAACTAGCCGCGGGCGAATTCCGTGGCGCCAATCCCTGCCGACAGCGCAAGCTCGCCGACTAAAATCGCCCCTCATGACCTCAACCGCCTTCGACCCCTCGAGCCTGCATGGCGGCCGCTTCGCAGGCGACCGGGCCCTCGTCGAGCGGACGAACTGGCGGATCTCGTGCGCGACGTGAGCTCGCGTCGCGCGACGGGCTGAGCGCGGCTCGCGGATGATCGGCCACGCCCTGCAGTCGCTCAAGCGCCGCTTGAATGCGGAACACGCGACGGTACTCGCCAGCTGGGGCGCGCGGGTCGTCGCCGTCGGAACGCAACTCCTGACCATCCCGTTGCTGGTGCGCTCGCTGGGCGCCGAAGGCTACGGGGTCTACGCGGTCGCCGTCAGCCTGTTCGGCTGGTACATGCTCGCCGATCTCGGCACGGGCGCGACCTTGCAGAACAAGATCTCGGCGCGCCGCGCCCACGGCGCCTCCGCCGCCGACGACATCGTGTCCGACACGCTCGGCCTGCTGGCCGCCTTTCCGGTGCTGGCGCTCGTCGTGGTCGGCTCCGGCGTGCTGCTGGCGCGGCTCGTCTGGTCGCCGGCGCAGGCGTCGCTGGCGGGCGACTGGCTGATCGTCGTGGCCGGCATCCCGTTCGTGTTTTCCGGCTTCGGCAGCGTCGCCTACAAGATCCTGCACGCGCAGCACGTCGGCTATCGCGCCTGGGTCAACCAGGCGATCGGCAGCGTGCTCGCCCTGGCGGCCACCTATGCGGTCTTTCGCGCCGACCTGCCGCTGCCGGTGCGGCTCGTGGGCATGGTGCTCGCCTACGCCGTGCCGCCGGCGCTGCTGGCCATGCTCCTGCTGCTGGGCGCCCTGCGCGGTGCGCGCGCGCAGGGCGGGCGGTTCCAGGCCGCCATCTTCAAGCGCACGGTGCGCGATTCCGCCGGGTTCCTGGGCATCGCCCTGCTGTCGCTGCTGACGCTGCAGGCCGACTACCTGATCCTGGCGTCGACGGTGGCGCCGGGCGAGATCCTCAAGTACAACGTGATCTCCAAGGTCGCGGGCCTGGCGATGGCCGTGTTCGGGGCGGTGTTGCAGGCGCAATGGTCGGCCTGCGCCGAGGCGGCCGCGCGCAACGACTGGCGCGCGCTCGACGCGCGGCGCTTCGGCCTGCTGCGGGCCGGCTTCGCGGTGATGGTCGGCTTCGGGGTGTTCTTCGCCGTGTTCCAGCATCCGATCATGGTCCTCGTCTCGCCGCGCGCGCCGGAGGGCCTGGGCCTGGAGGTCGTCCTGGTCTACACCCTGTACCTGCTCGCGCGCATGTGGACGGACACCCACGGCGTGCTGCTGCAGAGCATGGGGCGGCTCAGGATCTTCCTGCTCTACGTGCCGGTCCAGGCCGCGTGTTCGCTGACGCTGCAGATCGTGCTGTCGCGCGCCTATGGGGTCGGCGGCCTGGTGCTGGGGATGCTCCTGTCGTTCCTGCTGACGGCGTGCTGGATCCTGCCGCGCCACCTGCGCGCCGTGCGGCGCTCGATGCTCGTCGTGGAGCCGTCGTGACGCCCCTCCTGTCCGTCATCACCGTCGTGCGCAACGGCGAGCGCGACATCGGCGCCACGCTGGAAAGCGTCTGCGCGTTCCATGCCGACGACGTGGAGATCGTCGTCGTCGACGGCGCCTCGACCGATTCGACCCTGGCGGTCGCGCAAGGCTTCGCGTCCCGCATCGACACCCTGGTCAGCGAGCCCGACGAGGGCATCTACGACGCCATGAACAAGGGGATCCGGCTGGCGCGCGGTCGCTTCGTGCTGCACGTCAACGCCGGCGACCGGCTGATCCGCGTGCCGCGCGCGGAGCTCGCCGCGGCCCCCGAGGGCATCGCGGCGCTGAGCTTTCCGGTGCGCTATGCGGACCAGCCGGACTTCGTCCCGGGCACCGGCTGGCGGCAAAAGATCACGAACACGCTGCACCACCAGGGAACGTGCTACCGCCGCACGCCGTCGCTGCAATACGATAGGGCGTTCCCGACCTACGCCGACTTCGACTTCAACCAGCGCAACCTGCATGCCGGCAACGTGCTTTGCCTGCCCGGCGCCATCGCCTGGCACACGCCCGACGGTGTCTCGAACCGGCGCGACCGGGCGCCCGAACTGTTCGCGATCATCCGTCGCAACGAAGGCGCCGCGTGGGTGCTCGTCTCCTGGCTCCATTTCAAGGTCCGCGGACTTCAATGGCGACTCAAGAAGCTTTTTCGTTCGTAGCGATCGTGGTGCTGTATCGCACGGCGCCCGACGTCGCCGCCACGCTGCGCACGCTCGCCGGATGCGAGCGGATGGACACGTGCCGGCGCGTGGTCGTGGTCGACCATGGCCCGGAGCGCCAGGACGCCGCGTTCCAGCGCATCGCCGTGGGGTTCGGCCGGACGCCGGTCGTCTACGAGCACGCGCCGCGCAACCCGCCGCTGGGGGCAGCCTACAACGCCGCGATCCGCGCCCACCTGGGCGACGCCGGCTACGTGCTGATCCTCGACCAGGACACGCAGCTGCCCGTCGGCCTGCCCGCGACGGCCGAGGCCGCGGCAACGGCGCACGCGTTCCCGAGCGTGATGGCGCCGCACATGCTGGCCGGCACGCGCATCGCCAGCCCGTGCCGCCTGTTCCTGGGCTGGGGCCGGCGCTGGGCCGCGCAACGCTCCGGCTGGCAGTCCCTGCGCGCGAACACGCTGATCAACAGCGGCGCCTGGATCCACCGCCGCGTCTTTTCGACCTTCGACCTCTGGTACAGCGAGACGCTGGCCCTGTACGGCACCGACACCGACTTCTTCCGCCGCCTGGGGCGCCGCGAGCCGCGCTTCCTGGTGCTGCCGGTGGCGATCGCGCACGACCTGAGCTTCGACTCGTCGTCGCTCGACGGCAAGGCGAGCAAGGTCGACGCGATGCTGGCCGCCAACCGCACGATCTATTCCACGGACGGCCTCCTCGTGCGCGTCGGGGTGCGCTGCATGAACGCCGTGGTGCGCCTGAAGTACGCGCTGCAATACCGGACGCTGCGATTCCTGTGAGCGCAATCCAGCCGTCCCCCGCCACGCAGCGCACGGTCGTCGTCTCGGCGGTCAACCTCGTGGAGGGCGGCACGCTGGCCGTGCTGCGCGAGTGCCTGGCCAGCCTGCGCGGCGCGCTGGACGCCGGCTGGCGCATCGTCGCCCTCGTGCACGACCGGGCGCTCGCGCCGGTGGCGGGCGTCGACTACCTCGAGTTCCCCGCGATCAAGGCCTCCTACGCGCGCCGCCTGCTGTTCGAATACTGGACCTGCCGCAAGCTGTCGCGCGGGTTGAGGGCCGATCTCTGGCTCGCGCTGCACGACCTGACGCCCGTCGTCACCGCGCGGCGGCAGGCGGTCTATTGCCACAACCCGATGCCGTTCCATCGCCTGTCCTGGCGCGAGATGCGGCTCGCGCCCGCGCTGATCCCGTTCGACCTGTTCTACGGGCTGATGTACGGCGTCAACATCCGCCGCAACGAGGCCGTCATCGTGCAGCAGGACTGGCTGCGCGAGGCGTTCCGCCGCCGCTACGGCGTCGAGCGCGTGATCGTCGCGCGGCCGGTGCCGCCGGCACGGGCGGTGTCCGCGCGCGAGCCGTCGCCGGCGCCGCTGTTCATCTATCCGACCTTGCCGCGCGTGTTCAAGAACGTCGAGCTGATCGGCGAGGCGGTGCGCCTGCTCGAGGCCTCGAGCCGTTGGAAGGGGCGCGTCGAACTCACGATCGCGGGCACCGAGAACGCCTACGCGCGCGACCTGCACGCGCGCTTCGGCGACCTGCGCACGCTGGTCTTCCTCGGGTTGCAGACGCGCGCGCAGATGGACGCCCTCTACGCCCGCGCCGACGCACTGCTGTTCCCGTCGCGCCTGGAGACCTGGGGGCTGCCGATCACCGAGGCGCAAGGCCACGGCCTGCCGGTGCTCGCTGCGGACCTGCCCTACGCGCACGAGACGGTCGGAGACTATCCGCGCGCCGCCTTCTTCGATCCCGCGGACCCTGCCGCACTTGCCGCGCAGATGCTGGCGCTGCAGGATGGCCAACTGGCGTTCGCCGCGGCGCCCGCGCCGGCGATCGCACCGCCGTTCGCGGCGGACTGGCCGGCGCTGGTGCGGCTGCTGACCGCGAGACTGTGACCCGATGATGAATATTCCCGATGTCCAACACCCGCATGTGCGCGTGCTGCTGACCACCTTCGACGGCGAACGCTGGCTCGAGGACCAGCTCGCGAGCCTCCGGGCCCAGGTCCGCGTGCGGGTCAGCGTGGTCGCCAGCGACGACTCGTCGTCGGACCGCACGCCGGCGATCCTCGACGCCGCGGCGAAGGCCGGCCGGTTCATCGTGTTGCCGAAGTGGCCGGAGCGCTTCGGCAAGGCACACCGCAACTTCATGCGCGTGATCCGCGACACGCCGTTGGACGATGCCGACCATTTCGCGCTGTGCGACCAGGACGACATCTGGCTGCCCGAGAAGCTGGCCCGCGCCGTCGAGGTGCTGCAAAGCACCGGCGCCGACGCCTACGGCTCGAACGTGACCGCGTTCTGGTCCCACCGCAGCCCCAAGCTGCTCGTGAAATCGCAGCCGCAGCGGCGCTTCGACTACCTGTTCGAGTCCTCCGGCCCCGGGTGTTCGTTCGTGTTCCCGCGCGCGACCTTCATCGAGCTGCAGCGCTGGGTCGCGGAGAACTTCGAGCCGTTGCAGGAGATCAAGGTGCACGACTGGCTGATCTACGCCTGGGCGCGCGAACGCGGCCTGCGCTGGGTCATCGACAAGGTCTCGCTGATGCTCTATCGGCAGCACGGGCGCAACGAGGCCGGGGCCAACACGGGCTGGCGGGCGGCGAAGCGGCGCCTGCGCAACATCCTGCGCGGGCGGTTCCGGCTCGACGCGCTGGCCATCGGCGACATCATCGGCATGAAGTCCGAGGTGCTGGAACGGCTGCGCCGGATGTCCCTGTTCGATCGGGTCTGGCTGGCGCTGCACGCCCGCGAGGGGCGCCGGTCCCGCCGGGACGCCCTGGCGCTGGGGCTCCTGTTCCTCGTGATGCCCAAGCGCCGGCCGCTTCCGCCAAGCGTCTTCACGGGTGCGGACTCCAGTCTCTACGAAGGGTCGTAGCGGAGGTGTTCCGGGCGACATAATGGCCGCACTTCCCGTTTGACGGGCCCCTACCCGTGACGCGCCGATGATCTGGATCCTGTTGCTCTCGTTCTTCGTGTCCGCCGTCGTGACGCTGCTCGTCGTCGCGTCGTCCCACCGGCACCAGGCATGGTCGGCGGATCACGATCTCTCGGGGCCGCAGAAGATGCACGGCGCCGCGGTGCCGCGCGTGGGCGGGATCGGCCTGGCCGCCGGCATCGCCGCGGGCGCCCTGATGCTGGGCGTGGTGCAGCCGCACCTGTTCCGCTCGACGATGCTGATGCTGCTGTGCGGGTCGCCCACGCTGGTCGTCGGCCTGATCGAGGACTTCACCAAGGCCGTGCGCCCGCGCTGGCGCCTGCTGGCGCCGGCGGTGTCGGGGCTGCTGGGCGCGTTCCTGCTGAAGGCGATCCTGGTGCGCACCGGCTGGCACTGGTTCGACGCGTCGTTCATCTATCCGGGCATCGCGCTCGTGCTGACGATGTTCGTGTCGTCGGGCGTCGTCAACTCGTTCAACATCATCGACGGCATGAACGGCCTCGCGTCGATGTGCTCGGCGCTGATGCTGGGCGCGATCGCCTATGTCGCGCTGCGCTGCGACGACCAGATGGTGGGCGGCGTGGCGCTGGCGACCGCCGGCGCGGCGCTCGGCTTCTTCGTCTGGAACTATCCGCGCGGCCTGATCTTCCTGGGCGACGGCGGCGCCTACCTGCTGGGCCTGATGGTGGTGGAGTCGGGGCTGATGCTGGTGTACCGCCAGCGCGGCGTCTCGGCGCTGGCGCCGATGATGATCGTGATGTATCCGGTGTTCGAGACGATCTTCACGATGTACCGGCGCAAGGTGCTGCGCGGCCGGCCGGTCAGCATGCCCGACGGCATCCACCTGCACACGCTGATCTACCGCCGCCTGATGCGCTGGGCCCTCGGCAGCGACGGGCGCGCGGCGTTGACGCGCGGCAATTCGATGACGTCGCCCTTCCTCTGGGTGCTGACCTCGCTGTCCGTCGTGCCGGCGATGATCTGGTGGGACAACACCGAGATGCTGGCGCTGTGCATGGTGCTGTTCGTGCTGATCTACCTGCGCGTCTACTGGCAGCTCGTGCGCTTCCGCACGCCCTGGTGGATGACCCGGCTGAGCGGCCGCCGCTGAGGACGATTCAGCTCGCCGCGTCGACCGGTGGGGTGGCCAGCCGGCGCCGCGCGAGCATGTGCGGCAGCGCAGGATGGTCGAGATGGTCGGCAGCGCGCCCGAGCAGGCGCAACAGGGCCCACTGCCAGGGCGACACGGCCCATGCCGGCCCGTCCAGGCCCAGCTGCACGCGCGTCCATGCGGGCAGGCACTGCACCGCGGCCCGCACGAGCAGTCCCTGCAGCGGACGCGCGATCCACGGCAGCAGGGGCAGCCGCTTCATGATCTCGAGGAATTCGAGCACGATGGCGGAGGCCTCCAGCCCGGGCCGCATGCGCTCGAAAAGTCCTTGCAGCGCGGCCTCGGACGCCGGCGGCGCGATGACGCCGTACAGGCGCGCGGCCGGCTGGCTCTCGACATGGAAGCGGTCGCGTTGGGCGATGTCGAGCGGCCGCACGCACGACACGTAGGCCTGCAGGAAGCCGAACGTCGCGGTCGCGTGCACCCACGTCAGCAGTTCGACGTCGCTGGCCCGATAGGGCGCTCCCGCAGGCGTCGATCCGGCGATGCGGGCGTGGGCGCGGTTGACGTGGCCGATCATCGTCTCGGCGCGGCTGCGCGCTCCGTAGACGGTCATCATCGCCGCGTAGCCCGTGCGCTGCAGCCGCGCGAGCGGCTCCTGGCGGAACGTCGTGTGCTCCCACACGCCCGTGCGCACGCGCGGTTCGGCCAGCTCGAGCAGCACGGCCGTGACGCCGCCGACGAGCATGGCGACGGGGTTGGCGAAGACGCGCGACGCCACCGCGTCGACGGCCACCAGTGCGGCCTCGCCCGTTGGCAGCAGGAAGTCGTCCGGCCGGGTTCCAGGCGGGTAGACCAGCGCGGCGACCCGGTTCTGCAGGGGACGAGCGAGCGTTGTAAAGATAACGCGCAGGAGATCGA
>FSVX01000202.1_pt1 | contig 10299 bp, 11 predicted proteins | sample 1637761 | NCBI WGS metagenome assembly FSVX01 (sample SAMEA3914814, study PRJEB12502) | metagenome | biome: forest; material: soil | place: USA | collected 2011-09-16 | depth 0.1 m
GACGTAGGCCACGAAGTCGTAGAACTCGATCGCGTTGCCCAGCAGCGCCGCGGCGACGACACCGGTGTCATGCCGGGGCGACGGCCGAGGCGTCATCGAACCAGCGTCCGCGCGGCGGCGAGTTCGGGCGAGGTCTGGCCCTCGGTGCCCGCGAGTTCGGGACGCAGCAGCGTGACGGCCTGCTCGCGGCGACCCTCGCGCACCCATTGCTGCGCCATCGCGAGCGCCGCGCGCAGCTGTCCCGGCCGCGAGTTCTGCTTGCGTGCGATCTCGAGCGACGATGCGAAGTCCTGCGCCGCCGCATCGCGATCGCCCGCCGCCGCGAGCGCGTTGCCCCTCACCAGCAGCAGCTCCGGCAGGCGCAGCAGGTCGCCGCCGATCTCGATGCGGCGTGCGATGTCGTCGCAGGTCGCGAGCGCGGCGGCGTGCAGCGAGAGGTCGGACAAGCCGCGAGCCATCGCCGTCAGCAAGGTGTTGGTGACCATCTCGTAGCGACAGGCGTGCAGCCGCTCGACCTCGACGCGGATCTTCTCGACGCCCTCGGCCGCGCGGCCTTCGAGCACCATGAGCTGCCCGCGCCGCGCCGCCGCGACGATCTGGTACGGCACCAGCGAGTGGCGGCCGGCGACGTGTTCGAGCTCGTCCAGCAGCTCGCTCGAGCGGACCAATTCCGCCTGGTAGCCGTAGACCGCGCCGGCCCAGATCAGGGCGATGCAGCGCGTCACGGCGTGGCCGTATTGGCGCGCCTTCGCGATCGCGTCCTCGGCGACCTCGAACGCCTTCGCGTAGTTGCCGGCCAGCCAGAAGGTATGCGCCACGCCGCAAAGCGAACGGATGTGGTGGTCGAAGCCGAGCTTGGACGCCGTGTCGGTGAACGAGCGCGTGCTGTAGGCGACCGAGCGGGCCCAGTGGTGCTGCGCGCGCGCGGATTCGCCGACGAAATGGAACGCCACGCCCAGCAGCGAATCGACGATGGCGACCGCCTCCGGATCGCCCAGCTCGATCAGCAGCGACTCCGCCCGTCGGGCCGCGGCCAGCGCCTCGCCGAAGCGTCCGTCTCGATGCAGCAGCACTGCGTAGCCGTTCAGCAGGTGCATCTCGCCACGGCCGTCGCGCAGCGCCTCCGCCAGCGCGATGCTGCGCCGGAACGCGGCCTCGGCCTCGTCGACGTTGCCGCCCGTGAACATCAGCGACTGGCCCAGCGCGGATTGCAGGCGCATCTCGAAGGGCGTGGCCTGCAGTTGGGCGGGCAACACGCCAAGCGCCGTGCGCGCCCAGCGCAGGCACTCGGTCAGCTTCGACGACTGCAGCAGCAGCGGACACAGCGCGGCCGCGAACTGCACCCCCTCCGCGGCATCGGCCGGATCGTTGAGGCGACTCTCCAGCGCGGCGCGCAGGTTGGGCAGCTCCGTGTTCAACGCGTCCAGCGATTCCCTGGACAAGGCCTGCGACGCGCGCAACTGCGCCAGCGCGCCGAAGTGGTCGCGGAAACGCCGCGCGACGACACCCAGCTCCTCCGAGCCGGCGAGCTTCCTGCGGCAATACGTCTTGGTCGTGTCGAGCAGCCCGTAGCGCAAGCTCGGGCCGCCGGCGTCGACGTTCACGAGCGACTTCGACACCAGCTCGGCGAGCACGTCGACCGCCGCGGACGGATCGACGTCGAAGGCGCAGATGTCGATCGCCGCATCGAGCGCGAACGAGCCGGCGAAGATCGACAGCCGGCACAGCAGGCGCCTCTCGCCGGCGCCGAGCAGGTTGAAGCTCCAGTCCAGCGTCGCGCCCAGCGTCTGGTGGCGCGGAATCGCGGTGCGGCGCCCGTGCCACATCAGCTTCATGCTGGCGTCCAGGTGCGACATGAGCGCCTGCAGGCCCAATGCCTCGATGCGGCCGGCGGCCAGTTCGAGGGCCAGGGCGATGCCGTCGAGTTCGCGGCACAGGCGCGACACGAGCGGCGCGTCGTGGTCGCGCAGTTCGTAGCCCGCGCCGCTCGCGGCCGCCCGTTCGACGAACAGGCGCACGGCGGGATAGGCCAGCGCCGCGCTGGCCGTCATGCCTTCGCCTTCGGGCGGAAAGGCGAGTGGAAGCAGCCGGTAGACGAACTCGCCGCCGGCGCGCAAGGGCTCGCGGCTGGTCGCGAGCACGTGGACGGAGGGGCAGTGCAGCACGAGGTGCTCGGCCATCTCCGCGGCCGCGTCGATCACGTGCTCGCAACAGTCCAGCACCAGCAGCAGCTTGCGATCGACGATGTGGGCCGCGATCGCCGACAGCGCGGCCAGGTCGCTCTGCAGCCCGATGGCCGTCGCGACCGCGCCGCGGATCAGGCCGGCGTCCGAGGTCGTCGACAGGTCGATGAAGCACACGTCCTCGTCGAAATGGCGCGCGGCGTTCTGTGCGCAGGCGATCGCGGCGGTCGTCTTGCCGATGCCGCCGGGCCCGACGATGGACACCAGGCGCCGCTTCACGAGGCCGTCCTCGATGAGCGACAGCTCGCTGTCGCGCCCGACGACGGCCGTCGACAACGCGGGCAGCGATCGCGGCCGCCGCGGCGCCTCGACGCGCGCATCGACCGCGATCGCCTGGCGTTCGACGGCGGCGACGAACGAGTAGCCCTTGTTGGCCGTGTTGACGATGTAGCGCGCCCCCTCGGCGCCCTCGCCGAGCGCCTTGCGCACGGCGTACATGTTGAACCGGAGGTTGCCCTCGTCGACGACGAGCTCGCCCCACACGCGGTCGATCAGCTCCTTCTTGGTGACGACGCGACCCGCGTGATCGACCAGCGCGATCAGCAGGTCCAGCGCGCGGCCGCCCAGCCTGACGGGCGCGCCGCCGCGCCTCAGCAGCCGTTCGTCGGGGGACAACTGGAACGGGCCGAACGTGGCCTTCCACCTGGACGATGCTGCGGCGGGGGGCGGGCTCATGAGGCCCTTCGCAGTTCGGGCTCCGACGTGTCGACGCGGGCCAGAAGAACGAGCAGGCGCACGATCCTCGATGCCCGCACCGTGAAGTGGAGGTCGAAGGTCATGGGCTGGGCCGATCGCGGCCGCTCGAAGTCCCCGCGAATGCCGGCACTGAGCATCACGACATCGTAATGCTTGCGGATCCCCAGTGCGTCGAGTTCCACCTTCTCGCCGACGATCTCGCGCCGCAGCCACGACGCGATCGCCTCGCGTCCCCAGAAGTTGCGCAGCTGGTCGTTGACCTGCGCGTCCTCGGCGAAGAGGGCGGCCAGCGATTCGATCTCGCCGGCGTTGGTCGCCCTGACGAATTCGGCAACCACGCTGCGCTCGTCGGCCGAGAAGGCGCTCCCCGCACAGAGCGATGCGATGTCCATTGTTCGAGCCATGTCCCGTTGTACGTGAACATGGCAGACGGCGACATAGAGCCTCCGTTAGGACTTGTTAGGTTTCACGGCACTCTTCGGATGTCGGGCTCCAGCGCGTCGTCCCGCGCGAGAAGGACGAGCAGGCGCACGATCTTCGTGCCCTGCACGGTGAAGTGCAGGTCGACCGCCATCGGCTGCGCCGTGCGCGCGGCCTCGAACTCGCCGCTGATCTCCGCGGCGGCGATGATGGCGTCGTAGTGCTTCCTGATCCGCAGCAGCCTCAGCTCGACGCGCTCGCCGACGATCTCGGCGGCCAGCCACGCGGCGATCTCGTCCAGCCCCCAGAAGTTGCGCAGCTGGTCGTTGACCTGCGCGTCGGCGGCGAAGAGGGCCTGCAGCGACGCCAGCTCGCCCGCGTTGGTGGCGCGCACGAACTCGGCGACGACGGCGAGCTCCTCGGCCGACGGCGCCGGCCCTGCGCAGAGTGATGTGATGTCCATGGCTAGTCTCACGACCTGTTTCGCGATCATGAGCGTGGGCGCGAAGGAATGCCCGTTAGAACTTGTTAGAGCGCGGCCGACTACCTCGCAGGAGGTAGCTTGCAAGAGGGACGACGACGCGGCGCGCCTTGTCGAAGATCCGTTCCGTGCCTGCCAAGCCCCGCTTGCATCAGGCCGACAACGACACTTCAACCCAGGAGCACACCATGAAGCTGAAATCCTTCCTCGCCACGATCCTGACCACGTCCGCCGCCGCCGGCCTGCTGGCCGGCAACACCGCGGCGTCGGCCGCCGAACGCGTCAACAACGTCGTCCTCGTGCACGGCGGCTTCGTCGACGGCGGCGGCTGGGAGCCCGTCTACAAGCTGCTCAAGGCCAAGGGCTACAACGTCTCCATCGTGCAGAACTCGACGCACTCGCTGGCCGACGACGTGGCCATGACCCGGGCCGTGATCGACGCGCAGGACGGCCCCGTCGTGCTGGTGGGGCATTCGTACGGCGGCGTCGTGATCTCCGAGGCCGGCAACGACCCGAAGGTCTCGCGCCTGGTCTACATCGCGGCCTTCGAGCTCGACGGCGGCGAGTCGATCAAGAAGATGTTCGACAGCGCGCCTCCCGGCGGCCCGGTGCCGCCGATCCTGCCGCCGTCCAACGGCTACCTGATGCTGGACAAGGCCAAGTTCCCGGCGTCCTTCGCCGCCGACGTCAAGCCCGAGCGCGCCGCGTTCCTGGCCAGCGCGCAGGTGCCCTGGGGCGTCGACGCGTTCGCCGGCGAGGTGACGACGGCCTCGTGGCACGCGAAGCCGAGCTGGTACCTGCTGACCCAGGACGACAAGATGATCCCGCCGGACCTGCAGCACTTCATGTCCAAGCGCGCCGGCGCCACGGTGGTGGAGACGCGCGGCAGCCACGCCATCTACGAATCGCATCCGGCGGCCGTCGCCGATCTCATCGCGAAGGCGGCGACGTCCCCGCAGTAAGCGTTCCTCCCGACCCTCGAGTGCCTCCCTGGTTCGCCCGGGAGGCGCCTTTCATTGCACGGCCCCGCGAACGCACCCGCACGCGTCGCCACAAGTTCTAACTGGCAAACATCGAGCGGCGCGACGAGCATCTCCCTCACGGATCGACACCGATCCCGAGCCCAAGGAGATGCCATGTGGAACGACACCTTCGGACGCGTCGCCGTCCGCGTCCTGATCGCCGCGCCGCTGCTGGAAGCCGGCGTGCGGGCCACGCTCGGCGAGATCGCGCACTTCGAGGTCCTGCCGGAATCGCACGCCTCGCTCGAGGGCGGCGCACAGGTCGTGGTGACGGACTCGACGTCCGCGGTCGGCCAGGATCGCCTCGACCTGCCGGCCCGCGCGAAAGTCCTCGCGATCTGCTCGCACGCGCGCGAGCATTCCATCGAGATGGCGCTGCGCAGCGGCGTGCACGGCTTCATCCGCGCCAGCTGCAGCACGGACGAGCTCGTCGGCGCGATCCAGACACTCGCGCTGGGCGCGGTCTACGTCTGCCCCGACGTGGCGCAGCGCATGGCGGCGACGTTCTCGCGCGATGCGCTGACGATCCGCGAGGAGGAGGTGCTGCGGCTGCTGGCGCGCGGCCAGTGCAACAAGACGATCGGGCGCGAGCTGGGCATCGCGGTGGGCACGGTCAAGACGCACGTCAAGGGCATCATGGCCAAGCTCGACGCCACGTCGAGGACCGAGGCCGCCAGCATCGCCGCGGAAAAGGGGCTCGTCGACGTGCCGGAGTTCCGCGCGCGCCGCGCCGCGTGGTCGCCGGTCGCCGTCGCGGGAAGCCGCGAGCGGGCGCTCGCGGTGCCGCGGGAATTCGCGACGACGTGAAAGATCAGGCCTGCGAGAGCAAGCTTCTCGCGACGACGAGATCCGGCGACGTCTCGTCGTCCATCCCGTCGATGTGCAGGCGCAGGAGATCGCGCGCCTCCGCGTCCCGCGCCATCGCCAGCAAGTGCTGCGCCATCGCCACCGCGGCGCGCGCCTCGTGCGCCTTCATGCCTTGCGCGCGGGCGAGCGCGATGGCCGAGGCCAGGCTCGCCGTCGCCTCGTCGCGATGGCCCGCGGCGGCCAGCGCGCGGCCGCGCACCGTCAGCAGCTCGGGCATCCGGACGTGGTCGCCGCCGGCCTCGATCAGCCGGCGAGTCTGCTCGCACATCTCGAGGCTGGCCGAATGCAGCGACAGCGCCGACAGGCCGCTGGCCATCGCGGTCATCGACAGCGTGGTCATCATCTCGTAGTGACTCGCGCGCAGCGTCTCCAGCGCGCTGCGGACGCGCTCCACGCCTTGCGCGGCCTGTCCCTGCTCGATGAGGATCTGCCCGCGCGCGGCGGCGGCCGACGCGACGTAGGGGGTGAACGCGTGCCGGCGCGCCAGCGCCTCGAGCTCGTCCAGCGTCTGCAGCCGGCTCTCGACGTCGCCTTGCCAGCCGTACACGGATCCCGCCCACAGCAGCGCCAGGCATTGCGTGACCGCGTGGTTCGTCGTTCGCGCGCCCGCGATCGCGTCACGCGCGAGCGCCACGGCCCGGGCGTGCTGGCCGATCAGCCACAGGTTGCGCGCCAGGATCGCCAACGAACGCACGTGATGCGCGAAGCCGAGCCTGGAGGCGGTGTCGCCGTGGGCGCCGGCGTTGGCATCGACGGAACGTTGAAGATGGATGGCTGCCTCGTCGACCTTGCCGACCAGGTGCAGCGATCCGCCCAGCAGCGAATCGGCGATCGTGCGGTATTCGGGGTCGTCGAGCCGGTCGGCCAGGACGTCCGCCTTGCGCGCGCCCGCCAGCGCCGCGGCGAAATGGCCGCCGCGATGCAGGAACACGGCCTGGCCGTTGAGCAGGCGGATCGCCGACCGGAGATCGCCCAGCCGCTCGGTCACCTCGATGCCGCGCTCGAAGGCCTGGCTCGCGACCTCGGGCTTGCAGGCGGCGAAGTTGAGCGTCTCGCTGAGCGCGCTGTGCACAAGCAGCAGGGCCTCGTAGCGCGTCTCGAGCAGGTCGGCCGGCAACCTGGCGAGCGCGTCGCGGGCCCAGCGCGCGCACTCGGACAACAGCGAACGCTGCAGGAGCAGCGGACAGAACGAGGCCGCGAACGTGACGGCATCGGACGTCCGCTCGTCCTGCTGGAAGTACCACGCGAGCGCGGCGCGCAGGTTCGGCAATTCGGGCGCCAGCAGCTCGGCGGTTTCCTTGCCGATGGGTCGTCCCGCGCAGGAATGCATCAGCTCGTGGAAGAAGGCCGCGAAGCGGCACGTGACGGCCTCGTCCTCGCCGCTGGCGACGAGCCTGGCGAACGCATACGCCTTGGTGGTGTCGAGCAGGCTGTAGCGCAGCGTCGGGCCGCCGGCATCGACGTTCACGAGCGACTTGGACACCAGGCCCGTCAGCAGGTCCACGGCCTTGGCCCGGTCGAGGTCGAAGCAGCACGCGCCGACGGCCGCCTCCAGCGAGAAGCTGCCGGCGAACGCCGCGAGGCGGCGCAGCAGCCGCTGTTCGTCGGCGTCGAGCAGCGCATGGCTCCAGTCCAGCGTGGCGCTCAGCGTCTGGTGTCGCGGCACGGCCGTGCGCCGGCCGTGCCACATCAGCTTCGCGGCCGCGTCGAAGTGCGACGTGATGGTCTTCAGGCCCAGCGCCTCGATGCGGCCCGCGGCCAGTTCGATCGCCAGCGCGATGCCATCGAGCTCGCGACAGAGCTGCGCAGCCAGCGGCGCATCGCCGTCGTTCAGGACGAAGCCCGAGCCCGATGCCGCGGCGCGATCCACGAACAGCCTGACCGCGGGATAGGCCAGCGCGGCCGCGGCCGTGGTGACGCTGCCGTCCTCCGGAAAGGCCAGCGGCTGCAGGCGATGGACGAATTCGCCGGCGGCGCGCAGCGGCTCGCGGCTGGTGGCCAGCACGTGCACGTGCGGGCAACCGCGCACCAGCGCCTCGGCCACCAGCGCCGCGCCGTCGATGACGTGCTCGCAGCAATCGAGCAAGATCAGCGCATTGCGTTCGACCAGGTGGCCGACGAGGGCCGGCAGTTCGTCGAGCCGGTTCTGCAAGCCGACGACGGCGGCGACCGTCGTGCACACGAGTTCCGTCGTCGAGATCGCGGACAGGTCGACGAAGTGGACGTCGCCCTCGAAGTCGCCGGCGATCGCGTGCGCCGACGCGATGGCGACGGTGGTCTTGCCGATGCCGCCGGAGCCGACGACGCAGACGAGCCGTCGCTCGCGCAGCGCCGCCACGAGCGCCGCGATCTCGGCGTCGCGCCCCACGATCGTGGCGCCCGGCGCGGGCAGGCTCCGGGCCTGCGCCGCCGCGGCCGGACGAGCGCCCGCGTCCACCGCGCCGCGCGCGACCTCCGCGACGAAGGTGTAGCCCTTGCTGGCCGTGTTGACGACGTAACGGCGGCCATCCACGCCGTCGCCCAGCGCCTTGCGCACGGTGACCATGTGGAAGCGCAGCGTGCCCTCGTCGACGACCACGTTGGGCCAGACGCGCGCCATCAGCTCGGCCTTGCCGACGGTCTGGCCGGCCGAATCGACGAGCACGATGAGCAGGTCCAGCGCCCGGCCGCCCAGGCGCACGGGCACGCCGTTGCGCTCCAGCAGGCGCTGCGGGGGGGACAACGTGAACGGGCCGAACGAGGCGCGCCACTGCGTGGGTTGACGTGACACTGGAAGATCCGGGTGATCCGGACATTGTGACAAGGATCGGCGCGAGCCCCCGGCCCCTTGCCGACTAACGTTCATCTGCAGCCGCGAGCGCGGAGACTGCCCCTGCATCGAACTGCTTAGTGTCGAGGTAGAAGCCGTACTTCGCCTTGCGCTGGCGAATGCTTTCCATGGCTTCGAGCCGGGCGGTCATGTCGCGCTTTCCCGGGCTGGCCGTCGCTGCGGTCAGTGGTTGGCGATCGTCAACGCGACGTAGCCGAACGACGACGCGAGGAACGCGATGGTGGCGATGGGGAAGATGACGGACGCGGCGGGCGATTCCTCGCGTGTCAGCTTGATGAGCTTCAGGATCCGGGCCATGTGACCTCCTGGTTGGGTAGAGCGATTTGCTCGTGAACAAGGGATGTGGATCGGCTTGGCCGTCCGCTATGCGGCTGCGAAGCCGCGCGCCGCGACGTTGGCCGCGCCGCGTCGACGCAGGTAGTCGAGCAGGCGGAAGCGGCGGAACGTCCGGCGGATGTCGGTGCGCACCGAATTGACATAGCGCATCGGCTTCGGACCGATGAGGGGGCGTGTCGGGTGTGTCATGGCTTTCCTCTGGTTGATGTCGGTCGGGAGGGATCACTGCGCGGCGTGCGCAGCGACGTTGGCGATGGCTGTCGAACGCAGGGCGTTGTCGCCAGGGACGAAGCGATCGCTGTTGTCGTCGGCTCGATGCGTCGCGAACGGCTCGAAGCGGCTGCCCTTGAGCGGGGCCTTGAACGGCACCTCGACGAGGATCGGCGACCAGCGCTTGATCGTGCCGTCGGTGCGATCCTGTCGAAGTTCGGAGATGACGCGATCGCGCGTTGCCTGCGTGTTCGCGCCGAGCGTCATGTCCTGGTCGATGGACTGGGCCATCGCGGAACCGAGACCGAACACGGAGAGCAGTATCGACAGGGCCGCCTGGATTCCGGCGGTGTGCAGCCTGGCGAAGATCTGGTCGTCGCCGAATCGGAGGCCGGTGCCCGTTGCGAGGATTCGGCGATGGGGTGAGGTGAGCGGCATGTCGACTCCTTGGATGCGTTCGTTGATCACGTGCATCAAAGGTAGTGCCGCGGCCGTGCGGAGAAAACAGGGGCAGCGGCAAAGCACCTTTGCAACTGCTGGAAGACTCGCGCTGCTTCGCCAGGCGGCGTCCGCCGTCGACTGCGCTCGGTCCTTTGCAGCCGCGAGAACAATGCTTTGCGCGGCGCGCGATTGATGGCACGGCACACGCGGTGGATATTGGACTCGTCGGATTTGACCGACGCCGGCAAGAGGCCGGCAACGACAACCGCGGAGGTCATCATGAAGATCTGCACTTACGTGAACGCACACCACAAGGATTTCGGGGTTGCGCTGTTCGTCCTGCCCGTGACGTTTCTCGGCCTTGCGATCGCAGGATTGGTCTACGCGATCAGCCTACTGCTGGGCTGATGGCCATCGCGACGACTTGAGCGCGAACGGCGCACTCGGTCTCGGTCGAGCGGCCAGACAAAAGGAGCGTCGGCCGCTGGCGTCGATCGTTGGTCAGCGCGCGCTGGACGGGAATGTCCTGCATCCCCCTTGGCCGTGAACATCGGCGCGCCGGGTGTGATGGCGTACGGCGCGACTTCTGGCCGGTGCGGTTCGATGACGCGAAGTCGGAAATCGCCGGGCCTCGAAGCCGGACGGTCCCGCACGCATCACCAGACGTGCATTCCGCCGTCGACGACGATGTCCGTGCCGGTGACGTAGGAGCTGTCGTCGGAGGCCAGGAACAGGGCGACCTGCGCGATTTCC
>FSVX01000092.1_pt1 | contig 10060 bp, 2 predicted proteins | sample 1637761 | NCBI WGS metagenome assembly FSVX01 (sample SAMEA3914814, study PRJEB12502) | metagenome | biome: forest; material: soil | place: USA | collected 2011-09-16 | depth 0.1 m
GCGCAGATCGTCGCGATGGGCACCGACCAGGTCGCCGCCCTGTCGACGACCGACCTGCGTGCCCTCGGCACCGCCCAGGTCGTGTCGCTGACCTCCGCGCAACTCAACGGCCTGGCCACCGACCACATCGCCGCCCTGTCGACCGCGCAAGTGGCCGCCCTGACGACGGCGCAGGTGTCCACCCTGAGCACGACCAACCTCGACGCGCTCACCACGGCCCAGACCGCCGCGCTGACCAGCACCCAGATCCAGTCGCTCACCACGGCGCAGCTCAACGCGATGACCAGCACGGAGATCGGCGCGCTGACCAGCGCCCAGGCCGCCGCGCTGACGACCGCGCAGATCGCGTCGCTGACCACCGACCTGCTCGGCGCGATGACGACGACCGACCTGCGTGCCCTGGGCACCGCCGCCATCGGCGCGCTGACGTCGGCCCAGCTCAACGCGCTGGCCACCGACCACATCGCCGTCCTGACGACGACGCAGGTCGCCGCGCTGACGACGGCCCAGGTCGCCGCCCTGAGCACCACCAACCTCGACGCCTTGACGACCGCCCAGACGGCCGCCTTGACGACCGCGCAAGTGGCCAACCTGACGACCGCGCAGATCGCCGGGCTGGAGACCATCGACCTCGCCGCGTTCACCAGCGCCCAGATCAAGGCGCTCACCACGGCCGAGATCGTGGCGCTGACGACCGCCGAGGTCGGCGCGCTCACCAGCACGCAGGCCGCAGCCCTGACGACGGCGCAACTGGCCGCGATGGGCACCGACCAGGTGGCCGCCCTGTCGACGACCGACCTGCGCGCCCTGGGCTCGGCCACCATCGGTGCGCTGACCTCGGCCCAGCTCAACGCCCTGGCCACCGATCACATCGCCGCCCTGACGACCACGGAAGTCGCGGCGCTGACGACGAGCCAGATCGCCAGCCTGAGCACGACGAACCTCGACGCCTTCACGACGTCGCAGTTCGCCGCGCTGACGACTGCCGAGATCGGCGCGCTGACGACCGCCCAGGTCGCCACGCTCTCCTCCCTCGACGTCGCCGCGCTGAACACAGCCCAGCTGAACGCCTTCAGCACCAGCCAGATCCAGGCGCTGGGCACCGACGAGATCGCCGGGCTGACGACCGCCCAGGTCGCCTCGCTCAGCTCGACCCTGGTGGCGGCACTCACCACCAGCGAGATCGCGGCGATGGAAAGCGCCGACGTCCATGCGCTGTCCACCACGGCGGTGCATGCGATGAGCAGCGCGCAGTTCGCGGCGCTGACCACGGCCGACGTGGCGACGCTGACCACGGCCCACATCGGCGTGATGACGACGGATCAGGTGTCCGCCTTCAACAGCGCCGACATCGCCGCCCTGACGACGGCGCAAGTGGCCTCGTTCAACACGGCGCACATCGCCGCGCTGACGACCGACCAGATCACCCATCTGAACACGGCCGACATCAACGCGTTCACGACGTCGGAAATCCACGCGCTGACCACCGCGCAGATCGTCTCGTTCACGACCGACCAGATCGCGGGCTTCTCGACGCACGACCTCGCGTCTCTGTCGTCCTCCCAGGCCCAGGCCTTCACCAGCACGGAAATCGGCGCGATGTCCAACGCGCAGGTCGACGCCCTGGTCTCGGCTTCGCCGATCGTCCTCGACCTGAACGGCGACGGGGTGCACACGACCTCGGCGACCCAGGGCGTGAACTTCGACCTGGCCGGCACCGGCCACTCCAGCAAGATGGGCTGGACGGACGGCACCGACGGCCTGCTGGCGATCGACCTGAACCACGACGGCCAGATCAACGACGGCACCGAGCTGTTCGGCGTCGGCACCAAGCTGGCGGACGGCACCCGCGCGGGCAACGGCTACGCCGCGATGGCGCAGTACGACAGCAACGGCGACGGCAAGCTGACGGCCACGGACGCGCACTTCAAGGATCTGGTGGTCTGGGTCGACGCCAACCATGACGGCAAGTCCGAAGCGGGCGAGCTCAAGACGCTCGGCGACCTGGGCATCACGTCGCTCGACCTGCACGGCCTGGCCGGCACGGCCACCGACAACGGCAACATCCTGGGCCTGACGTCGAGCTACACCACGGCCGACGGCGCCAGCCACCAGATGGCCGACGTCTGGTTCACGAAGGACACGGCGGCGACGTCGACGACGGAAGCGGCGGCCCCGAGCCTGCACGACCTGCTCGCGGCGCCGGCCACCGACCTGTTGCCGGGCCACGCGGCGGACGCCGCCACGACGGTTGCCTCCGGTCATGCCACGGTGGACCACGCCCACGAGGCGGCGGCCCATGCGTTGCACGGCCTGACGAACAACCGCCTGCTGGACGAGGAACAGAACCGCGCCAACCCGCTGATCTGATGGACCGGCCGGCCTGCCCCCGCATGAACGAAGGGCAGGTCGGCCAGCCTCCACCATGAGCATCCATTGGCCCAAGTGGGCGAGCCGCTTCGGACGCTTCATCGAGAACGCGTTCGGCTACACCCCCCATCAGCACCACTCGACGTCCACGACCACCGACGTCAGCGGGCTCACGTCCGCGCAGATCCCGGCGTTGACGTCCGCCGACGTCGCGGCGTTGTCGGTCGCCCAGCTGCAGACGATCGCGCCGGCGGACATGGCGCTGTTCGACATCGCGGCGATGATCGGCTTCTCCCGGGCGCAGCTGGCAGGCCTGTCGACCAGCCAGTTCGCCGGTTTCTCGAGCCAGGAGATCGCCGCGCTGTCGACGGCCCAGGTCGCCGCGCTGGGCTCGGCCGACCTGCAGGCGCTGACCGCCGTCCAGGCCGCCGGCCTCACCAGCGCGCAGATCGCGGCGCTCGGCACCGACCAGCTGGCCCAGCTCGCCACCGCCGACATCGCGGCGCTGGACACCGGCGCCCTCGCCGGCCTGAGCACGGCGCAGATCGCGTCGCTCAGCACGGCCGACGTGGCGGCGCTCACGGCGGCGCAGATCGCCGCGCTGACCACCACGCAGATCTCCGCGCTCTCGAGCCGGGACCTGGGCGTGCTCGGCACCGCGCAGATCGCCGCGCTGACCGTGGCCGACATCCAGGCGCTGTCGTCGTCGGCCATCGTCGGCCTGACGACCGCGCAGCTCAACGCGCTCACCTCGACCCAGATGGCGGCCCTGAGCACCAGCGAGATCGCCGGCCTGTCCGCGACGCAGGTCAAGAGCCTGGACACCACGCACATCGGCGAGCTGTCGACCGCGCAGCTGGCCGCGCTGACGTCGGCGCAGTTCGTCGCGCTGACCAGCGCGCAGATCGGCGCGCTGACCACCGCCGACGTCGCCGCGCTGACCCCCTTGCAGGCGCACGCGCTGACCGTGGCGCAGCTCGCCGGACTCTCGCCGGGCGCCATCGGCGCGCTCAGCACCGCCGACCTCGACGCGCTCACCTCGATCGCGCTGCGCAGCCTCACGACGACGCAGGTCGCCGGGCTGAGCGTCGACCAGATCGGCGCGCTGAGCACCGACCAGGTGTCGCTGCTCACCACGTCGCAGCTCGCCGGGCTGGGCACCACCGGCGTGGCGGCGCTCGGCATCGAGCAGATCGACGCGCTGACGTCGCAGCAGATCGCCGCGCTCACCACGGCGCAGATCTCCGTGCTCACGCCGGAGGAACTGAACTCCCTGAGCACCGGGCAGATCGCGGCGCTCACCACGGTGCAGATCGGGGCGCTCAGCGCCGACTGGATCGCCTCGCTCGACACCGGCATCGCCGCGCTGTCGACGGCGGTCATCCGCGCGCTGAGCACCGCGCAGATCGCCGTGCTGACCGCCGACGAGATGGGCGCCCTCACCCCCTCGCAGGTGGCGGCGCTCACCTCCACGCAGGTACAGGTGCTGGGCGCCGACCAGCTCGCCTACTTCAACAGCGCGGACGTGGTGGCGCTGAGCACGGCGGCCCTCGCCGCGTTGACGGCCGACGACCTGAACGCGTTGCCCACCGACGGGCTGGCGGCGCTGTCGACCGCGCAGGTCGCCGCGCTCACCACGGCGCAGGTCGCAGGCCTGGACGGCGAGTCGCTGGCGGCCTTCACGACGGCGCAGGTCGCGGCGCTGACCACGGCGCAGATCCACGCGCTCTCCGCGGAGCAACTCGCCGGCCTCGGTCCGGCGGACATCGGCGCGCTCACCAGCACGCAGTTCCGCGCCCTCAGCCCCGCGCAATTCGCCGCGCTGAGCAACGACGAGCTCGCCGCCATCTCCACCGCCAGCATCGCCGCGCTGACCACCACGCAGGTCGCCGGGCTGGGCACCGACCAGCTCGGGGCGCTCTCCACCGAGCAGGTCGCGGCACTGACCTCTGCCGAGATCGCCGCGCTCAGCCCCGCCCAGGTCGGCGCGCTGCCGACGGCCGACATCGCGGCGCTGACCACCACGCAGGTCGCCGCGCTGACCGCGGCACAGGCGGCGGCCCTCGGCACCGGCCAGCTCGCCGCGCTTTCGGGCGCCGACATCCGGGCGCTGCGCACCGCCGCCATCGACGCGCTGAGCACCGCGCAGTTCGCGGCGTTGTCCACCGACCAGCTGGCCGCGCTCGGCACGTCCCAGGTGGCGGCGCTGACCACGACGCTGGTGGCATCGCTGGGCGCGCAGCAGCTCGCCGCGCTGACCACGCAGCAATTCGCGGCGCTGTCGTCGTCCGCCGTCGCCGCGCTGACGACCGCGCAACTGGCCGGCCTGGGCACTGCCGACGCGGCCGCGCTGTCCACCGCGCAGCTGCGTGCCCTGAGCGCGGCGCAGCTCGCGGCGCTGCCCACGAGCGACCTGGTGGTCCTGTCCACGCAAGCCGTCGCCGCGCTGACCACGGCGCAGATCGCCGGCCTGCCGTCCGATCACCTGACCGCGCTGACGCCCACCCAGTTCGCCGCGCTCACCTCGACCCAGATCGGCTCGCTCACGTCGGCGCAGATCGCCGGCTTCAGCACCGCGCAGCTCGCCGCGCTGCCGGCCAGCGACATCGCGGCGCTGTCCACGTCGGCGCTGCCCGGCCTGGGCGCGGCCGGCATCGCCGCGCTGTCCACGGCGGACATCGCCGCGCTGCGCTCGGCCCAGGTGGCGGCGCTCTCGCCGGTCCTGGTGGGCGCGCTGCGCACCGACCAGATCGCCGTGCTGTCGACGGCCAACGTGCGTGCCCTGGGCACCGCCGCGCTCGACGCCCTGGACACCACCCAGTTCGCGGCGCTCACCACGGCGCAACTCGCCGCGCTGACCACGGCGCAGGTCGCCGGGCTGATGACCGACCAGCTCGCCGCGCTCGGCACCGACCAGCTGAACGCGCTGGGCACGGGCCAGTTCGCCGCGCTGACCACGGCCCAGGTGGCGGCCCTCACCGTCGACCAGCTCAACGCGCTGCAGTCGCAGGATCTGGCCGCTCTGTCCACCGCGGCCATCCGCGCGCTGGGAACGACGGGCATCGCGGCGTTGTCCGGCGCCGAGGTCGCGTTCCTCACCACGGCCCAGATCGGCGCGCTCGGCACGGCGCAGATCGCCATGCTCAGCACCGACCAGGTGAGCCACCTGAGCACCGCCGCGGTCGCCGCGCTCGGTTCGAGCAACGTCAGCGCCCTCACCAACCCGCAGATCGACGCGTTCACCACGGCGCAGCTCGCCGCGCTCACGACGACCGAGGTGGCGGGCCTGACGGCCAGCCAGGTGGTCTCGCTGGGCGTCGGCGGCCTGGACGCCCTGACGACGCGCCAGTTCGCCGCGTTGTCGACGAGCGTGGTCGCCGCCCTCGGCACCGACCAGGTGGCGGGCCTGGAGACAGCCGACCTCGCCGCGCTGACCACCGTGCAATTGCAGGCGTTCGGCACCGACGCCATCGGCGCGCTCACGGCCAGCGAGATCCAGGCGATGACCAGCGCGCAGTTCGCCGCCCTCACCAGCACGCAGGTGGTGGCGCTGAGCACCGATGCGATCCATTCGCTAAACACGGCCGACGTCCATGCGCTGTCCACCGCGACGCTGGCGGCGCTGACCACCGGACAGATCCAGGCGCTGGGCACCGACCAGACGAGCGCGCTGAGCACCGCGCAGGTCGCCGCCTTGACGACCAGCCAGATCGCGGTGCTGGGCACCGACGAACTGGCCGCGTTCAGCACCGCGCAATTCCACGCGCTGACCGCCACGCAATTCTCGGCGCTGACGACCGACCAGTTCAGCAGCCTGTCCACCACGGTGATCGCCGGCCTCACCACCACGCAGATACAGGGCCTGAGCACCGACGACATCACGGCGATGACGACGACGCAGATCACGGCGCTCTCCAGCGCGGAGCTGGCCTCGCTGTCGATGGACCAGGTGGCCGCGCTGACCGGCGACCAGATCTCCGTGATGACCGGCTCGCAGCTCGGCGGCCTGATCGCGACGTCGCCGATCGTGCTGGACCTCGACGGCAACGGCGTCAGCACCACCGCCGCCGCGCAGGGCGTCACGTACGACCTCCTGGGCGACGGCCACGCCACGAAGACCGGCTGGACGTCGTCCACCGACGGCCTGCTGGCCATCGACCTGAACCACGACGGCAAGATCGACAACGGCAGCGAGTTGTTCGGCACCGGCACGCGGCTGGCCAACGGCCAGCGGGCGAGCAACGGCTACGAGGCGATGGCGCAGTACGACAGCAATGGCGACGGCAGGCTGACGGCCGCGGATGCGCACTTCAAGGACCTGGTGGTCTGGGTCGACGCCAACCACGACGGCAAGTCCGAGGCGGGCGAGCTCAAGACGCTGGGCGACCTGGGCATCACCTCGCTCGACCTGCACGGCCTGGCCGGCACCGCCACCAACAACGGCAACCTGCTGGGCCTGACCTCGAGCTACACGACGGCCGACGGCGCCACCCACGCGATGGCGGACGTCTGGTTCGCCAAGGACACGCCGGCGTCCGCGCAGGCCGGCGCGGCGACGGCCACGCCGGCGCTGGCCGACCTGCTGTCCCAGCCGGCCACCGACCTGCTGCCGGGCCACGACCCGGACTCGCATGCGAAGGCGCACGCGGATCCGGTCACCGGCATGCACGCGCACGCGACGGCCCTGCACGGCCTGACCGACCATCGGCTTCTGGGCGACGACGAACAGGCCCGCTCGGGCCCGTTGATCTGAGAAAGGCGCGAATTCGCCGCGCGCCGGCGACGCCGCGCTCCCGCGCGGCCGCCGCCGGGCTCGCTACCAGCGATGCAGCATCTGCCCCGGCTGCGCGACGGCGTCCTGGCCGACCAGGTCGAAACTGCCCGGCGTCCACGTCTTCAGGAAGCGCACCGAGGCCGACAGCATGGCGGCGCCGGCCCCGACGAACGCGTCGCAGCGTGCCGCCACGTAGGCCGCGACCGCCGCCGCCTCGCCTTCGCCGCGCGGCGTGTCCGAGCGCAGGTCGACCACGCGCAGGCGCTCGCCGTGCCGCGCGCGGAAATCCGCGGCCACGGCGTCGCTGTCGGTGACCAGCAGCACGCCCAGCGTGGCGTCCGCTGCCAGCCGTGCGGCGACGCGCTCGTGCAGGGCCGCCTGCGCGGGTGCGAGGTCGCGCGCCTGGAAGACGTCGTCGTCGCCGGGAGCGTGCACCGCCAGCCAGCGCCTGCCCTGCAGGTGTTCGCGCTCGAACGCATCGACGCGGGCCTGCAGCGCCGGCCGCAGCCGCAGGTGGCGGGCCACCAGGCGACGGCGAATCTCGCCGGCGTCCAGCCCGTGACAGGCGTCGCCCGGCTCGATCCAGGCGGACAGCTCACCCGCGGTGCTGCGGAAATCGCCCACCACCAGGGCCTCGTCGCGCGCCAGCAGATGCAGCGCCGACAGTCGCGCGCCGGCGCCCGTGAAGCGGTTCACGCCCTCGTCGCGCAGGTTGGCGGCCGTCCACTTGGCGGGAAAGACCGACGCGGCGCGTTCGCAGTCCGCGGCCAGCGTGGCATCGGACAGCGGCGCGAAGAAGTGTTCGAACGCGCTCTCGGCGGCCGTGCCGCCGAAGCGGGAGTTCGCGCCCCAGTGAACCACGGGCTTGCGGCCGCTGAGTTCGGCCAGCAGCGCCTGCCCCAGCACCTGGTCGACGTCGGTCCAGAAGTCCTGGCCCCAGGACTTGATCAGCAACAACTTGCCGGCCGCCGCCGCCGAGGCGGGCGGCGTCGCGGCGGCGCGCGCGGCCTGCAGCCACTGGCCGATCTGCGCGGACTCCGGCTGGCGCGCCAGCGCCCGCTCGAACAGGCCCTCGGCGATCTCGCGTCGACGCAGCCCCAGCGCGAGATGACCGCGCAGGCACAGCGCGACGACGTCGTCGGGCGAGCGCTCGAGCGCTTCGCGCGTCAGCTGGTCGGCCATCACGAGGTTGCCGCGGCCCAGCGCGTCGTTGGCGGCCTTGGCCAGCGACGCCGAGCCCGACATCCCGATCGCCGGAGAGACGGCCAACCCGCCTTCGGCGTTCACCGCCTCGCATTCGAAATGCGGTGCCCGGAAGTTCAGGCCGCCGACGCCCGAGAGCATCGACGTGTAGTGCGAGAAGCCCGACCACCAACCCGCCCAGGCGTTGATGTGGTGGTTGGCGCGCGAGTGGCGCAACAGGCACATGTCGACCGCGACCGGCCGCACCTGGTCGTCGAACGCGCCGTGGCGCGAGCGGTGCGCCAGCATCAGCAGGCCGTAGCGACGGGCCAGGTCCAGCTTCAGTTCGTGGCAGTCGCTCGTGATCACGACGGGATGCGCCGCGGCGGGCAGCACATCGCGTTCGATCAGGTTGCAGATCGCGCGGAAGGCGACGTCGTCGGGCCGGCCGTCGGCGCCGTAGAAACGATCGCCGCAACGGATGCTCAGCACCTCGTAGTCCTGCACCGGCAGGCCCTGCGCCAGTTCGCTCTCGATCTCCGCCGTGAAGCGATACAGGCCCTGCATCGCGACGCGGGTGCGCTCGGGCAGCGTCGTGCGGTTCCAGGCGCCGGCGTTGGTGCTGACGTGCAGCACCTTCTCGTCAGAGGCCAGGAAGGCCTGCAGCCGCAGGCGCAGCGCCACTTCGTCGTTGAAGAATTCCTCGGCCTCGGAGACCGCCTCGGCCGAGCTCGCATGGAACAGCGCCGGGTCGTGCTCGATGAAGCGCGCGAAGCCCGTGCGGCTGATGTCGATGCGCATCTCGATGCCGGTGCCTTCCAGCATCTCGTGCACGTGGCAGGCGCCGCGGATGAAGTCGCCCAGTCCCGGCGGGCTGCTGTACCACTCGTTCGAGGGCTTGAAGGTCTGGATCACGCACTTGACGGCCAGCGCCGGGCCGCTGCTCGCGGCGTCGGCCGGCGGCGCGTGGCGTGCCGCCAGCGCCTTGGCGGCCTGGCCGATCTCGCGCGCGCGCGCGAGCCAGTCGCGGATGTCGGTCGACTGCGGCTGCAGCGCCTGGGCGCGGCCGAAGAAGACCTGGGCGTGATGGAAGCGCTGCAGCGCGAGCGCCACGTGGCCGCTCACGCACAGGGCGACGACGTCGCGCGGGTCGCGTCTCAGCGCCTCGCGGCAGAGACGGTCGGCCAGCGCGAGTTCGCCGCGCGCCAGCGCCTCGTTGGCGGACACCGCCATCGAGACGGGCGGCTGCTGCACGGCCGGTGTTTCGCTGACGGCGCTGGTCATGCCGCCGCCGAACTGAGCGCGTCGCTGACGCCGCCCAGCTGGGTCTGGCGCCACATCGCGGTGTAGATCGCTTCCAGGTTGCGGCAGAACCCGTCGGCGTCGCACAGCGCGTTGGTGGGCTGGGTCGCGATCAGCTGGGCCTTCAGGCGCGCCAGGCGCTGCGGGTCGCGCGCCAGTTGCAGGGCCAGCGCCTCGTAGTCGGCCAGCGAGGTGGTGACCAGCTCGGGAATGCCGGCGGCGTGCAGCAGGCTGCCGGCCACGCGCGACGGGAAGGCGCCGCCCATGCAGGTGACCACGGGCAGGCCCGACATCAGCGCATCCGCGCAGGTGGTGTGGGCGTTGTACGGGTGGGTGTCGAGGAACAGGTCGGCCTGGCGATAGCGGGCCAGGTGGTCCTCGACGCGCGGCACGCGCTGGGCTAACACCAGGCGGTCGGGGTCGATGCCGCGC
>FSVX01001500.1_pt1 | contig 9888 bp, 1 predicted proteins | sample 1637761 | NCBI WGS metagenome assembly FSVX01 (sample SAMEA3914814, study PRJEB12502) | metagenome | biome: forest; material: soil | place: USA | collected 2011-09-16 | depth 0.1 m
ATCGCGCTGATGCTGCCGCGCCTGTTGTCGGTGTTCGCGGTGGCGCCGTTCTTCTCCGGCAACCTGATGAACGGCCTGACGCGCAACGGCATCGTGCTGATCCTGGCGGTCTTCATGTCGCCCGCGGCGGGCAACCTGCCGCCCGATCTCACGCTGGGCGGCTGGGTACTGATCGCATCCAAGGAGGCGCTGATCGGCGTGCTGCTCGGGCTCGGTTTCGGCATCTTCGTGTGGGCGATCCAGAGCGTGGGCGACCTGATCGACTTCCAGACCGGCTCGGCGAGCGCGCCGTTCTTCGACCCGGTCGGCGGCCACCAGGGCGGCCCGACCGGGCAGTTCCTCGGCTGGGTCGTCATCACGCTGTTCATGTCGGCGGGCGGCATGCTGGCGATGGTGCGCGTGATCGTCGACTCGTTCCGGCTGTGGCCCGTCGGCTCGTTCTTCCCCGACACCGGCCAGGTGCTCGAGCAGTTCGTGATCCGCCAGGGCGACACGCTGTTCCTGTGGACGGTCAAGCTCGCCGCCCCCGTGATCTTCGTGCTGCTGCTGGTGGAGCTGGGCGTCGGCCTCGTCGGCCGCGTGGCCCCGCAGCTCAACGTGTTCGTGTTCTCGCAGCCGCTCAAGAGCCTGCTGGCGAACCTGATGCTGCTGCTGTTCCTGTACTTCCTCTACGACTCGCTGCAGGAGTTCCTGCGCCCGGAAAACGGCGTGCTGGACTTCCTGAAGGCGACGCTCTGAGCGCGCGGCGATGACCATCAAGGACCAGAAGCCCACGCCCCGGCGCCTGCGCGATGCGCGCAAGCGCGGCGACGTCGTGCACAGCGCGGAGGTCGCCTCGACGACGGTCTTCGTCGCCGTGGTCGTCGCGCTCTGGCTGCTCGGCGCGACTACCTTCGGGCTGCTGCACGAGCTCTGGCTGCATGCGACCAGCAGCGAGCTGCTGACCCGGCCCGACGACGGCTTCGTCGAATTGATGCACCACACCGTACGCGTGCTGCTGTGGACGGCGCTGCCGGTGATGGGGCTGGCCGGGCTGGCGGGCATCGCGGGTTCGTTCTTCCAGGTGGGCGGCCTGCTGGCCTGGGAGCGCATCAAGCCCGACGTCACGCGGCTGGATCCGATGCGCGGGCTCGCGCGCATGTTCTCGACCCGCAACCTGTTCAACCTGGTCAAGACGATCGCGAAGACGGTGCTGCTGGCCACGCTGGTGGCGCTGACGATACGCGGCCTGCTCGACGCCGCGCTCGCGCTGGGCCACCTGCGGCCCGACGGCATCATGGCCGCCGGCGCGCACGCGTTGCTCGGGCTGTTCGGCTGGGCGGCGGGCATCTACGCGGCGCTGGCCGCGATCGACTACGTGCACGTGCGCCACGAGACGATGAAGAGCCTGCGCATGTCGATCGACGAAGTGCGGCGCGAGCACAAGGATGCCGAGGGCGACCCGATGACGCGCGCGCGCCGCCGCGGCGCGCAGCTCGAGGCCGTCTATGCCAGCGTCGCCGACCGCGTGGCCGCGGCGTCCGCGGTGATCCATTCGGGGCACGTCGCCGTCGCGCTGCAGTACCTGGGCGAACGCGACCTGCCGCGCGTGATCGCGCGCGGCGAGGGCGAGATCGCGCACCGCATCCGCGAACTCGCGGCCGACGCACGCGTGCCGCTGGCCGAAGACGCGGCGCTCGCCGAACGCCTGTACGCCGACGTGCCGCTCGACCAGCCGATTCCACGTGGTCTTTACGCGTCCGTTGCCGAGCTGCTGCGCTGGGCGCAGGGCACGGCGTGACGACGACACGACAACTCAGGAGAACCCGACATGAGCTTGATTGCAGACGGCGGCGGCACGGTCCGCGTGACGACGAGCGTGCCGGCGGTGACACCAGGGGCGCAGCCGCCCGCGCCGAGCACGGCGTCGGATGCGGCGGCGCGGGCGCGCCAGCTCCAGAGCGAACTCGAAGCGATGCTGGAGCGCCTGCGCGAAGCGCAGCGGCGCGCCGAGGCGGCGCGGCAGCGGGCGATCGAGGCGCAGCAGAAGGCCGAGCAGGCGCGCCAGGCCGCCGAGGCCGCGAAGGCCCAGGCGGACAAGACCAAGGCGGCCGCCGACCAGGCCGCCGCGGCCAAGGCCCAGCAGGACTACAAGCTGCAGGACGCGCGGCTCCGGAAGGCGAGCGCCGACGCCGATCTCCAGGACAAGGACGTCGCGCTGCTGCGGGCCCAGGTCGCGCAAAAGCGCGAGCAGGTCAAGGCGCCCGACGGCAAGGCGTCCGCGGCGGCCGACGCCAAGGTGCAGGACACGCAGGCCGCTCGCGACACGGCGTCGCGTACCAACGATCTCTCGACGCTCTACGCCAACGCGCAGGAGAGCGAGAGCAAGGCGCAGGATGCCGAGGCCAAGGTCGCGCGGCTGGCGCCGACGCCGGGCCGGCCGAGCGAGACGATCAGCGCCGGCGAGCGCAAGACGCTGAGCGATGCGCAGGCCGACGCCACGCGCCTGCGCGGGCAGGCGAACGCCGACGAGACGAAGTTCGAGAACGCCGTCGGCGCGCAGGCCGGCACGCAGTTCTACGGCGACCTGCCCGCGACCGCCGCGACCACGCCGCCCGCGCTCGCGACGCCGGCCTCGAACATCGCGACGGATCCGCTGCACTCGCCGCTGCTGCAACTTCTGCAGGTGTCGCCCGGCACGACGGGGGCCGGACCCGTCGTGCCGTTCGCGACGGGCACGACGCCGCTCTTGACGCCGCCGACGCCCACGCTGCTCTTGCCTGCGACGACGCCGTCGCCGTTCGCCCCGTCGACGACCTTCAGTTCCTTCCTCGCACCGCCGAAGACGCCGACGCCGCAGCTCGTGCAGACGCTGACCGGCATCGCGGACGGCAAGAGCGTGGCTCAAATCGCGAGCGACGAGCACCTTGGCGCCGACCAGGTGCTCGCCCAGGCCAAGGCCGCGGGCGTGGACATCCAGCCGACCACCGCGGGCGCGGACGTGCAGGTCACCACGCTGCGCAAGGGCGGCGTCACGCTCACCTACACGCACGACCTGAAGCACGACACCGTCACCGTCAAGGGCACGGTCGCGGATCCGGCCGCGCCCGGCGGCCACAAGACCATCACGGCGACGCGCGACGGCCATGGCGTGTTCAGCCAGACCGTGAAGGATCCGAAGACCGGCAACGACGTCACGCACCGGATCGATCCCAAGGCCGGGACGCAGACCGACGTGGTCGTCGCGCCCGACGGCACGCGCACGGAGACCACGACCGCGCTGACCGGCGCGCCGGTGCTGCGCCCGGTCAAGGCCGGCGAGGGCTATCTCGGCGTGGCGAAGGCCGCGGGCCTGACGCCGGAGCAACTGCTCGCGCTCAACCCCGACGTGGACTACGGCGTCGCGCTCAAGACCGGGCAGGAGCTGGTCGTCTCCGGCGTGCCGACCACCGTCAAGACCTTCAACCCGGACGGCACGGCGCTGGAACGCACGACGGACGCCGACGGCACGCTGCAGGTGGTCGCCACCAGCGCGAGCGGGCACCGCGCCGTGCTGATGGGCGACGCAGATCCGAAGGATCCGACGACCACCGCGATCCGCAAGGCGCTGTTCGACGACAAGAAGACGATCGCGCAGACGGCCGCCAGCCTCGGCCTCGCGCAGGACCAGGTGCTCGCCGCGCTGCCGCCCGGCACCGTCGACGTCACCCCCGCCGGCGCGGACACCGCGGGCCTCGCCACCCGCACGATCTTCGACCCGCAGACCAACCGCACGGTCGTCGAGACCGACGATCCGCGCCACGACCGCACGGTGCTGACCGAGATCGGCGCCGGCCAGGTCTTCAAGGTGCGCCAGTTCGATGCGAAGACCGGCAAGTACGTGATGGCCGACGTGGCCGGCGGCGTGGGCTACGCCCAGCAGCAGGCCGACCAGAAGCTCGCGACGGTGGGCGACTACGGCAAGCAGATCGCCGACCTGGACAGCACGATCCGCCTCTACCACCACACGGGCGACTCCGTCACCGAGCTGCTGGCGCAGCGCACCCAGCTCGTGGCGCAGCAGAAGGCTGCCCAGGGCGCGGCCGACATCGCGCAGGGCAAGGCGACGTCGCTGCTGACGAAGCAGCAGCAGGGGCAGGTCGACCAACTGGCCTCCAACGCCTACCAGAACTGGTTCGTGGCCCGGCCGGGCAGCAAGGACAAGGCCGATGCCAAGGTCGCGCTGGACCAGTGGCTCGCGCTCTCGGACAAGACCGATCGCCTGGTCGCCTCGGCGGACAAGGACGTGGCACTGCTGAAGGCCGGCGTCGACAAGCAGGAGGCGCACGACGCCGCCGACGCTGCCGACACCAACCTGCAGACGCAGTTCGAGAAGTGGAAGGACGACGTCTGGATGTGGCAGGGCATCCCCAGGAAGACGGCCGACGAGATGAAGGCCAAGGGCGAAACGCCGGCGATCCGGACTTTCTCCGACCCGCAGCAGGAGCACGACGTCGCCTGGGAGGCCTTCGTCGACCTGCAGAAGGACCTGGACAAGTATGGCGACGACGGCCTGCCGCCCGAGGAACTCGCCGCACGCGATGCCTGGGTGCACCGCAACCAGACGAGCGACGCCGCGCTCAAGGCCGATACGCGCTACGACGATGCCGCGACCGCGAGCACCGAGGCGGACGACAACGTCCTGCAGGGCGACCTCGCCCGGCTGCAGCAGAAGAAGGCGGCCTGGGTGCAGGCGCACCCCGACGACCTCCCCCTGAATTTCAAGATGCAGGACGGCGACGGCACGACGATCCAGCAGAGCGACATCGACCAGCTCGGCGCGAGCGTCGCCAAGGGCAGGATCGACGTGCTGGGGCTGGGCGAGGACAAGAAGCACACGCAATACCTCCTGACCGTATCGGCGCCCGACCGCGCCGATCCGGACGCGCTCAAGAAGGCGGATGACAAGTACGCCCAGGACAACCAGGACGCCACGACGGCGCTGAACCGCCGGATCGACGAGCTGCAGACCGCCGATGCGCGCGGCAAGGCCGACGACATCAAGGACTACATCGCCAAGTGGAAGGCGCGCAACCCCGGGCTGCAGAAGCAGCTCGACGCGCTCGGCCCGCCGAATTCCCAGGGCAGCGTGCGCGCCGCCGAATACCGGCAGGACCAGACCAACCAGCTGCTCTCGGCGTCGGAGCAGGGCCAGCAGCTCAAGGACGCGCTGGGCATGCAGGACACCCTGCAGGGCCAGTTCCTGAATCTCGCCGACCAGGACGTGACGCGTGTGCAGAAGGACGACGACGCCATCAAGAAGGACATCGACGGCCACACCTGGCTGCGCGACGCCTGGGGCTCGCTGACCGGCGGCGATTCGTCCGACGACGCGAAGGACTACACCGATGCGCAGCTCGACAAGGCCACGCAGCTGCGCAACGACCTGGCCTCGGGCAAGCTGTCGGTCTCGGACTATGCGCGCCAGGAGGACGGCTTCCTGGACAGCTACGACGTCAAGTCGGCCGACCTGACCCGCAAGATGCAGGACAGCGACGGCACGTGGAGCATCGTCGACGAGGCGGTGCGCACGACCGTCAGCGCCGCGGCCGGGATCGCGGCCACCATCGCCTCGGGCGGCAACGTGGCCGTGGGCTTCGCGGTCGGGATGGGCGTCAACGAGCTGTGGGACACGGCAGGCGACGTCGTCGCCGCCGCGCAGGGACGCGACGTCAACGCCGACGGCCACACTTCGCTGCTCACGCTGGGCGCCAAGGCGGCGACCGGCAACGCGAGCTGGGACGACGTCAAGTTCACGCTCAAGGACGAGGCGATCGACGTCGCGAGCAACGCCGTCACGCTCACGGGCGTCGGCGCGGGCGCCCGCGTCACCGAGTCGCTGACGGCGCAGCTCGCGCTCAAGGACACGCTGAGCGTCGGCGGGCGCAGCCTGCTCAAGGTCGGCCTGAAGGAGGGCTCGACGGACACGCTGACCTGGGGCGGCCGCGCCGTCGTGGGCGCGAGCGCGGGCGTGACGGCGCAAGGCGTCGACGGCGTGGGCCGGGTCGGCGTGGAGACGCTTCACGTGGGGCTGGACGGCCAGCTCGGCACCGAGGAAGGCGACCAGCGCATCCGCTCGACCATCGTCAGTTCGGCCACCGGCCTGCTCACGGCGCCGGTGACGGGCGCGTTCTCCGGCGCCATCCCGATCGACACGGGACTGGGGATCGGCGGCCAGATCCTCAACGACACCGCCGGCAGCCTCGGCACCGGCGAGCTGATCTCGTTCGCCAACAACGGCCGGGCCATGGACCGCGCGGAGTTCGTCGCCGCCTCGCTGCAGATCGGCCCGAGCGTGCTGCAGCACGTGGCCGTGCATCCCATGGTGGCCCGGGCGCAGGCCCGCGCCGCCGGTGCGCGGGGCGACGAGCCGAGCGACGAGGCGCCCCTGTTCAAGGTCGACGGCGACGACGCGTCCGTCGACGCGCCGGAGCAACTGGCCCTGTTCGGCGACGGCCCCTCCAAGCCCGCGCCCGCGGCTCGCCCCCGGCTCGAGACCTACGAGGGGCAGCGCATCGCCGATCTCGTCCACCTCGCCGGGCCGACCGCCGCCAGGTCGATGAACGGCAAGACGGTCGGCCTCACCGAACTCGCGGACGGCCGGGTGGCCGTGACGCTCAGCGGCAAGGAGGCCGGCCTGAACCCGAACCAGCGCCGCGTGGCGCAGATGCTGCTGCAAGACAGCGGATTCGCCGCCGCGGACGTCATCATGATGGAAGGGCCCGATGGCAACCCGTACTACCAGGCGCCGAAGGACCGGCACCTCGACCCCGGGACGCGCGACGTTTCCTGGCATGCGGAGCAGAAAGGCATCCAGGCCGGCAAGCTGTTCGGCAGCGACGCGGTGCGCCAATGGTCGTCCTCCGGGAAGAACCCGCGCGGGACGGAAGAGGGCGGCCACGGCGGCGCGGCCTGCGCGCACTGCCTGGACGCGCAGCGCGATTACGGCGTCGCCAACGAGACGGGCCTCCAGCCGCCAAGGGGCGAGCCGTCGCCCCATCTCCTGTCCGACGGCCGGCGCTGGGGCGGCCGCGACGATCGCGTCGACCGGGTGATTCCCGGCGTGGACTGGGAGTCGCTGCGGGTGCGCCCGTCCTTCCTCGATCCGCAGCCCGAGGCCACGACCCTGGAGACCGTGGCGCGAAGCGGGTCGTCGCAGCCGGGCGGATCCGCCTGGGATACGCGCCTGCTGGAACGCGCGGCGCTTCATCCCGACGTGCAGGAGGCCTTGCTGGACGTGCTGGAGCGGGCGCATCCCGGCCGCACGCCCGCGGACTACGCGCAGGCGCTGCAGATGGCCTACGGCGACCAGGCCAAGGTACGCGACACGGCCCGGGACAACCCGGACATCTTCAGGCGCCAGGTGCTCGCGGCCTGGCATGCGCTGGAGCAGGCGGGCACGCCGGTGGATCTCGACGGCTTCACGCCGCTGGTCTCGCCGCGGCCCGAGGTCTTCCAGATCCGGCCCGCCACGCCGCCGCGCCTGGCCGACGCGGGCGACTTCGCCGATGCGATCGACCGGGTGACGGCCCGGTCGACGGACATCGCCGCCGCCTTGCGCAGCGACGATCCCGCGTCGCGCATCGAATTGAAGCTGCTGGGCCGCGACGAGTTCGCCGCCGAGATGCGCGCGCTCGGCAAGAACCCGGACCAGGTCGTGGCCGTCGCGCGCGGCAATGTCGTCACCCTGAACGGCGACAGCAACGCCTGGGAGCAATTGCTGTCCATGGTCCACGAAGGCACGCACGCGCTGGACCATCTGGAGCAGGGCGATGCGGCGCGGTCCCGCACGATCTCCATCGGCGACCTGGAGGCGCGCGCCTACGCCAACGAGAACGAATTCGCGCAGGCGATGGGGCTGCACGGCCAGGCTCGCGGAGACGCGTTCCCGGCCCTGGTGCGGCCGCAGACGCTGCATCCGCTGATGCGGGACGCGCATCTCCACATCGATGAGGCGCATCCCGAGGCGAGCCGCCGCTGGATCCCGCCCCGCGGCGAGCGGAGCCAGCCGTCCGCGTTGTTCCAGCACGCGGGAGGCGGATCGAGCCAGCACGTCGAGCCGGGCGGCGCCGAACCGGTGGTCGCCGCGATCGAGGCGGAACTCGTGCGCAATGGCCTGGACGACCCGGCGACGGATCCGGCCGGCCTGCTGTATCGCATCGACACGCAGTCGCCGCAGACGCTGCGCGATGCAGGCGGCATGCAGCCGCGGCCCGGCACCGGGTTGATCCGCCGACCGTCCCTGAGCAGCTACGTGGAGGCGAACACGCCGGGTCGCTGGCTGGGCACGTCCAAGTCGGTGGCGCACATCGTGGGGTTCCTGGCGGACAACCCGCAGCGCGTCAAGGCCGGCGAGACGGGCTATCTCTATGTCGTCAAACCGCACTCCAACACGCGCACCGACGTGCTGCAGCACTACCAGCAGTCCGGCCGGTTCGACGCGCTGTCGGGCACCTTGAAGGACGTCGTGACGCGCGAGGGCGAGATCGCGATCGATGGCGGCGTGCCCTGGACGCGGGTGGTGGGCTGGGCCGAGATCGATCCGTCGACAGGCCGGCTGACGCAGCCCTTCCAGCGCAATCCCCAGTACGCGGCGCCGGTACAGGGGCGGCCGCGCGTGATCCTGCGCATGCCGGATGAGGGCCTCGAGTCGCAGCCGCTGCCACCGGCCATCCCCGTCGCCGTGCGGCCGGCCGTCGAAGCCGCCCCGCCGGCAACGTCGCCAGGCACGCCCGTGCCGTCGACCGGCGCCGATCCTGCGCTGACGGCGGGCGCCACCCCCGCCTTTGTCGTCCCTGACCTGAGCACCGGCTGGAAGCAGGTGTTGCCGCTGTCGAGCCAACCGGGCCGCAGCCTGTATGCGGGCCCGGAACCCGAGACGTCGCCGCCGGCCCTGATCGTGGTGAACCGGCCGGGCCCCGGGCCGAAGGCGGTGTTCGACGCGGAGAGCGGGCAATGGGTGGAGCGCGGGGCATCGCCCGATCCGGCCGCTCCCGACCCTGCCGCCTCATCGCGCGCGCCGTCCGCGGCCATGCCGGAGCCTGCCAATGCCGCGCTGCCGCCGGCGACCACGCGCCGCGTCGCCATCGCCACCACGCTCGGCGCCGGCTCGCTGGGACTGGCGACCCTGGGTGCCTTCGAGTTCGTGCCGGCGCACCTCGTCGGCACCGCATTGACGTGGGCCATCGCGGGCTCCGCCATGCGCGGAGGCATCAAGCTCGCGCGCTTCGCGCAGTCGCGCAAATGGGAGGGCCGGATCGATCGCATGTCGAAGGAACTGGATTCGAAGGCCTCGTTCGAGCACTCGCTCAACACGCTCGAGGACCTGGGCCAGCAGCGCCTGAAGGCGGGCGCGGATCCGGCGACGCACGAGGCCTTCAGTGCGGCGGTCGATCGCCTGCTCCATCAGGATCCGCGCGGACGCCTGTTCCGCGGTGAACGCGAGCGCCGGCTGCGCGACCAGGCGGACGACCTGCGCAGCAACGCGCATGCGCTGGGCATCGCGCCGGGCAAGGCGAACGGGCTCATCGACAAGATACAGGCAGGCCTCGCCAGCCGGGCGAGCTTCGACCGCGACCTCGCGCTGCATACGCGATTCGCCGAGCGACTGCACAAGGACAGCGACCGCCCTTCGTGGATGGCGCGCGTGCTGACCGGCATCCCGGCGGCCAAGGCCAAGGAGCTGGAAGGCAACCTGAGCGAAGTGGAGAAGGCCCTCGAGCTGCTGCGCAACAAGGATCCGTTCGACGATCCCCGTGCCCTCGAGCAGCTCAAGACGGCCGTGGCAAACCTGAGCGTGGCCCCCAACCTGCGTCCGTCGACGAGCGTGATCCGCTGGACGATCGACGGAGTGCAGTTCGCGACCTACGG
>FSVX01000744.1_pt1 | contig 9725 bp, 8 predicted proteins | sample 1637761 | NCBI WGS metagenome assembly FSVX01 (sample SAMEA3914814, study PRJEB12502) | metagenome | biome: forest; material: soil | place: USA | collected 2011-09-16 | depth 0.1 m
CGCCGACGATGGCGGCGAGCGCGGGGCTCGGCTTGAGGGCCTTCATGAAGGCGGAAGTCTTGGCGGGTGCTGCGGTAGCCATGAGGAAACCTCTCGAAAACGGGAAAGGGCGCGAGCATACGCCGTCGCGGCGACCTTGGTGTGGCGTCATGGCCGCATGAAGCTGTGGTAGCGCATCGCTTTGTTGCTGTTTCGTAAGGCGAGCGTTGACTTCTTAAATGAGAATGGTTAGCATTCTCGATTGATCCGGGTTCACCGGAACTCCCGCCAGCATCTCCAGAAGGATCTCGTCGAACGAGGCCGCAGGACGCCAGCCACAACGTCCAAGCCCTCTTTCGGAGCAGATCCATGAGCCACATCCAGAGCCGCAAGCACGCGGCCGCCCGCCGACCTCGTCCGCGTTCGACCATCGCCCTCGCCGCGGCCGCCTTCGCGCTGCCGGGCGCCGTGCTGGCGCAGTCCGCCGCCGCGCCCTCGGCCGCCGCCACGCAGCCCCGTGGCGAGACCACGCTGCCCACGGTCAGGGTGCAGGCCGCCGCTCCGGAGAACGAACTAAAGTCCGACGTTCTCTCTTCTCCGAAGTTCAGTCAGCCCATCGTCGACACCCCGCAGACCATCACCGTCATCAAGAAGGAACTGCTGCTGCAGCAGGGCGCGACGACGCTGTCGGAAGCGCTGCGCAACACGACGCGCATCGGCCGCACGGTCGAAGACGTGGTCGTCACCGGCGTCAACGCCGTACAGACGCCGACGACCGGCCCGGACACGACGACGCGTTCGCGCCAGGGCCGCCACCAGGACAACGAGATCCTGACCAACCAGACCAACCTGGCCTCGGAGTTCCAGACCTTCGGCCTGAAGAACTCGCTGTCGACCGGCTTCGAACTGACCTACGAACGCCAGCGGACGAATACGCCGCAGACGCAGTCGGGCACGGCCAGCCTCTACTCGCCGAACCCGAACGACGCGATGGCGATGCCCAAGGACATCGGCGTCTTCACGGTGGGCAGCACGCTGACGGCGTCGGCCTACGCGTTCGAGACGCTGAACTTCAGCGACGCCTTCCTGATCAACGGCGGCGCGCGCTACGACAAGTTCCACACCGACACGAGCGGCACCTCCAACACGGCCGCCAACGGCGCCACGCCCGTCGTCGCTCCGACGACGCCGCTCGGCCTGACCGACGGCGTGTGGAGCTACAAGGTCGGCGCGGTGTTCAAGCCCGCGAAGAACGGCAGCGTGTACGCGACGTACTCGGATTCCAGGCAACCTCCGGGCGGCACCAACTTCGCGCTGTCCAGCCAGACGACCAGCCAGGCGCAGCCCAACCTGAAGCCGACCGAAGGCAGCAACATCGAGCTGGGCACCAAGTGGGACCTGCTGGGCGGCGACCTGCTGGCCACGGGTGCGATCTACCGCAGCGAGAACAAGAACGAATTCGTCTCGGACGGCGCGGCCGTGCCGACCTATTCGGCGGTGGGCAAGCGCCGCGTGCAGGGTGTCGAGCTCGGCCTGGTCGGCATCGTCACCAAGGAACTGAGCGTCAGCGTCGGCTACTCGCACATGGATTCGAAGATCCTGAAGGCGGCGCCGGCCAGCCAGGGCGGCGTGCTCGTGTTCTCGCCGGTGAACACCTTCACCTCGTGGCTCGCCTACAAGCTGCCGCTGGGTTTCGCGGTGGGCGGCGGCATGCGCTACGCGGACACCTCGGCACGCAGCAGCAACACCGCGGCCCCGACGTCGAACCTGCTGCAGGCGCCGTCGTACTGGGTCGGCGACGCGATGGCGTCCTACGACATCACGAAGAACTGGCAAGTGCAGCTGAACGTCTACAACCTGTTCGACAAGAATTACATGCAGTCGCTGAACAACGGCGGTTCGCGCTACACGCCGGGCGCCGAGCGCAACGGCCTGGTCTCGTTGAACGCCAAGTTCTGATCCACGCCATGCTGCTGCACGTGCCCGACATATTGACCGCGGACCAGGTCGCCGACCTGCGACGACGCCTGGCCGAGACGCCATGGGTCGACGGCCGCGCGACGGTCGGCGAGCAGGGCGCGCTGGTCAAGCGCAACCGCCAGCTCGACGAGTTCTCGCCGGTGGGCCAGGAGCTGGGCCGCGTGGTGCTGGCGGCGCTGCTAAGCCATCCGCTGTACATGTCGGCCGCCCTGCCGCTGCGCCACGTGCCGCCGCTGTTCAACCGCTACGAAGGCGGCGAGCACTACGGACTGCACGTGGACGGCGCGATCCGCTCGGTGCCCGGCACGACGCTGCAGATGCGCAGCGACCTGTCCTGCACGCTGTTCCTGGCCGATCCGGACGACTACGACGGCGGCGAGCTGGAGATCGTCGACACCTACGGCACGCACGAGGTCAAGCTGCCTGCCGGCGACCTGGTGCTCTATCCGTCCAGCAGCCTGCACCGCGTGCATCCGGTGACGCGCGGCGTGCGCGTGGCGTCGTTCTTCTGGGTGCAGAGCCTGGTGCGCGACACGGCGCAGCGTCAGATGCTGTTCGAGCTGGATCAGAACATCCAGGCCTTGCGCGCGCAGGTGGGCGACAACGAGGCGGTCGTCGGCCTGACCGGCCACTATCACAACCTGGTGCGGGCCTGGTCCGAAGTCTGACGGCTCAGTACACGTCGCGCCGGTAGCGGCCTTCGTCGATCAAGGCCTCGACGCGCGCGCTGCCGACGATCTCGACCAGCGCCTCCTCGATGCCCGTGGCCATGCCTTGCAGGCTGCCGCAGACGTAGACGGCCGCGCCGTCGTCCAGCCACTGGCGCACGAGCGCGGGCTGCGCGCGCAGGCGATCCTGCACGTAGTGTTTGGCGGTCTGGTCGCGCGAGAACGCGAGGTCGAGCTGCGCGATGGTGCCGTCGGCCTGCCAGGCCTCGACGTCGGCGCGGAAATGGAAGTCGTGCGCAGACTGGCGTTCGCCGAACACGAGCCAGTTGCGCGGAGCTGCGCCTGCGCGTGACGCGCGGGCGCTCAGGTGCGCGCGCAGGCCCGCGATGCCCGTGCCGTTGCCGATCAGGATCAGCGGCCGCTCGGCGTTGTCGCCGAGGCGGAAATTGCGGTGCGGCAGCAGGTTGAGGACGACGTCGCCGCCGACCTCGGCGCCGCGCGTCAGCCAGCCCGAGGCGAGGCCCAGGCTGCCGTCGCCGCGGCGCTCCTGGCGCACCAGCAGGCGGGCGCGACCTTCCGCGGGAATCGACGCGATCGAGTACTCGCGCGGCTGGTCGGGGGCCTGCGGCACGCGGATCTGCAGCAGGTCGCCGGACTCCCATGCGGGCGTCGTGCCGGCGGGCGGTTCGAGCTCCAGGTAGAACACCGGCGCGCCGCTGCTGCCCGGATTCAGGTGCGTGCGGCGCGCCAACCGCCAGGTCTCGCGTGCCGGCTCGCTCCAGGCCAGCGTGTCGCCGACGCTGGCCAGCCGGCCCAGCTCGTGCTTCCAGCGCGCCAGGTCCTGCGGCCCCATGCCGTCGACCTCGATGCGTTCGAACAGCGCGCGCGCGCCTTGCTGCTGCAGCCAGTCGTCGAGTCGGCGGCCGAAGGCGCAGAAGTTCGCGAACTCGCGGTCGCCGAGTGCCAGCAGGCCGTAGTGGACACCGGCCAGCGACGCGGCGGAAGCGTGGTCCATGGAGCGCCGCACGAACGGCGCGGCGCCGTCGGGCGCGTCGCCCTCGCCGCAAGTGCTCGCGATGAACAGCACCGAGGACGCGGCGGCGAGGTCGCCCGGCGTCAGCGTGCCGAGCGCGGCCACGCGCAACGGCAGCGCGGCGCCATGCAGCGCCTGCGCGGTCTGCCAGGCGAGCTGTTCGGCGGCACCGGTCTGGCTCGCGAACGCGATCAGCAGCGGTCGCGCGCGCGCGCCGCCTGCCAGCGCCTGCGCGCGCGCCGCCTCGCCTGTCGCCTTGCGGCGTTCGTTGAGCACCACGGCCAGGCACAGCGCGGCATAGAGCGTGACGGTGGCCGCGGCAGCCACGAGCCGCGCGCCGTCGATGCCGAACGCGGTCATCGAAGGAGATCGTCGAAGGCGGCGCTGGTGCGTTCCTCGAAGCGCGCGTCCTGGCGGACGAGGAATCGCGCGGCGAGACCGAGTCGATTCGCCAGCGCGGGACCGGCCTCGGGACCCAGCACGTTGAGCGCGGTCGACCAGGCATCGGCCAGCATGCACTGCGCGTGGATCACGGTGACCGACGCCAGCCCGTGGCGGATCGGCAGGCCGTCGCGCGGGTCGATCGTGTGGCTGTAGCGCGTGCCCGCATGCTCGAACCAGCGGCGGTAGTCGCCCGAAGTCGCGACGGACAGGCCGTGCAGCGCGAGCAGCGGCTGGTCCGCGCCTTCGCCGGCGTGGGGATGTTCGAGCCGCACCCACCACGGCTGGCCATCGGGCTTGACGCCGCTGCCGCGCAGCTCGCCGCCGACTTCCACCAAGTGGCTCTCGAAGCCCAGTGCGGCCAGGCGACGGGCGACGAGGTCGACGCCGAAGCCCTTGGCGATGGCCGACAGGTCCAGCGCGAGACGTCCCGGCTGAAGCGCCGAGCGGTGCGCGGGATCGAGGTCGAGGCGGCGCCAGCCGGCCACGCCGCGAGCGCGCGCGAGCGACGCTTCGTCCGGCATGGCGCCGCGCGCGACCGGCCCGAAGCCCCAGGCGTCGACCAGCGCGCCGGCCGTCGGATCGAACGCGCCGTCGCTGCGCTCGGCGACCTCGCGCGCGCAGGCGAGCACCTCGAAGAACGCGTCGGGCAAGGGCTGCCACGTGCCGGCCGCGGCGCGGTTGAAGCGGCACAGGCTGGAGCCGGTGTCCCAGGTGCTCATCTGCGCGACGACCTCGTCGAGCGCGCCCTGGATCGCCCGCAGCACCGGCTCGCGCTGCAGCTGCGCGCCGGCGACGATGCGCACGTTCCAGGTCGTGCCCATCGTGCGTCCGCTGAACTCGTGCACGCGCGCGCCGAGCGGCGGCGGCGTGTGGCCGACCGACGCGGGCACGAGCACGCGTCGCGCGGGGCGAGTCTCGAGCGCCAGGCTCACTTCGGCAACACCTCGAAGGTGGCGCTGTACGACTCGCGGCGCACCGGAGCGCCGGCCGGCGCCGGCGCGGCACCGGGCCCGCGCGCGCCGTGGTTGACGCCCAGCCAGTAGCGACCGGCCTCCGGCCATGCGACGCCGAACTCGCCGGCGGCGTCGGTCTTCAGCGCGATCTCGCCCATCTTGTAGCGGTAGCGGTTGCCGCCGCGGATCACGGTGACGTCGGCGTTGGCGTAGGGCTTGCCGTCCAGAAGCATGCGAAAGCGCGTCGTGTCGCCGACGCTCAGGTCGGTCGGATTGCTCAGCGGCAGCAGCTCGAGGCCCTCGCCGGTGAGCGTCGGCCACAGCGCGCTGGGCGCGTCGCTGGTGACGAAGGTCTCGGCGCGCGCCAGCTGGCGCATGACCTGCAGCTCCGGCGCGTCGGCCGGCACTTCCTTGGCGAGCGCCGCGGGCGATCCGCGCCAGCGCTTGGTCTCGCCACCGGCCTTCCACGACGCCATCGCCGTGTCGGTCACACCGGCGATGCGGTACGTGCTGGGTTGCGTCAGCTTGACGTCGAACGTGACGCGGCGCCTGGCCTCGACGCGGGCGTCGGTGGCCACGGTGCTGCCGTCGGGGGCGGTCACGCGCAGCGTATCGAACATCAGCGGGAACGAGTCGAACTCGAACAAGTCCTCGGAGATCGCCGCATCGACGCTGACGACCGGCGTCGGGCCGTCGGCCATCGTGGCGGACGGCAGCAGCCACGGGCGGTGCGCATGGGCGGACAGCGACAGCAGCGCGCCGCAGGCGAGCAGCGCGAGACGCGGGTAGAGCAGGGTGGTGGCGCTCATGGCTGCGACCTCAGGGCTTGGCGTCGATGGAGACGGTGCCGAGTTCGCCGCTGCCTTGCGCCTTGGCCGAAGCGGCCTTCTTCACGGGCCATTCGAACGGCACGCGCACGACCTCGCGGCCGCCGTTCTCGCGCGCCGCCTCGACGACCATCTCGTACTGGCCCGGCGCGAGCACCGTCACGGCCTTGGCATCGAGCAGGTTCAGCTCGTGCTCGCCCGCGCTGCGCGTGGCGCCGGTGACGCCGTCGACCACCGTCGTGTCGTGGCCGCTCTTGCGCCACCAACTGCGCATGTCCTTGAGCCACTTGGCGCCGCCGTTGCCGCGCTTCTTGACGTCGTACCAGAGCGCCACGTTGCCGGCGAACGACTGGTCTGACGCCTTCTCGATCCACGCGGCCACATACGGCTTGTGGTATTCGGCGATGTCCATGCGCGGCAGCTGCAGCTTGAGCACGAGGTCGGCGGACAGCGCGGGAACGGCCGTCACGGCGGCGGTGAGGGCGAACGAATAGCGGATCAGCATCGGGAGTTCCGTGGAAGGATGAAAGGGGCCATCAATGAATGAACAGCAGCGCCAGCAGCAGCGGCAGCACCACGCCCAGGCCGACCAGCGGCCAGGTGCCCGGGCGGTTGCCGGCGTGCATCTTGAGGATGACCAAGCCCGTGATCGTGAAGACCAGGCAGGCGGCGGCGAAGGCGTCGATGAACCAGCTCCAGGCCGTGCCGGCGTTGCGGCCCTTGTGCAGGTCGTTGAGATAGGACACCCAGCCGCGGCTCGTGTCCTCCAGCTCGGTCTCGCCGCTGTCGCGGGCTATGCGCACCCAGGCGTCGCCACCGGGCCTGGGCAGCGCGACGTAGATCTCTTCCGGCGACCACTCCGCCGAGCGGCCGCGCACGTCGACCCGCAACGCGCCGGCGACCCAGTCGGCGAGGTCGGCCGGCAGCGGCGCGTCGTGCTTCTTTTCGCCGGCAGCCGCCGCGTGGGCCGCCAGCAGCGCCGCCGGCAGCGTCGCCTTGCGGTCGACGACGACCGGATGCGCCTCGATCTGCGCCGCGTGGTTCAGCGTCAGGCCGGTGGCCGCGAACAGCAGCATGCCCACCAGCGCGATGGCCGAGCTGATCCAGTGCCAGCGATAGAGCGTCTTGAGCCACCACGCGCGCGCGGGCTGGCCGGCCGCCGCCGTCATGCGGGCAGCTCGAACTCGATGGGGATGGCGGCCCAGCCGGCAACGGCGACGCCGTTCTCGAGATAGGGCTTGAAGCGGCAGTTGCGCACTGCGGCCAGCGCGGCGTCGTCCAGGCGCGAGAAGCCGGTGGACGTGGCGAGCTGGACGTTGCGCGGCAGGCCGGTCTCGTCGATGTAGACGCGCACCAGCGCCTTGCCGGACTCGCGCATCCTGGCCGAGACGCGCGAATAGACCGGTGCCGGCGGCACCAGGTATTGCACCGCCGACGGCGGGATCGTCTTCCGAAGTGATGGCGCGGGCGCCGGAGCGGGCGGCTCGTCCGCGACCACGGGAGCCGGCGGCGGGACGACCTGGGCCACCAGGGTCGAAGTTGACGGCGACGGCTCGGGGGCGACCAGCGGCAAGGTCAGCTGCCGCGGCGGCGGAGCCGTCACGGTCGGCGGCGGAGGCAGCGGCTTGGCCGGCGTGACCGCGGCCGGCGCGTCGACGACCGCCAGGAACATCGGCTTGGCCTCGACGACGACGTCGCGCAGCCGGCTCGCATGCAGCAGCCCGACGACGCCCAGCGCATGCAGTACCAGCATGGCCGCGACGACGATGCGGCGCTGGCGCGCCTGCGCGGGCGAGCGGCCATATTGCGGCGAAGCTGGGGCGCCGGCGGGAACGACTGCGAGGGGACGCGCGACGGCTGCCGGCTCGCCGCGCGGTTGAACGGCGGCGCCGACGGTTTCATACGACAGGCGTTGGGGTCTCATCGGATCTTGTCCAGGCTTGCTGACGCCCAGATAATAAACTAGATGAGACGCATTCGCATTAACGATTGTGCGAAAACAGGGGCTTGGCCACATGAGCGACGCCGCCGGCAAGCTGCCGGCGTCGCGTGCGCGAACCGAGGCGAGCGGCGCGCTCAGGCGAGCGCGGCGATGGCCTGCTGCTCGGCTATCGGCAGCGCGGCGGCCATCGCCTCTGGTCGCCACAAGGCCACGCCGCCCGCGAGGCTCCAGGTGTTGTCGTGCCCCAGCCGACGCAGCGCGCCGGCCGCCTGCGCGCTCCGATTGCCGCTGCGGCAATAGAAGACCACCGGCGTGGTCGCGGGTAGCGCCAGCCAGTCGGGCAGCGCCTGCGGCAACTGCGACAGCGCGATGGCCTGATGCCGAACCTGAGGCGCGGCGAGCGCCGGGGCGTGGCCCAGGCGGTGCTCGTAGGCCTCGCGCACGTCGACGAACACCAGGTCCGGATGCGCCTGCAGCAAGGTCTGCAGCCCCGTCGACGTCAACTCCTGCGACAGCGAGTCGTCGCGCGGCTCGACGCGCGCGCCGCAGGCGAGCGTCTGGTAGCCGGTCAGGCCGAGGTCGCGCTCGAGATCGGCCTTGGCGGCGGCGAAGCCGGCGGCGTCGAGTCCGCCCCCCAGCACGCGGGCGACCAGCGGCTGCGCGCGGCGCTCGGTGGCCAGCGTGCTGGCGAAGCGGTCGTCGTAGTCGTGTCCGGGCAGCAGCAGCGTCGTCGGGCCGACGACCTGCGCGAGCTTGAGCAGCGACCCACCGAACGACAGCGGCGCGCTCTGCTCGAAATCGCTGCGCCCGAGCGCGCCGGGCATCACCGTGTCGCCGACGAAGGCCAGGCGCAGGCCGCGCGCGTCGTGCAGCAGGTAGGCCGTCGAATCGAGCGTGTGGCCGGGGATGGCCAGCCGCGTCAACGACAGCGCGCCGAGCTCGATCGCGCGCGCGTCCTCCGGCCAGCCGAGCGGCTCGAGCGGGCCGATGTGGTCCGTGTGATCGGCGAGGGCGGCGCGCAGCTCGCCGGCGGACGACGCGTGGTCGCCGTGACTGTGGGTGTCGAGCACCGCCGCGAGCGTGTAGCCCTGGCAGCGCAGCAGGTCGGCCAGGCGCGTGCTCAGTTCGGGCAGCGGATCGATCACGACGCAGCGCCGGCTGGCGGCGTCGGCCAGCAGGTAGCAGCAGGCGCCGTCGACGATGAAGCGCGTCAGGCCGTCGGCCGCCAGCGTGCGTGGCTGGCTGGGCACGAGGCAGCACTCGCGCAGCGAATGGCCACAGGCGCGGATGCGCTCGCAGGCCTGCGCGATGAAGTCGTCGTCGGCGGCGGGGCCGAACGACAGGCGCACCGCCGAGGCCGTCTGCCAGGCGGGCAGGTCCATCGCCTCCAGCACGTAGCTGGGTTGCGCCTTCGCGGCGCTGCAGGCCGAGCCGCCGCTGACGCGCACGTCGGCGGCGTCGAACAGGTCCAGCAGGAGCTTGGAGGCCAGGCCCGGCACGGAGAAATTGAGCGTCGTGGGCAGGCACAGCGCCAGCGGGGCGTTGAACACGAGCGTCGGGAAGGCCTCGAGCAGCGCCTGCGCGAGCTGGTCGCGCCAGGCCCGCAACGTGGCGCCGTCGCGGAAGGTGCCGCCGTCCTCGAGCGCCGCCAGCACCGCGCCGAGCGCGGCCACGCCGGCCATGTTCTCGGTGCCGGAGCGCTGCGCCGCCTCCTGGCCGCCGCCGGCCATCAAGGGCGTGAACGGCGCGCCCTCGCGCACGTACAGCAGGCCGATGCCCTTGGGGGCGTACAGCTTGTGTCCGGAGAACGGCGCGTAGTCGATGCGGCGCTCGCTGAGGCGCAGCGCCAGCTTGCCGAGCGCCTGCACGCCGTCGACCAGCCACAGCGCGGGGCTCGCC
>FSVX01000981.1_pt1 | contig 9457 bp, 6 predicted proteins | sample 1637761 | NCBI WGS metagenome assembly FSVX01 (sample SAMEA3914814, study PRJEB12502) | metagenome | biome: forest; material: soil | place: USA | collected 2011-09-16 | depth 0.1 m
CGCGCTCACGGCCCGCTCTTGCCGCCCGTCGCGCCGAACACCTGGCCCGTCGTGAAGCTGGCCTCGTCGGAGGCGAGCAGCACGAACAGCGGTGCCAGTTCGGCCGGCTGGCCCGGACGGGCGGCGGGCACGTTGGCGCCGAAGTCGGGCAGCTTGTCCGGCGGCTGGCCGCCGCTGGGCTGCAGCGGCGTCCAGACCGGCCCCGGGGCAACGGCGTTGACCCGGATGCCCTTGTCGGCGAACTGCTTGGCGAACGAGCGCGTGAAGTTGAGGATCGCCGCCTTCGTGGCGGCGTAGTCGACGATGCCCTCGTCCGGATCGAACGCGTTGATCGACGAGGTGTTGACGATGGCCGAACCCGGAGGCAGGTGCGGCAGCGCCGCCTTGGTGATCCAGAAGTTGGCATAGACGTTGGTCTTGAACGTCCAGTCGAAGTGCTCGGTGCTGATGTCGAGGATCGACTTCGCGGCGATCTGCCGCGCCGCGTTGTTGACGAGGATGTCGAGCCCGCCGAGCGCCTTCACGGCGTCGGCGACCAGCTTCTGGCAGAACGCCTCGTCGCGGATGTCGCCGGGCAGCGGGACGGCCTTGCGTCCGGCGGCGCGGATCAGTTGCACCACTTCCCGGGCGTCGGACTCCTCCTGCGGCAGGTAGCCGAAGGCCACGTCGGCGCCCTCGCGGGCGAACGCGATCGCGGCCGCACGACCGATGCCCGAGTCGCCGCCGGTGATCAGGGCCTTGCGTCCCGCCAGGCGGCCCGATCCCACGTAGCTCTGCTCGCCGTGGTCCGGCCGCGGCGTCATCTTGCCGGCCAGGCCCGGCCAGTCCTGCTGCTGCCTGGGGAACGGCGGCTTCGGGTACTTGCCGCGCGGATCGACCGGCCCCTGTGGCCGCGAAGCCGCCGAGCCGGCCTGCGCCTGGGCGCCCGTCGCCATCAGCGCCGGCGCGGCGGCCAGCGTCGCGCCGACCGTGCCGAGCGCGCGGCGGCGGGAGGGCGAGGGTGCATCGTCTTGATTCATGGAGTCCTCCTGGGTTGACAGGACGGGACGGCAACGCGCATGCCCCGACCGCGCCATCGAACGGCAGGCCCGACGCGCGACAGAACGATCGTTCGAGGATCGCTTCTTGCTGCGACGGGTACCGCAACTTCAAACTTCTTGCAGGAGCCCTCCGATGCCGTTGCCCCACTCCGAGCCGTTCGCCGATCTGCTGTCAAATGCGGGCGCGCGAACAGGCCGGATACCCCTGGTCGTGTTCTGCCACCTGCGCTGGGGCTTCGTCTTCCAGCGGCCGCAGCATCTGCTGACGCGGCTCGCGCGGCACTTCGACGTGCTCTTCGTCGAGGAACCCGTCTTCCGCGAAGGCGAGTCGGGCCTTCGCTGCGTGCAGCAGGCGAGCGGCGTCGAGGTGCTGACGCCGTACACGGACGTCAAGGCCGGCGGCTTCCACGACGACCAGATGCCGGTGCTGAAGACGCTGGTCGCCGACTTCCTGCGCCAGCGCGGCATCGGCGAGCCGCTGGTCTGGCTCTACACACCGATGGCGTTGCCGCTGGTGGCGGACCTCGAGCCGCGAGCCGTCGTCTACGACTGCATGGACGACCTGGCCTCGTTCAAGTTTGCGCCGGCCCAACTGCTGCAGCGCGAACAGGCGTTGATGGACCTGGCCGACGTCGTCCTGACCGGCGGGCCGTCGCTGTACGACGCGCGCAAGGACCTCCACTCGAACATCCACTGCCTGCCGAGCGCCGTGGACGCCGCGCACTTCTCGCCCGCCGACCTCGACGGCGACGACATCGAGGCCGCCGTCGCCGCCGAGCTGCACCGTGCGCTGCCACATCCGCGCCTGGGCTTCTTCGGCGTCATCGACGAGCGGCTGGACCTCGCGTTGCTGGAGGGCCTGGCCGACCGGCGTCCCGACTGGCACATCGTGATGGCCGGCCCGGTCGTGAAGATCGACCCGGCCGCACTGCCGAAGCGTCCCAACCTGCACTGGATCGGCATGCAACGCTACGAGGCGCTGCCACACCTGCTTTCGCACTGGGACGTCTGCCTGCTGCCGTTCGCGCTCAACGAGCACACGCGCTTCATCAGCCCGACGAAGACGCTGGAATACCTGGCGGGCGGCAAGCCGGCGGTCAGCACCCCGATCCACGACGTGGTGTCGCTCTACGGGTCGGTCGTGCGCGTGGCGGCGACCGCCGGCGACTTCGTCGCGGCGATCGAGCAGACACTCGCCGAGTCCGCCGACGCGCGCGCCGACTGGCGCATCGCCGCCCAGGCCATGGTGGACCGTTGCACGTGGGATGGCACCGCCGCACGAATCGCCGGGCTGCTGCAAGCCTGCGCCAAGGGCGGCTCCGCCGACGCCATCCTGCTCGACGAGCCGCTGGTCGACCCCGTGCCACCGGCCGTGGCCCCGTGTCCGGTGCCCGTGCCGGCATCGGCCGTGCAGGCCGCGGCTTCGTGAGTTCGCTTCCGCCGTGATCATCGACGCCCACCTGCACTGCACCGGCGACGAGACCACCTCGGACGTGCTCGACTCGCTCGACGACGCCGATGTCGACATCGGCGTCCTCATCGCACCCTTCCTGCACAACGGCTACACGCTCGCGGATCCCGCGGCGATCCGGCGCGCGAACGAACACCTGTCCCGCCTCGTGCGCGGGCACGGCGACCGGCTGGTCGGGTTGGCGGTCGTCAACCCTGGCCTGCCCGGCGCCGCCGACGAATTGCGGCATGCCGTCGAGAGCCTGGGCCTGCGCGGTGCAAAGATGGTGCCGTCCGGCTGGTACCCGGAGAGCGAGATCGCGCAGCCGACCTTCGCCGTCGCGTCGGAACTGAAGCTGCCGCTGCTGTTCCACAGCGGCGTGTTCATCGACGGCCGCTCGAGCAGGTTCTGCCGCCCGATCGGCTTCGAGCCGCTGCGCGACCATCCGGGCGCGCGCGTCACGCTCGCCCACCTCGGCTGGCCCTGGACGGACGAGGCCATCGCGCTCGGCCTGATCGACCGCATCAACGGCGTGGCCGAGGACGCGTGCGCGTTCCGGTTCGACCTGTCGTTCGGGCCGCCGCCGCCCTATCGCCGCGACGTTCTCGCGAAGGCACTGGAAGTGCTCGGACCCGGGCTGCTTCAATTCGGCTCCGACTGCTTCCTGCCCTGCCCCGGCCGGGAGATCGCCGAGCGCCGCGGCTGGTTGCGCGACCTGCTGGCCGAGTTCGATCCCGACGCCGCGACGCTGGCGCGGATCTGGAGCGGCACGGCGGCGGCATGGCTGGGCATCGATGCCGGCCTGCCGCCGTCGCGCGAGCGCGCGGCCGAAGGCGACGGTCGCGCCCGCGTCCGGGGCGACGCCGATCACGACGCCGCAGCGCGCCATCGCGCCGGGCGCCGCAAGCGCGGCTGGCTGGGCACGCGTTCCTCTTCCTTTTCCTGCTGTTGAGACCGTCCATGCAACAAGATCCCTTCTCGTCCGCGCGCGTGCCCGGGCGCATCCACGTGCTCGAGATACTCGGCAACGCCATCGTCGGCGGCATGGAGACCTACGTCGAACGGCTGGTGGAGAACCTCCCGCCCGAGCGCTTCGCCGTCACCGCCCTGTGTCCGTTCGAGAGTCCGTTCACCGAGCGCCTGCGCGCCCGCGACATCGAGGTGCTGGTCACCCCGATGCCCGACGATCCGCCCTGGTCGTCGATCCAGATGACCTGCGCCATGATCAAGGCCGGTGCCATCGACCTGTTGCATGCTCACCTGCCCAACGCGCACGTGCTGGCCGGCATCGCGGGACGGCTGACCGGCAAGCCGGTGCTGGCGACGCTGCATGGCCATCGGATCGGCGTCCTGGATCTGGAGGTGCATCGCAACGCCGGCACCCACCTCAGCGTGGTCTGTCGCCAGAGCTATTTCCACGCGCTGGGACTGGGCGTGAGCGCCGGGCAGCTGAGCTGCAATCCGAACGGCGTCGACACGGAGGCGTTCAAGCCGCGACCACGGTCGGAGGACGGCATTCGCGCCGCGCTGCGAATCCCGGCGTCGGCGAGGGTCGTCGGTTTCCTGGGCCGGCTGTCGCCGGAGAAGGGCCCGGAGGTGTTCCTGCGCGCGGCCCTGCTGGCGCGGACCCGGCTGCCCGACGCCCATTTCGTCTTCGTCGGGGATGGTCCGCTGGCCTCCACGCTGCGTGAAACCATCGCCCGGCTCAAGCTGGAGGATCGCGTGCACCTGGCCGGCGTGCGCCGCGACGTCGCCACGGTGCTGAACGACCTGGACGTGATGGTGTCCAGCTCGCATTCCGAGGCGATGCCGCTGGCGGTCATGGAGGCGATGGCCAGCGGACTGCCGGTGGTGGCGACACGCGTGGGCGGCGTGCCGGACATGATCGACCAGGGCGAGTCGGGCTGGCTCGTCGCGCCCAACGATTTCGAGGAGATCGCGACGCGCCTGCAACAGATCCTGGCCACGCCCGGCGAGCTCGCCCGCATGAGCACGGCGGCGCGGCGACGCGCGGTGGAGAAGATGGCGTTGACGGACACGGTGGAGCGCGTGGTCGCCCTGATGACGCGCCTGGTGCCGACCCGCACCACGCAGCGCGAGATCAGCGCGGTCGTCAACGAACCCGGCCGGCGCCGCCTGGCGCCGTCCCGCGGCGGTCCGGCGACCGCCGTGGCAGCTGCCAACGGCAGCAATCCGGCACCGGGCGCCCGGGCCGACTGAAACCGGCTCAGTCCGACAGTTCAGCGTCGGTCTCGGCGCCCAGCGCCTGCGACAGCTGCAGCACGTCGAGTTCCGCGGCGGCTTCCGCGGCGGCGTGCGCACTGCCCTCGAGCATGCGCGCAAAGCCCGGCTGGCGACTCCGGAGAGCGTCCACGCCGCCGCTGTCGACGACGCGCCCGGCATCCATCAGGACGACGCGGTCGAAGTACGACAGCAGGCTCATGCGGTGCACGGACGCGACGATGCACGCCTGCGGGAAGGTGCGGCCCAGTCGCTGGTGCACGTCGGCCTCGGTGATCGGGTCCAGTGCGCTGGTGGGCTCGTCCAGGAACACGACGGAGCTGTCGCCCGCGGCGAGCACGCCACGCGCCATGCACAGGCGCTGGCGCTGGCCGCCCGACAGGTTGCTGCCGCGCTGGGCGACCGGGAAATCCAGCCCCCCGTGCAGCGACGCCAGCACCGCGCCGAAGGCGCTGCCGCGAACGGCGCCCTCGATGCGCGGCGCGTCGACGTCGGTGCCGAAATCGAGGTTCTCGCGCACCGAGCCTTCGAAGACGTCGGCCTCCTGCGGAATGAGCGTGGCCAGCGACGCGAGGTCGAAGGCGCGCGGCTGGACGATGCCGTCCACCTCGATCTCGATGTGCGCGGCCGCGTACAACCCGGCCAGCACGCGCATCAACGAGCTCTTGCCCGAGCCGCTGCCGCCGACCAGCGCGATGCGTTCGCCGCGGTTCAGCACGAGCTCCGCGACGCCCAGCGACGGCGCATCGACGTGGGCCGTCGCGTGGCGGAACGACACATCGCGCACGACGATGCGGCGCCAGTCGCGCGCCAGCGCGACGGGGTCCGGCGACGCCGGCGCGTCGAAGATCGGCCGCGCGCTCTCGAAGTTGGTGCGCGTGTGGGCCAGGCCCTGCAGCTGGCCGGCCATCGCGCTCGCGACCTCGGCCGTCTGGCCGGCGTACTGGTGCACCATGAACACGGTGCCGATCGCCAGGCCGGCGCCAACGTGATGCGTGGCGATCCAGACCCAGCCGATCACCAGCGACCAGGTGAGCGTCGTGCTGAAGAGGTCGACCAGGCACCACTTCCATTCGGTGATCGAGATGATCTTTCCCAGCGGCTCGAACGAGGCCTGCATGCGCTTGCGCAACAGCACGCGCGACGCCTGTTGCAGGCGCAGGCTCAGCACCGTTCCCATGTGGCCGAGGAAATCGGACATGCCCGCGGCGTAGCGGCGCTCGAGATCCATCTCGCGCGTCGTGAGTCGCATCAGCGCCTTGTCGAAGCGCGTGCTGAGGCAGGCGAGCACCAGGTAGCCCGCGAACGCCGCGAAGCCCAGCGCGGGCGACAGCAGCGCCAGCGCCACCAGCGGGCCGACGAAGTTGACGACGCTGTGCAGGTAGACGAACTGGTTCTGGGCGAAGTCGTACAGCGCCCCCGTCGCCTGGCCGGCGCGCTGCTGCATCTCGCTGGAGTGGTGGCTCTCGTGCCAGCTCAACGGTGCGTTCGCGAGGCGGGCGTAGAGGGTGTCGCCCAGCGATTCGCGCACGCGCATGCCCACCGTGCGCTCGAGCACGCGGCCGGGTCCGTGCAACAGCCAGCAGCCGACATACGCGGCGAGGACGCCCGCCACCCAGGCGAGCGCGTGCACCAGCATGCCGGGCCCACCGGCCTGCAACGCATCCACCGCCTTGGCTGCGCAGAAGGGAACGCTCAGCTTGACGACCTGGGACGCGGCCAGCAGCAGCATCGAACCGGCGAGCGCCAGGCGGGCGCCGGCGGCATGGCGCCACACGTTGCGGTAGAGCCCCGCGTCGACGGGGTTGGGAGTGAGGACAGGATCGGCGGGACGGGCAACAGGCAGGGCATTCATCTTCGGCACGAAGCGTCAACGACGCGGGGCGGACGTCGGTTGACACGATACGGGCGAACAGCCACGGGCAATGGGCCGATGAATGGCGGCGCGGGGCGCCAGATCGGTGGATCGCGCGGGGGACCGCCCTACGCGACGGCGCGCAGCGCCGGCGGATGGGACGGCACCGGCTCATGGTCGAGCTGGTAGCGCAGCAGGGCGTCGTCGAGCGACGGCAACAGCCGGCCGCGCTCGCTCGACAGCGCGCTGAAGCTCGGCCTTGCGGCGACATGGCCCAGCTCGATGCCGGCGCGACGCAACACCCTTGCCGTGCCGAGCCCGGCATGCTCGGCGGCGCGACACGCGAAGTCGGCCCAGCTCATGGCCTCGCGGTGGGTCAGGTGCCAGAGGCCGCGCTCGCCGTCGATCAGGAGATCCAGCGCGGCCTGCACGAGATCCGGCGCGTAGGTCGGCGACAGCACGTGGTCGTGTGCGGCCGGCCAGTCGCGGCCCTGGCGGAGCAACGCGATGCCGCGGGTGATGAAGTTGGCGTCGTCCCAGGGGCCGAACAGCCCGGCGCTGCGGATGACCAGCGCGTCGGGCGCGTGCGCGAGCACCGCGCGTTCCGCGTGCGCCTTCGCGCGCCCGTAGGCGTTGAGCGGGCCGATGGCGTCCCGCTCGACGTAATGCACGCTGGCGCGCCCCGGAAAGACGAGATCGCTGGAGCAGGCCAGGAGGCGAACGCCGGCGTGGCGGCAGGCCGCGGCCAGGACGGCCGGCCCTTCGGCGTTCAGACGCCAGTGCTGCGCGTCGAACTCGGCGCCATCCACGTCCTCGTCGCCCGCGGCGTCGACGACCGCCCAGGGTCGATGCCGCTCCAGCAGGCGCGCCATCGCGTTGGCGTCGGAGGTGTCCAGATCTACCGGCGACAGCAGTTCGTACGGCAAGCCGCGCATGTGCGACAGGCGCGCGAAGGCCCGCGCCAGCGCCCCGCGGCCCATGATCAACAGCGGCGCGCCGCGCGCCGGCAACGCGTCCAGCGCTTCGTGCGGCGCGACGCACAGCCGCAGCTCGCGCTCCCACCAGCCCGGACCCGCCAGGACCGGATGGCGCGGCGTCTCGCCGCGCGCGAGCGAGCTCGCCAACGCGCCGAGCGCGGTCAGGCGGGGCGGATCGCTTCGCACGTCCCACAGGCCGGGCTCGTAGTGGCCGTCCTCGCGCGTGAGCAGGCTGCTCCAGTCCACCGTGCCGAAGGCGGCCCAGGCCGTCACCCCGCGCACGTCGATGCCGTCGCGCCGCGCCTGCACCGCCGCCAGCCAGGCCTGGTGCAGCCAGCGCATCTGCTCCTCGCGCGTGCAACCCATGTGCACCTCGGTGATGGCGAGCGGCAGTCCGTAGCGCGCGTGCGCCTCGCGCAGGCGTCCGGCGAAGCCGTCGATGACGCGGCCATGCGCGCGCACCGTCTCGATGTCGACATAGGCCTGGCGCCCGTTGCCGCCGTGCAGGTGCGGTGGGTGCAGTTCGAGACGCTCGTCCAGGAATCGTTCGCTGGTCACGTAGGCGTTGATGCCGATGATGTCCGGCGGGCAAGGCTCGTCGCGCAGCGCCGCCAGTTCCTGCCGGTCCGCGCCGCAGGCGCACAGCCAGTCCCACAGCGGATGACGCTCGTCGACGCGTCCGCACAGCAGGTCGAACGCCAGCCAGCGGCGCTCGTTGTCGAACGCCGCCTGGTCCTCGAGTCCCGGCGTGCAGCGGGTGTGGCCCAGGTCGTCGGTCTGCACCAGCCGGGCGTCGGGATTGACGGCGCGGATGGCCCGCATCGCCCGCGCCGTCGCCTGCACCTGGTTGAGCAGGGCCCGCACGAAGCTCGCGTCGTCCTCCGCGTGGGGATACCACAGCCCGTACAGGCAGGAGAAGCGCGCGGTCGTCAGCGGCTCGTTGATCGGCGTCCAGAGCCGCTGCTCCGGATAGCGCTCGGCGACGCGCCGCGCATAGTCGGCGAACAGCACCGGGAAGTGGCGGTCGACCAGGTTCGTGTGCCGCGGCCCGCTGCCGTGGTGCAGCAGGCCCACGATGGGCTCGAGCCCGGCCTCCCGCGCGCCGGACAACGCGGCGTCCGCCCAGCCGAAGTCGAGCGCGTGTCCCGGGGCGCGGGCAACCCGCTCCCACAGCACCGGCAGCCTCACCTTCGAGGCGCCCAGCGCCGCCAGCCGCGCCAGGTCGCCGCGCCGCTCCGCGAAGCCCGTCAACTCGGACTGGTCGCGCCAGCGTTCGTCGACACGATTGATCGTGCACTCGGGCCCGACCCACAGTTCGGGCAGCGAGTCGTGCTTGTCCATGCCTCGGGTCTGCGGCATGCGCGGGCGGGCTCAGGCCCCGACGCCGGCGATGGCCGCCGATGCGCCGGCCTCTTCGCCGGCCTGGCGCGCCGCATGCGCCGCGGCCAGCCTCTTGAACAAGGTCAGCGACTGGGCGACGACCTGGTCCATGTTGTAGTACTTGTAGGTCGCCAACCGCCCGACGAAGCTCACGTCCTGCAACTTTTCCGCCTCGGCCTCGTAGAGCCGGTACATGGCCGTGTTCTCCGCGCGCGGCACCGGATAGTACGGGTCGCCGTCGCTGCGCGGATATTCGTAGACCACCGACGTCGCGTGGTGCCGCTGGCCGGTGAGGTGCTTGAACTCGCTGACCCGCGTGTAGGCGAAGTCGTTCGGGAAGTTGACGGTGCCCACGGCCTGGAACTGCCCTTGCGCCAGCGTTTCGTGGCGGAACTCGAGGCTGCGATAGGGCAGCTTGCCGTGGCGGTGATCGAAGAAGGCGTCGATCGGCCCCGTATAGACCATGTGGCGCCAGGGCACGAGCTCGGAGATCTCGCGGTAGTCGGTATTGAGC
>FSVX01001368.1_pt1 | contig 9344 bp, 6 predicted proteins | sample 1637761 | NCBI WGS metagenome assembly FSVX01 (sample SAMEA3914814, study PRJEB12502) | metagenome | biome: forest; material: soil | place: USA | collected 2011-09-16 | depth 0.1 m
CTACGACACCGAGCCGATCTGTCGTGCCGTCGTCGTGGCTCGAACGATCGCGCCCGAGGCGCCGTTGCTCGATGTCTTCCGCGCGTTGCAGCGCGCGTTCTATGTCGACGCCCTCGATACGACCGACCCCGCGACGCTCGCCCGGGTGACGGCGCAGGCGCTGACCGAGGCGGGCCATCCCACCGATGCGGAGACGGCCTTGCGGCAATACCACGCCGCATCGACCATCGAGGCCGCCCGCGACGACTTCCGTACGGCCCGGGCCCTGGGCGTCAGCAGCTTCCCGGCCTTGCTGATGGAGGCCGGCGGCGTCCACTACGCGGTCGCTCCGGGCTATGCCAGCGCCGCGGAGGTTCTCGACAACATCGCGACGGTGCGCGAGCGCGTTCGCGCAGACGCCAAGGCCGTCGTCCACTGAACGACCGCGAGCTAGGCGTTCGCCGCGGGCGACAGTTCTTCGACCAGGAAGTCGATCAGGGCCCGCACGCGCAGCGCGGCGTGCTCGCGGTTCGGGCAGACCAGCGAGAACGGCCGCGACCGTCCGCCCGCCTCCGGCAGGACCTCGACCAGGCGCTGCGCGCCGAGGTCGTCCTGCACGATGAAGCGATAGGTCTGCAGGAGGCCCGCGCCGTGGCGGACCAGGGTCACCACGCCCAGGTAGTCGTCCGCGCATCGATAGCTCGGCGGCGTGTGCAGGTCGAAGTCCTCGCGGTCGCGGCGGAACAGCCAGGGCACGGGCTGCCCCGTGCTCGGAAGCACGAACTGCAGGCACTCGTGCCGCGACAGGTCGTCGAGCGAGCGCGGCGTCCCCGCGCGGGCAAGGTAGGCGGGCGCGGCGACCAGCACGAGCTCCGCGTCTTCGAGCTTGCGCGCGACGAGCGACGAATCCGGCAGCGTGCGTCCGCGGATGGCCAGGTCGAAATCCTCGGCGGTGAAATCGATGTTGCGGTTGCTGAGGTGCACCTCGAAGCGCACGAGCGGGTAGCGGGCCCGGAATCGCGGCAGCAATGGCAGCACCCGGTAGTGGCCGTAGGGCGAGGCGACGCTGATGCGCAGCAGCCCGCTGGGCGCCACCTGCTCGCCCGTCAGCCTGCCCTCGGCCTCGCGCAGGAGGTCCAGCGCCTGGCGACAGTGCTCGAAGTAGATCCTGCCCGCGCCGGTCAGGTGAATGCTCCGCGTGGTGCGCACGAACAGCTTCACGCCCAGTCGCTCTTCGAGACGCGCGACGGTACGGCTGACCGCCGCCGGATTGAGCCCGGCGGCCTGCGAGGCCGCTGTGAAGCTTTCCAGCCTCGCTGCCAGGCAGAACAGTTCGAGGCTGCCGAGCATGACGTCGTTGGGAAGTCGACTCATCGATTTGCGTCCCGTGGTCGAGGAGCGGCCACCTGCACGGTCGCACGGGCGCGAGGGTCGAGAACATGATCCTGGTCATCGCCCGCTCCTGGGGATCCGCTTCCCAGGACTGTGGCCGACGTCGTCTCCGACCGAATGGGCCGCAAGTCGCACGTCGGAATCCGACCGATGCACGGTACGCGCAGGCTCGACGAGCGCTCGAGTGCGGTGGCTCCTGGCGGCGTTCGACTACGCCGCGCATGCCTTCTGAGGCAGCCTGGCGCCGGCTCGTGGATGCGACGTCGATGCGTCGGGCCAATCGCGCGGTGCGCTGGCTCGAAGCCGTGATGCCATGCGCACCAGTTCGGCCAGGGAGGGCGCCTTCATCTTGCGCATCACCTGTCCGCGATGGGCCTTCACCGTGATTTCGCTGATGCCGAGGTCGTCGCCGATCTGCTTGTTGAGGCGACCGACGACGACCCGGCCCATGACCTCGCGTTCCCGCCGGCTCAGTCGCTCGTAGCGGTCTTCGAGCTCCCTGATTCGAGCGGACTCCCTCAAGGTCGCGCGACTGCGCTCGATGGCGTCGTCGATGGCGCAGAGCAGCACATGGTCGTCGAACGGCTTGGGCAGGAATTCGAGCGCCCCGGCCTTCATCGCCCTGACCGTTCCTTCGACATCGGCCCGGCCGCTCATGAAAATGAACGGCAGGTCCGCGCGATCGCAGAGCAGATCCTGCAGGTCGAAGCCGCTCGAGCCGGGAAGGTGTTGCTCGACCAGGACGCAACATGGATCCACGCCTCGAGGCGGCGCCAGGAACTCTTCCGCGGAAGCCGCCGTCGACGCCTGCCATCCTGCCGCGCGAACGAGCGAGCGCAGCGCTTCGCGCATCGCGGCGTCTCCGTCCACGATGAAGACGGTGGCGGCGTCACGCAACCCGGATACGGCGTCCTGCGTGCGAGCGTGGGTGATGACGTTCATGTCCGGCTCCTGTTCCGACTGGAACAGGCATCGTCCGCCCGACGCGTTCGCGGCACACGCCCCTTGCGGGAGGTTCGGGGCCGACACGATGGGGTGAGCGAGGACCGGTGGTTCAGCGCGGCGGCAGGACGACGACGCGACGCCCGAAGCGGTAGGAATCGATCGAATACGCGCCCGGACCGAGCAGGCCGAGTGCCAAGATGTCGAGCACGACGATGGTGGCCATGAGGAGGCTGGCGACGCCGAGCAGGGACCAGACCACCGCATGGAACAGCAACGACGCGCCCGCGACGACTGGCGTCAGGTATCCGATGCACAACGCGATGGACAGCAGGTAGCCCGCGATCTGCGCCCACCCGGAAAACAGGTGCCCGTGATCGATGTTGTTGCACTGGAGCGCGAGCGCGACGGATGCGCGCAATGCCAGCAACCCCAGACCGGGCAATCCGGGGGGGAACATGTTGAAGAGTCGCTGCATAATGATCAGGTTGCACCAATAGGCTGGGGTGGTGTACCCAAGATCAGGGCGCCCGGGCCTCCCACTTTCGGGAGATATCGGGCTGACCGAACCAGGGTAGAAGGCATGAGCGGTTGCCGCAGGAGAACCGCCGGGGCGCATGGCCATGGACGGGCCGCAGGCTGACACGATCCGGCTTCGTGGATCGGCTTGCGGAGCTGAATGCGGCGCCCCACCGTCTCGATGCGCCGTGCGGCGGCATCGCACCTGCAGCCACCCCTCCGGAGCAATGCACGATGGCCATCGCCAGAGACCCCCCGGTCATTCGCATCCTCACGGTCGACGATCACCAACTCCTTCGGGAAGGGATCGCGGCCGTTCTCGAGGCACAGGAGGACATGGCCCTGGTCGCGGAGGCCAGCACCGGGCTCGAGGCGGTCGAGACCTTCCGTCGCCTGCGGCCCGACGTCACGCTCATGGACCTGCGCATGCCCGACATGAGTGGCATCGACGCGATCAGGGCCATACGCGCGGAATTTCCGGCCGCGCGCATCATCGTGTTGACGACTTATGCCGGCGACGCCCAGGCAGCGGCCGCGTTGAGGGCCGGAGCCGCCGGATACCTCCTCAAGAACCTGCTCAGGAAGGAGTTGACCGACACGATCCGCGTCGTCCACTCCGGCAGGCGCTGCGTGCCGGCCGAGATCGCCACGGACATCGCCGAACACGTCGCCGACGACGCGCTGACCGAGCGCGAGACGCAGGTGCTGCGCCGGGTCGCGGCGGGCAAATCGAACAAGCTCATCGGCGCCGAACTCGACATCTCCGAGGGCACGGTCAAGACGCACATGAAGAGCATCCTGCCCAAGCTCAACGCGTCGGATCGAACCCATGCCGTGATGATCGCGCTGAAGCGCGGCATCCTGGATCTGTGATGGAAGGGCACGAGTCGTCGCGCGGACCGGTGCGTTGAAGGACACCGCGTGAAACGGCCGAGTCTCTTCCTCCTGGCGTTCTTCCATTGCCTGCTGGCATGGTCGTCGCCGGAAGTCACCCCGCAACCGCTGCTGAACGATCGCACCTTCACCGCATTGGATGGGCAGCCGGGCTATGCGAATGCGGTGGCCCAGACGCCCGACGGGATGCTCTGGGTCGGGGGGCCTACCGGCTTGACCCGGTTCGACGGCGCGCGCTTCGTCCACTATCCGGCCCCGGAGGACGAACCTCTCCCGTCCACCCACATCACGACCCTCCATGTAACGCCCGACGGCGGCTTGTGGATCGGCTATCGGTTCGGCGGTGCCACGCTGTTGAAGAGCGGACATGGCACCCACTTCGCGGAGCGCGAGGGGTTCCCATCGAACGCCGTTGTCGCCTTCGCGCAGGACCGGAGCGGGTCCGTCTGGGTCGCGACCCGTTCCACGCTGGCCAGGCTGGACGGAAATCGCTGGGTGGCGGATGCCCAGCTGACGAACATCAAGTCCTTGCTGGCATTCGTGATCGACCGCAGCGGCACGCAATGGGTGGCGACGCCGGAGGCCCTCCTGGCCCGGCCCGCAGGCCAGGGTCGGTTCTTCGAAGTCCTCAGGCGGCCGTTCGCGGAATGGCCGCGTACGGTCATTGCCGAAGCGCCGGACGGCAAGATCTGGGCGGCGACGCTGCACGACCTGATCCGCGTCGATCGAGCCGCGCCGTCGCAGGGCGGCACGGTCGTGTCCCTGCATGGCTTTGCCGGCAAGACCCTGCTGCCGATCGCGTTCGACCGCGGCGGCGACCTGTGGGCGGCATCGTTCGGCAGCGTGCTTCGGGTCCGCCATCGGGACCTGATGCGGGAGGAATCGCTGGGCGATGTCGAGGTGGAGGTCTTGTCCCGCGCTTCCCGTCCCGTCGACACCTACGTCACGTCGATGATCCTGGAGGATCGGGAAGGCAATGTCTGGGTGGGTGGCGAAGCCAGGCTCGATCGCTTCAGCCGCGGCCGGGTCGTGCCGACTCCTGTCGGTTGCATCGCGGCCGGCGCCGCGGGCCCGGCCGGCTCGATGTGGGTCGCCTGCCGCCTGGAACCGGCGACTTCGCAATTCCAGGATGGCGTGCTGGTCAGGCGGCAAGCCACGGCTGTCTTCAGCGCGGCCTACCGCGAGCCCGACGGCACCGTCTGGTTCGGTGGCCCGAACGTGCTTGCCCACATCGAGAACGGCCTGTTCGTCGAGACGCCATTGCCGCCGCAGGCGCGGGACGCCGACGTGCAGGCCATCGCTCGCGACGGCGATGGCGCCCTGTGGGTCTCCGTCGATCGCCGGGGCCTGTTCGTGCTGAAGGGCGGCGCGTGGTCCGAGTACGGCGGCCTGGCCGCGCTGCCGCGCGGCTACGTCAGCGTCATGACAGCGCAGAAGGATGGCCCGCTGTGGATCGGCTATACGGGCAGCCGCGTCGCTCGCGTCGCGCATGGCGTCGTGCGGGTCTTCGGCCCCACTTCAGGCCTGGACGTGGGCACGGTGTTGTCGATATCGGCCAAGGCGGGCGAACTCTGGGTGGGTGGCGAACTCGGGCTGGCGCGACTCGACGGCGATCGCTTCGTGTCGATGCGACATCCGGATGGCGCCGCGTTCAGGGGCACCTCGGGCATCCTGCCCACGCAGGATGGCGATCTGTGGCTGAACGGAGACGACGGCATCTCCCACATCGAGCGTCGCGAGATCGACCGGGCGATCGGCGATCCGTCGCGGCGCATGGCCGCCGAGACATTCGATCGCCTGGACGGCCTGCCGGGGACGGCGGTGCGGTTCCGGCCGCTGCCCTCGGCCATCGAGGATACCGACGGGCGCATGTGGTTCATGACGAATGCGGGCATGGTCTCGATCGATTCGAAGGAGATCGTCCGCAATACCGAGCCGCCGCCGGTGACGATCTGGACGCTCGCCAGTGGCGATGTGAGGTACCGCAACATGGGCGAGACCCTGCGCCTGCCGCTGCATACCGCCAATCTCCAGATCGAGTATGGCGCGGGCAGCCTGACCTTGCCCGAGCGGGTTCGCTTCCGATACCGGCTCGTCGGAATCGACCGCGACTGGCAGGACGTCGGAACCCGGCGCGAGGCGTTCTATACGAACCTGAGTCCGGGCCAATACAGGTTCCAGGTCATCGCCTGCAACAACGACGGCGTCTGGAACCTGGAAGGCGCTTCGATCTCCTTCATGATTCCCCCGCCGTACTACCAGACGGCGTGGTTCTACCTGCTGTGCGCGCTGGCGTGCTTCGGCTTCGTGTTCGCGGTGTACGCCCTGCGGGTGCGGCAGGTCTCGGCACAGATCCGCGGCCGCCTGGAGGCTCGCCTCGGCGAACGCGAACGGATCGCGCGCGAACTCCACGACACCCTGCTGCAGGGCATGCAAGGGCTCATCCTGCGATTCCAGGCCGCCACCGACCGCATCCCCGCCAACGAGCCGGCGCGTCGCCTGATGGAGCAGTCACTGGACCGCGCGGACCGGCTGCTCGGGGAAAGCCGGGACAAGGTGAAGGACCTTCGCCCGGCGACGAACCAGGGCGTCTCGCTGGAGGAGGCGCTCGCCGCGGAAGGGGCGCAATTCGACCAGCTCGCTTCGGCACGTTTCCGCGTGAGCGTCGAGGGCGCGAGCCGGAGCCTGCATCCGATCGTGCGCGAGGAGGGATTCCTGATCGGACGAGAAGCCATCGCGAATGCGTTTGCGCACGCCCGATCCGACCATGTCGAGGTCGAGATCACGTATGGCGACCACGCGCTGCTTCTGCGGATCCGGGACGACGGGCAGGGGGTCGGGTCCGCCGTGCTCGATTCCGGCGGCAAGCCGGGACACTTCGGCGTCCTGGGCATGCGGGAGCGGGCGATGAAGCTCGGCGCGAGCTTCGACCTGTGGAGCAAGCCCGGTGCGGGCACCGAGGTCGTCGTGCGCATTCCTGCGGAGGTGGCCTACCTGGCCGTGCAGCGCGATCCGGGCCGCCTTCGGCATTGGATGGCGTCGCTGAGGTCTGCGCTGTCGAGGTGATTCGTTTCCGGAAGGCCCGGACCTCTCACGACGCTTCAACTCGGGACAGGGGCGCGGCGCGGCGCTCGGTATCCCCTGAAAGTCGGGCCGCGCACCCTCCCGCCTGCCCGATGGCGCGAACGCCGCCCGCACCGTTCAATGACACCACCCTGCCAGGCGACGCAAGACTCCCGCGCGTCGCCCGTCCGCGGGCCGTTCATTGGCCGAAGCGCCGATCCCTGGAGAGTTCGCCATGCACATCGATTCGCGGCTTCTCAAAGCCATCGCCATCTGTTCCGTCCTGGGCACCTTCATCGTGTCGATGGCCAATTCCGTGGCGGGATCCGGCCAGGACCGGGACAGCCTGAAGGTGCCCGGCGGGCTGGCGTTCTCCGAGTTCAAGGGGTTCGAGTCCTGGGAGGTCGTCTCGGTGAGCCTGACCGACGAGGCCGTGGCCGTGATCGTCGGGAACCCCGCGATGATCGGCGCCTACAAGGCCGGCATCCCCGCCAACGGCATGCCCGTCCCCGACGGCGCGAAGATGGCCAAGATCCACTGGAATCCCAGGAAGAGCGAGGCGTTTCCCAACACCACGGTGCCGGGCGCCCTGCATGACATCGACTTCATGGTGAAGGACGCCCGGCGATTCGCCGACAGCGGCGGCTGGGGCTACGGCGCGTTCGAATACGACGGCGCGGCCGACCGCTTCCGGCCGGCCACCACGGCCGACAGCCCGCCGCAGGCGAACGACGCCAAGTGCGGCGCCGCGTGCCACACCTTGGTGAAGAAGCGGGACTTCGTGTTCACGGAGTTCGGGCACCGGTGACGATGCGCGCGCGCCGGCGCGGCCGGGCATCGCCATGCAGCCGGGTGATGCCCTCTTGAACGATGCGGCCAACCGCGGCACCGATGGCGCGCTCGTCCTCGAGCGGCCATGAGCCTTCCACCGCAGCGGCGCCCGGTCCGCCCGACCTCGCCGCCTGTCGGATCTGGATGATCCCCCGAAGCCTTCGACTCACGAGGAGATTGGCGGAGGGGAGTGGGAGTCGAACCCACCTGGCGACGCGTGGCGCCACCAACCGGGTTTGAAGCCCGGCCGTCCCACCAGGGACGCTTCCCCTCCATGACTTTCCGGCAGCGGCCGCGCTCATGGCGTGGCGTCGAAGAACACGGCGCCCTCTCCCCGGAGCCGATGTTCGTCGCCGACGCGCCGCAGGAGCCCGACGCGGTCGAAGTACTCGAGCAACTGGATGGCGCGCTTGCGGCCGAGCCCCGAGGCGTCGCGGAACCTCGCCGCAGTGATGACGCCATCGGCGCCCGCGGAGAGCCCGCGCACGATCGCCGCGAGGCGCCCGACGGTCCCGGGCGGGTAGAAAAGGTCCTTCACGATCTGGTGCAACTCGCCGCGCCGGGCCATTGCGCAGAGCAGGGCGCGGACGCGCGGCTCGTGCTCGCAGGCGTCGCGCGCCAGGTCGCGCGCCCAAAGGCCGTCGAGGCCGCAGGCGGCCAGGGTCGGAGCGAGCTTCTCGTGCAGGCGTCGATCGCTCTCGTGCAGTCGTGACCGGTGGGCCGGCAGGTACACGAACGAGCCGCGGGCTGCCACCATTCCGCGGTCCCGCAGCGAACTCAGAAGGTCCCGCCACACGGGATCGGGAAGGCGCGGCGCCGCGAGACGGTGCAGGCGCGCCGCGTCCGGCCCCAGTGTCTCGGGCTCGCGCGCATGGAACGACTGCAATGCATCGACCAGCCTGTCCTCGACGATCGTGCGTTGCGAGTCGCCAAGAAGCCATTCGCCCCGTGACCCGGCATCGACCCGCATTCCCGCCTGCGCAAGCGTCGCGGCGCCGGGCGAGGCCACGCCTTCCGCGCGGCACCAGCGGCGCAGGTCGACGCCTTGCGAGGCCGCGGCGACGAGGCCTGCGAGCCGACCGGTTCGATCCGCGATCGACCAGGCATCCAGTTCGCCGAGCCGCTGCGGCGTCCCCCTATAGCGCGCCGGCGCGAACGGATCGAGGACACGGCCACCCGCCAGCGTCCGGCTGGCGGCGTTGTCGCGCAACACGATCCGGTCGCCATGCCAGGCGCCGATCGGCTGGCGCAACACCACCTGCACGTACGCACGGCCGCCGGGCGGCACGGCGTCGGCGTTGACGGGAGGCGCCGCGCCAGGCGGGCGGTCGAGCGTCTTGAGGATGGCGACGGAACCCAGCGTATCGCCGGCACCGATGTGGACATGAACCTGCGTGCCGGATTTCAGCGCATCGGTCTCTGCGGGCCATACCTCGATCAACGCATCGAGGCGATCGGTGGCCACGCCGCCGCCGGCGCCGACCAGCCACTGGCCGCGCCTGAACGCGTCCACCGAGACACCCGCCAGCGCGATCGCGCAGCGTTGTCCGACGCTCGCGCGCTCGACCGCCCGGTTTTGCGCATGCAGGCTTCGCACGCGAGCGTGCCTTCGTGTTTCCGCGGGCGTCCACTCGAGGTCGTCGCCGATCGCCACGCTGCCGGCGTGCACGGTTCCCGTGGCCACGGTGCCTGTTCCGGCCAGCGTGAAGACGCGATCGATCGCC
>FSVX01001391.1_pt1 | contig 9229 bp, 7 predicted proteins | sample 1637761 | NCBI WGS metagenome assembly FSVX01 (sample SAMEA3914814, study PRJEB12502) | metagenome | biome: forest; material: soil | place: USA | collected 2011-09-16 | depth 0.1 m
AACTCGAGGCGACGTCCAAGCGCCTGCAGCAGACGCAGGTCTTCATCGAGACGCCCTACCGCAACGCCGTGATGCTGGAGGCCGCGCTGGAAGTGTTGCAGCCGACGACGCGCCTGGCGATCAGCTGCGGGCTGACGCTGCCGGACGGCTGGTCGCTGTGCAAGACGGCGGCGCAGTGGAAGGCCGCGAAGATCGAGCTGCCGGATCGCGTGCCGGCGGTGTTCAGCCTGCTGGGCTAGAACTTCGTCGACATGACCGCGCCATGCGGCACCAGCATCACGATGGTCGAGGTGCCGGCGGCATCGGCGCGCTTGCCGAACCAGTCGCCGACGACGTAGCCCAGCACCGATCCGGCGACCGTGTCCGATAGCCAGTGGTCGCGGCTCGACACTCGCGCCACGTTGGTCAACGCGGCGACGCCGTAGAGCCACGGCGCGTCGCAACGCTGCGCGACCGGCGTGACGACGCTCCAGGCCAGCGCCGTGTGCAGCGACGGGAACGAACTGTCGGAGCGCTTCTCGTGCCCGAAGTCCGTCGCGCCGCGGTCTTCGCTGGGGCGCGAGCGGTCGACCGCCAGCTTCAGGGCCTCCGACAGCGCCACCGACGTCAGGCCGGCCTCGACGCTGGCCAGCGCGACATTGCCGTCGCGGCTGCCCTCGCGGCTCAGCCACGCGGCGCCGGCCAGGCCGAACTCGGCGAACGGCAAGGCCGTGCCCACCTGGCGAAGCACCTTCATCGAGGGCTCGTCGTGATGGTCCTTGGCAAAGTTGTTCGCTGCCTTGTCGAACAGCGCCGCGCCGGCGATCAGGGCGCCGCCTGCCAGCAGGCGCGTCGTCGTCGGGCTGCTCGTCGCGAGCGCGTCGGCGAAGGCGTTCGGAGACGCGCGGCCGAGGTCGTCGAGCGTCGTGCTCATCTCGAGCCCCACGCGTGAAGTGACCCGCTTCCCGCCGGGCGTGGCGACGCGATTCCAGTCGAACTCGGGCGTCACGCTCGTCGACCCGAAGTGCCAGCCGCGCCGCACGGACAACGTCAGCAGGTCGCCGGCCTCGTCGTCCGATCCGTTGATCGCGCCGAACGTGCCGAAGTGCGCACCGACGCGCCCGAAACCCAGGCGGACGACGCTGTCCCATTCGGAGTTGACCCATCCGAGCGTCAGCAGCCGCGTATCCGGGCCGGCGCTCGCGCCAAGCCAGCGATCGCTGCCCGTGTAGCCACCCGGGTAGGCGTGGTTGCGATAGGCGCATCCCCGCGCGGGGGCGCGGTTCCAGGCGTCGCGGCAACCCAGTTCGGCGAGCTCGAAGAACATGCGCGTGACGCCGTCGACCGACCAGGCCTCCGTCCCGAAGACTTCCATGAACTCGAACGGCAGGTGCTTGCGATCGTCCTCGCCCTCGGCCTGTGCATAGACCGCGCAGCGGACCCCGCCGGGGCAGCGCACGCGCAGGTCGTAGCCCGCGAGGCCGTTGCCAGAGTCCATGTTGGCCTTCTGAGGGTCCTGGATGTTCTGGTGATCGCCCACCACCGCGCGCTCGAAGCTGCCCAGCGTTTCCCGATGCCCCTGGCCGCCGAACTGCACCATGCGCGTCAGGCCGATCTCGACGTTGGACAACGGCCGGGCCGTCAGACGCAGGCCGGAGACCAGCGGATTGCTGCCCAGCCCCGGCGCCTCGCCCAAGGTGCGCGCCACGAAGAAGTCCATGTTCCAGGGACCGAGCCACGACAGCCAGGGCGATTTCGAAGGTACGACCGCGGCGCGCTGAAATCCGATGCCGTCGAGCGGCGGCGCGTTGTTGCTCAGCGGCAGCGCGCTCTGCCAGCCCGGGCCCCACCACGAGCGGTGGGCCCAGGCCTGGGCCTGCACGCCGAAGGCGTCGACGGCCACGGCGCTGTCGTCGAGCCGTGCGGTGGACGCGTGGCCGCCGTCGTCGGACACCGTATCGAGCCGTCCGCCGATCTGCATCGCCAGATGCGGCCCATCGAGTTCGCCCGAGCGCAGTTGAAGGCTGCTGCCCGGTGTCGCGTCGTCGCCGAAGCCCGCGAGCGCGTCACGGCGTCCGCGCACGGTCGTCCCACCGCGAACCTTCTTCTGCGCGCGCAACTCCGCCTGCACCAGGGCGCGCGCGTCCGCCAGCGCCGGCGCGAGATCGGCCGGCAGCGCGTCGATCGCCTGCTGCACCGCGTCGCGCGGCAAGGGCCACTGCGTGGCCGTCAGCGCGAGGCCGCCATCGTCGATGAGCACCTGGATCGCATTTCTGCCCGCGGCGCTGGGCGTCCACGGCACCGATGCCGCGATCGCGGAATGCGCCAGCGTCCAGGAAAGCACAATGCCCAATGCCATGCGCGCGCAGGCGCCTCGGCGCCCGCCCACGGCGTCCGCACAAATCGATTCCATCAACTCCACCCTGATTTTTTTATCCGATTGCCCTGCACGTCGTGCGACACGCGGGACACTGCCATGGGCGCGCGATCTTCACGACGCCCGGCAGATCCTGCATTCTCGCCGCCATGTGATGTCCTCACGAACGATCCCGATGAAATTGATACATCCCTTGCGAGCGGCAGCACGGGTCCTCACGCGACCGCTCGAGCGCCAGCTCGTCGGCCTGGTCTACCCCGCGGGCACGGAGGCTGCGGACTTCCTGGCGCCGCCCGGCGAGCCGGCCCTGCTTGCCGTCGACTCGGTGTCATGGCGCATCTTCAGCAACCCGGTGGCGATCTTCGTGGGCGGCGTCACGGCCGTGCTCCTGGAACTGGCGGAGCCGCGCGTGCGCACCGGCGTGTGGGAGCACACGACATTTCGCGAGAAGCCGCTGCAACGCATGCAACGCACCGGCTACGCGGCGATGATGACGGCCTTCGGCGCGCGCAGCCGCGCCGAAGCAATGATCGAGCGCATCAACCATGGTCACGCCCGAATCCGTGGCCGGACGCCTTCAGGCCAGTCCTACCACGCGAGTGACGATGAACTCTTGACCTGGGTACACGCCACGGCCACCTTCGGTTTCCTCGAGGCCTATCGTCGATGCGTGCGCGACCTGCCGCTCGCGAAGCGCGATCGCTTCTATGTCGACAACCAACCCGGCGCAAGGCTCTACGGCGTGCAATCGCCGCCCGCTTCGCAACGCGACCTCGACGCGCTTTTCGAGCGCATGCATCCGCAACTCGAGGCCTCCGAGATCGTCCTCGAGTTTCTCGCCATCGTGGGCAGAATGCGTTTACTGCCCGCGCCGGTGCGAGGCGTGCAGCTCTTGCTCATCCGTGCGGCCGTGCAGAACCTGCCGCCGCGCATCCGGAAGCACCTCGGGCTGGAAGACGCGAAGTGGCGCGTTGCGCGCTGGCAATGGGCCATCGTGCGCATGCTGGGACGCGCTGCTGACCACCTCACATTTTCCGAACTGCCGTCAGTGTTGGCTCGGCGGCGCATCGCGGTCTGAGCAGCGGCCACCGCCACCGCGCGGAGTGTTCCGGCAAACGCGCTGCTGTCCGCGTGGCCGGTCACACGTCAGCGGCCGCTCAGCGCCGTCATCCACCAAGGCGTTTTGAAACGCACGATCCGCCAATAGACGTGAAGGTAGACGATCACGAACGCCACCATGCACAGCAGCAGCATGGGCGTGTCGTCCCACCAGATCGCCGCCGGCACCACGGAGACGGCCGTCAGCACCCACAGGAACGGCGAAGTCATCGAATTGCCGAGCATGAGCGCTGCGTTTACATCGCTGCGGACAGAAACCCGCACCAACCGCCGATAGATCAGCGTGTGCAGGTGGTTACCGTCCGGCGCACTCATGGGCTGGCCACGCAGGAATTTGCGGCGGTAGATGGTGAACAGGGTTTCGAACACCGGGTACATGACCATGGTGAGCGGCGCCAGTGGCGACACCGCGCGATCGCGGTACACGAGCATCAAGCCAAGTTCGACGACTACGAGTCCCAGCAAGTAGGCACCGCCGTCGCCGAGAAAGATCAGGCCACGCGGATAGTTCCAGATGAAGAACCCGAGCGACGCGCCGAGTGTCGCGAGGGCGAGTCCGCCGACAAGCGTGTCGTCGATCCGCAGGGCGATGTAGGCCAGCGCAGCCATGATCAACGCGGTACACATCGATGCGAGTCCGTTCATGCCATCGATGATGTTGAACGAGTTTGCGACGCCCGAGGACATGAACATGGTCAACGCCAGCGCCAGGCCCGAATACACCAGGGAGGCATCGAACCAGTTCCAGCCGGTGCGTACGAGGATGGCCTTGAGCAGGAAGGCTCCCAGCAGGCCGGAGATCGCCGGGGCCATCAGCCGCCAGCGCGGTTTCACGGACTTCGTGATGTCCTCCGCGAGCCCGATCAACAAGGTGGGAAGGGCACACAGACACAGCAGTAGGACGGCACGCCAGAGATTGTGCTGGACGACGATGAGCATCGCCGCGCCCGTCAGGATGCCGACTGCTATCCCCACGCCGCCGATGCGAGGCACCGCGACCGCATGCATTTTCTGCGGGCCGGAGACATCATGGTCCGCCGACCACTTCCGATGCTTTGCTGACGAAGCGACCATCAACAGCGTGGCGACTGTGGAAGCGACGAACGACAACGTCAATATCAGAAGCATCCTGAATTGTATGTGCTGACTCTTCGAGCGCAGACGACCGCTGGTTAGAATTCGACCTCATTTCGCCACTTTCCCGAACACGCGCCCTCGGCCTCCTCAATGCTTTCATCGCACCTCTTGGCAGGCTTCGACCCCGGCGCGCCAGCCCGTGATCCGCGGCGCGTCTCGCGGCGCTAGGGCGAGCGGGCATGAGGACGCGCGCGCGTGCGGATCTGGGCTGGGGCCTGGGCGCGCAATTGCTGCAGTACGGCGCGGCACTCGCCCTGTTGCCGGTGCTCGCCGCGCGCATCTCGAGCCACGACCTCGGACTCTGGTACGTTTTCGTAACGATCCAGTCCATCGTGATGCTGCTCGAATTGGGCTTCGGAACCTCCCTGACCCGGAGCTTCTCGTACGTCTTCGCCGGCGCAAGCCGGTTGCAGCGCGAGGGCATCCTCATCGACAGCAGCCGAGGGTCCGTCGATCCCGAATTGCTGAACGTGACGATCACGACGGCACGCATCGTCTACGGCGGCGTCGCGGCCGTCGTCGCGGTGACGCTGGCCGGACCGGGCACGTTCTACATAGCGTCGCTGGGAGGCCTCGCCGATTCCAGCCTGCGGGCAGCGTGGGCGCTCTATGCCATCGCCATCGTCCTGAACATCTACTTCCTGTGGTATCAGCCGCTGCTGCTGGGCAGCGGGCGGGTGCAGGAGAGCTACAAGGCCACCGTCATCGCGCGCGGCGGCTTCGCGCTGCTGGCAGCGTTGTCGCTGTCGGTCGACTCGGCGCTATGGATCGTCTCCGCGTCCTACCTGGCAGCCGTGCTGGGCATGCTCACGTACGCGCGGTGGCACAGCGCGACGATCACCCGGACACTACCGCGCAGGAGCGTCCCGCTGGCCGCCGTCCGCGCGCATTTCGACATCCTCTGGCACAACGCCTACCGAATGGGACTGGTCTCGCTCGGCGCATTCTTCATCACGAAGTACAGCATCCTGCTGGCCTCCTCGCGCTACGGCCTGAGCACCTCGGCCGGCTTCGCCGTCACCCTCCAGGTCTTCGCCATGATCATCGCGGCGAGCTTGGTGCCCTTCAATGCGCTGCTGCCAAGGATCGCGACGCTTCGCCTGGCGGGAGACGAGGCCGCATTGAAAATCATGCTCGCGAGCGCATTCTTGCTCACATGGCTCGTAGCCCTGGCGGCGATTGGCCTCGTCCTGCTGTTCGGACGCGACCTTCTCGCGCTGGCGCACGCCCGGACCACGCTGGTGGCGCCCGCGCTCCTGTGGCTAATCGCCGTCATGAGCTTCCTCGAGCTGAACCACAGCGCGTGCGCGATGGTCATCATGTCGGCGAATCGAGTGCCGTTCCTGACCGCGGCCCTCGCCTCGGGCGCCGCCATCTTCGTGTTGTCGACGGCGGCGGCCATGGCGGGCCAGCCGCTGTGGGTGCTGGTCGCGATACAGGCCGTGGTGCAAGCGAGCTACAACAACTGGAAGTGGCCGCTGGACGTGTATCGAAGCCATCGGATCACCGCTGCCGATTTCGCGGCCTCGGCGCGTCTGCTCGCGCGCGCCGGCCGCGTCTCATAGGCAGCTCATGGCCGTCTCATCGCCGCGCCCGAACGCCGCACCGAGTGTTTCAGTCCTCATCCCGACGCATAACCGTGCCGAGTTCATCCTGGGTGCAGTTCGAAGCGCACTGGCGCAGACCTATTCGGAACTCGAGGTGATCGTCGGCGTCAACGGCTGCACCGACGGGACTGCCGAACGGGTGCGCGCGATCGCCGATCCACGGCTGGCGGTGCACGAGCGCGCGGACACGATTCCCATGTACGCGAACTTCAACGCGCTCGTGGAGATGGCTGCCGGCGATTTCGTGCTCGTGCTCTCGGACGACGATGTCCTTCATCCGGACGCCATTGCCTCGCTCGTGGCGGCGCTCGAATCGTCGCGCACCAGGATCGCTTTCGGCCTTGCCCGCGTCCTCGAACAGGGCCGCCATCATCGACTCCCGAAGGCAGGCCCGCACGGCGCCATCGAATGGTCGGACTGGATCGAGCGCTATCTCGATTTCGGTGTGGCAGTCTACCCCTGCGCCACCTTGTTGCCGCGCGACGAACTGCGCGCGCTGGGAAGCTACGACGAGAAGCGCTTCGGCTTCGCCGCGGACGTCGCCGCCTGGTTCCGCGTCGCGCAACGCTGCGGCCATGTTGCGTTCTGTCCCGAGGTGGTTGCCGAATACGTACTGCACCAGGCAAACGAGACCGTGACGTCCGGTGCCGTTCGCTGGGTGGAGGCGCTTGACGGTATCGGGACCGCACTTCGGGATCTGCACTACGACGACGCTGACCGGCGCGAGCGGCTGATGCGCAAGTTCCTCGTATATCGCGCAGAAAACATCGGGCGTAGCCAGGTCGCGGCCCTGGCACGCGGTGGCCTGTCGTTGGGCGGCCTGCGCAGGAGCCTGCGGATTGTGAGCGTCGAAACATCCGGCGTGCCGGCGTGGAGCCGGATCAAGGTTTTCCTTCGCTTGGCCGTCCGCGTCGCTCTACAAGCGCTCAGGAACGTCCGGCGCCCCCCATCGGGAGTACAGGCATGAGTTCGGGCCCAGTCAGTCTCGGCATCTGCATTCCGACCTATCGACGCCCCGTATTCCTCGAGCGATGCATCCGCTCGGCCATCGTATCGGCCGCGGAGCGGCCCGTGCGCATCTACGTCGCCGACGATGCCGTCGACCACAGCAACGATTCACTGCTCGCCGCGCTGTGCGCCGAGTTTGGGTTCATCGAGGTCCACCGCAACACGAGCAACCTCGGCATCGACGACAACATCCAGCACGCGGTCGACGTGTGCGACTGCGACTACGCCTGGCTGGTGGGCGAGGACGACGTGTTCCTGCCCGGCGCCATCGCCCGCATGCACGCGCTGCTGCAGGAGGCGGACGACTCGTTCGTGTTCGCGAACTACGCCTACGTGGGCGAGGATCCGGCGCGGTCGATCGCTGGCCCCGCCCTGCCCGTCGACGGCCCGGTGACCATGGACGCCGTGCGCTTCCTGGCCGCGCACCTGTGGGCCGTCGGCTTCATCGGCGCCTGCGTCATCCGCCGCTCGGCCTGGGCCGGCACCACCGCCGCGCCGTACAAGGGAACCTACTTCACGCACACCGGCCGCATCGCCGAGCTCATCGCCGACGCCGGCCACGCACGCGTGAGCCGCGAGTGCAGCGTCGCCAACCGCGTCGAGGGCGAGGACACGTTCACGTGGAAGCGCGACACCTACGGCGTCTTCTTCGGCTTTCTCGCGATGTGCGCCACCGCCGCCAACCGCCGGCCCGCGTTCGCTGCCGCACTGAAGACCGCGGGCGAGACCATGCAGTCGCGCTATCGCTGGCTGTCGCTGCGCCTGGCCATGCGGCTGCGTTCCGAGCACGGCTGCGATCGTGCCCAGTACCTCAAGTATCTGCGCGAGGCACCGATCGGCGGGGCCAGGCGCCTTGCGCTGCACGCCATCAGCGTGAGTCCGCCGGCCCTGTTCCGCCCGCTGGTGCGGGCGTACCGCGCGTTGCGCCGGCGCGCATGAATTCGGCATGAAGATCAGCATCGTCACCGTCTGCCTCAACAGCGCCGCCACGATCGAGGCGGCGCTGCGCTCGGTCGACCTCCAGACCCACACGGACTTCGAGCACATCGTCGTCGACGGCGGATCGACGGACGACACGCTCGCGTTGATCGCGAACTGGAACGGGCACGCAGTGCGGCTGATCGCTGGCCCCGATCGGGGAATCTACGACGCCATGAACAAGGGCATCGCCGCGTCCACGGGCGACGTCATCGGCTTCCTCAACGCGGACGACCGCTACGCGGACGCAGACGTCCTGCGCGCGATCGCCGGGGCGCTGGCCGACGACGCGCCGGACTTCGTGCATGGCGACCTCGTCTTCGTCGATCCCGCGCAGCGCCGCGTGCAGCGCTACTGGAAGGGCGCGCCATTCGACCACGCTCGTTTCGCCCTCGGCTTCCTGCCTGCCCACCCGACCCTGTACGTCCGCCGCGCGGCCTTCGAGGCCACCGGGCCGTTCAGCCTGGCCTACGGCACGGCTGGGGACGTCGAGTGGATGATCCGTCTGCTCGCGCGTCCGGCGCTGCGCTCGGCCTACATCCCCCGCGTGCTGGTGGAGATGAACGCCGGCGGCGTCTCGAACGCCACCTGGCGCGCCTGGCTGCGCGCGAACGGACACGTCTGGCGTGCTTGCGCGCGACTCGGCGTGCGTCCGGCGCCCTTCGTCATCGGCAAGACCCTGCGCAAGCTGCCGCAGTGGCTGCGCCGGAGGTTCGCGGCATGAGCGCCGCCCGGCCGCCCGAAGGGGCTCGCACCGCAGCCGTCAGGCGGAGGGTAGCCCCATGAGCGTCGCCATCGACGGCATCATCTTCTCGCTGCAGCGCGGGGGCGGCATCAGCGTCTACTTCCGCGAACTGCTGCGCGTCCTCGGCGAACACGACGAGTCCACGACCCTGTCGCTGGAGGCGCCGACGCGCCAGGAACTGCATTTCGCGCCCAGCGTCGCCGTGCAGATTCAATCGGCACGCCGACTCGAGCGCTTCCGGCGGGCGCGCGTTCCCGACGAAGCCGCGCTGTTCCATTC
>FSVX01000897.1_pt1 | contig 8965 bp, 9 predicted proteins | sample 1637761 | NCBI WGS metagenome assembly FSVX01 (sample SAMEA3914814, study PRJEB12502) | metagenome | biome: forest; material: soil | place: USA | collected 2011-09-16 | depth 0.1 m
ACGAGCGCGATGGAGAACGCGGCAAAGATCGTCGAAGGCGCGGTGCCGAACGTCCGAGCCATCGGCACGGCGAGCATCGCGGGCAGGTAGTACGACGATGCCCAGGCGAGCGTCTGCGATGTCCCGAGCAGCGCGATGGTGCGGCCTACGCCTTGGGTCATGGGAATCCACCCTTCATGTGGATCGCATCGATGGCAAACCTGAGCCGAGCGGTATCCCTGCGATGCATCACGATTCCTGCGTTTCGAGGTCGATCGGCCGCCGCGTTCGAGCCAGAATTCAACTTTACATGAAGTATTAAAAGGCGACTCGTATCGGCCATCCTGGACCAGGTGTTGGCGAGGATGAACGGGACACGTCCTGTACTGCCGGCCAGCTTGTGACGCCCCCTGGGCGACCGCTCTAATGACCTTCAACGCAGAAGCATTGATCGTCACAGGAGTCCCCCATGTCCGCTGTCGTCGAAGCCCAGCCGTCCACCACGGCGAAGGCCACCCTGACCACCCGAGCTCTGGCGTTCCCCACGGAAACGCGACCGCACGTCGAGCTGCGCGTGAAGGACCTCGATCGTTCGCTGGTGTTCTACCAGGCGCTGTTCAATCGGCCGCCGGTCGAGGTGGGCACGGCGCACGCGCGCTTCAATCCGTACAACCCGGCCGTGGACTTCATCCTGCGCGCCGACGCGTCGGCGCGTGCGCGGGATGGCCACTTCGGCATCCAGCTCAAGACCACGACCGACATCACCAAGTACAAGGATCGCGTCGAAGCCAAGGGCTTCAGGGCGATGCTGGAAGAGGCGGAGACGGCCTGCTGCTTCTCGGTGGCGAACAAGGCCTGGATCGATGATCCCGATGGCAATCAGTGGGAGATCTTCGTCGTCACCGGCGAGACGACGAGCGAAGTGCGCTGCGGCCCGTCGTGCGCTTGCGAGGCCGGCGGCTGCAGCTGACGTCGCGTCGATCGCCGCCAGCCCCCGAACACTTTCCTACGGAGACCATTCATGACGTCCAGCATCTGGGGCCTCGCCAAGACGAACCCCGCACCGGTCGCCGACAGCGCGGTCGACTTCCCGACGAAGACACGCTTCCACATCGCGCTCAACGTCAAGAAGGTCGACGCGATCCTGCCGTTCTACCGCGTGCTGTTCGGCATCGAGCCGCACACCGTACGAGACGGCTACGCGAAGTTCGACCTGCGCGAGCCGCCGCTCAACTTCTCGCTCAACGAAGTGCCGAAGAACGCGCGCGGCAACGGCAGCTTCGGCATCGAAGCCAAGAGCGCGCAGGTGCTGACGGAAGTGGCCAAGCGCCTGCAAGCCGCCTCCATCGCCTGGGACAACCGATCGTCCGCGAACGGAATGGAAGTCTGCGTGACCGATCCCGAAGGCAACGCCTGGCGGTTCTACAGCGAGGACTCCCCGCCGGCGGCGGGCGTCGTTCACTAGAGGCGGCTCGACGAGCCCGCCGTTTCATCCCTCATCACATCCACTGGAGCAGACATGAACCTCAGCAAAAACGTCACGGGCATGACCGAAACGCACGAAGGCGTGGACGTCGGCGTGCAAGGCCCCGAGATCCTGGTCGACAAGATGCAGTTCATGGCCAACAAGTGCGCTCCCGGCGGCCCGGGCTGCGAAGACGACTGTTGCGAAGAGGACTTCAAGTCCCGCCTGAAGGGCGTGCGCGTCGACGGCGTCGACGGCAACGTCACGATGCACGTGCTCGGCGCCATCCGCGCGGCCGAGGTCGCCAACAACCTGTCGCGCTGCAACTGCTACGACAAGGTCTGACGCGGCCTCGCAGCCCGTTCCCACTTCTGGAGAGAAAAAATGGACATGGCAGTCGACCAATCGAAGAAGGACACCGTGCAGTCCGTGTACTCGGGCGCCGCGAAGGCCCCGGCCGGGCTGTGCTGCCCGCAGTCGTACCAGGCGGACCTGCTGGCGCACGTCCCGAAGGCGGCGCTGGATCGCAACTACGGTTGCGGCAGTCCGCTGCTGAAGGCGGGTGTCAAGACCGGCGAGGTCGTGCTCGACCTCGGCTCCGGCGTCGGCATCGACTGCTTCGTCGCGGCCAAGCTGGTCGGCAAGAACGGCAAGGTCATCGGCATCGACATGACCGACGACATGCTGGCCGAGGCAGGCAACTTCAACAAGGACGTGACCAAGAGCCTGGGCTATGACGTCGTCGAGTTCCGCAAGGGCGTGATCGAGCAGTTGCCGGTCGCCGACGACAGCGTCGACCTCGTCATCTCGAACTGCGTGCTGAACCTCTCTCCGAAGAAGGACGAGGTGCTCAAGGAGATCCTGCGCGTGCTCAAGCCGGGCGGCCGCATGGTGATCTCCGACATCGTCGTCGACCGCGAGATCGAAGCGGAAGACCAGGACAACGAGACGCTCTGGGCCGAGTGCTACACCGGTGCGATTCCCGTCGGCCAGCTCGTGAGCACGTACGAAGGCGTCGGCTTCCTCGGCCTCACGCAGCTGGCGGAGACGCCGTGGCGCGAGCTCGAGGGCTACAACTTCGGTTCGCTCACGCTGCGTGCGTTCAAGCTGCCGCGTACCAGCGATTGCGTCTACGGCGGCCACATCGCGGTCTATCTCGGCCCGTACGCCAGCGTGCGCGACGAAGACGACCACACGTTCCCGCGCTTCGAGGCCATCGAGGTCTGCGACGCAACTGCCAGTCGCCTGCGCCTGTCGCCGTACGCGGACTCGTTCACGGTCGTGGACGTTCCGTCGCTCGCGCGCGGTGCGTCGTCGTGCGGCACGGGCGCCGGCTCCAGCTGCGGCACCGGGTCGAGCTGTGGAACCGGCTCGAGCTGCGCCACGGATTCGAGTTGTGGCGCGGGCGGGTGCGGGCCAGGATCGAGCTGCGGCACCGCGACGGCCGAAGCGCCGGCGATGGCCGCTGCTGCCGGTCGCCTGGAATCGCCGTGCTGCGATCCGACGAACAAAGCAACGCCGTGCTGCGAGAACAACCAGCCCAAGGCGGACGGCAGCCCCTGCTGCGACACCCTCGCCGCGGAGCAGCCCGAAGGATGCGGCTGCGCACCGAGTCCTGCGGCCGTGAAGGAAGCGCAGGCGGCGGTCGCCAAGGCCAGCTCGAGCAGCAGTTGCTGCGACAGCGGATCGTCATGCGGCACTGGCAGCTCCTGCGGAACCGGGTCTTCCGCGAAGCCTGCGGCCACGGCAGCAGCAAGCACCGCCGCGGCCGAGGAATGCTGCCCGTGCGACACCCAGGCCAAATCCGAAGGCTCGTCCTGCTGCGGCAGCGGCTGCGGCGATTGCGGCTGCAGCTGAAGCGGCGTTGATCGAAAGGCGGATCCACCCGTCCGGTGCGCCTGGTCGCGCGCTGGAGGGGTGACCGCATCTCGCTGTCTTTTTCAACACTGCCCGAAGGCGCGCCATGGAAGCCACTCTCTTGAAAAGCAACGACGCGGCCACTGCTCGCGCGGAGTTCGACGTCCATCGGATTCGCCAGGACTTCCCGATCCTGCAGCAGAGCGTGTGCGGGCATCCTCTCGTGTACCTGGACAGCGCGGCGAGCAGCCAGATGCCAAAGGTGGTCATCGATCGGCTCAACCTCTATCACTCGGCCGAACACTCGAACGTGCACCGCAGCGTGCACACGCTCGGCGCGAACGCCACGCACGCCTTCGAGGGCGCGCGCAAGCAGATCGCCACGTTCCTGAACGCCGCGTCCGACCGCGAAATCGTCTTCACGCGCGGAGCGACCGATTCGGTGAACCTGGTCATGCACAGCTTCGGGCGCAAGAACCTGAGGGTCGGCGACGAGATCGTGATCACCGGCCTGGAGCACCACTCGAACATCGTGCCGTGGCAGATGCTGTGCGAAGAGAAGGGCACGGTGCTTCGCGTCGTCCCGGTCAACGACCGCGGCGAACTCGACCTGGTCGCCTACGAGCGACTCCTCGGGCCGCGCACGAAGCTGGTCGCGATGACGCAGGTGTCGAACGCGATCGGCACAGTGAACCCCGTGCAGGACATGATCGCGCTGGCGAAGAAGGTTGGCGCCGTGACGCTCGTCGACGGCGCGCAGGCCGTGCCGCACATGCCGGTCGACGTGCGCGCGCTCGGGTGCGACTACTACCTGTTCTCAGGCCACAAAATGTGCGGCCCGACGGGCATCGGCGTGCTCTACACGCATGCGGACATCCAGGAACGCATGGGCCCCTACCTCGGTGGCGGCGACATGATCCTGCGCGTGACCTTCGAGAAGACGGTCTACAACGTGCCGCCCGCGAAGTTCGAGGCCGGCACGCCGCCCATTGCCGCGGCAATCGGGCTGGGAGCCGCTGCCGAATACCTGCAGCAGATCGGCATGGCCGAGATCGAGCGATACGAAGGAGAGCTCCTCGAGTACGCGCTCGACCGCATCTCCGAGATCCACGGCGTGCGTGTCATCGGCACGGCGTTGCGCAAGGCCTCGGTCCTGTCGTTCATGGTCGACGACATCCACCCGCACGACGTCGGCAGTCTCCTGAACGGCTTCGGCGTGGCGATTCGCGCGGGTCACCATTGCGCGCAGCCGGTCATGGATCGGTTCGAGGTCCCCGCGACCGCGCGCGCGTCGTTCGCGCTCTACAACACGCTCGCCGACGTCGACGAATTGATCGACGGCATCCGCTCGGTGAAGCGGATCCTCTCCAGCCACTGAGCACAAGATCGCGCCGACATGTCGATGCCTTCCGAAGTCGTTCCGCCCGCGCTCAACGAGGCGCTGATCCTCTACCAGGGCGAGATCGTGCGCCTCGGGCGGCACCCGAACAACTTTGGCCCGCTCGATGGCTTCAACGTGGAGGCGCATGGCGACAGCCCCATCTGTGGCGACCACATGACCCTGTTCCTGCGCGTGGACGGCGCCACCGTCCGGGCGGCCAGCTTCACGAGCTCGGCGTGCTGCGCCCTCTGCAAGGCCTCGGCGTCGATGCTCACCGACGCGCTCGCCAACAAGTCGCTCATCGAGATGCACCTGCTGCGTCGCGCCTTCCTGCGCATGATCGACCAGGGCGAAGCGTTGCCCACCGACGCGGAGCTGCTCGGCCCGCTGACCACGTTCGAGCGCTTGCGCCACGTCCCGTCGCGTGTCGAGTGCGCCTTGCTGCCCTGGACGACGCTCGAGACGGCTTTCACGTCCCAACTGCTGTCAGAACCCCAGACCGCCAAGATCCTTGCCATGCGCCGTCACTGAGCGCGCTACGGAGTCCGACATGAACAAGCTGCCCATCGTGATCATCGGCGCGGGCCCCATCGGGCTCGCGGCGGCCTGTCGCCTGATCGAACGCGGAGAGACGCCGATCGTCTTCGAGGCTGCCGGCTCGTCGGCGGCCACTGTGCGCGAATGGGGACACGTGCGCATGTTCTCGTCCTGGGCGATGAACATCGATGCCAGCGCGGCGAGCATGTTGTCCGCGCAGGGCTGGACGCGCCCGGCCGCCGAAGGATTCCCGACGGGCAACGAGCTCGTCCAAGACTACCTCGAGCCGCTTGCCACGCTGCCCGTCGTCTCGAAATGCATCCGCTACAACCACCGGGTGATGGCGGTCACGCGCTGGGGCTTCGACAAGCTGAAGAACGCCGGTCGGGCCGACGCACCGTTCGAGCTGCGCATCCAACAACGCTCGGGCGATCAACTGCGTGTGCTGGCGCGCGCTGTGATCGACGCCTCGGGTACCTGGAACACGCCGTCGCCGGCGGGCCACTCGGGCTTGCCGGCGATTGGAGAGGCGGGCAATGCGCGCGTTTCCTACGGCATCCCGGATGTCCGCGGCGCCTATCGGAGCTGGTATGCGGGGAAGGACATCGCCGTCGTTGGCGGTGGGCACTCGGCCATCAACGTGCTGCTGGACCTGGTCGCACAGCGTGGCGATGGGAACAACGTCTTGACCTGGGTCACTCGCGGGCCGACACCGGTCGTCCAGGGCGGTGGCGCGACCGTCGAGACGCTTCTGCCCGAGCGTGGCAGCGCCCTCGCGCAGTTGACCGCGTTGGTCAAGCGCGGTGCGGTCAAGTCGGTGAGCGACTTCGCATTGGAAGAGGTCCAGCAGATCCCTGGACGCGAACGCCTGCTTTTGCGGGGCCTGCGCCTGGGACGGTACTCGGTGATCGAGTCCGACGAGTTGATTGCATGCACGGGCTTTCGCCCCGACCTGCGTCTCTTGCGCGAGCTTCAACTCGATCTCGATCCTTGGCTTGAAGCGACAGGCGGCGTCGGGAAACTCATTCGCGAGGCCGCGGATCGCGGCCAAGCCATCCCGCAGCCCTATGGCGCCGAGACGCTGCGTCACCCCGAGAAGAACCTTTTCGTGGTGGGCATGAAAAGCCATGGGCGAGCGCCGAACTTCTTCCTCTTCTACGGCTATGAGCAGGTGAGATCGATCGCTGCATTGCTGTGCGGTGACCTCGCGGCGGCGCAGCGGGTCGAGTTCCAGTTGCCCGAGGGCGCTGTTTGTGGCGGGTGTGGAGACGGTGCGTGCTGCGGCTCTGTTGGTGGCGCGCAGAGTTGCGGCGGCGGGGGCTCGGGTTGCTGTGGCACGGCGACCGAGGGCGCTGCTAAGGAAGCGGCCTCGGCGTCTTGCTGCAGTTGAGTACAGGCAATCTTGGGAAGCCAGGCTCGGGTACTCGCTCGGCGGCGAGTCCGTGAGCATCGATCGGTGAATATCGGTTTCGTCTTACCGCCATGCCGCCCACAAGAGCGACAGTCCCGAAGCCAGCATCAACGCATCCAGAAGGTGCGTGAACACCTCGGGACTGACCCGAACCACCAGGGCCTTGCCCGCGTAGGTGCCGACCATCAGCGACGCGCCGACCACGGCGCCCTGAAGCAAAGTGCTCGGAGGCAGGGCACCGAGATGTTGGAAGGTCGCGACCTTGCTGAGGTAGAGCACGAGCGCGCTCGCGGCTTCGGTGGAAAGGAATGCTCCGCCGGTCAAGCCGTAGGAAGTGAAGACCGGAACGCTCAGCGGACCGGTCGATAGCACGAGCCCGGTGAGGAATCCGATCGCGGCTCCCGCGAGCGATACCTCCCACAAGCGTAGTCGCCGACCTGTCTTGGCATGCCATCGCCTGAGCGGCAACATCGCCAGGAAGAACAAACCAAGGCCGATGTCGATGAGGCCTGGCGGCAGAGACAGCAGCGTGCGAGCTCCGAGCGCAGCAGCGGGCGCACCCGGGATGGCGTAGGCGATGACCGCCTTCCAATCGACCTCGCGCCACCACGCAGTCACCCGCGCAATGTTAGCCATGACCGCGGCCACGGCCATGATGGGCACGGCCTGCTTGGGACCATACGTGTAGACGAGGACGGGCAGAAGCATCAAGGACGAGCCCGTGCCGATGATGCCGCTCACGCAGCCCGCGGCCAGGCCGACCGCCAATACGAAAAAGTACGAGGCCATCGATGGATCGTGTGTCGGCAAGGGACGATCTACCGATGCGTCGCTGACTTCACTCCCTTGGACTGCCTCAAGCGTTCCAACGTGATCAGCATTTGCTCCTGGGTCGCGCTCTCGACGCTGACCCGCACCTCGTCCTCGCCAGGGATGTCGCCGGGCTCGATGGCCACCATCCGGATGACCATTCCGGCTGCCGTCAGTTCGGACTGGATCAATGCCAGGGATGCGTCTTCGCGCGCAACGACCAGTATGAACTCGCTGCCGCCTCGAGAAGACCAGAGGCGACGCTCGAGCGGCTTCATGCCGGCGAGTATGCAGAGAATGATCAGCGTGGCACCCACAGCCGCGACATAGAGGCCGCCGCCGACCGCGAGGCCGACGGCGGCGACCGTCCAGAGGCTGGCCGCCGTCGTCAAGCCGCGTATCTTGTCCCGCCGCAGAAGGATTGCGCCGGCGCCCAGGAAACCGATGCCGCTGACGACCTGCGCCGCAACGCGTGACGGATCCAGCACGATGTGGGCCTGTCCGAGCGAGTCGGCAAACCCGAACGCCGACACCAGCATGAACAATGACGCACCGACGCAGACGAGCATGTGCGTGCGCAGTCCCGCTGTCCATTGCAGGCGCTCTCGCTCGATGCCGATCACGCTCCCCAAGCATGCGGCCAGGCCGAGTCGCATCAACATTTCCCATTGAGAAAGCATCTGCCCGACCGTCCTTCGAGTGAGAGAGTGACCATCTTAGGCGCGCTGGCGCCCCACGCGGCCGGGATCATTCGATGCGAATCCGACACTCCGTCGGCATGCCGCGGGTTCTGGAGCCGGCCTAAAACGAATAACGAACTTCGCCGAACGCGCCACGGTTCTGCTTCATCGGCCCGAACTGCACCCCGTGCCCGAAGTAGAGCTGCCCACCCAGCGTTCCTCGAAGCGCATCCGTGAACTCGTAGGTGAGCATGGGTTGCACGAACATGTCGTCGTCCAGGAAGACGCGTTCCACGAAGACTTCCGCGCGCAACGTGTCGTTGAACCACTGGTTGGAAATCCGCATCGTGCCGCCGGCGACCTCGCGGTGTTCCTGCATGAAGGTCGATGCGTCGAAGGCCTGCGCCGCGGCGTCTCCTTCAGCCAGCCCCGATGAAGGCAGATCCCAGGTGCGGCGCACGAAGAGCTGCAGGTTGACGTTGAGCTCCGGATAGAACGTGCGATCGACACCCACGACGATCCACAGGGACGGCCTCATGCCCGGCTTGTCGCCGGCGAGTGTGCCGGCCGGGTCGATGTAGGCGAGTTCGAGGCGAGTACCGAAGGACGAAAAGTTCTTGGCAAGGTCGGCCCCCAGCATCGTGATCATCGGGTACTCGAGCCGAAGGCGGCTCGATGAGAACGGATCGGGTGCGGCGGCGTCGGGCAGGAGGCTGCGGCCATGGAACAGGCTCACCGAGCCATCCAGATCGCCGCCGGCGCGGTCTATACGCAAACCGAACTGCGCCAGGCGATTGCCGCTTCTGTCGAATGAGTAAGTGCTGCGGGAGGGCGCGTCGATGGGG
>FSVX01000183.1_pt1 | contig 8888 bp, 8 predicted proteins | sample 1637761 | NCBI WGS metagenome assembly FSVX01 (sample SAMEA3914814, study PRJEB12502) | metagenome | biome: forest; material: soil | place: USA | collected 2011-09-16 | depth 0.1 m
ACGCCGCTGCGCAGCTGCGTGATCGTGCCGGCCGGCACGTTGCCCGCGACGCCGCCGCCGGTCGCGAACGACGCGACGACGCGCGCGCCCGCGGGCGGCACGCGCCCGTGGCGGTCGTCGCCGAAGCGCAGCAGGCCGGCCGATCGTTCGAGCGTGTAGACGCGGTCGTCGGGGCCGGCGTCGAAGAGCACGTCGAGGCCCTGCCAGCGCACCCAGGCCGCGATCGGCGTGCCGGTGGCCGGGTCGCGGTCGAAGCGCAGGTCCGCGGCGGGCACGCCGAGCACGGCGGTCTGCCAGTCGTCGCCGCGGCCGCTCCACTCGCGGACTTCGATCGTCTCGCCCGGCAGCACGGGGACGCGGTCGGCGCGGATCGCGAGGCTCTGGCCGGAGCGGCCGTCGCTGTCGCCCAGCACGAGCTGCTGCACCGTCTCGCCCTGCTGCGCCCAGACCGCGTTCGGCCAGACCGCATCGAAGCGCGCCGGCGTGTTCTCCTCGCCCGGCTTGAGGCGCGCGCGGATGCGGAACAGCGTGCCGCCGAAGCCCGGCGTCGCGAGCGCGTCGGGCGGCACGACCCAGCGCAGCATGCCGCTGGTCGTGAAGCCGTTCGTGCCGTCCAGGACGACGAACTCCTTCCAGCCCTGCGCGGCGCGGTAGTCCCACGCGAACGGCGATGTCGCCTCGGCCGCGCCGGTGGCGTTCGCGAGCGCGACATAGGTGCTCGCGAGGCCGGCGGGCGGCCGGTCGGACCAGCCGAAATGCAGTGCCGGGCTGCGGTCGTCGATCGGCACGAAGGGCTCGAACGCGGCGCCGAAGCCCCGCACTTGCGCGCTGAAGTCGGCGTAGACGAAGTCGTTGCAGGCGAGGCAGGCCTGCGGGAACTGGAAGCCGGTGAAGAAGGTGTAGCCGATGCGAAGTTTCGACACCACCGGCGGCGCGAGCGTGGACGGCGTGGACGTCACGACCGGATTGCCGCCGGCGCCGAGCGTCACCTGCAGCGACATCGGCCGGCCGTAGTCGCCCGCATCGAGCCGCGCGCGCAGCCAGTGGCGCGAGCTGCCGTTGACCTCGCACGCGGCCCAGCCCGCCGGGCAGTCGAAGCGCACGATGCCGCCGACGGTGAGCGAGGCGGTGGCGTCGAGCAGATCCTGCACGATGCCGAGCGGCTGCCACGACTGGCCGTCGAACCATTCCCAGCTGAGCACCGGCGCCCCGCCGGCTTCGACGGCGCGCGCGAGCGTGAAGTCGAGCTGCACTTGCGCGCCCGCGAGCACGAAGGCCTCGTCGCTCGCGACGTAGAAGGTCGCGAAGGCCGCGGGCTGCTGCCCGAACGCGTAGAACGGGCTGCCGAGGTCGAGCGCGGTGCTGTCGCTGAAGGCCTGGTCGGCCAGCAGCCCGCTCTTGCTGAGGCCCAGGCGCGCGAGCACCTCCTGGATCTGCGGCAGCGGCCCGAGCGCGTCGAGTTCCGGCGCACGCAACGGCGGCAGCGTGGCCGCGAGGAAGAAGCGTCCGCCCGGCTCGGCGCCGGCCAGCGGCTGCGCGAACTCGATCGTGCCGGGGCGCAAGCGCTCGATGATGGCCGCGGCCTGGCCGTCGACCGTCACCGCGTCGCCGTCGAGGAACGGATAGGCCGCCGCCACGCCGACCGACGTCACCGGCGCCAGCGCCACCAGCGCGCTCGCCTTGCCGGTCACGTCGATCGCCTCGCCGACGTCGAAGTGCACGGCCTGCTGCAGCTGCACGTGTACGCCGTCGACCGATTGCACGACCCCGCGCGCGACGCCGTCGACGAGCAGCACGTCGTCCATGCTCCAGCCCGCGGCGGCGCTCGTGTCGATCGCGACGGACGCGGTGGTGTCGATGTCGGTGAACGGCTGCGACGTGTCGAGCGTCGCGCGGATCCAGTTGCTGGTGACGCCATCGACCGCGTCCTGTTTCGAGTCCGGCCCGCGGCATTTGGCGAGCGTGAGCTGGCCTTGCGTCGTGAAGCGGCGCGTGCCGTCGTCCGTGACCTGGAGCGGCAGCCAGCCGTCCGCGCTCAGGTACTCCCAGCGCGCGACGAGCAGCCGCTCGGGCCGCGCGCCTTCGGCGAACGCGATCGACAGCACGACCTCGGCCGTGCCCGTCAGCGCGAACAGCGTCGCGTGGCCGAGGTAGAGCACATGGCCGACCGGTGTGCGGTCGTCGAAGGCCGTGAAGCCCGCTCCCGACGCCAGGTTCGCGCTGCAATCGGTCATGCTGTCGACTCCGGGGTCGACGCTGCGCAACGCGACGAGTTGCGCGCGGCCGATGGCCACCGACTGGGTCGTGTAGTAGGTCGGCGCGGGTGGCGCGGCGGCGGCGTCGTCCGGCGCGAGGAGGGACGGCGGCGCCGGCGGCGGGCTCGCGGCGACGCTGCTCTGCGCGGGAAGCTGGACGTCGGACGGGCTGGTCGGCAGCAGCGAGAAGACGAGCGGCACGCGCGCCGACTGTGCGGGCGTGAGCGACGCGCCGAACAGGTCGAGGAACGCGAGCAGGCTGCGTTCAGGCAGGCGGTTCAGGCCGTCCACGAGGATCTCGAGGTAACGCGCCTCGACCGCGAGCAAGGCTCGGCCGGCCGAGCCTTCGGGCACCTGCCACTCGGGCACGAAGCCCGGCAGCCGCGCCACGAGCTCGGCCAGCAGCGCGGCGGCGTCGCGGTCGTCCAGCACGGGCCAGGCGGCGCGCGGCGCGAGCAGCAGCGGGTCGCACGTCATAAGGCCAGCCTCCGCCTGACGGCTGCGGTGCGATCGCTCATCGCGGCACCTCCTGCGCAAGGAAGGGGTAGACGAGGTTGTAGAAGGTGTTGGTCAGGCGCACGCGGTAGCGCACGGCGATCGTCACCTGGCCGTCGGGCGGAACGGCGCTCACCTTCACCGACACGTTGTCGATGCGCGGCTCCCAGGTCACGAGCGCTTCCTCGACGCGCAGCCGGATCAGCGCGAGCGTGGTCGTGCGCAGCGGCTCGAACAGCATGGCGCGCAGGCCGGCGCCGAAATCGGGCCGCATGACGCGCTCTCCCTTCTCGGTGCCGATGACGATGCGGATGGCCTGCGCGACGTCGTCCTCGTACTCGGCGAGCGCGGTCGATCCGTCCGCGCCGACGCCGACCGGGAAGGCCCAGCCGCGGCCGAGGAACGCCTTGGGATCGGGATCGCTGCGCATACGGTGATCCCTATCCGATCGACGTGCGCGCCGCGCCGCCGAGGATGGTCGCCCCGCACGCGCAACGGTCGCCGAAGCGCGCCGCGGGCTGCCCCGCGATGAACACCGTCGCACTGCCGGCGACGACCGGCGCGACCGGATGCGGGCCGGCCGGCGGCGGGAACGCGCAGACGTGCAGCGTGCAGGCGCCGACGACGGCCGCCGGCTGGCCCTCGATCAACACGTTCGCCACGCCCACGCCCGAGAGCATGCCGGGGTGGTCCGTGAAGTCGCCGATGCGCGCCGCCTGTGTCATGTCGCCGCCCTCAGTTGATCTTCACCTGGCCGCCCTGCACGCTGCAGACGCCGCCGGCCTTGAGGGTCGCCGAACCGGCGGCGTTCACGGCGATCGAGGTGCCGTTGATCGTCACGGTGGGCGCGTCGAGCTTGATGCTCGCGAGCGACTTGAGCGTGATGTTGCCGGCCGCGTCGACGGTGATCGTCGAGCGTGCCGGCGGCGGCACGGCGCCCGCGGCGATCGTCACGCCGGTGGGGCCGAGCGTGACGCTCTGCTGCGTGGTCGACGTGATCGTGAGCGTCTGCAGCAGGTCGTCGAATTCGATCTCGTGGCCGAGGGGTGTGCGGATCACGCGCTTGTTGATCGCGTCGGTGGGCAGCAACGCGGGCGGCCGGTCGATCGTGCTCCAGAGGCCGCCGATCACGTAGGGCTCGCGCACGTCGCCCTGGTTGAAGGCGACGAGCACCTCGTCGCCGACCTGCGGGATGAAGAACGTGCCGCGCCCCATTCCGCCCATCAGCGTCGCGACGCGCGCCCACGGCATGTACCCCGGCAGCCAGGGGATATTCACCTGCACGCGCCCCTGGCCGAGCGCGTCGATGTTGCAGATCACGGTGGCGACCGCGACTCCCGACATGCGCGCCGCCGCTTCCGGGTCGTCGCCGCTGGTGGTTGCATCGAGCAGTTCGTTCGACATGGGGTGTCCTTGGTCCTCGCTGTCTTCAGAAGCTCGCGCGCAGCGGCACCGCGCCCTGCGCCGGCGCAGGAATCGAGCCGAACCAGATTTCCTTGCGCGCGTCGAACTCGGTGCGATAGCCGCTCGCGTCGAGGCGGTGCGTCGCCTTCGTCACGCGGTACAGCCCGCCGAACTGCTCGCCCAGGCCCTCGAAGCGGATCACGGTGCCCGCGCGGATCGCCGGGTTGCCTACGGTGCTGCCGTTGCCCGTCAGGCGGTTGTTGAGCTTCGGGATGAGCTCGCCGATGATGCGGCGCGGCGCCGTGAGCGGCGTCACCGGATCCTTGATGGTGTAGTCGCTCTTGCCGGGATCCAGGATGATTCCGGCCGGATAGATCATCAGCGTGAGCGACATCCGGTCCCAGTCCCAGCCGAGCGTCACCGAGAAGGTCATCTTGATCTCGGTCACCCACACGAACGCCGTCACCGAGAAGATCTGGCCGACGCTGGTGATGCGCGGCGTGAAGTTCACGAGCGAGCGGCCCCAGGCGAGCGTGAGGTCGGCGTCGAGCTGGTCGAGCGGCGACATGAAGCGCAGCATGTGGCCGCCGGCCGGGCCGTCATGCTCGATGAACATCTCCCAGCCGTTCTCGCGCGCCAGGCGCTGGAGAAAGTCGTAGTCGGACTCGTCGGCCTGCTTGCGGATGAATTTCTGCGCGCCGCCCGGGTCGGAGATCGTGCCGATGGCCTCGACGCCACCGAGGATCACCGAGATCGCCGCGCCGACCGGGTCGATGACCGGGATCAGCAGGTTCTCGAGCGTGACCAGCGGCGCGGTCAGCAGGTCGGGGATCGGAAAGTTGCCGACGGTGGGGATCGGGATCGCGAACCAGCGCAGCTTGTTGCCCTGCTGCATGCGGAAGCGCGCGTCCTGCGCGGTGATGCGCAGCGTCGGCATGCCGCTCGCCGGGAACGTCGGCGCGACCGCCACGATCTGGCCGACGAACACCTGCGCGGGTTGCGCCGGCGCGTAGCCGAGGCTCAGCGCGACCGAGGTGTCGAGCGAGAACTCGGGGTCGTCGAGCCAGCGCAGGCCCTCGTTGGCGAGCGTGATCTCGAGGCGGTCCGCGCCCTCGAGGCCGGTCTCGAGCTGGATGTCCATGACGGCGGCGCGCAGCGCGGCGGAGACGGGGCTGCCGTCGATCTCGAGCCGGAAGTCGGGCGCGAAGCGGAGGTCGGCGAGGTTCATGAATACACCCTCCCCGTATCGGGATCGCGGTACGGCAGCCGCGGCAGCACGAGGATGCGGCCCGCAGCGAGATCGCCGTGCGGGTCGTCGATCGCGTTGGCGAGCGCGATCGGGCGCCAGTCGCGCGGGTCGCCGTACTCCTTCCACGCGATCGTGGCCAGCGTCTCGCCTTCGCCGACGAGATAGCGCTTCGAGTAATCGGCCGTCTCGCGCTTGATCTCCTTGGCCTCGAGGTCGATGTTGGCGTACTGCTGGAAGCTCGCCTGCACGCGGGCGCGCACGGGCGTGCCGTCCGGCATGAACATCGTGAAGCGCTGGGACGCCTTCGCCAGCACGCAGGTGAACGAAAGCGAGGCCCACGTGAACAGCAGCACCGGCGGCGCATGCGTCGTCGGATTGATGTTCATGAGGTCGGTGACCTTCTGCACGAGTTCGCGCACGTCCGCCCGCGCCGCGTTCAGCGTGCGCGATCCCTCGCGATGGGCCTCGTAGGTGTCGAGGAACAGCTCCATCTCGAGCGTCTGCATGTTGCCGGCGACGAACTGCAGGATGGGCGCGCTCAGGCCCGGCACCGCGGCCTGCGCGAAGTTGTTCTCGCGGCTGACTGTGTACTCCTCCGGATTGAAGAGCACGCTGACGCGCGCGCCGGTCACGGTGTCGGTGATGAGGGCCTTCTCGAGCGTCATCGTCAGCTCCGGCCGAGGCGTTCTCGATGGGCGAGGATGCGCTCGTCGATGCCGCGCATCACCTCGCGCGTGAGCCGCTGCACGTCGACGGCGGCGGTGGCGGGCCGTTGGGCCGCGTCCATCCGCCAGGACGGCGCCGTGGCCTGGTCGACCGCGTCGCGGGTGGGCCGCGCGGCGGCCGGCGCCGCTGGCGCGGGACGTGCGAGGACGCGCGGCAGCGCGGGGCCGGCCGGGCCTGGCGCGCGCGCGCCGCGGCTCGCCTGCACCACGAGCTCCGACGTCCGCAGCACCGACTCCCGCGCGAGGATCGACCGCCGCGTCTCGCGCGCGAGCAGCCGCGTGGCGAGCAGGTCGCGGCGCGCCGTGCGGGTCTCGAACGCCGTCGCCGCGCCGCGCTCGCGTCCGTCCGCGAAGACGCGTTCGACCAGCGGCCGCACCGCGCGGCCTGCGTTCGCGCCGGCGGCAACCGATGCCCCGAGCCGCATCGAGACGTTCAGCACGAACATCCTCCGAACGCGGTCGACGATACCCATTGCCGTATGCATGCGCAGTACGCGCTCCAGCGGTCCCGCGGCGCGCCCGACGCCGTGGCGTTGCGCGACGGCCTGCGCGAAAACCGCGCCGCGGCCCGGCGGCCGGCCCTGGCGGATGGCTTCAGGCTTCATGCGAGTTCAGCTCCCGGTTGATGGCCGAGATCTCCGTCACCCAGCGACGGCGATCCGCGTGCTCCATGTTGATGATCTGGTCGGGCGGCCAATGGAAATGGAAGGCGACGAACGCTACCTCCTCGTGCAGGGCATCGAGGGGGTAGCCTAGGATTCCCCCAGCGCCGCGACCTCCGCGCGGAACTCCTGCCGGCAGTGCGGGCAGGTTGCCGCGACGCTCGCCGGCTCGAGCTGGTTCCATTCGTTGTAGCGATCCTGCAGGTACGCGAAGTCCACGGCGAACAGGTTCTCGACGACGCGCGGGTTCACCTGCGCGAGCGACCCGAGCCGCGTGACGACGCGCGACAGCAGGATCACAGCCAGGTAGGCCGGGTTGTTGGCGACGCGCGGGTCCTTCAGCGGCAGGATCTCGTCGGCCGCGGTCGCCCGGCGCATCACGCCGTCGCGGTGCAGCGTGCCGTGCTCGTCGATGAAGCCGCAAGGCAGCGTGAACTCGAACTCGGTCTGGAACATGGTGGACTCCCGGTCAGGCGTTTCAGGCGCGCGCAAGCCCTTCGTGGGCGAGCTCGAGCGACTCGATCGAGACGTCGTTGCCCTCCGCGCTGAAGCTCGGGCCGACCCACTTCGCGGGCCACGCGTCCTTGAAGTTCCAGCGGATCTTTTCCTGCCCCTGGCGATCCAGCAGGATCACGGAGCCGCTCTTGCGCGCCGCGGACGGATCGCCCGTCGCCCACTGGCGATGCCAGTCGTAGAGATCGTGGTCGTCGGACGAGCCCCACTTCAGGCTGATGTTCGAGTACTTCACCATCCCGGGGATCTTGTGGTTGGTGATGTTGTCGCCGCCTTCGCGGTGCTCGATGACGTCGATCGCCGAGTCGAAGCCCGAGGCCTCGTGGAAGGCCGCGCGCACGATGCCTTCGATCTCGACCAGGAAGTTGTAGTTGCCGTACGGATCCTTGCGGGTGGCCATGTTGCTTGCTCCTCGAATGGGCTTCGTTGCTCAGGATTCGGTGACGATCGCGCCGCCCGGCCAGATGCCGATGCGCACGACGATGAACTCCGCCGGATAGGTCGGCCGCACGCCGATCTCGATGTTCAGGCGGCCGAGCTGCTGCTCCGAGAACGGGTTGAGCGTGTCGTCGATGCGCACGTAGAAGGCGTCCTCCGCCTTGGCACCGAACAGCGCGCCGTCGCGCCATTCGCCCTCGAGGAAGTCGCCGATCGAGCGCTTGAGCTTCTGCCACAGCGCGAGGTTGTTCGGCTCGAACACCGCCCACTGGATGCCCTGCTGGATCGAGCCCTCGAGGTAGAGGAACAGGCGCCGGATGTTGACGTACTGCCAGTTGCGGTCGGACGCCGTCGTGCGCGCGCCGAAGACCAGGGGCTGGCCGCCGGACTGGAACACGCGGATCGCGTCGACGCCGGCGAGGTTGAGCTGTCCGTGGTCGATGTCGCTCAACGGCCGCTCGACGCCGACCGCGCCGTTCACCACCTCGTTGGCGGGCGCCTTGAACACGCCGCGATTCTGGTCGACGCGGGCATAGATGCCGCAGACGTGGCCCGACGGCGGCACCAGGATCGGATCGCCCGCGCCCAGTGGCGGCACGCGCAGCCACGGGTAGTAGAACGCCGCGTAGCCGCGCGAGGACGTGAGGCCGGCGCGCTGCTGCAGCGCGCTCGGCTGCGTCGGCGAGGTGTTGAACGGATCCTGGCCCGGCAGGCAGTCGAGCACCGCGAAGCGATCGGCGAGCAGCTCGCACTGCGCGATGATCGCCTGCTGCACGGCGGGCGTCCGGCGGTCCGGGCAGGCGATCACGTTCACGCCGGGGACGGCCTGCAGCGTGTCGAGCGCCGCGGTGAACTGGGCGTCGCCGATCGTCGCCAGCGTCTCGGGCAAGCCGAGCGTGATCGGGCCGAGCGGCGTCGCGGCCGGCAAGTTGCCCGGCATCGGGATCGCGGGCGGCGGCTCGACGGGCAGCAGCTTGACGATGCCGTACGGATCGCCGTTGACCGTCGTCAGGTAGTAGTTCGGATGCGCCGGGTCGAGCGCGAGCTTGTCGTAGACCGTCGAGCCGGCGCCTTGCGCCACGGTGATCGCGAACTCCTCGGACTGGATCGTCGTTGCCTGGGTCATGTCGACCGCGAAGGCGATGCC
>FSVX01000188.1_pt1 | contig 8749 bp, 4 predicted proteins | sample 1637761 | NCBI WGS metagenome assembly FSVX01 (sample SAMEA3914814, study PRJEB12502) | metagenome | biome: forest; material: soil | place: USA | collected 2011-09-16 | depth 0.1 m
GAATTCCGACCAGATCGTCGAAGCGATCTCGGCGGAAGACATCGGAAAGCTGCCCGACACCACCGTCGCGGAATCCCTGGCGCACCTGCCCGGCGTGACCGCGCAGCGCGATCGCAACGGCCTGGCGACCAACGTCAACATCCGCGGCCTCGGGCCGGACTTCAACGGCTATCTGCTGAACGGCCGCGAGCAGACTTCCACCGGCGACAGCCGCGCGGTCGATCTGAGCGTCTATCCCGCCGAACTGCTCGCCGGCGCGACCGTCTACAAGACCGGCGACGCGAGCCTCGTGACCGCAGGCTTGGCCGGCACCATCGACAACAAGCTGATCGACCCGCTCTCCTTCCCCAACCGCGTGATCGCGGTTTCGGGGCAGAAGGGCCATCCAAGCATCGGCCTCAAGCCGCACGGCGACAACAACCGCGAGAGCATCACCTACGTCGACCAGTTCGCCGACCGCAAGATCGGCCTGGCGATCGGCTTCGTGCGCTCGGACGGCAGCAGCACGCAGTTGGGCGTATCGAGCTGGGCGAGCACGAACATCAACGCGCACGCCGTCGGCGACGACAGTGCCATCACGCCGAACACCAACCTGCCGTTCGGCGGCGGCATGGGCTTCGACACCGAGAAGTACAACGACAAGCGCAACGGCTTGGCCGTGATCCTGGAACTCAAGCCGAACGACAGCTTCAAGACGGAGTTCGACGTCTACCACGCGCAGATCAACACCGACACGCACCACGCGACGCTGAAGGCCTCGCTGCCGGGCGACGTGTACGACGCCACGGTCGATCCGGCGACGCACCAGATCACCTCGGGCACCTACCGTCTGGGCGCCAACCCGAACGGCCTGATCGACTACACCGAGAACATCTTCGACGACGACACGCTGCAATCCTTCGGCTGGCGCAGCGAGCTGAAGCTTGCCGACACCTGGCGCGCGAGCCTCGACGTCAACCACAACACGGCCCGCCGGATCGAGCGCGACATCGAGGCCTATGGCGGCATCCCCGCGGCTGACAACGTGAGCTTCACGCTGCCTGTCGGCGGTACGGTGCCGCACATCACGGTCGGTTCGCCGACCAGCTATACGGACCCGACCAACATCGTCATCCGCGACCAGAGCGGCTGGAGCGGCATCAACGGCGTTCCGCAGGACGGCTACGACAAGGGCCCGACGACGGTCGACAAGCTCAATGCCGCCCGCCTGGATTTCACGCACGACCTCGCAGGCAACACCTGGTTCAGCGACCTGCAGTTCGGCGGCAACCTGAGCCAGCGCTCGAAGGATCGCATCGCGACCGAGGCGCTGATCGTCGCCGACACGCCGGACGGCACCGGCACCATCCCGTTCCCGGCGGGCTCCTACACCGTCAACAACGTCGGCGGCACCGGGTTCGACATGCTCAGCTTCAATCCGACGGCCGACCTCTGGCCGGGCGCCAAGCTGCAGCCCAAGTTCAACAACGACATCCTGTCCAAGACCTGGAAGGTCACCGAGGACGTGACGACGGCGTACGGCAAGCTGGACATCGACAGCGAGATCGCCAAGATCCCGCTGCGCGGCAATGTCGGCGTGCAGATCGTGCACACGAACCAGCGCTCGGCCGGCTTCCAGGCCAATGCCGGCGCGGATGTCACGCTGACCAACCCGGCCGCCGGACTCTCGACGGCAGGCACGAGCTACACCGACTACCTGCCCACGTTGAACCTCGTCGGCGACTTGGGCAACGGAAACACGCTGCGCTTCGGCGCCGGCGTCCAGATCGCGCGGCCGGACATGACGGACATGCGCAACTCGTACGCGGTGGGCGGCAACTCGACGGACAAGCGCATCGAGGCGTCGGCCGGCAACCCAAACCTGAAGCCGTTCAAGGCCAAGGCGCTGGACCTTTCGTACGAGAAGTACTTCGCCAACCGCGCATATCTGGCAGGTGCCGTCTTCTTCAAGAAGCTCGACACCTACATCACCCAGCAGACGTCGATCGTCGACCTGCAACAGGCGGCCGCGGCCGTGGGCCAGACCGTGCTGAGCGACGGCGCCACGTCCTGGGTCGGTCCTTCGACGGCGCCGGTCAACGGCCACGGCGGCAACATCAAGGGCATCGAGTTGTCGGCATCGCTGCCGTTCAACCTGCTGACGCGCTGGGCGGACGGCTTCGGAACCTCTTTGAGCTATTCGAACACGACGAGCTCGATCCGCCAGCCCAATGTCGTCGGCCTGAATCCGACGCAGAACATCCCGGGCACCGGCGGCACGATCGGCCTGCCCGGCCTTTCGCACATCAACGAGAAGGTCGAGCTGTATTTCGAGAAGTGGGGTTTCAGCGCCTTCGTCTCGGACACGTACCGCTCCGCGTACATCGGGCCCGTCACCAACAGCACGATCGGCGGCTATCCGACGCTGATCAACATCGCGGCGCAGAAGTGGATCTCGGCGCAGGTGGGTTACGAATTCCAGTCCGGTTGGCTCAAGGGCCTGGGCTTCCGCCTCGAAGGCAACAACCTGAACAAGCCCAAGTACACGGAGTACAAGGCCGACGGCACCGTCAACACGCAGAACGAGACCGGCGCGTCGATCGACCTGCGAGTGTCCTACAAGCTCTGATGCCGTCTTGCGGGCGCACGGCGCTGGCGTAAAGTCGACGCCTGAGCGGCGTCCGACCCGAACCCTCGTGCGACGACGTCACGCGAGGGTTCTTCCGTTTCATGAGGGCATTCGATGATGGAAGTGAATCAGGCTCGTCCGCTGGACATCGTGATCGTGGGCGGCGGGACGTCGGGCTGGATGACGGCCGCGGCGTTTTCCAAGGTGCTCAAGGGCAGGTACAGGATCACGCTGGTCGAGTCCGACGAGATCGGCACGGTAGGCGTGGGCGAATCGACGATCCCGATGATCTCGCTGTTCAACCGCATGCTGGAGATCGACGAGAACGAGTTCATGCGCGAGACGCAGGCCACGTTCAAGCTGGGCATCGAGTTCGTCGACTGGGGCCGCATCGGCGACCGCTACCTCCATGGCTTCGGCGTGATCGGCCAGGACAACTGGACGGTCGACTTCCACCAGTACTGGCTCAAGCAGCACATGGCGGGCAAGGCGAAGTCGCTGGAGCACTACGCGATCAACACCGCGGCATGCCTGCAAGGCAAGTTCATGCGGCCGCGTCCGGACATGCCGAAGTCGCCGCTGTCGCAGATCGCGTACGCGTTCCACTTCGACGCCAGCCTCTACGCCAGGTACCTCAGGCGGTATGCCGAGGCGCGCGGCGTCGAGCGCGTTGAGGGCCGCATCACCGATGTCACGCTGCGCGAGGGCGACGGCCACGTGGCGTCGGTCACCTTGCAGTCCGGCCGCCAGCTCGCGGGCGACCTGTTCATCGACTGCTCTGGTTTCCGCGCGCTGCTCATCGAGGGCGCGCTCAAGACGGGCTTCGAGGACTGGTCGCACTGGCTCCCCTGCGACCGCGCGGTCGCAGTGCCCTGCGCGCCGGTGGCCGAACTCACGCCTTACACCCGAGCCACCGCCCGCCCCGCGGGCTGGCAGTGGCGCATCGCGCTGCAGCACCGCATCGGCAACGGCCATGTCTACTCGAGCGGGTTCTCGAGCGACGACGAGGCGATCCGCCTGTTGCTGGCGAGCCTCGACGGCGCACCGCTCGGCGATCCGCGTCCGCTGCGCTTCAGGGCGGGTCGGCGCAAGCAGGCATGGAATCGCAACGTCGTCTCGATCGGGCTCGCAGCTGGCTTTCTCGAGCCGCTCGAGTCGACCAGCATCCACCTCGTGCAGATGGGCATCGCGCACCTGCTGACCTATTTCCCGTCGTCGGGCTTCGATACCGCCGACCGCGACCAGTACAACCGCACGCTCCAGCAGGAGTACGAGTGGATTCGCGATTTCATCATCCTGCACTTCAAGGCCACGCAGCGCAAGGACACGCCGTTCTGGAACTACTGCCGCGAGATGACGGTGCCGGATTCGCTGCAGGAACGCATGGACCTGTTCCATGCGCACGGGCGCGTGCTGCGCATGGGCGACGAGCTGTTCGCCAAGCCGAGCTGGGTGCAGGTGATGCATGGCCAGCGCATCCACCCACGCGCGTACCACCCGCTGACCGACCTCATCCCGGAGCCCGAGATCCAGCAATACATCGAGGAGGTCGAGAGCGTCATCGCCAACTGCGTGAAGCTCATGCCGACGCACAACCAGTTCGTCGCGCAGTTCTGCGCCGCCGAACCGGTCACGCGGGTCGCGGTCTGATCTGCGGCAAAACCACGTCAAAGGAGAGTCCCCATGTTCCGTCGTCTTCCGGCGCTCGCCGGCGTGTTGACCCTGTTCGCGCTCTCGAGCTGCGCGAGCGGTCCCGGCGTCGCGCTGCTGACCTACGAAACCCAGCCCGCCGGTGCGACGCTGTACGAAGGCGGCCAGTCCATCGGCGTGGCGCCGGTGATGCGACGCTATGCGGGCGATCCGCAGACCGGAGCCGTTCGGACGCCGGAAGTGACGGCCGTGTGGCCCAGCGGCGCGAAAACGACGTTCTGGACCAATCTTCAGGTGGGCGATGACCGGATCACGGCACTGCAGCGTCCGGCCAACGCGCCGAACCTGGCGCTCGACCAGGAAAACGCCGCGAAGTTCGTCGACCAGGCCAAGCGGGATGACGCCCGTGCCAAGGCCGCGGTGATGGCCGATCAGGCGCGCGGCTCCGCGCGCTGCAAGGCGCAGCAGCAGAGCGGCCACGCGGTCGTCGACGATTGCCAATGACCGGACGGCGCGCACGGCGCCGCGGGTTCAGCTGGCCTGACGTCTGCAGGTGCAGAAGCCGTTGAGCGTCAGCCGCGCGGTGGCAGGGTCGCTCGTCAGCAAGTCGGGGCGGCCGATATCCCCGGAATGGAAGTAGCCGGCGTCGTACAGGATCATCCGGTTCCATGCGGCCGGAACGCGTGCGACGCACTCGAAGTACGGGTTGCTGCCATTCATGTAGCCGGGCGTCAGCCCGTAGCGGCCCGTGAACTGCTCTGCGCTCAGTGTGGAGCTGTCGTGCAGGATGCGGTCCGTGGCGGCCGCGGATTGGCGTGCCACGTAGAAGCTCGTGCCGCCCAGGGCGGGATCGCGGAACAGGTAGAGCACCGACGCCGCGAACATGATCGCGGGATCGCGGCTGACCTCGTCGCGATGGCATTGCCATTGGCGCGGATCGAGCAGCGAAGGCGGCGTCGTCACCATCGACAGGCGCAGGTCGTGGCTGAGCGTGCGGCGGGCCTGCAGCCGCGTGCGCGCGCGTTGAGCGAAGTAGTCGGCGAAGCGGGCCGTCAGGCCGGACGGTGCAGCAGCGATCAATCCGGGATAGAAGAAATGGCGAGGCCGCTGGAAGCTGCATTGGCGGGCCCTTTCGACGAGGCCGTCGGGGTCGAGCAGCACGTCGTCGATGACCACCACCTCGAAGCCGCTGGCTAGCGGCACGGTGCTGATGGTCGGACTCGGATTGAAGAAGAGGCCGTTGCCGTCGTCCCAGTTCATGGTCGGAAGTCTCGCACGAACGTCTCAGCGCTTGGGCGCCTCGCTGGCGGCATTGACCAGCACCACGCCGGAACGCGGCGGCACGCTCAGGCGCAGGCTGCGCGCCGCGACGTCCACCTCCGCGGGCGCATCGCTCGACGCGTCGGCCCAGCCGAGAAGGCGCGCGCCGACGGGCACCGGAAGCGTCAGCGTTTGCGCCGTGTCGCCGTTGTTGGTCGCGGTGATGGCCCAGGTGTCCGCGTCGCGGCGCGCCAGCGCCACGACATGCGAATCGACGTACAGCGGCGCCAGCAACTGGCCGTGGCGCAGCACCGGCAGGTCGCGGCGCAGCTTGGTCAGGCGCTTGAAATCGGCCAGCAGCGCGTTGTCCGGATGGCCGCCGCGATCGGCCCACGGGTACGTGCCGCGGTTCATCGGATCGGGGCCGCCGGTGACGCCCACCTCGTCGCCGTAGAAGATCGCCGGCGATCCGGGGTAGGTCATCTGGAAGAAGACGGCCAGCCGCAGCTTCTGCTTCGCGAGCGCGACCTGCTCGGGCGTGGCCTGGCCGTCGACGTCGCCGAACAGGTGCAGCGAGCGCGCCGTGTCGTGCGTCGACAGCAGGTTCATCAGCGCGCTGAAGGTCTGCGGCGGATAGGCCTCGCGCATCTCCTCGAGGTTGGCGACCAGCCTGTGCGCATCGCCGCCGTTCGCATAGTCGATCAGCGCGTCGCGGAAGATGTAGTTCATCGTCGAGTCGAACTCGTCGCCGAGGAAGAACTTGGAGGCGTCGAACCAGGTCTCGGACACCGTCAGCGCGTCCGGCTTCGTCTGCTTGACCACCCGGCGCCACTCGCGCCAGAAGTCGTCGGGCACCCACGGCGCGACGTCCATGCGCCAGCCGGACGCGCCCGCCTTGAGCCACGTGCGCGTCACCGAGTCCGGCGCGCCGACCGCGAACGCGCGGTACGACGGGTCGGCCTTGTTCAGCTCGGGCAGGTCGGACACGGCGAGCCAGCCCTTGTACTGCTTGTCGGGCTCGGCCTGCGTCGCGTCGAACGTATACCAGGTGGCGTATGGAGACGCCGGGTTGACCTTGCCGCCCTCGAACGCGCCCTGGCCGCCGCGCGTGCCGTAGCGGTCGAAGTAGATCGAGTCGGCGCCGCTGTGGTTCAGCGATGCGTCGGGCAGCACGCGGATGCCGCGCCTGGCCGCCTCGCGGCACAGGCGCTCGAAATCGGCGTTCGTTCCGAAGTGCGGGTCGATGTGCTTCCAGTCGGCGGTGTCGTACTTGTGGTTGCTGGACGCCGTGAACATCGGCGTGATGTACAGCGTGTTGGCGCCGACGCTCTTGATGTAGTCGAGCTTCTCGATGATGCCGGCGATGTCGCCACCGAAGAAGTCGTTGCTGTACAGGTCGTCGCTGCCGTCGCCGCTGTCGGGTCGCCAGGGCTTGTCGTTCCAGTTCGCGTGGAATTCGACGGTCCTGTCGTGGAACTTGTCGATGCCCGGCTTCGGGTCGTTGCGCGGGTCGCCGTTGCGGAAGCGCTCGGGGAAGATGTAGTAGTAGACGGCGTCCCGCGCCCAGGCCGGCACCGTGTAGGGCGCGTAGACGGTCTGGCGATAGCGGCGGATGCGCCTGGTGTTCGCCGGCTTCTCCGCGACGACGCCCGCGCCGCCGGCGCCGCGCTCGCGCGTCCAGTAGATCGGCGTCGCGTTGTTCTCGAAGACCAGCGTCTTGCCGCCGACCTTCGCCTCGAACCAGTAGCCGTAGACCGCGGGCGCATCGAAGCGGTAGTGGCCGCTCCAGCGCGCGCGCGGCTGCGCGGTCGTGCGCGCGAGCGGCACGCGCGCGAGCTCGTCGTACGCGAGGACGGTCTGGTCGCCTTCGAGCTTGCGCTTCTCGACGACCAGCGTCACCTCGTCGACACCCGGCAGCGCGCTCAGCGAGAACGCGATGTCGGTGCCGACCGTCACGGCACCGTACGGCGACTTGTCGCGCGCGTCCTGCGAGTCGAAGGCCAGGCTCAGTGCCACCGGATCGGTGATGGAGGAGGGCGCCGACGACGACAGCGGCGTGCCGGCGGGCAGGTCGGTCACCAGCAGCGTCATCACGCCGTCGGGCGTCGCGGCGGGCATGACGGTGATGCGCTCGACGCCGTTGAAGCTGGCCTTCAGCGCCTCGCCCTTGCGCGCGAGCGTGATCGGCGTGCCGGCCTTCAGCGTGGCGTCGCCGGCGGCGCCCAGGTTGACGTCGTCGCTCCAGTCTTCGTCGCCCACCTTGAAGCTGTGCTGGCCCTTGAGTTCGGCGACGAGCTCGTAGTGGTCGCAGGCGTAGCGCAGCGCGGCCTCGTCGTCGGCGCGCCAGTTGTCGAACGTGCCGCGCAGGTAGAGCGTGCGGCCGGCGAACGGGTCGGGGCGGCAATCGGCGGCGAAGACTGGCGTGGCGAGGGTCAGCGAGAAAGCGGTGACGGCGAGACGGCGAAACTTCATTGGACGCGCTTGTAGTTGGTGTAGCCGCCGGGCGGTGCGACGTCGGGCTTGAGCACCGCGAAGCCGTGCGCGGGCAGCGTCAGGTGCATCAGCGCGGCGAACAGCCGCACGTCGGCGGGCGTGGCGGGGTCGGCCTTGTCGGCCAGCAGGTTGACCATGCGCGAGCCGTCCATCAGCTTGGAGTTGGCGACGAGCACGGTGTCGGTCACGGGCGTGTCCGATGGATTTAGGAGTACGACGATCGTGTCGGCCGCGCGCTCGGTGTAGCGCTCGAAGCCGATCAGCTTCGTCGACGTGATCGCGCGGTAGTTGCCGACGCGCAGCGCACGGTTGTCCTTGTGCAGAGCGATCAGCCGGCGGTTCCAGTTCAGCACCGGGTTGTCGGATTTGACGAGATCCCAGCGCATGGGCGCGCGCATCTCGGGATCGTCGCCGCCGGGCATGTCCAGCTCGGTGCCGTAGTACAGGTCGGGCGAGCCCGGCAGCGTGAACTGCAGCACCTGCGCGAGGCGGCGCGCGCGCGCGTCGGGCAGCGCGCTGGCCAGCCGCGGCGTGTCGTGGTTGTCCAGGTACACCCAAGACTTCAGGATGTGCTCGTAGTCGGCGTCCTGCACGATGCGGTCGATCATCTTCTGGCCCGTGGCCGGCTCGATGCGGCCCGCGGCCATGTTGATGATCACCTGGCGCAGCGTGAAGTGGATCAGGCCGTCGACCGACGGGTACCACTCCTTGGGGAAGTTGGCGATCTCGCCCACCACC
>FSVX01000431.1_pt1 | contig 8609 bp, 7 predicted proteins | sample 1637761 | NCBI WGS metagenome assembly FSVX01 (sample SAMEA3914814, study PRJEB12502) | metagenome | biome: forest; material: soil | place: USA | collected 2011-09-16 | depth 0.1 m
CAGGCGAAGCGGTCCCACGCCAGGGGCTGCGAGGCGGGCAGCGACATCGCGAACACCAGCGACAGCGCCGCCGCGAACGACACGGTGCCGGCCTTCGGACCCCACGACTGGAGCAACATCGCGGCGAAGACGATCAGCGCCACCGCCGGAATGAGCCAGGCCTCGTGCGGGCGCACCAGCAGGAACAGCGTGCCCGACACGGTGCTCGCGATGACGGCCGCCAGCACGCGGCGCGCGACGCGGTCGGTGGTCGTCACGACGTCGGCCAGGCTGGCGCAGACGGCCGTCGCGATCGCGGCCTGGGCGGCCACGGCGCCGGCCGCGACGTCGATGGAGCACTGGACGAGCGCCAGTCCCAGCGTCACGGTGATGCCGTTGACGACCCAGGCCGGCACATGGCGGACGACGATGGAAGGTGTCACTGGACGCGAGCCGGAAGCGGACGTTCGGGCAATGTAAGTCGCCGGCGCCGCGGCTGGCAAGCGTCGGCGGCTCGGATACAGCAAGGCGGCGACAAGCGGAGCTGCCGACGAGGCTGGCCGCGCTGGCGATGTCGTATTCCTTCAATCGCGCGGCGCGGCGATTCGGCAGAATCGCCCCATGACGCTTCCCACAGCCGGCCGCCGACCGCTCGCATCCATGTGGCCCGCCGCCGCGCGCTGGCGCGAGCATCTGTGCATGCTCATCGTGCGCGACACGCGGGGCTGCGAGCTCGGGGAGCACGAGAAGCTCAATCGCTTCCCCGCCAACCCGTATTGCTGCATCACCTGGATGCTCGAAGGCGAGGTCGAGTTGGTCGTCCAGGGGACGTCGGCGCGTGGCACGCTGCTGCCGAAGCAGTTCGTCCACGGCTGCCAGAGCCGGCCTTGCGTGTCGCGCAACCTGGGCGAGCGCCACAGCTTCTGCGCCGTCTTCTATCCGGATGCGTTCCACGCGCTGTTCGGCGTCGATCTCGCGGCCATCCAGGACGCCCTCGTCGACGCGGCGCAGGTGTTGCCGGAGCGCGGCCTGCGCCTGGTGGACGCCGTCGCCGCGGCGCCCTGCGACGACGAGCGGCGCCGCATCGTCGACGCCTTCCTGGCCGCGCATGCGACGGCGCTGGGCACCACGGTCTGGACGCGGCTGCGCCGCATGGGCGTCAACGTCGGCCTGCGCGTCGCCGCCGGGATGCTGGGCGTCGGGCCGAGGCAGGTCCAGCGCCTGGCGCGGCGAGAGGGCGGCATGAACGTGCCGGCCTTGTCGCGGCTGTGGCGCGGCGAGCGCAGCCTGCGCAAGGCGCGCGAATCGCTGGTGCGAGGCCAGGCCATCGATTGGGCCGCGCACGCCATCGATGCCGGCTACGCCGACCAGTCGCACCTGGTGCGCGAATGCCGGGAGATCAGCGGCCGCACGCCGACCCAGATCGCGCATCAGGCCAGGCACGACGAGGCCGACTGGGTGTATCGCCTGTAGACGACGTCCCCCTGCGGCGCCGCCGGCGTCGCCATCCAACCGAGGTACTTTCAGCCCATGAGCCTGTCCCTTCCGACACCCCCGATGCTGCTGGCCTTTCTCCTCGCGAGCGAGCTTTGGCTGATGCGCAGCAGGCTCTCCGGCGACGCGTCGCGCAAGGCCGATCGCGGCTCGCTGCGCATGCTCATGGCCATCATCGCCGGCGGCGTCGGACTGGCCTGGCTGGCCAAGCGAGCCTTGCCGCAGGCCAATTTCGAATCGCTGTTCGGGCTGGCCCCGGTGGCGATGACGCGTCTGTATTGCATCGGGCTGGCCTTGTTCGCCGCGGGCGTCGGCCTGCGCTGGTACTCGATGGCCTACCTGGGCCGCCTGTTCACCTTCGATGTCGCCGTCGCCACGGATCATCGGGTGGTCGACAGCGGCCCCTACCGGCACATCCGGCACCCGGCCTACACCGGTTCGTTGCTGAGCTTCATGGGCCTCGGCCTTTGCGGCGGCAACGCGTTGTCCATGCTGGTGCTGCTGGCGCCGATCGTCTGGGGCTTCCTGCGCCGCATCTCCATTGAAGAAGCGGCGCTGACATCGGCGCTGGGCAGCCACTATGCCGACTACGCTGGCAGGACCAAGCGGCTGCTCCCCTTCGTGTACTGACCGGCAGGCGGACGCCCGCGCTAGGCGGTTTTTCGTCAAATCGTCATCTTGTCAATATAGAGGCTCTATTCGATATGTAACTGCCGCGGTGCAGTTGTCGAATATCTATATGCGTTCTGGGCAGTATCACTCTCACTGAATACTGGAGAATCGCGAGCCTGTTCACTGCATATCGGTGCGGTCGAAAATAGTCAATCACCTGTTTGCGGTATGCGCTTCATTTCGCAGCATCTTTCCTATGGGCAATCGCCTCCGGCCCGGTGTTCAGCTAAAATCCGCGCCGACGATGGGTTATTCAGCTTGGCCTCAGGTTTTCGCTTCAATTGCTTTTATTTCAATCGTCGGGATTGAAATCGGCGCAAAGCGTGACTATTGACCAAGTCGATCTTGGATATGATGGGGACCTAGAACTAGAATTTCTCGGATAGCTCAAGATATTCCCAGGGAGGGAGATACAAATGACCCACGTTGGTCAGGCGCGCGCGAGCCGATGGCGCGACCAAGCGCTGCTGTGCGGGTGCGGACAGGCGTCGAGCGACGCCGCCGGCACCCCGTCGGGGGTGCCCCATGCACGCTGACATCGCCTTGCGCATGATGGGCGACATGTTCTGGACCGCCTTCATCGTGTCGGCGCCGATCCTGCTCATCACGCTGCTGGTGGGTTCGCTGATCAGCATCGTCCAGGTCGTGACCCAGGTGCAGGAGAACGCGCTGACGTTCGTTCCGAAGCTGATGGCCGCCGGCCTCGCGCTGGCGGTGTTCGGTTCCTGGATGCTGCGCCAGATCGTGCAATTCGCATCGCATCTGTGGTCGAGCATCCCGACGCTGACCTGAGCCCACTCCTCCCCGCCTTTCAATCGACTGCCCCTCGGCCCTGGCCGAGGCGCGCCGCTGCCCAACCCTGACCTTGCCGCCGATGACCGCCTTGCTCGAGCTCGTGCCGATGGAGTGGATGACCGCAGTGCTGCTGCTGTCGTCGCGCATCGGCGCCATGCTGCTGGCCACGCCGCTGTTCTCGTCGGCGGACGTGCCCGTGCGCGTGCGGGTGCTGATCGTCGTCGGCCTGTCGATCGCGCTGTGCGCGGGCCTGGGGCTGGTGCCCGACGCCGCCGGAGCGCGGCGCGACGAGCTGGTCGCGCTCGCCGCGCACCCGCTGCGCCTGTTCCGCGCCGCGCTGACCGAGGTCGGGCTGGGCATGACGATGGCTCTGGCGATCCACGTCGCCTTCAGCGCCTTCGCGCTGGCCGGCAACATCCTCGACGTGCAACTCGGCTTCGGCCTGAGCCAGGTGTTCGACCCGACGTCCAGCACGCAGGCGCCGGTGCTGACGATCGTGTTCAACCGCATCGGCGTCGTCGTCTTCTTCCTGATCAACGGCCATCACGCGCTGGTGCGCGCGATCGCCTTCAGCGTGCAGCGGTTCCCGCTCGGCGCCGCGTGGCCGGTCGAGGCCGTCGTGCCGGCCATGCTGGGCCATCTGGTCGCGCTGTTCGGGCTGTGCGTCGCGCTGATGGCGCCCATCATGTTCTGCATCCTGCTGACCGAGCTCGTGCTGGGCGTGCTCGCGCGCAACCTGCCGCAGTTCAACATGATGGTGATGGGCCTGCCCGTCAAGATCGTCGTGGGCCTCGCGGCGCTCTGCGTCTGGTTCTCCGGCATCGGCAACGCGATGGACCGGGTCTACCGCGGCCTCTACGAGACGCTGGACGCGGCGTTGATGGTCGACGGCCCCGCGCGGCCGTCGCCTGCGGGAGCGCTGTAGTGGCCGAACAGCAGGATCAGGACCGCAACCACGCGGCCACGCCCTACAAGCTCGAGAAGGCACGCGAGCGCGGGCAGGCGCCCAAGAGCACGGTCGTCATCTCGACGGTCGTCTTCACGATCGCGATGGCCTTCCTCGGCGCGCAGGGCTGGACGACCTGGCAGCGCGCGTTCGTGCTCGATCGCAACCTGATAGCCGGCGCCGACGTGCTGGCGTCCAACCCGCAGGGCCTGTGGCCGCTGTTGTCGGGCCTGCTCAGCCAGCTGATGTGGCTGGGCGCGCCATTCTTCCTGACGATCGTGATCGCGGCGGTGGTCTCCAACCTGATGCAGACCGGGCCGATCCTCAGCGCGGCGCCGCTCAAGCCCGACTGGAACCGCCTCAACCCGGTCGACGGCCTCAAGCGCATCCTGTCCACGCGCAGCCTGTTCGTGCTGCTGCGCTCCCTCCTCAAGCTGGTGCTGCTGGGCATCGTCGGCTACCTCTCGCTGAAGGCCCTGGCCCCGCAGTTCTACATGCTGTCCTCGCTGCCGCCGCGCGCGCTGGTGCGCTCGCTGCTGCAGGACTTCGCGTCGCTGGGCCTGCGCATGGCCGGCATGCTGGTGCTGATCGCGCTGCTGGACCTGATGTTCTCGCGGCGCGAGTTCGCCAAGAAGATGCGCATGAGCAAGCGCGAGCTGAAGGACGAGGTCAAGAACCGCGACGGCGATCCGCGCGTGCGCTCGCGCATCCGCCAGCTGCGCCGCGAGATGCTCAAGCGCTCGCAGACGCTGCGCAACACGAGCACCGCGGACGTGCTGATCACCAACCCGATCCACGTGGCCGTGGCCTTGCGCTACGTCCACGGCGAGATGACGTCGCCGCAGGTGGTCGCCAAGGGCCGCGGCTTCATGGCGGCGGTGATGCGCGGCATCGCGGCGCGCCACCGCATCCCCGTGGTGCCCAGCCCGAGCCTCGCGCGCCGCCTGTTCAAGGAACTGGCCGTCGACCAGCACGTCACCCCGAACCTCTACGCGCCGGTCGCCCGCATCATCGTGTGGGTCTTCGCGCGGCGCGACGCCGCTCGCGGCCGGCGTCCCAACAAGGCAGGAGCCGTCTGATGGACAGCCTGAAGAAGATCCTCGGCCGTCATGGCGACCTCGCGATGGTCACGCTGGTCATCGGCGTGCTCGTCGTGCTGTTCGTGCCGATCCCGGCGCCGCTGCTCGACTTCCTCATCCTCACGAACTTCAGTTTCGCGCTGCTGGTGCTGCTGCTGACGTTCTACATGGCGCGGCCGGTGCAGTTCTCGACCTTCCCGTCGCTGCTGCTGGTGGCCACGCTGTTCCGGCTGTCGCTCAACGTCGGCGCGACGCGCCTGATCCTGTCGGACGGCAACGCCGGGCGCGTCATCGCGTCGATCGGCTCGTTCGCCGTGGGCGGCAACTACGTCATCGGGCTGATCGTCTTCCTGATCCTGATCGTCGTGCAGTACGTGGTCGTGACGAACGGCGCGCAGCGCGTGAGCGAGGTGGCGGCGCGCTTCACCCTCGACAGCATGCCCGGGCAGCAGATGAGCATCGATGCCGACCTGAACATGGGCTTCATCGACCAGGCGCAGGCGCAGGCGCGCCGCAAGAACCTGGAGAAGGAAGCCGGCTTCTACGGCGCGATGGACGGCGCGAGCAAGTTCGTCAAGGGCGACGCGATCGCCGGCATCGTGATCATGCTGATCAACATCGTCGGCGGCCTCGTGATCGGCGTGATGCAGCACGGCATGTCGTGGGCCGAATCGCTGCAGACCTACACGCTGCTGACCATCGGCGACGGCATCGTCACGCAGGTTCCCGCGCTGGTCATCTCGGTGGGCACCGGCATCATCGTCACCCGCTCCGCGTCGGACGAGAACCTGAGCCTCGAGGTGCTGCGCCAGATGACGGCGTTTCCGAAGACGCTGGTGCTGGTGGCCGTCGCGCTCGGCGCGCTCATGCTGATGCCCGGCCTGCCGGCGATCCCGGCGCTCGCGCTGATGGTCGCCGTGCTGGGCGCCGCGTTTTTCTCGGCGCGCGCCAAGGCCGCGCAGGAGGAGGCGCCGCCGGAAGGCGAGGCGGGCGTCACGCCGGAGCCGGAGGTCGCGGCCGATGCCGATCCGTACGCCGCGCTGGCGGTCGAACCGATCGAGGTCAACCTCGGCAGCCGCTGGGCGCCGCTCGTCAACATGGCGGGCAGCCCCGTGATGGAGCGCATCGCGGCGTTTCGCAAGCAGCACGCGCAGGAGCTGGGCGTGGTGCTGCCGCGCGTGCTGTTCAAGGAGGTCGCGCGCCTCGCGCCCGATCGCTACGAGATCGTGATCGACGCCACCGTCTGCGCCAAGACCGAGGTCAAGCCCGATCGCCTGCTCGCCATCCATCCGAGCGGCGACGTGCGCAGCGTGCCGGGCGAGGTCACGCGCGATCCCACCTACGGCCTGCCGGCGTTGTGGATCGAGGAGGTGCAGCGGGAGGCCGCGATGGCCGCCAAGTTCACGCTCGTCGACGGCCCGACCGTCTTCGTCACCCACCTCACCGAGGTGCTGCGGCGCGAGTCCGCGCGCCTGCTGAGCCGCGCCGAGACGGAGAAGCTGCTCGCGCGCGTGCGCCAGTCGCAGCCGACGCTGGTCGAGGAGGTGATCCCGACGCTGCTGTCCGTCAGCGACGTCCAGAAGGTGCTGCAGAACCTGCTGCGCGAGAAGGTGTCGGTGCGCAACCTCGAGGCCATCCTGGAGACGCTCGCCGACGCGGGCCGCCAGACCAAGGACACCGCTGTGCTGACCGAGCTCGTGCGCCAGCGCCTGGCGCATTCGATCTGCCAGTCGCTGCTGGGCGAGGCGAGCGCGCTGCAGGTGATGACGCTGGACCCGGCGGTCGAAAGCCAGCTGCTGCACAGCGCCCACGCGCGCGGCGCGGACGGCGCGCCGCAGCATTTCGCGCTCGATCCCAAGCTGGCGGAGACGCTGACCTCGCGGCTCGTGCAGCAGGCCGAACGCATGATGAAGAGCAACCTGCTGCCGGTGCTGCTGTGCGCGCCGGAGCTGCGCCGCCATCTGCGCGCGCTGTCCGAGCGCGTGATGCCGCACCTGCGGATCCTGTCGATGACGGAGATCCCCAACAACGTCGAACTCAAGTCCTGGAGCATCGTCTCGCTGTGAGGCGGGCGCTCCCGTTTCCTAACTGCAAATTACAGCCGACATGCAACCCACCCTCGCGATCGCACTCACCGGCATGCAGGACGACATGAACCACCTGGACCGCGTGGCCCAGAACATGGTCAACATGGCCACACCTGGCTACAAGCGCGAAGTCGTCCTCGCGCGCCCCTTCGTGGACATGCTCGACGACGTCTCCGCCGCCGCCGACGGCGCGGTCACGTCGGACATCGCCGCCTCGATGACGCGCCCGCTGCTGCTGGTGGACACCAGCGCCGGCAGCCTGAAGGCCACCGGCCAGCCGCTGGACCTCGCGCTGTCGGGCGACGGCTGGTTCGAGGTCTCCACCGACCAGGGGACGGCCTACACCCGCCAGGGCGACTTCCAGGTCGACGCCAAGGGCCGGCTGGTCACGTCCGCGGGCGATCCGGTGATGGGCAAGTCCGGCGAGATCCGCCTGCTCACGCGCACGCCGGTCATCGACGGCGCCGGCAACATCACCGAGCCGAACGCACCGGCCAGCGCCGGCGCGCCGGCCGACGGCCAGCCGGTCGCGCAGCTGAAGATCGTGCGCTTCGAGAGCACGCGCGACATGCGCCACCTCGGCGCCGGCCTGCAGTCGGCCGGCACCAAACCGGCGGTGGTCTCCGACGCCACCGCGCGCGTGCACCAGGGCTCGCTCGAGGCGTCCAACACGAACACGATGCAGGAGATGGTGCAGGTCATGCAGACGATGCGCCATTTCGAATCCATGCAGAAAGCGGTGCAGGGCTACGACGACCTGATGGGCACCGCCATCCAGAAACTGGGAGACCTCTCATGAACCACATCCGTTCCATCGCCCCGACCCTGAGCGAGGCCCACCATGCTTGACGCCCTGTACATCGGCGCCACCGGCATGCAGGCGCAGCAGATGAACGTCGACACCATCGCCAACAACCTGGCCAACGTCAACACGACGGCGTTCAAGAAGGGCCGCATCAGCTTCACCGACCTGATGGTGCTGGAGAACGCGCGCCTCGGTGCGCAGAACGTCGACGGCACGCAGGGCGCGGACGCGGCCCTGCCTTCGATGTCGGGCAACGGCGTGGGCATCGCGTCGTCGTCCAAGGTGTTCGACGTCGGCACCACCAGCCAGACGGGCTCGGCCTGGGACGTCGCGATCCAGGGCGACGGCTTCTTCAAGGTGCAGCTCGCCGACGGCAGCGCCGCCTATACCCGTGGCGGTACCCTGAAGGTGACCACCGACGGCCAGCTCGCCACGCAGTCGGGCCTCGTGCTGCAGCCGGCGATCAGCGTTCCGGCCAACGTGTCGTCGCTGAGCATCTCCACCGACGGCGTCGTCACGGCCACCGTCGCCAACCAGGCCAAGCCGACCCAGCTGGGCCAGCTGCAGATCACGCGCTTCACCAATCCGACGGCGCTGCAGGCGCAGGGCGACGACGTCTATGTCGCCAGCGAGGCCGCCGGCGATCCGACGGTCGGTATCCCCGGGCAGGACGGGCTCGGTTCCCTGCAGCAGGGCTATCTCGAAGGCTCGAACGTGAAGATGGTCGACGAGATGGTCAACCTGATCGTCGC
>FSVX01000214.1_pt1 | contig 8600 bp, 7 predicted proteins | sample 1637761 | NCBI WGS metagenome assembly FSVX01 (sample SAMEA3914814, study PRJEB12502) | metagenome | biome: forest; material: soil | place: USA | collected 2011-09-16 | depth 0.1 m
CCGCACCGCGCGCCACGCGGGCCGCACATGCAACTGCCAGACGACGCCGCCCACGACCGCCGTGCACCACGCGATCGCGCCATGCGCGCGCAGCAGCCACGCGACCAACGGATGCGGCTGCAGGCCGAACGGCGTCTGCTGCAGCCACAGGTCGTGCCCGATCAGCCACGCCACCCCCGTCCCCAGCAGCGCGACGCAGCCCCAGATCAAGGCGTGGCGCGCGCGCCGGCCCTGGCCGTGCGCGACTAGCTGGTGATGGTCGTCGACATGCATGCGCTTCAGCTCCGCCACACCGAGCCGTCGGCCCGCACGACGAACGCCCGCGCGCGCGCGTGACGCAGCAGCGCGCGCGCGCGCGGGCCCTGGCGCCAGACGATCTTGGTGAGTGCATCGGCCGCACAGGCCGTGGGCGCGAAGACGGTCACCGAGCGGGGCGGCGGGCCGTCGTCGACGTCGGCGCGCGCGTCGCCGGCATTGCGAACGGCGACTTCGCCGCTCGCGCTCGTCGCGCACGCGGCGTCGCGCAGCGCGGCCACCGGCCACAGCGCGGCGGCGTCGAAGGGCGAGCGCACGAGCACCGTCTCTTCCTGTTCGCCGAAGACGCGCAGGTCGCCGCCCGCGTTGACGACGCCGTCGCCCACGCCCGCACGCCGCAACGCCGCGACGGCGCGGTCGACCGCGTAGCCCTTGGCGATGCCGCCGAAGTCGAGCCACACCGGCGAGTGGACGACGATCTCGCGGCCGTCGATGTGCAGCGCGTCCTCGAACGGCAACACGCCCGGCGCGACACCGTCGACGGGCGCAGGCAGCCAGCCGGCGGCCACGGCGCGCGCCGCGCAGCCGGCGTCGAACGCGCCGCCGCTCGCACGCGCCCAGCGCTGTGCGCGGCGCAGCACGGCGGCGGTGTGCGCGTGCACCGTCACGCGCTCGCCGGCGCGGGCGCGCGCGATGCGGCGCAGGTCGCTGGCGGCGTCGTGGAAGCTCATGAGGCGATGGACTTCGGCGACCGCGCGGAACGCGGCGTCGGCGGCGGCGTCGAAGCGTGCGACGTCCGTGCACGTCGCCCGCACTTCGACGAGCGTGCCCAGCAGCGGGCGCGCGCGTCGGTGCATCACGACGGCGTCGCCTTGTTCAACGCAGCGGCCCACGCGACGATCCGATGCACGCCATCGGTCACGTGCGTGCAGCTCAGCGTGGCGCCGCTGATGTTGGAGATGTCGCCACCGATGCGCACCGGGTCGGCGGTCGTCTTGCCGACGAACTGGTTGCGCCACGCCGCCAGCCGGACTTCGGAGCCGTGGCCTTCGCGGTACGTCAGGATCTCGACGGACAGCACGCGCGCGTTGGCGTCGAGCGCGACCGCGTAGTCGATCAGCTCGAACTTGCCGACGACGGCGTCGACCACCACGCGCCCGAGCAGCGTGTCGCCCTGGCGCGCCTCGATCGTGCGCACCGGCCCGAGGCGCGGCGGCGCGCCGGGCGCGGACAGCGCCGTGGTGGCGCCGGGGATCGGCGTGACCAGCACGTCCTTGAACGCGGTGGCCGCGGGGAACGCGCGCCTGGCAACGTCGTCGGCCGTCGCGTAGGTCGCGGCGCTGACGCTCACCGGGACGACGGCCGACAGCAACGCGACACCCGCGAGCGTGCTCGCGGCGGACAAGTCGGGGCGAACGGGGAGGGCGAGCCAGCGCAGCGATGTCATGGGGGTTCCGGTGTCGAGCCGCCATGATAATGGGACGCGTTCGCATCTGCCCGTGCGCGGTCTGACGCGCGGCACGGAGCCGGCGAATTGGCGGCGCTGAAACGGGGGCCGCGGGTGCTCCGGCCTCGAGGTCAGCGGCTGTAGTCGACCACCTCCGGCTCGCCTTTCTCCACGCGCGCCAGCAGCTTGACCATGCCATCGTGCCTTGCCGGATCGGCCTGTTTGTCGACGAGCTGCCGCAGGATTTCCACGTACGCGCGTTGCCAAGCGTCGGCGGCCTTCACTTCGATGTCGGGCTTCACGCCCACGTGCTCCCAGTTGGCATGGGTGATCGGATTGATGGCGCGGCCGTTGGGCACGAAGGCGACGAGGCCATGACCCAGTGCGGTGACGTCGCCCGGGTTGGCGCCGCCGCCGGTGGCCTCGCCCACCAGCACGGCCCGCTTCTGCGTCTGGAAATCGTAAGCGCATTCCTCGCCGCCGGAGAAGGTCAGTGGCGACGTCAGGACGTACACGGGCTTGGTGTAGCGCCCGGTGACGGCGCCGTTGGTCCAGTACTCGCGCGTTCTGTTGCCATCGCGGAAATACAGGTCGTTGAGGTGGCGCTCGTCGCCGGTCGCGAAGAAAAAACTCAGCAGGTAAGCCACTGACGCCGGGTCTCCGCCGCCGTTGCGGCGCAGGTCGATGATCATCGCGTCGGTGCCGGAGAGCAAGGACATGGCCGACCCGTAGTAAGGAGCCACGAAATCGATCGGCTCGAACCCGCGCAGATCGAGGTAGCCGACGTTGCCCGGCAGCCGTTCCACGGCAAAGACGCCCCAGGCATGCTGCGTGGCTTCGGCGCGCATCTGGTCCATCATCTCCGGGCTGGGCGGTGTCTGGCTGCCCCCTTCGCTCGTGACCATCTGCGGGTCATAGAACACGTGCAAGTGCATGTCGTTGCCCGCGGCGCGCAGGTCGCGCGTCAGGTGCTTGGCGAACGCTTCGACGTCGGCGTCTTGCGCATAGTCGCCGTGCGCCGAGTGCGCCTTCAGCAACCTGGCGGCGGCAACGGCCACGTCGGGAAAGACATATTGCTCCTGCAGCTTGCGCGCGAGCGTTTCGACGACGTCGCTGCGTTCGGCAGGCGAGATCGCCGCGGGTTGATCTGGTTTCGCGGCTTCGGCGAGCACGGACATGGATGCGGCCAGCGTGCCGAGCATCAGGGCGAGAGGTGCGAGCTTCATTGGGGGAGCGTCTCTTGAAATTTAATGGAGCGCATCAGTCATCGAAGCGCCACAGAGAATAACAAGACTCCTCCGTTGAAAAACTACGTTAAATGTAGAGAATGAGAGCTGCCACATGATATTCATCTGCCATGGACAAAATTGACAAGGAAATCGTCGAAGCGCTCCGTTGCGACGGCCGCGCCAGTTTCAAGGAGCTGTCGGAGCGCGTCTTCCTGAGCGCCAACGCAGTGGCCGAGCGCGTGCGCCGTTTGCAGGAGCAGGGGGTCATCGAAGGCTACGAGGCGCGTATCAACCTGCGTGCCATGGGACTGCCGCTGGTGGCATTGGTGGACGTCAAGCTCAAGCCCGGCGTGACGGTCGAGGCGTTCGAGGCTGTCCTGAACAGCATCCCAGGCATCCTGGACGCCTCGCTCCTGACCGGTTCGTTCGACTACATGCTGCAGGTGGCCTGCCGCGATCAGGAGGCCCTCGTGCAACTGGTGGAGACCTTGCGCTCTCGCGGCGGCGTGCAGGAATCCCGTACCCGGCTGCAACTGCGCGCGCTGCGGCCGAAGTCGCGGCTGTAGCGCGTCGAGGAGAGCCCGAGCGTCCGCGGACGGATGCGCCCGCTACGTCGACCCGTACGCGGCCAGCGCCGCGCGTGCCGTCTCGAGTCGCGCGCCGTGGGCGAACGTCAGCAACTGCCCCGGCTCGAACGCCTGCCAGGCCTCGTTGCGCGTGAGCGGCTCGGTCGCGACGATCGCGACGCGGTCGTTGGCCGACGCGTGCGCGGCGAAGTCGACCATCAGGTCCTTGTCGGCCAGCAGCGGCGCGCCGAACGGGTGCTCGCGCACGACCCAGTGCAGCTTCGTCGAGCAGTGCGCCCACAGCGCCTGGCCGTTCGACAGCAGCATGTTGAACGTGCCGTGGCGATGCAGCCGCGGCATCAGCTCGGCGAGCGTGTTCGACAGCTCCTCGATCGCCGGCACGCCGGCGTGCGCCTTCGCGAGCTCCTGCATCAGCCAGCAGAACGCGTGTTCGCTGTCGGTGTCGCCGACCGGGCGGAAGTTCGAGTGCAGGCGCGGACGGAAGTCCTTCAGGTCGCCGTTGTGCGCGAAGACCCAGTAGCGGCCCCACAGCTCGCGCACGAACGGGTGCGTGTTCTCGAGCGCGATGCGCCCCTGGGTCGCCTTGCGGATGTGCGCGATGACGTTGTCGCTGCGGATCGGATAGCCCTTGACGAGCTCGGCGACCGGCGACGTGCGCGCGCTGTGCTGGTCGATGAACAGCCGCAGCCCGCGGTCCTCGAAGAACGCGATGCCGAAGCCGTCCTTGTGTTCATCGGCACGCGTCGCGAGGCCGGTGAAGCTGAACATGGCGTCGGTCGGCGTGTTGGCGTTCATGCCCAGGAGTTGACACATGCGGCAAGCATACGCGGGACGGCCGCGCGCGCAACGCATGTCCTCATGCGCCGGTCGCGGCTTGACGGGTTCAACGTCCCGGGAACAGCACCTTGTAGAAGCCGCGAAAGCTCACCAGGCTGCCCGGGTTGCTCGTCTCGTCGAGAACGCCGGCCATCTTGCGCAGCAGCGTGCGGCTCTTGCGCGCGCGCCAGATCAGCAGGTCGGTCAGCCACAGGTAGTTGTTGACCTTGTTCGCGTGCTCGTAGAGCGCGAAGCGCGGTTTGAGGGCGAGCAGCGCGGCGTCGTAGCGCGTGCGCACGGCATCGACGGTGCCGGGCGGGACGACCGCGTCGGCGGGCTTGTGCGCCAGCAGCGCCTCGGCGGCCAGCAGCCCGGTCTCGAGCGCCTTGCCGATGCCTTCGCCGGTGAACGAGTAGGTGCTGCCCGCGGCCTCGCCGGTGACCAGCAGCCCCGGCTTCGAGTAGCGCGCGCCCTCGAGCGAGAAGCGCAGCGGCGCGCCCTTGAGGTCGCCCTCGAGCACGCCGCTGCGCATCAGCTCGCGCGCCGGCGCGTAGTGCTCGCAGAAGGCGTCGAACACGCGGCGCAGGTTGACGTCCTTCATCTTCGCGGGCTGGCCGTCGACGATCGGGTGGCTGTGCGCGACGCCCACGCCGATGTTGAAGCGCCCGCCCGGCGCCGGGAAGATCCAGCCGTAGCCCGGGCTCAGGCTCTTGTGCCAGACGACCTCGAGCGCCTTGATGCGTCCGACCATCGCGTCGTTCTTCACATAGCCGCGCAACGCGATGCCGCTCGGCGAGCGCCGCTCGCACATGCCGGCGGCGAGCAGCGCCTGCGGCACCGCGCCGGTGGCGAGCACGACCCAGCGCGCACGCACCACGCGCACCGTGTCGCCCCGCTTGAACTGGGCGCCGACGACCACGTCGCCTTCGCCGAGCTTATCGGTCACGGGCGCCTCGAACCGCCACGGTGTGAACAGCTTCGCGCCCGCGCGCACGGCGGCGCGGCAGACGATGTCGTCGAGCACGCGACGCGGCAGCACGGCGACGGTGCCGGGGACGTCGATGCGCCCGCCACGCGGACCGATGCACGCGACGTGCTCGGCCGGGTGCGCCGCGGCCATCACGTCGTCATGGACGCCGAGGCGCTTCAGCGCGTGGTGGGCGTCGGGGATCAGGCCGTCGCCGCAGACCTTGTCGCGCGGGAAGTCGTGCTGGTCGACGAGGACGACATCGACGCCGGCGCGCGCGAGCCACTGCGCGCACGCGGCGCCCGCGGGGCCGGCGCCGATGACGAGGACGTCGCAATGGGAGGGGAGATCTGCGGAGGACATTGGGCGCCGATTGTAGAGATCGGCTCCGCGCGGCACGGCGCGGCGGCGGCGACGCGGCGTCAGGCGTCGACGGCTGCGGCCCGGTCGGCGACGTCGGGCGTGATCTTCATCGTCACGCGGCCGTCCTGGCGCGCCTGCGCGATGTCGGCCTCGACGGCGCGCAGCGCGTCGGGTGTGTGGGCGGTCGTGCGGACGATGCCCACCGCGCAGTTGCGGCCCTGGTTCTTCGCGGTGTAGAGCGACAGGTCGGCCAGGTTGACGGCCTGCTCCCACGTCACCGGCACGTGGCTCGCGGGCAGCGGGAACGCGGCGTAGCCGATCGACACCGAGACGTCGATCCGCGTGCCGTTGTCGAATGCGATCGGCGCCTGGTTCATCGCGAGGCGGATGCGCTCGGCGAGCTGGTCGAGCTCCGCGCCCTCGACGTTCGGCGCGAACGCGAGGAACTCCTCGCCGCCCCAGCGCGCGACGAGGTCGTCGCCGCGCATCGCGCTCGCGAGCCGGCGCGCGACCTCGACCAGCACGCGGTCGCCCGACGCGTGGCCGTACTGGTCGTTGACGCGCTTGAAGTGGTCGACGTCGACCATCAGCAGCGCGCCCTTGAACGCGCGCTCGCCGCCGCGCAGCCGCATCACCTCGCGGAACTGGCGCCGGTTGGCGAGGCCGGTCAGCGCGTCGCGCTCGCTGTGCGCGCGCAGCAGCGCCTCGTGCTTGACGAGCGTGCGATTGAGTTCGCGCATGCGCAGGTACATCAGCACCGCGAGCACGGCCAGCAGCACCATCGCCGCACCGGCGAACATCCACAGCCGGCGCGCGAGCACCTGGTTGTCGAGCTCGGCCGACTTCACCTGGTTGTCGCGCGCGAGCAGCTCGATGCGGCGCTTCTGCGACTCCTGGTCGTAGCGCGCGCGCAGCTCGGCCTCGGCGGCGGTCTTGTTGGCGGCGCGGATCTCGCGCGACAACGCCTCTTCCTTGTGGAACAGGTCGAGCGACCCGGCGACGTCGCCCGCCTTCGCCAGCGCATCGCCGAATTCGCGCAGCGCTTCCTGGCGCTGGCCGGGGCCGGTGTCGCGCTGCCACAGTTCGAGCACGTGGCTCATGTCGGACTTCGCTTCCGTGAGGCGCCCGAGCGCGAGCTTGGCCAGCGTCGCGTTGTGCAGCAGCAGGCGTTCGGTGCGCAGGTCGTGGTGCAGCCGCGCGACCGGCAGCGCGAGCTCGATCGCGCCGAGCGCCAGGCCCGGCCGGCCTTCCTGGATGTAGTTGTCGCTCAGGTTGGCGCGCAGCGTCATCGCCGGTCGCGTGAGGCCGGCGTTCTTGGCGATGACCAGCGCCGCCTCGAAGTCGCGCTGCACGGCGTCGGGCTGCTGGCGCTTGTGGTGCAGCAGGCCGTTGATGATGTCGACGCGGATCTCGACCCATGGCGAGCCGTCGAAGTGCGCGATGCGCTGGGCCTGCGCGATCAGCCGGTTGGCGGTGGCCGAGTCGGCGTTCGCCTCGGCCAGCAGGGCCGACAACGCGAGCGCGACGGCTTCGCGCGGGCGGTCGCCGAAGCGGCGCGCGACGTCGAGCATCGCCTGCGCATAGCTCGTCGCGACGACGGTGTTGCCCTGGTCGGTGGCGCCGCGTTCGGCGAGGTCCAGCGTGCGGTACCAGGCGCGGTAGTCGCAGTCGGCACGCTGCGCGGGGCCGGCGTCGCAGGCGACCGAGTAGCTGCGCAACGCGGTGCGCGCCTGTTCGTACGAGGCCTCGCCGTGGCCGGCGTTGACCTCGAGCTCGGCGCGGATCAGGTGGGCGTCGGCCTCGGCGAGCGGGTCGACCGGTGACTTGAGCGCGAGCAGGGCGTCGACCTGCGCGAGCGCCGCGTCGGCGCGGCCGTCGCGTGCGGCGACGAGGCCCACGCTCAGCAGCATCGTGCGGTGCTGCACCGGCGACGCGCCGCCGTTCAGGCTGCCCAGCTCCAGCAGCGAGTCGATCGCCGACTGCGGCGTCTCGTCGCCCTGGCGCACGAGGTTGTCCATCAGCTCGGAGATGTCGCCGGCGTGCGCGTACGCGGGCACGAGCGCCAGCGCGCCGAACGCCGTCAAGGTGCCGAGGGCCGCGCGGCGCAGGCGCAGGGAGCGCGATGCCGGGCGCGTCATGGCGTCGCCCCCCAGACCGCCGGGCCTTGCTGCAGGTGCAGGTCGACGCGGCCTTCCTGCTCCGCCTTCTCGATCGACAGCATGATGGTCTCCAGCTGCGCCGTGTTGGCGGCGTCGACGCGGTGCACGCTGCATGCGCCGTTGCGCCCGCGCGCCTTGGCGATGTACATCGCGGTGTCGACGAGCGCGATCGCGCGTTCCCACGGCACGGCGAGCTCCGACGGCGTCGCCCGGGTCCGCAGCGGGAACAGCCCGAAGCCGATCGAGGCCGACACCGGCACCGGCGTGCCGTCGTGCATCACCGGCGCATCGGCCAGCGCGCACAGCAGGCGCTGCGCGAGCGCCTCGGCCTCGGCCTGCGGCAACGGGCGCACGAGCACGAGGAACTCCTCGCCGCCCCAGCGCACGATCAGGTCGTCGTCGCGCAGCGTGCCGCGCAGGCGCCTGGCGATCTCGACGAGGACCGTGTCGCCGCCGGCGTGACCGCAGCGGTCGTTGATGTGCTTGAAGTGGTCGACGTCGAGCAGGTACAGCGTGCCCTCGAGGCCGGGCCCCGGACGCTGCGCCATCACGGCCTGCAGGTGGTGGCGGTTCGACAGCCCGGTGAGCGGATCGATCTCGGCCTGGATGCGCAGCTGCTCGTTGCTGACCGACAGCAACTCGTTGCGCACGCGCAGCCGGCGCGCGAGCGCGGCGACGACGGCCAGCAGCAGCAGGCTCGAGAGGCCGGCGGCCGTCCATTGCTTGATCTGCAGCTCGTGGTGGCGGATCTCCTCGTCCTTCAGCTTGCCCTCGCGC
>FSVX01000835.1_pt1 | contig 8431 bp, 5 predicted proteins | sample 1637761 | NCBI WGS metagenome assembly FSVX01 (sample SAMEA3914814, study PRJEB12502) | metagenome | biome: forest; material: soil | place: USA | collected 2011-09-16 | depth 0.1 m
ATGCTGACAACCATGCAAAAGCGGGCGGAGTCAGCTACGTCTACCGATGGGACTGGGGCCCGGCGACCGGCCGATTCAAGGGCCTGGCCATCCATGGCATCGAGACGCCGTTCGTGTGGGACAACCCCGCTGCGCTGGCCTTCCGCCATGTCGAACCCGACCCGACGCTGCAGGCTCGCGCGACCGTGGCGCACGAGCTGTGGGTCAACTTCATCCGCGACGGCAAGCCGGCCGCGCAGGGCGTTCCCTCCTGGCCGCGCTGGACGCCTGGGGACCGTGCCTTCATGGACATCGGAGAGCAGTACCGGACGGCGCGGGCTCCTTCACAGTCTGTCGCGCTCTGGGACGAACTCCTGGGCGCCTGAGCGCGCGGGCGCCGGTCGCCTGCACGACCGCGTCCGCGAAACGGGAAGGGGGTGACCGTGCTCAACCGGCTTCTCAGGCGCGCGCTCATGTCGGTGCCGCTGTTGTTCCTGGTGACGTTCCTGTCCTTCATGCTGAACAGCCTCCTGCCCGGCGACGCCGCGCAGACCATGATGCAAGGCGAAGGCACCCGCGCCGAGTACCTCGCGGTGCGCACGGAGCTCGGCCTGGACCAGCCGCTGCTGGTGCAGTACGGACATTGGCTCGCGCGCGCATTGCAGGGCGACCTGGGCACCTCTTTCTTCACCAGGGAGTCGGTCGTCTCGCTCCTGAACCAGCGCGTCGGGGTCACCTTGTCCATCATGGCCGGCGTCCTGCTGGTCTCGGTGGCCGCCGGTCTCTGGCTCGGCGTCGCCAGTGCGGTGCGGCACGGGCGCGTCGGCGCGGCGATCGACGTCGTCTCGCTGACCGGCATGATGTTCCCGTCGTTCTGGGTCGCGCTGGTTCTGATGTCGGTCTTCGCCGTCTGGTTGCAGTGGCTGCCCGCCACCGGCTACTCCCCGCCGTCGCAAGGACTGCGATGGTGGCTCGCCAGCCTGGCGCTTCCGGTGTTGTCCGTGTCGCTGCACGCCATCACCGGCATCGCCAAGCAGACGCGCGACGCGATGCGCGATGTGCTGGATCGCGACTTCATCCGGGCGCTCCGCGCGAGCGGCCTCTCCGAGCGCGCCATCTTCTGGAAGCATGCATTGCGCAACGCAGCGCTGCCCGTCGTCACCGTGGTCGGACTGGTCATGGTCAGCGCGATCGGCGGCACCGTCTTCGTCGAGCGAGTGTTCGTCCTGCCCGGACTGGGCAGCCTGGCCGTCACCGCGGCGCAACAGGGCGACATTTCGGTGCTGCAAGGAGCGACCCTGTACTTCACGGGGCTGACCATCGCCATCAACCTGCTGGTCGACCTGAGCTACGGCTGGCTGAATCCGAAGCTGCGGCGATGAAAGCGAACGCGCGGTCAACCCACGTTCCCGGCGAGCTCGCCGCGATCGCCTGGCTGCTGTCGGTCGCGGTACTCGCGGTCGCCGCGCCCTGGATCGCGCCTTTCGATCCGCTGGATATCGACCTGGATTCGATGAAGCAATGGCCGTCGCCGGCACACTGGCTGGGGTCGGATGCGCTGGGCCGCGACGTGCTGAGCCGACTCCTGTTCGGCGCGCTGCCGACGCTGCTGGGCGTCGTGCAGGCGACGTGCGTCGCCGCCATTCTCGGCGCGGGCCTGGGCATCTGCGCCGGCTATTTCGGCGGCCGCGCCGACCGGGCGATCGGGCAACTCGTCGACATGCTGCAGTCGCTGCCGTCCATCGTGATCCTGCTCGCCGTCCTGGCGCTATTCGCCCGATCCATGCTGGCGGCGATGGTCACCCTCGGCGTGCTCGGCTCCGCGGGCGTGATCCGGGTGATGCGCAGCTCGACGCTCGCGGTGCGCGGCGAGTTGTACATAGCGGCCGCTCGCATCACCGGGTTGGGCGACGCGACGATCCTGATGCGGCACGTGCTGCCGCGCGTTCGCGGGCCGTTGATCGTGCAGTTATCGCTGTTCTCCGCGATGGCGGTCATCATGCAGACGGGGATCAGCTTCCTGGGCCTGGGCCCGGCACCGCCGGCGCCGTCCTGGGGCGCGATGATCTACGAGGCGTCGGTCAGCCTGAACGATTTCCCCTGGCTGCTGGTTCCCGCCGGAGGCGTCGTGGCGCTCACGATCCTGGCCTTCGGCCTGATGGGCGACGCGCTGCGGGATTCGACGACGCGCGGTCGGATGTCGACTGATCCGGACAGGTCTTCGCGCCATCCGGCCGCGGATGCCGCGCCGCATGGCCAGGCCGCATCGCCCTGCGAGGCGAGCGTTCTCTGCGTTCGTGGCCTGACGATCGCGGCGGGCTCGCGGATCCTCGTCGACAACCTGAGCTTCGACCTGTCGCCCTCCGAAACGCTGGGCCTGGTCGGTGAATCCGGCAGCGGGAAGACGCTGACGGTGCTGGCACTGATGGGCCTGTTGCCGGCCGGCACCCGCGTCCTGCAAGGGTTCGTGGTACTGGAGGGCACCCGCATCGACCTGGCCGACCAGGCGGCCATGGGGCGCCTCCGCGGAGGCACGCTCGGCATGATCTTCCAGGAGCCTCTCGCGGCGCTGGATCCGTGCTTCACCGTCGGCCATCACCTCACGGAGGTCATTCGACGGCATTCCAGGGTCGCGCGTCGGACGGCGCGCGAGCGAGCGATCGAACTCTTGCAACTGATGCAGATCGCCGATGCGGACGCGGTCGCGAACCTCTACCCGCACCAGCTGTCAGGGGGCATGGCGCAAAGGGTGGGCATCGCGCGCGCGCTCGCGCCCGGCCCGCGCGTGCTGTTCGCGGACGAGCCCACCACGGCGCTGGATGTCACCGTGCAGGCCGAGATCCTGGAGTTGCTGCGCACGCTCTGCAAGGACAAGCGCATGGCGGTGGTGTTCGTGACCCACGACTGGGGCGTGGTCGCCGACATCTGCGACCGCGCGATGGTGCTGCTCCACGGCGAGGTGCTCGAGACGGCGCCGGTGCTCGACATCTTCGATCGCCCCCGGCACCCCTACACGCGGGCCTTGCTGCGCGCGAACCCCCACGACGCCGTCCCGGGTCAACCGCTGCCCACGGTGCAGGAGGCGCTGGCGTCCCTCGAGTCAGCGTCGCCATGATCGCGCAGGCAGAGCCGACGATCGCGCCGTTGCTGGAAGTGCGCAGCCTCCGAGCCGCGTATCCGGCAGGCTGGGGCAGGTCGGTGACGGTGCTAAAGGACATCTCCTTCAGCATCGCCAGGGGCGAGACGCTGGGCCTCGTCGGCGAGTCGGGCTCGGGCAAGTCGACGGTCGGCAGGATCATCCTCGGGCAGATGACGGCGACGGACGGATCAGTCATCTTCGACGGCGAGGACATCACGCGTGCCGCCGGCCGGCGCCGGCGGCAGCTCGGGCGCGACATCCAGGTCGTGTTCCAGGACCCGTTCGGCTCGCTCAACCCCGCGCGCACGATCGGGCAGACGCTGGCGGAGCCGTTGCTGGCGACCGGTGAACGGCGCAGCCACGAGATTCGCGAGCGCATCTCCTGCGTGCTGGCGCAGGTGGGCCTGCCGGCCGACATGGCGGTGCGATACCCCGACCAGTTCTCCGGCGGGCAACGCCAGCGCATCGCGATCGCGCGCGCCGTCATCGGCCGCCCGCGCTTGATCGTCTGCGACGAGCCGGTCAGCGCCCTGGATCTTTCGGTGCAGGCCCAAGTGCTGAACCTGCTCGCCGAATTGCAGCGCAGCATGCAACTGAGCCTGCTCTTCATCTCGCACGACTTGGCCGTCGTCCGCCATGTCTCGCAACGGATCGCGGTGCTGCACCAGGGCGCCATCGTCGAACAGGGCGACGCCGCAGCGGTGGTCGAGCATCCGCGGCACCCGTACACGCGCGCGTTGCTGGAGGCCGCGCCGGTGCCGCACCCGTTGCGCCAGCGCGAGCGCCGCGAGCGCTGGCTGCGCGCGCGCGAGGCCGCGTCCAAGGCCGAGGCCCGATGACGTCGATCCGCACCTGGCTCATCGCGGCGGCGATGCTGGCCACCGCCTTTGCCATGGTGCCGGCCGGGTGCAGCGCTGCCGAGCCGAACGTCCTGACGGTCGGCAATCCGTTCTCGCCACTGAGCATGGATCCGGCGCGCAGCGGCAACGGCCGGGCGGGCACGCATCTCATGCCCGCCTACGAGCCGCTGGTGCGCGTGCGGCCGGACGGCACGTTCGAACCCGCGTTGGCGGTCGCGTGGGAATTGAGCGCTGACAGCACGAGCGCGACATTCACGCTGCGCCGGGATGCGCGGTTCAGCGATGGCGAGTCCGTGACCGCCGACGCGGCGAGGCAATCCATCGACTACTGGCGACACGCCAATGGGCCGTTCGCGGTGAACCTGCGCAATGTCGTAGCGATCGACGTGCTCGATCGCTTTCGATTCCGCATCCGGCTCAGCTCACCGAACCCCGCGCTGATCAACCTCTTCGAGGCCTACTGGCTCAGCGGCGACCTCATCAGCCCGCGCGCCTTGAAGGATCCAGCGAGCCTGCGCACGGCCACGGCCGGTGCCGGCCCCTACAAGCTGGATCCCGCCGCCAGCGTGACGGGCAAGAGCTACACCTATGTGCCCAACGAGTTCTACTACGACAAGAGCCGCGTACGCTGGGACAGGATCGTGCTCACGGTCTTCGAGGACCAGAATTCGGCGATCCAGGCCTTGAAGGCCGGCCAGATCCAACTGCTCGTGAGCGACCCGCTCACCGCGCATGCCAACGAGAACCGGCTCGGAGACCATATCCGCATCGTGTCGAACCCGGCGCAATGGGTCGGGCTGGTGCTGAACGACCGCGACGGTGTCGCCAATCCGTCGCTCAAGGACGTGCGCGTGCGCCAGGCCATCAACTACGCGCTCGATCGCCCACTGATCGCCCGCGCGTTCTTCGGATCGCTGGCGCAGCCCACCGACCAGTTGCAAGGGCCCGGTTTCGCGGGTCACGACGATGCCAATGAAGCGATGTATCCGTTCGATCCGGCGAAAGCGAGGGCGCTGCTGGCGGCGGCTGGCCATGGCAACGGCGTCGAGCTGCGCCTGGCCTACCTGAACAGCACGCTCAACGCGCTGCTCGCGCAGGTCGTCGTGGCGGAATTGAGGAAGGTCGGCATCCACGTCAAGACGGACGAATATCAGAACTACGGGGCATTGAACTTCGCGGCGAAGATGCACGCCTTCGACGCTGTCCTGTCTGGCAGCAACTCGGGCGTGCCCAACATCGCGCGTTTCCAGACGCTCGATCCCGAGGGCAGCCTCAATTACTATCGCAGCACCGATGCAGGACTGTCCGCGCTGCTTTCGACCGCGGCGTCGCTGCCGCTGAACGCGTCAGAACAGGCATGGAAGAATGTCTATGCGCGAGTCGTGGACCTCGCCTGGTTCGCGCCGCTGGTCGCCTCCAACATCGTCTATCTCGCTTCCGATCGAGTCGAGTTACCGCGGCCCGGGCTGGCCGTCGTCATCGACCTGATCAACGTGGTGCCTCGAAAATGAACTCCCCTGTCGTGATGCGTGCGTGAACATGGATCCTGTCGTCAAGGACATCCTGGAAGTCTCCATCGAGGAATTCGCCGCGCATGGCCTCGCGGGCGCGCGCGTCGACGCGATCGCCGCGCGGACGGCGACCAGCAAGCGGATGATCTACTACCACTTCGAGAACAAGGAAAAGCTCTACGCGGCCGCCCTTGGCTTCGCCTATGAGCGAATTCGAGGCGGTGCCGCGCCCGCTCCGCTTGATCCCTTGCCGCCGATGGAGGCGTTGCGCCAGTGGACGACGAACGTCTTCAACACGCACGCTGCCCATCCCGCCTTCGTGCGCCTGGTGGCGGGCGAGAACCTGCTGGACGCCCGATTCCTCCCCGAGGTTCCCGACCTCCGGCATTTCAGTCGGCTCGATATCCAGATACTCGAGAAGCTCGTCGCGCGAGGCCAGGCCGACGGCTGCATGCGCAAGGACATCCGCGTGCTGGATGTGTATGCCAACGCGGTCGGCCTGGCCTTCCATTTCGTGTCGAACCGCGCGACATTCGCGTTCCAGTTCGAGGCGGACGTCGATCCGCGAGAGACCCTCGAACGTCGGCGTGCCTCCATCGTCGAGACGATCGAACGCCAGGTGATGATCCTGCCGGAATAGCGCCGGGCCGCAGGCGGCCTTTCCCAGTCATCGCGCGACTCACCACGCTCCTCGGAAGCGCTCTTGCGCAGCCTTCCGTACGCCTGCTCGCGTGCGCGCTCGGCATAGCATCCGACGTCGCTTCAACAACCTAAATCTCCGTTTGTCAACTGGGATATCCGAGATATGTACTAAACGGTACATCAATTAATGTACCAATCAGTTCATAACAAGGAGACAACCATGCGCTTCACTGCTGTCCACACGGCCTGCCTGCTTTCGCTCTGCACACTCACAACCGGGGCGATCGCCCAAGCCGCCGCCCCGGACGCCCCTGCTTCCGCAGCAAGTGCGGCGACTCCCACGCCGCCGGCAACGCCCGCGAAGGCAGCCGACGGTCCCCAAGAGGTCGTCGTCACCGGCTCCTATTTCGCCGGCCCGAAGGCACAGAAGAGCACACTCGAGACCATCGGGCAGGAGGAGATTGCCAAGAGCGTCCGCCCCAGCCTGATCCAGATGCTGAGCCAGCTCTCGGCAACCCAGGGCAATCTCATCGCAGGCGACAGCAACAACCAGGGCAACAGTCCGGTTCAAGCTCTGAACCTGCGCGGCCTGGGTCCGCGCGCGACCCTGGTGCTGTTGAACGGACAACGGCAAGTAAGCGTTTCCGAGCCCGGCGGCTTTGACTCGTTTTCCGTGGACATCAGCACCCTTGTACCCACGGTGCTGGTCTCGCGCATCGACGTCCTGAAGGACGGGGCTTCCGCGCTGTATGGCAGCGATGCAGTGGCGGGCGTGGCGAACTTCATCACTCGCAAGGACATCGACGGCATCGTGTTGGACGGCGCCGGGGGCATGCTCGATGCGAAGGGTCGCAAGAACGGACATGTCGGCATGGGCTACGGGGCCCATACCGACACGACCACCGTCATCGGTGGCGTCGAACTGAGCCACCAGGACCAGATCTACGTTCGCGACGTCTTCAACGACCCGGCCCGTATCGCCAAGTTCGGGCAGACCTCGGCTTTCGCCAACCCCGGAACGTACTTCGTCGGCGGCGTAGCGCACGCCGACCCGCTGTGCGGTGACAGCTCGCTCGGTAGCGGGACGGTCCCCGGTCTTCTCGTCAGTGGCAAGTGCCGCCAGGACCTGACTTTGAACCGAGGCATGGTCGCCGAGACTGACAAGGTGCTGGGCTACTTCAGCGTCGATCACGACCTGTCGGACAACCTGACGCTGAGCGCGGAAATTGGCGCCTCGCACGTGAGCATGCATCGGTCGAACAGCGTGGGCTACCCGATCAATTCCACGACGATCGTCGTGCCGGCCAGCAATCCGGGCAATCCGTTCGGCGCGGACGCCGTTGCCAACCTGCGCTGGGGCTCGGCCGTAGACGACAACCATGCGATGACCGACACCGAGTCGAATACATACCGCGGCAAAGTCGGCGTCGACGGCAAGCTCGGCAAGGATTGGAACTACACGCTGTCTGTTTCGGAAGGCGTGAACGAGAGCGCATCGATCAACGGAGGCTACCCGAGCGTCAGCCGCCTGGAGGCCGCCCTGAACTGCAAGGGCGGCACGAGCGGCGACCAGTGCTACAACCCGTTCGCCAGCGCCTATCTCGCGGCGCCGGGCTCGGCACTGGCGAACCCTCAGAGCCTCGTCGACTGGATCACGGTCGCCCGAATGGACGACACGCGCTTCAGCCTGCGTACCTACGACGCGCTGGCCACGGGCACGCTGCTCAATCTCTGGAATGGTCGCCCGTTGAAGCTGGCCGTGGGCCTGCAGCGGCGCGAAGAGAAGGCGGAGATGACCAACGACTTCGAGAGCAAGTCCACGGACGTCGGCTTCGGCGGCGCGGCCACGGACTATTCCGTCAAGCGCAGCGTGGACGCGGCGTTCACGGAACTGCGCATCCCGCTGGCAGCCAGCTTCGAACTCGACGCGGCTGGCCGATTCGAGAAGTCGGACCCGGGCGTCGGCACGTTCAATCCGAAGCTGGGCTTCAACTGGTCGGCGACATCGGAGTTCAGCGTCGCGGGCTCGATCGGTCGCTCCGAGCGGGCGCCCGGCCTGCTGCAGTACACGGGCGGCTCGGGGCTCACCAACATCAACTACGACCCGATCACCAAGAATGCGCAGAACGGCGTCTCCGTCACGACGCTGCCTTCGACAGGGCTGAAGCCCGAGAGCTCGGTGAACTCCAACCTGGGCGTCATCTGGAACCACGCGACCAGCATCGGCGACTTCAACGTCAATCTCGACTACTTCACGATCGACTTCCGCAAGCTGATCACGGGCATCGACACCAACGCGC